>Ga0214472_10008805_pt1 | contig 10529 bp, 10 predicted proteins | sample RVTome_6_FD_207662 | JGI IMG/M metagenome (GOLD analysis project Ga0214472, IMG submission 207662) | Soil microbial communities from uranium-contaminated site in the Upper Colorado River Basin, Wyoming, United States - RVT140D175 | ecosystem: Environmental > Terrestrial > Soil > Contaminated >...
CTTGATATTCCTTGCCTGTGCGAACCGGACCACGGGCCGTTCCCTGTTGTAGTTCCCTTCAGACATTCAAACCGCTTAACGGAGGGAAAGCCAGGAGGGGAATTCAACGTTTTGATAATTCTCAATACGTCAAAAATGAGTGAGACGATCAGCGCCGACTACGTGAATGGGTTGGATGCCGTTCCAGCCGTTCAAAACGTTCCGCCTGAAAAGATCCTCGTGTTATGGTGCCCGGAGCCGGACTCGAACCGGCACAGACCTTTCGGTCCGAGGGATTTTAAGTCCCTTGTGTCTACCTATTCCACCATCCGGGCGTAAATGAAATCAATAACTTGCAACGCTCGCGTTTTCAACTACTGTCCCTTGTTCCACCGGTGTTGCAGATTTTTTGAAGGCATTTAGGATGTCGCCGGGTTGTAGGTTGGTATAAGCCAGGTTTTGCGGTATCGAGTGATGCCCAGCCGCTGCCTTGATAGCCGCCTGCGGTATCCCCGCGAGCGCCCAGCGCGTCACCGCAGTATGGCGAAAGTCGTGCAAGCGTAGGTCGGGACTCTCCGCCGCCCCGCCTCCGCGATGGAGGGAAACGCAACGCTGGAAAAACCCTCGAGAAACACGGGAAAAAGAACCAGCGCTGGCGGGGTTTGGCTTACGCTACGATGCGACCATGCTCGACTTTGAAGTCGTAAGTTTTAACAACGGTTCCGCCACCTCGGCTAAAATTCGATTTGCCATCGTCGAATTTAAGGCTCCACAATATTTGTTTGAGCGCTTCGCCCGTCACGACGCCACGTTGCCAAAGATTGTCGGCTTCGGGGAACTCGCGTCGAGTCGCGTCGAGCCTTGCAGGCATCTGCTGTTGATCGCCTGTGAGTCCTAAACCGGCCCTGTCGGACAAAAAATGTCCTGCGGCCTCGGATGCTAACCGAGCGTTGCGCGAGTCACCGTCGATAAGTCGGACGGCCTCATCGGTGTTGATCTTTCAGCCGTGTCCCCTTGCTAAGCCCGCGACGAGTTGCGCCAGTCGATGGAGCGCATGGCCTTCTCCCGTATCTTTAGCTGCGCCAACGTCGCGAAACTCATACGCCTGCCGTAGCTCTGGGTCTTCCTCTAGCACATGGCGTACCGCGTCTGCATATTCGACGTTGCGCTGTTCCGAATAACTTTTCGCCCGTCGATCAACTTCGTAGGATGCACTCGTATTCATAAAAAATTCCTTTTAAAGATTGGCTCGCTTGAGCTTGGTCACTTTGTTGCTTTTCGCTAATGTCATTCGCGTTGCCCGTGTCGGTGTGTTCGATGAGATTTTCTAAAATCGCGACGTAGTCCACTTTGCGGTAGTTATCGAATGATCGGGAAAATTCGCTCGGCACGGTGAGAAATAGTTTTGCAGTCATGATTCTCGCTGCATGCGCCAGCGGGAAAATTTTGGGGTGACCCGCTTCGTTTGCATGGTGCGTCATTAACTTTAAAGTTTCCCCGTGCTTTGGAAACATCGAAGCCAACGAGTGAGCAAAAAAAGGGGTCTGAACCTCTCGGCCCAGCCCCCCGTAAATCGAATTTAACCCCAAGCGTTTACGCCAACGATTCAACTAGCTCGCGTGGGCTCTTAAAATAACGCTGATGCATGCGCTCTAGTGTCTGGTCGTCAGCGGCTTCCAAAAGCACTACTTCGCAGGGCACACCGGATTTATGGAATTCCAACTCAATGGTTAAGCGTTCCCGCTGGGCACACGCCCGGTCGCTACTATGAAACCGTTTCAGCGTAACCACCTTTCCGGCTTTTCGGTCATATCTGATAAGATAAATCATTGTACCGTCATAATAAGTTTTTCGCATAGGCTTTTCAACCTTAGCTTTTGCGCATCCAGCTTCGCCGATATTTGTTGGAGGCGTCCGCCTTCTGGTTCAGAAATTTGCCCCAACACTTCGCTATACTCCTTTTCTATCGACTCAAATTCCGCAATAGCGTCTGAAAATACTTGGAGATGCTTCCGCAGGATCTCGGGCCCACCCCCATATTTGATTTGGGAATCAAGCACATCTGAGAGCTTTTCCGTAGTTGAGGCCCAGATATGCTGCAACGACGTACGAACTTGAATTTCAACGAGATGCCCATCGACTTCAACCACCAAGTGGACCGCACGGTATCCGGAGCTCGGGGTTACACGCCTGTCATAGATTCGGGCCTGCGGCCATCGCGCTTTCAGATCACTGACAACGAGATCTTGTTGTATTAAGTGGTCGACTTCGACTCTGCAGCCGGCAATGTCCTGCATCTTTGACAAACGAGTGCCTTCTCTAACGAGCTTGGCACGAATTGATTCTGTAGTTTTACCTTCTCTACCACCCGTTTTTAACCCTAATGCATTTAGAACATCGAAAGTCTGTTGGTATGCCGGCCCAAACGATAATCGGAACTCGTCCAATAAACGGAGATCTTCCTCGCTCTCTGAACCTTTTCTAAGGCGCTCGCCGATTTTATTGAGCTGACTGATAGTTAATTTTTTGGGCATGCCAAAATCTACCTTGCAACAATTCTGGTAGTAATTCGGCTGAAAAATCTGCCGCCTTCTTCAATGGATCCCGCCATATCAAATGACCCCTTGCCCCCATTTTCCCGTATAACCGGCGTTGAACAATCTAACGCAATAATAGCAATAATAGGTTGGCCTCAGCAAAATAAGAAATGTCAGGAAAATCGAAGGAAAAACGAAAACGCCAACCTAATTGATAAGTTGGCGTCTCTGCTGAATTATCGGAAAAACCGCTAGCCCGGATTTTAAGTCCCTTGTGTCTACCTATTCCACCATCCGGGCGCGTGATGAAAGCCAGCGAGTCGTGCACCAATACAGCTTACACAATGATCCGAGCGCGACGCAAATTCTTGGCCGTCAAATTCTGCCAAAGCTGATTAGTTTCTCCCGGTTTTTTCTGTAGAGGTCAACCGCCTTGACAATCGCTCGTTCCGCTTCTGTGCAGCCAAGAAATTTTTCCACTTTCACGGCCTTGTTTTCCAAGGCTTTGTAGTCTTCGAAAAACCGCCTTACTTCGACCATCCGGTGCGGTGGCAGTTCGCGAATCGATTCATAGTGCGCGAATTCAGGATCATCGGCGTGGACTGCGATCACCTTATCGTCGGCTTCGTCCTGGTCGACCATCTTCATGAGACCGATGGGCTTCGCCATGACGATGGAGAGCGGCACCACCGGATCCTGTCCCAGAACCAGAACATCGAGTGGGTCATGGTCTTCGCAGTAGGTTTGCGGGATGAAACCATAATTCGCGGGATAATGAACCGAGCTAAACAATATCCGGTCAACCTTGATCAACCCGCTGCTTTTGTCCAACTCGTACTTTGTTTTGCAGCCCTTGGGCACTTCGATGACCACCGGAAATACTTCCGGGACTCGCTCGCCAAGGTCGACGTCATGCCACGGGTGCATGATGATTTCTCCTTCGGTTACAGCCAGAGCCACTAAATCAGGCAATGCGGCGGTGACGACCCAGGTGCCTAGAAAAGCAATTTTACCAAAGCTTCATTGACAATCACGATCAAGGGGCCGAAAACCAGCGCCACCACTGCCATCAGCTTTAAAAGAATGTTCAGCGACGGGCCGGAGGTATCTTTGCATGGGTCGCCAACCGTATCGCCAACCACTGCCGCCTTGTGCGCGTCCGATCCCTTGCCGCCGAGATTGCCGGCCTCGATATATTTCTTGGCGTTATCCCAGGCACCGCCGGCATTGGCCAAATGAAGCGCCAAGGGTATCCCAGCGACCAGTGAGCCGGCCAACAATCCGGCGAGCGCTTTGACGCCCAACACGACGCCGACGATGACCGGGATCAGCACCGCCAAGACTCCCGGCGCAATCATCTCTTTCAAGGCTGCGGCCGTTGTAATATCGACGCAACGAGCGTAATCAGCGCGGCCTGTCCCGGCCATCAGCCCGGGAATTTCTTTAAATTGCCGCCGCACTTCTTCCACCACGCCGAACGCGGCCCTGCCCACGGCACTCATGGTGCTCCCGGCGAATAAGAAAGGAATGACCCCGCCGATAAACAAACCCGCCACGACGGAGGGATTCATGATGTCGATCTTGTCCAGTTGCGTGACCTGGGTAAATGAAGCGAACAGCGCCAGGGCCGTCAGAGCCGCCGAGCCGATGGCAAATCCCTTGGCGATGGCCGCGGTGGTGTTACCGGCCGCGTCTAACGCGTCCGTGATCTGGCGAACCCGGGCCTCTAAATGAGCCATTTCGGCGATGCCGCCGGCGTTATCCGCTATCGGGCCATAGGCGTCGACGGCGACGGTGATCCCGGCGACCGCGAGCATTCCCACGGCCGCCAAAGCGATACCAAAAAATCCCGCGCAGTAAAAAGAAAGCAGAGTGGCAAGGGCGATTAGAACCAGGGGCAAAACCGTGCTTCGATAACTTAGACTGATTCCTTGGATAATGTTCGTCGCCGCTCCCGTCCGGCAATATTCCGCCAGCTCCTGAACTCTTTTACCCGAGGTATAATACTCGGCCACGAACCCGATCACCATGCCCGAAACAACTCCAGATAAGTAAGCCCAAAACGGCAGGACATCGCCGTACCAGAGTAAACTCACCAAGAACGCCCCGGCAATCGCAATGAGGGCGGCGGCCACGGTGCCGTTTCGCAATGCCAGCTGAGGATTGCCAGTACTGGTACGAACAAAGAACGTCCCGATGATCGAGGCAAGAATGCCCACCGCGGAAAACAGCAGCGTCAACATGATACCATCGAGTTGTCTTTCGGGCGGAAGAGTGTTTGCCGCCAGGATCATCCCCGAAATGATCGCTCCGACATAGGATTCGAAGAGATCGGCGCCCATGCCGGCGACATCACCCACGTTGTCACCGACGAGATCGGCGATGACCGCCGGGTTGCGAGGGTCGTCTTCGGGAATTCCGGCTTCCACCTTTCCGACCAGATCGGCGCCCACGTCAGCCGCCTTGGTATAAATACCGCCGCCGACGCGCGCGAACAGAGCCACGGAGCTGGCCCCCATGCTGAAACCGGCAAGAAGATTGACGCCCTGTCGGAGCGAGTCTCCGGAGGCCGCGTCACCAATGAAATACCAATAGAGGATGGAAACCGCGAAAAGCCCGATGGAAACAACGGATAGTCCCATGACAGCGCCGCCCGGGAAAGCCACGTCCATGGCTTGATTGAAACCTTTGGTTGCCGCCTGAGCCGTCCTCACGTTGGCGCGAGTGGCGATATGCATGCCGATCACACCGGCGGTCAAAGAACAGACGGCGCCGATGACGTAAGCTACGGCGGTAGCCCAGCCGATCCCCAGTCCAATGAGTACCGTCACGACGGCGACGAAAACGGCTATGGCACGATACTCACGGAACAGAAAGGCCATCGCCCCCTCGTAGATAAAGTTGGAAATTTCCTGCATGACAGCGTTGCCGGTCTCCTTCGAGAGAACCTTGACGGAGAGATAGGCCACGAACAGCAGGCCCAAGACTCCAACCCCCACAGAATACATCAACATGAATGTTTCCTCCTTGATCAATAGACGCGATTTGTCAGTCTCTTCTCCGCCAAATATAGGCCACGCCGATGCTGAGGACATACAACACTAGCATCGGCAACGCCAACAGGCTTTGATTGATAATGTCCGGTGTCGGGGTCAACATCGCCGCGATAATGAAAATCACCAAAATCGCGTAGCGAAAGGAACGCAGCATGAAATGATAATCCCACACCCCGATGCGCACCAGAAAAAAAGTAAACACCGGCAACTCAAAGGTTGCCGCGAAAGCTAAAACCATGCGAAAAAAAAAGGTAAAATACTCACCGATCCGAATTGCCGGGTTGACGCCCATGGTTGCGTATTGCTCGATGAAATACTTAAATGCGATGGGCAGAACGATTCGATAACAAAAATAGGCGCCGCCGAGAAAAAACAGCGTCGCGCAGAAAACAAAAGGTAAAACCCATTTCTTTTCCCGGCCCGATAAGCCCGGCGCGATGAAGCGCCAGACCTGGTAAAATAGGACGGGGCACGCAAACAAGACGCCCCCCGCCAGGGCGATTTTGATCTCGAAGAAAAACGCTTCGGTGACGGTGGTGCCAATGAGACTCTGGCCAGGCTGCAAGTTTTGCCTGAGCGGCGCGACCACGAAAGCGAAAACCAGGTCCGAGAAATAATAACAAACGGCTGCCGCGACCACGATCGCCAAAACCGACTTTAGCAACCCCCAGCGGAGCTCGTCGAGATGCTCCGTCAGCGTCATGTTGGAATCGCGCGCCACAGTCCAGAACCACACAGCAAAACCGCAAAAAAGGGGAAGGTTTCAAAACCTTCCCCTTTTTTGCTAGCAGTCAACGCGGTAAGGAAAAATTCCTTACTTGGTTTTTGCTTCCTCTTTTTTCTCAGCAGCCTTCTCAGGCATTGCATCCTTCGCAGGCTCTTCTGCTTTCATATCACCCGCTGGCGCCGGTTCCGGTGCCGCTGCCTCTGGCGCAGGCGGTGGTGGAGGCGGAGCTGGTTCTTCTTTTTTACCACATCCGATAAACGTTAGCGTAAAAGCGAAGAGGGTAATTGCCGACAATGAAACGAGTTTCTTTCCCATCTTTGATTCACCTCCTTTCCCGTCACATCTAACCAACCATTTATAATCACAAATTTATCGCATAAGTCTCTAGCATATTCAAGTATCGGTCGGGTGAAAAACCTCAATCGAGCGGCGCTGGCAGCTGCTTCCCGATGCATTTAAATTCGCGCAGCGCCGCAGCCGGAGTGAAGTGAAAATATTTGCCAGTGGCAATTTTTCCAAAGCGATGCACGACGGCGATCCGGTGCCGATCCGATGGCGACGACAATGATGTTAAGGAGGTGCAATTTTCACCCGACTGCTTGGCGAAAAAGAACGAATTACATGACAACTCACAATATATTGTTGACAACCTGTTGATAACCGCAGGGCAATATCGCGGGCGCGGCCAAAGGTTGCGGTGCGCAGCAAATTGCCTAATTTATTTGCGTACAAAATCTATGCTTTTCGGCCACTTGGCTCGCTGAGTCAAATTTTGTTTGAGGCGCCACAAGAGCCCCAATAGCTCCCTTCGGCCTCTCAGGAAAGCCCACGCACACGGCTAAATTGACGCTTCAAGGAGGCGACAAGCAAAATTCCCCCGCTGGTTTAGCGCGTCGGTTGGGCCCGCTGGCATTTGTCCGAGGCCGTTCACCCGCGTTGACTCCACTGGCAGCGGATGGTACAAAGCTAGAGATAAATTTTGGAGGCGTTCATTGGCTGTACATCCTTCGGTTATAAAGAGGCATCAGCAAAGCCTGACGCGGCGGACACGCAACATCGAGATTAAGTCAAGACTTCGAACCTTGATGAAAAAAGTTCGCCAAGCGATCGAGTCGAAAAACTCTGAAAATAGCCAAACGCAAATCCGCCAGGTCAACAAAGCGCTTGGCAAGGCGGTAAGCAAAGGCATCATCAAGCATAATACCGCTTCACGCTGGCTCTCTCGTCTATCCCGCAGCGCGGATAAAACTTCCTCGGCAGGAGGCTAACCACCCGCGTCTTCCCTTGTCCGGTTGCGTCAGCGACTAACGCCGGATCAAAACATTTCCGTGACCCGCTGATAGAGTTCCTCGGCGAACCGTTCCATCAAATCATTGCGAGTATTTTTCCGCTCGGCTTCGGTTAGTTGGATATCGGTCAGCCGGCGCACGTCCGACGTATTCAGTGTCCCGGTGCGAAAGTCCGACGAGGACGGCACCATCGCCGCCCGCGAGCCCGCATAGAACTGGCTTAAGCGTATCGCGTCGCCGTGCCACAGAATCGTGTTGGTTTCACGCTGGCGTAGCGTGAGATCGACGATCATCACCGTTGAATACTGCAACACTTCGTCAAAGCCATTGACCGATGCCACGCTGTTTTCGAATGGCCGAATCACACCGCTGACAATGACGTCGGCGAGGTCAGACTGATCGACCACTCGGAGGGGTCCACGCCGGTAAAATTCGCTGCGCATGGCGGAAGCCAGTTCGTGCTCTAGTCCAACATCGCGGCTCCGATTCACGAACGGTTCGACAAATAGGGTCCGTGTGTCTTTCGGCAGCAGCGAGCTGTCGGCAACAAAGCGGTAACCGCAGCCGCTTGGCAACAGCAAAACGACCAGGAGCAGCAGTTTCAGGGCGAGTGGCATTACTTTTTTGTGGCACACGGTTTTATCCCTCCACGACGATATTCACCAAGCGACGCGGCACGTAGACGACCCGCTCTACTTTTTTACCTTCGAGAAAACCGACGATCCGCGGATCGGCCAACGCCAGGTTCTGGATGCGCTCCTGGATCGCGTCGGCGGGCACCGTAAGTTTGCCGCGCACCTTGCCGTTCACCTGCACGACGATTAAGAATTGTTCCTCTTCGAGGGCGGCCGCCGAATAAATCGGCCAAGGGACCTGATCGAGACACAGGCCATGGCCAAGCTGGTGCCACAGTTCGCTCGCCAGGTGGGGCACAAAGGGCGCGAGCAGAACGATCATCGCCTCCAGTCCTTCTTTGACGATCGGCGCGGCGCTCTTGAGCTTGGTGCCGTCCTGCAGCGCCGCGCTCAACGCATTCGACAGCTCCATGATCGCGGCAATCGCGGTGTTGAAATGGAACCGGCCATCGATGTCGTCGGTGACTTTTTTGATGGTTCGATGAATCAGGCGCCTTAGGTCACGTTGCTCAGCCGTCAGATCCGTTGGCGCGCCATCAGGAGAACGGCTGAGCCAAAGCTCGCGCTGCTGATAGACCAGACGCCACAGCCGACTCAGAAAACGAAACGCGCCTTCGACCCCTTGGTCGCTCCACTCTAGATCCTTCTCAGGTGGCGCCGCGAAGAGCGTGAAGAGCCGAGCCGTATCGGCACCGTACTGACGGATCAGGTCCTCCGGATCGACGATGTTCTTCTTCGACTTCGACATCTTCTCGACCCGGCCCTTGATGACCGGTTGCTCACACTTTGGACACTGCCAACCCGCCTGCTCAGAGCCCAGCAGTTCACCTGGAAAAAGCCAGTTATGCTCGCTACAGCGATAGGTCTCTTTCGACACCATGCCCTGGGTAAGCAGATGGGTGAACGGCTCGTCGACTTGCGCCAGACCCAGATCACGCAGAGCCTTGGTGAAAAAGCGCGCATAGAGCAAGTGCAACACCGCGTGCTCGACGCCGCCAATGTACTGGTCCACCGCCATCCAGTAGCGGCCTTTGTCGACATCGACGGGCGCCTCGGTAAATTTTGCCGAAGCGTAACGGAGAAAGTACCAAGACGAATCGACAAAGGTGTCCATCGTGTCGGTTTCGCGCCGCGCCGCACCGTGACATTTCGGACAAACCACTTGGGAGAATGACGGGCTCTCGACGAGCGGGGAGCCGCCTTTCCCGGAAAACGGCACATCTTTCGGCAGGGTCACCGGCAATTGATCGTCCGGCACCGCTACGATGCCGCATCGATCACAATAAATAATCGGGATCGGCGTGCCCCAGTAACGCTGCCGCGACACGCCCCAGTCGCGCAGGCGAAAACGAACCGCTGATTTGCCGAAGCCCTTGGCTTCGGCAAAGGCGGCGATTTTTTCTTTACCGGCCACATTAGGCGTGCCGGAAAAATCGCCACTCTCGGCCATCATCCCTTCGTCGACATAGGCTTCGGTCATCTCCGCCACCGAGAGTTTGCGCCGGTTGGGCTGGTCGGGCTGAATCACGACGCGGATGGGCAATCGATATTTCTTGGCGAATTCGAAATCGCGCTGGTCATGGGCCGGCACCGCCATCACCGCGCCAGTGCCGTATTCCATCAAGACAAAATTAGCCAAATAGATGGGAATATTTTCGTCGGTAAATAAATTGCGGCAGTAGGCGCCGGTAAAGACCCCTTCCTTCTCACCTTCCTCCGCGCCTCGCTTGGCTTGGCTGATACTCTTGTAACGATCGATAAATTGCTTCACCGCGCCCGCTTCAGCGGTACCGCGCGCGAGTGTTTCGGCCAACGGATGTTCCACCGCCAGTGAAACGAAGGTCGCGCCAAAAATCGTATCGGGCCTGGTCGTAAAGATTCTGAGCGCGCCTTGGTGGCCGACCAGCGGAAAATCGATCTCGGCGCCGATCGATTTGCCGATCCAGTTGCGCTGCATGGTCAACACCTTGTCGGGCCAGCCGTCAAGCCTGTCTAAATCACGCAGCAGCTCCTCGGCGTAGTCGGTGATGCGAAAGAACCACTGTTCCAATTCCTTTTGCACCACTGCTGAATCACAGCGCCAGCAGCCGCCGTCGATCACCTGCTCGTTGGCCAACACGGTCTCGCATGACGGACACCAATTGACGAAGGAATTTTTTTTGTAGGCCAAACCTTTCTTGAAGAATTGCAAAAAGATCCACTGATTCCAGCGGTAGTATTCCGGCTTGCAGGTGGCCACCTCGCGCTCCCAATCGTAGGACAGCCCCATGCGCTTGAGCTGGGTCTTCATGTACAGGATGTTTTCC
>Ga0214472_10008806_pt1 | contig 10529 bp, 17 predicted proteins | sample RVTome_6_FD_207662 | JGI IMG/M metagenome (GOLD analysis project Ga0214472, IMG submission 207662) | Soil microbial communities from uranium-contaminated site in the Upper Colorado River Basin, Wyoming, United States - RVT140D175 | ecosystem: Environmental > Terrestrial > Soil > Contaminated >...
TTCGCCTTAGCCTCTGGTGACTTTGTCTCACTTTTAGCTTTTTGCAATACAGCAATCTTCTTATTGTTCATAGATTGTCTTGCTTTTGCTATACAATCGGCATCACCTTTGCAGTTTGCTTTAGCTTTTTGTCCAGCTTGTGTAACTGTTTTGTATGCAGCAGCAGTGCCTTTACTAACAGTAACACCAGCAACAACAGCCATTGATGCTGCTGCACCGGCAGCACCGGTTTTTCCTGCATCAAATCCTTTTTTATGTCTTGCGAGATCTTTTGTTACAGCTTTATGTATCACATCCGCGTCTTGTTGGGTGTATGATCTGGATTTATCAAGCTTCTTCATTGCTTTTTTTCGTGCATTAAGTTCAACTCCAGACCGCTGTTTTGATAAATCTTCAAGACCTTTTGCATGGACACCTTTTAACTTCATACTGGTTGTTTTTGCCGCCGTCCCTGCACCTTCTTTTCCGCCTTTCACAGCACCTTTCACAGCACCTTTAACACCTTTAACCGGTTTTCTGGTGACATTTTTGACGTATTTTGTCACATAGTCACCTTTTGCCCCTTGTTTGGCACCTTTGATTGCGCCTTTAACGCCTTTTGCGATAATAGAACCAGCACCTTTAACCACTTGAGCACCATATCTGGTACCGGTCTTTAGGCCCAATGTTACACCTTTCTCCATTGCCCCTATGATTTCATTGATAAAGTCATCAATTTCAACATCATCGTTTAACAATGAGAATTCATTCATAAAGTCTTCTTCAAGTTGATTATATGGAATGTTAAACTCTTCTGAAATGGACTCTAACCATTTGATCTCATCCATACCAATGCCATAATCTGATCTATCAAACAGGCCGTATTTTTCTAATACTCTATTGATTGTTGTGGATATCATTACCACTCCTTTAGTTATTAATTTTTGCTCGTTTTGTTTTTAAAGCATCAATAGCCTTATCGATATCTTCTTTTATTTTTGGGGACTCTGCTTCCCCTTTCATCTTTTGGAGAAGAGCGATCTTTTTATCTATAATCATAATGCTTACTTCTTTAAGACAATCGGCATCACCTTTACATTTTGCTCTTGCTTGTGTTGCTGCTTTATCTATTGATTTATAATACCCGCCCAATTTCTTTGAAACAGCGGCACCCATGAGAGTATAACCAGACCACTTTCCGACCCCAAATCCTATTTTTGTTGCTCTGCCTTTTCTTGCTATACTTTTCGCCGATCCTTTTGAGATCCCCTTGCCAGCAGCTTTTGCACCCCTGTACCCGCCCTTGACTGCAGCTTTTGTCATCTGTACCGGCATTTTAACAGAATGTTTTATACCCTTTGTGAAGCCTTTTGCAAGACTACCGATTATTGTTTCATCAATCATAGAAAAACCGGCCATGAATTCCTCTTCGAGTTTTTCATAGGGTATGTTGAACTCTTCTGAAAGGTTTTCCAACCACTCTATTTCTTCCATACCAATACCATAATCTGATCTGTCAAACAGACCATATTTTTCTAATAATTTATTGATTGATGTCATTATACTATCCTTTTATTAATTTTTTAAGCTCTGTATTTGTTTGTCAAGTTTTGCTTTTGCTGCAGGAGACTTTGTTTCACCTTTAGCCTTTTGTAGAACAGCGATCTTTTTGTTATTCATAGATTGTTTTGCTTTTGTTATACAATCAGCGTCACCTTTGCAGTTTGATTGTGCTTTTTGTCCAGCTTGTGTAACTGTTTTGTATGCAGCAGCAGTACCTTTACTAACAGCAACACCAGCAACAACAGCAGCAGCACCACCAGCAATCCCAGCAACAGCGGTTTTGGCGGCGGGAGCACCTTTTTTTGCACCTGCCTTTGCACCTTTAACAGCACCTTTAACACTTCGCTTAACAGTGTCCTTTACACCAGATCCGGCAATTTTGGCCGCTCCAGCACCCTTTTTAGCACCCACAACCGCACCTTTAACCACAGAACCTATAATCTCATTGATAAATGTATCAATTTCAACATCATCATTTAACAATGAGAACTCATTCATAAAGTCTTCTTCAAGCTGTTCATAGGGTATATGGAAATCTCTTGATAGTTTCTCAAGCCATTCTATTTCATCAGGCCCAACGCCATAATCTGATCTATTTATCATTCCGTATTTTTCCAGTAATTTATTTATTAATCGTGACATTTCATACCCCTTGTGTATTTTTTTGTGATGCCTGTCTCTTGGACTGCACCTGCTTTTTAGCGATATCAGCTATTCTGAACTTCATTTTCTTTATTTTTGCTTCAATTTTGTATATTTTGTCTTTTATCTCTTCTTTGGCGGCATCAGTAGGACTATTGGATAGATCGTTTTTGAGCTTAATGATGTACTTTCTATACACATTGATCCTGCAATTCAGTTCAGCAATACCATCTCTTGCATCTGAACAGACGGCAAGATCATCTAAAATACCACCTTTTTCGTTAATAAAGACAGAAAGTCTCATACACTATATCTTGAATCCCCCAAAACTTCCTTTCTTTGCAGTTTTTGAGGCTTCTTTTGCTTTCTGCTTTGCGGTTTTTACACCAACGCTTTTTGATTTACCACCAAGACGAGAAATCTTCTGACTATGTGTTGCTGCAGTCTTCGCCTCAGTCCATTTAGCAATTCTTTCTTTTGCTTTGGCAATCTTATCTTTCAGATCACCTCTTTGTTTTTCAGTTGAGGCTCTGGATACATCCGCGCTCATACTACTGATATACTTCTGATATACTTTAATCATGCAATCATAGCGATGACCAACATCAGAAATCTTTGAGCATGTTCTTGTATCAGCTATTCGGCCCATACCTCTCTTGATAGATTTTTTCATTGATATATCTTCATCAACAAGATCGGTTCTGTCTGAATCAACAGAAAGTAAGAGATCAATAATCTCCTGTTCTTCTGACTGCATGTATTTGTGTATTAATTCCATTTGATATTCTCCTATACCCGGAAACCCCATAGATTTCCTTTTTTAGCGTCTTTATTCGCCACTTTTAACTTTTGTTTAAGAACCTGATTGGTTTGCTTATTAATATTTATGTTTTTTGATTTAATTGAGTGAGCCGTTGCGATTACTTTTTTCCATCGGATGATACGCTCTTTTGCGGCCAGTATTTTTGACTCTACTTCCTTTTTACGGTGGGGAGTTGTATGACGAACTAATTCTCTACTAAGAACAGTGATATATTTTTCATATACCTGAATTTTGCACTCAAGATTCTTTATTTTATCACGATGTTTCTTACAGCGCACCAATCCATGCAAACGTCTACGACCAGTACGCCAGTCACGGATACTCTCATGGAGAGGCCCGTTAAGTATACAATCAATAATTTCTTGTTCCTCAGAAATGAGGTGTTTATGTATCAAATCATCCATATAAAAAAACCCTTCTGATGTATTTATACCAGAAGGGTTTTATTATTCCATGAATATTTGATTTATGGAAACGGACTCTTATGCTCCGTTGAGAAGAACTTCAAATACTTTGAATGTTACATTATTTTCTTTTGGTGAATGAAACTGACTGAACCTGCTACTATTATCATAGATATATAACTCATCACCAACAAGGCGGTAAGCACATCTTCCTGATTGTCGCTCACATACTTCTTTCAAAGTATGTATCATGACATTGATACTTTCAAAACCAAATCGCTGTTTGAACCAAGAATGATTCCATTCAGGCGCACAATATACTGTGAGAGGTTTTCGTTTATTGTCGCGTATATAAAATACTGTCCAGTCCATAGGATTCGGATTCGGATTCGGTATTGCTATCTTCGGCATTGCTATCTTTTCCTTATGAGGTTGAAGTTATCTTCAAGAGTATCCATTATGGCTTTTAGTTCTTCAAATGAATATGGTTGATAGTTATTGGTATCAACACCCACATCCATTGATTTACCAAATGGCTGAAGATTGCCATGGCTGTGCCCGAAGACATGCCAAGAGCCATAGTGACTTCGCGGCCACGTCCGTAAGGAATAATGGCACGAAACAACATACACCCCGTTTATGTTCTTTTCCCATATCTCATTAAATTTTCGTGATACTTTACGCATCCAATAATCATGAGATCCTCGCAAAAAGACATGCTGACCGTTAAGCCTTTCAATATACTTTTTCATCGTGTTGTTATAATCCCTATTGAAGGAAAAGTCGCCACAGTGAATGGTTATGTTATTGAAAGTATTACTTACTTTTTCATTGAATCGCCTTATAAGCTCTTCATCCATTTCTTCAACAGAAGAAAACGGCCTATTATTAAACCTGATGACGTTTGCGTGTCCCAGGTGTTCGTCAGAAGTAAAGAAGTAGTTATTCATTTCATCAACTCCGTGTCTATGTCTTCAATTTTATTTGCCAATGCCAAGGCCATATTCAACTCTAAATGAGGGAACATTTGTTTTCGTGACCATTTGTCTAATGAAAATACCATAGCATCATATGAGGGATACATATCATATACATCATATAGATTATGAGCCCAACTTGCTCGTTCTCTCAGTTCTGGTAGCATGTCATCTGTCCATTCGCCTTTCATAAATAGAATGTTCGCGTTTTTCTCTTCTCTGTTAAGATATTCATTTCCCAATGCGCCAATGTAGCGTACCACCCATCGCCTATGTTTGGAAACAACATTAACCCTTATATACAATAATATTGCCAGAACACTCAATGAAGATAAAAGTGACGTTATGAATATCATCCTACCAACCTCCTAATTTCTGTAAGAATGCGTTCTGCTTCTGTTTTGTCCTGCTTTATTAACTTATCCATAGAACCATACCACATTTCAAGACAATTTACAAGAACTATTTTAATTTCTTCTCTACGAGGGCCATATGGAAGGTCCGATTTGTTATAAAGCTCTTCAAGAGAAAGTTCTTTTCGTTCAAAGAACTCAACAATTCTCTCCTTTGTCCATTCACCTCTACGGATAGATTTCAGTTGCTCTCTGTTTCGTTCAAGATCCAGAGACTTCTCTGTAAGCATCTGTTCACACTCACAGAGTAAACGAACAAGGTGGTATGCGAATTTTAAATCATACCCGTGAGTTTCCCATGATTCTCGTCTTTTTGAGTCAAGATCAGGAGTTTTGGTGTTCATCTTTTTTAATTGGCTAAATGCGTATCCCTTGAACTTCTGCCAGCATCCTTTATGTAGAAAGATATTACGGTTCTCTCTTACATGCTCCCCAATCTTTGATGTATATAATACACATCTTCTTGGCACAAATAAAGAATCAATCATGTTTGGATTGTTATCCATGACCAAACTGAAATATTTAATGATATTGAATACAGAGAAGTCATACTCTTTATTAGAGCTTTTGTCAAAAATGTGATGCTCTTGCCACTGACTAAAGACTTGGATGTTATCAAATCCAGCAATCGCTCCATCTGTATGAGGGAATATGATATTCATAGGTGGCATGACGAACCCATAGATATCAATATCTGAGTTGTCATTTGATACACCGTATGCAACAGATCCCATCTGTACAAGATACTGAATATTGTTTATCAACCATCGTGGAGGAGTGATAAGCTTCTCTCTTTCGAATCGTTCAAGTACAGATTTCATTATGCGCCCAATCTATCAATATAATCTTCTTCGTCAATAAGATCACTGTATTTTGCTGTGATTTCTTCCAACTCATGAATCCTGTCTTTGAGTTCGTCAATCTCTTCTGCATGCATATTATCGGTCGCTTCAAGACCTTGATCATATCCTTGTTCAAAACCTTCTTCAGAGCCTTGATCGTACCCCTTATCATATCCTTCTGTATGTCCGTCTAAAAAGATGTTTTCATCTTCACAGGGGCATCGCTCAACATAAATACCTTCCGGGTATGATACTGTCGCTATTTCCTGAAAACATTTGTTACATAATAGTTTTGTTTCTCTTGGCATTTTTTGACTCCCATGATTTATCAATGTCATGCTGATCTGATTTTTTATAAGTTGGTTCTGAGATTTCTGTTATAACTTTTTTTATACCTTCAAGATAATACTTCTCTCCAAACGATTTGTCAGTATTTTCTTCGGTTTTATCGCTATCTTGAATTTTCATTGCCATGGTTGCTTGTTTCCATTCAGGCCATGAGCTGACTATATCTGCTGATCTCTCTAAATGAGAAATGAAATCGCTTGTATCCGCGTCTTCGTCATCATCATTTTCTGTATCATCCATCATGTACTGTTTTGCTGATGATGGCATATCTGATAGTTCATCTTCGTCATGTCTAAAAACGGAAGTGAATGCTTTTTGTAATTGTTCTTCTGTCACTTCAGGCAATTCGATATGCACTTCTTTATCTTCTGATTCTTTTCTAACTGCATCAGGTGGAGGAGTTGGCCGTGGACTGGAAATTACTTTGGTGGATCTGACAGCATAATCAATCCTGTCCTCACAATTAGGACAAGTACATTTTTCAGAGTGTCGATATTCTTTTTTGGGTTTATCTGCCCCTTTTTTCTCATATTCCGATTTAAGGTCTCTGTTTATTGTGTCAATAGATCTGCTCTTCTCCGGTTTTTCCTTATATTCGGTATCATATACCAAATAACCCAGTCTCAGTGCTCTTTGATCTACTGTTTTTCGTCTGAGTATGGTTTTTAGCCACACTCTCTTTTCGTTTCCGTCCGGATATACAACAACAGTGACTGGCTTCCATGCAAACCATAGATGCCAGTCACGAGTATCCAATTTCTGTTTAATTTTTATCCATTCCATAATCATATCAATTCGGTGTCATTAGCCTTTGTTAGCTTAACAAGATTGGGATACATTTGCCCAAGTGTCCATTTAGTTGGAGATATCCAAAGAGCATTATAATCAAAATCTTCTTTATACGCTTTCCAATAAAATTCATCATCATTGCCAGCTTTTTTGACAATACGAGTAATTTGATGATACATTCGGTTTTTCGTCACCTCATCAATTCCACTCATATTATGTATTGTGGTTATCCACTTATCGCATTTGTATATCAATTCGATGGTCTTTGTGCTTGCCAATTTAATGGCCCTCTTGCTCTGATACCGCACCAACCAATAACGAACCGTCATTAAAATTGTAATGGACATCAGCGAAAAAACAAAAGCACTCATTTCATTGCCTCCTTATTATAATCATCTGTTATGTTTCTTGATACCTTTTGTGGAAGGGAATCATAATGATAATGATAATGCTGTAACCACATAACAATCATATGAATTGCCTCATATTCATTTGTCTCATAGAACAGTTCAGGCCACGATTCTTTAATAAAATCATTTACGAATCGCTGACCAAGACGAAGATTATCAATCGGTGCTTGTTCATAATGGTTTTTTAACCAACATCGAAAACTCATTGTTTTCTCCTAAACCAAAATTTTTGAATGGCACTGCCCCATATATAGAGATAGGCACAGGACACAAAGAATATACCCCATGTTTGTCCTACAAAAGATGAGTATATCCAGAAGGGCTGTCCTACCATCCCTATTACCGGACTCCATCGTCTCCATTTCATATTCTCGCAATGAAGCGCCATATACACCCCGATCAACGAGGAACCCATAATAATTATGTCTACAACTGTTATCTCAATCATGATAACACTATAACACTATAACTGAGGTTTTGTCAAGCTTTTTCTTGGTTTTTTGTTATAATGAGCCGTCTTTGATCAACCGCATATAGCATCCCATGAAATTAATCTCTTTAATAGCAACCAGAGCATCACGATATGCCGCCTCTGTTATATGAAGGATAGCTTTGGAATCATTGGTAAAGATGTCCTTTTCTGCGTCCATAATCGTTTCATACAAAAAATTATACAGTCTTATGTAATCAATTGGGTTGCTTCTAAGGAACTTCCGGACCTGTGATGGATCTTTTGTCTTCATCACAGCAATCAGATCATTGTATATATCATTTGTTGATGATATTATCAACTTGGAATCAAGTTTCCCATCAAAACAGTTCTCTTTGAGAGTGTTTATGGTATGGCGAATATCAGGATATGTCTGTTTGCATAACTCTACAACATCCTTCACATCATACTCTACACCTTCTGCTTTAAGTATCTCAATGCATCGTTTTGCGATATCTTTCAATGGCGGGTCAGGGAAATGGATGAACTGACATCGGGACTTCAGTTCCGGTAACAGTTTGTCATGATAATTTACCGCAAAAACAAACCTTGTAATATCCTGAACCTGTTCCATTAAATCTCTGAGCATGGCCTGTGCGTTATGTGAAAGATAATCCGCTTCATTAATATACATGATATTAACATGATCGGAAAATCCCACACTGGTTGCAAATGGACGCACTTTATCTCTGATCGCATCAACGCCTGTTTCATCAGAGCCATTGATTCTCATATACTCGCATTTCGTTGATTTTAAAAGAATATCAACAAAAGTTCCTTTGCCTACACCGGCAGAACCTGATAAGATAATATTTGGCACCTCTTCAAGAGCTTTCTCAAGCTTTGGGCGGATGTTTTCATGAAGTACCATTTCATCAATGGTACGAGGTTGGTGTTTAAATTCCCACAGATCTATTTTTGACATAAATTCTCCTTTTTTAGAAGTATATCACATATTGATAAGGATGTCAGTCAGACAATAAAAAAGGGATAGAGTATCGAAACACTCTATCCCTTCTATAATAGTTTTGAGGTGAAAACTATTCGTTTACAACTGCTTTCAATGAAGCCGAAGCTTTGAACTTCGGAGCTTTTTTTGCAGGAACTTCGATGGCCTCGCCATTCAAAGGATTGCGGCAGGTACGAGCAGCCCTATCAGCCACTGAGAATGTACCAAAACCGACGATGGATACTTTGCCATCTGCTCTCATACCAGCAACAATCGCATCCAATACGGACCCTACTGCTGCCTCTGCTTCCTTACGGGTTGCTCCCATACCATCTTTCACAGCATCTACCAATTCTTTTTTATTCATTTTGTAACTCCTTACATTTTGAGTGTTTGTTTGTCACCATGACAATTAAACTAATTTTGTTATTACATCTCTATTTATACCAAACATATTATATTATGTAAGCATAAATTAACTATTTTTTCATAAAAAGAGCATTTTTTCGTCATTTCAGCGAGATATATCATCAATCGTATCCAGATATATTCCATATACACTCAATAAGCTCATATTGGCACATTGATAGTGGTATAATTGGCATACACCATCCTTTTCAGAGATAACATGAGAAGACCATGCGATTTTCTTTGATATATCCGGAACTATCGAAAAAGCAATCCTCTCGTCACGACAATTAGCACACTTCATTTTAATCTTTCCTGTATTTCCTTGAATCTATCAATATAAGGAGCAATCAAGTATCTATGTATTGCTGCATGCTTTAACTGATAATCCTGTTGGCTACCAACAGATACACTATTTGGTCCAGCATAAGCCGTGAATGATGTTTCAGGTACAAATTTGCCAATATATCCGCGTCTTAAAAATTGCAGCCATAATGCCCAGTCCAGAAGTCTGGAGTATTTATCGTCAGTAACAAAGCTTCCAGTTTCTTCAAGCACCTTTGACTTCATCAAAGAACAGGAACTAATATAGTTATGCTGAATGAGCCTGTTTATATCCCATGGAATGTTGTCAAAATCTGCATTAACTCCACCTCTATATCGGAAACAACAATAGGAGTATCCTACATGCTTAGGAGAATCAACCAAAGCCTCATAGAGATGATCCAACATACCTTTTTTGCATGTCAGATCATTATCTATCTTTATGATATATGGTGGTGTTTCGTTATCTTTTCGGTATGCTCTCCATGGCGGAACCATATTTTTGTATGGATTTCCTTCACCCATGTATGATACCCAGTGAAACGGCACATTACATCTTTTTAAGGTCTTTTTTGTTTCAGCGGAAACCTTGTCTCCGATTTTTAATGGCGTAATAGCTAATATTTCAGGATTTTTGCACTGTACTAATGTTTTGATCATAACCTCTCTGCTTTGTCAAGTAAGTTGTCTATAAAGTTGTTAATTTCCATTTCTGGCATATACTCCAAGATATTCTTCTGCATATCTTCAAGAAAGCCGATCCCGCAATTTTGATACAATTTCACTGACCATCTTATATCATCATGATTAAATATCATAAAGTGTCTAAACAGCGAATGAAACCATTTGTGTTTATGATGCACCAGTGGCACTGTGCCGGACTGTAATAGGGGGGCAATGTCTGGCAATATCCCTCTATTGTAATCATCATGATCACCGGTTAAGATCATCGTATCAAAATCCGAATATTTCAATTTATCAATACAAATTATCGATTTTAGAATGTCATATTTATCTTTTGATAATTTGACATCAAGACCAACAACAAATTCATCCTTTATAACTGATAACACATTTACTTCCAGATCCTTTGTAAATTTCTCGCCTTTGTAGCCTGTCTGGAATCGTCTGTTGTCTTTAAAATCAGAATATTTGTATTCTCTGAACT
>Ga0214472_10008807_pt1 | contig 10528 bp, 10 predicted proteins | sample RVTome_6_FD_207662 | JGI IMG/M metagenome (GOLD analysis project Ga0214472, IMG submission 207662) | Soil microbial communities from uranium-contaminated site in the Upper Colorado River Basin, Wyoming, United States - RVT140D175 | ecosystem: Environmental > Terrestrial > Soil > Contaminated >...
GCTGTTTATATCGGATTGTCCGTGGGACCACTTGCCGGAGGCTTTCTCACCCATCATTTCGGCTGGCGCAGTATCTTTATTATCATGCTGCCGTTTGGATTGTTTTCGCTGCTGTTAACGCTTCATTATCTTAAAGGGGAATGGCTGGGAGAGCCGGGACAAAAGCTTGATATCGGCGGTTGTCTGCTCTATGCCTCTGCCATTCTGGCCCTGGTTTATGGTGCGACCAGGTTGCCGTCGACGCTTGGCATAGTGCTGCTGCTTTCAGGCTTACTGCTGCTTTATATCTTCATTCGGCACCAGATGGCTGCCAGGTTTCCAGTCTTTGACGTACAACTGTTTGCCGGCAACAAGACCTTCGCCTATTCGAGCCTTGCCGCCCTGCTCAACTATTCCGCAACATTTGCGGTAACTTTCCTCTTGAGTCTCTACCTCCAGTACCTGAAGGGCATGTCGCCGCAGACGGCAGGAAGTGTGCTGATGGCACAGCCGATAGTGATGGCGGTATTGTCCCCGATAGCCGGCAGGTTCTCCGATCGAATCGAACCCCGGCTGCTCGCCACTGCGGGAATGATCATTACAGTGATCGGCGTAGCACTTTTTTCGATGTTGCAGCCCGATACGGAGACGTACCTGATCGTTGCCAACCTCATCCTGCTTGGTACCGGTTTTGCCTTGTTCAGCTCACCCAATATGAGTGCCATCATGGGTGCTGTGGAAAAGCGGCACTATGGTCTGGCATCGGGAACAGTAGCAACCATGCGATTGCTAGGCCAGATGTTCAGTATGGCCATGGCAACCGTTGTGCTGACGCTTATCGTCGGCCGTCAAGCTATCAACCCGGGAAACTATGACCTGTTTCTTCGCAGCATCCATACGGTCTTTCTTATATCTGCCGTTCTCTGTCTCTCGGGGGTCTATTTTTCCTGGTGCCGCGGCGCTCTGTTTCAATCGGACGCACCGGGAGATAAGTGATGAAAAAACTATTTACGTTTTCTCAAAGCCATATAGGTAAACAGTGAACGCTTCGTCAGCGGCAGTGGATACGTCTGATTGACATAACGCATATCTTCGATAGTGTAAAAGGCATTGGGATTGTATTTTTTGATAATGGAAATGATCTTGCCGAGATTTCTCCGTTTGGTGATGCTGAAGATCAGTTTCACTGGTCCCGATTCCCCCCGTGCATCGACGCTGGTCACTCCATACCCTGATTTCCAAAGAACGTCGACCAGTTCGTCTGCTTCCTTCTGGGTAATGATTCTGATCAACAGATTTCCAACAGCAATTCTTTCCTCCAAAACCACACCCACAAAGTTTCCGGCCGCAAATCCACAAGCGAATGCGACATAGGTCTGCCACGAATTGAGGTTCTGCATAACCTGAGCCACCGCTACCAACCAGATAAGAGATTCGAAAAAACCAAGGATAGCCGCAAAATATTTCAATCCCCTGGCTACAAAGATGATCCGCAGGGTACCAATCGAAACATCGATAATTCTAGCCAGAAAGACCAGCAGCGGGAGAATTATATAAACAAACGTTGGACTTTCACCCATAAATGCCTTTTTAGTATTTGCCTTTGAGTTATTGTATCGTATAGGTTATCGACTGTGTATGTGACTGTTTTTTATCGATATTTCACAGATACAACAGGATTCGAACTTGCGGCACTCAACTTCGGAAGTCGAAACAGAACACCATATAACAGTAAGAACAATGTTAATTTCTGCTCGAAATAGATTGAAGTCATGCAGGGCATTTCGACGACGCTGCCAAGGAATAACCTGGCCTCATAATTGACAGGCCTAACCAAATTTGCTACATTGACGTTATTCAGGTCCCGTTGTAGTGACGCTCTTTGCCTGAGTACAATGCTGGATTGGCATTGTCGGGCAGTACTGCTCAACAGGCGGTGCTGCTTTGTTAATTATCTCTCTTATTCCTTGAATATCAACACGCTGCTATCTCGTACTACGACCTGTCGCGTTCTGCGGCAAAAGGAGGTTTTATGATTACGCTTGATGTCAATGGCAAAAGTCTTCAGGTAGATGCCAGTCCCGATGAACCTTTGTTGTGGGTTATTCGGGAAAAACTTGGCCTCACCGGTACCAAATTTGGTTGCGGCATGTCCCTTTGCGGAGCCTGCACAGTTCTGGTTGACGGCGTGGCGACACGCTCCTGCGTGACGGATCTCTCGGAAGTAGAAGGTAAAAAAATCGTCACCATAGATGGTTTGCCTGAGGATCATCCGGTTATGGCTGCCTGGATAGAAGATCAGGTTCCGCAGTGCGGCTATTGCCATTCGGGACAGATCATCAGCGCAATTGCGCTGTTGAAGGAAATTCCAAACCCTACCGATGCGGATATTGATGAGGCGATGTCAGGTAACATTTGCCGCTGCGGCACCTATCAACGCATACGCAGGGCCATTCATCGCGCAGCCAAGACAATGGCAACGGCCAGAGGAGGGCAATCATGACTGAGATCATCAAGGTAAGTCGAAGGAATTTCCTCAAAACCGGTGTCGTTCTCGGAGGCGGTTTGATGCTCGGCGTCTATCTGCCGGGGAGAAATGCGGCGTTGGCCGCGGCAGCCGGCAAGACTGAAGCCTTTGTACCGAATGCCTTCATCCATATCCGCACCGATGAGCTGGTGACGATTTTTGTAAATAAGTCCGAAATGGGCCAGGGAGTTTATACCTCACTGCCCATGCTGATAGCAGAAGAACTGGAGGTTGACTGGACCAAAATAAAGGTGGAACCGGCGCCGGTCGATCCAGCCTACAATCACACCATGTACGGCCCGATCATGGTAACAGGAGGCAGTACCAGTGTTCGCAGTGAATGGGAGCGTTTGCGTACGGCGGGAGCGATGGCGCGAGCGATGCTGGTGACCGCTGCCGCAGAACGCTGGCAGGCTGATCCTAAAACCTGCCGGGCAGTGGAAGGGCATATCATTCATCAGGATGGCAAACGTCGCTTATCATATGGACAGTTGGCGGATGCTGCAGCTCAGCTAAAACCTCCGACGGAGATCTCGCTCAAGTCACCAAAAGACTTTAAAATTCTCGGGGTGAACAGAGATCGGCTCGATATACCGGACAAGACCAACGGTAAAGCCATCTTCGGCATTGACGTCAGCGTACCGGACATGCTTGCGGCGGTAGTTTCCCGCCCGCCTGTTTTCGGAGCGACGCTGAAAAGTTTTGACGATACCGAGGCAAAGAAAATTCCCGGTGTCAAGGCGGTGATAAGCATCGATAGGGGAATCGCCGTCGTCGCCGATGGTTTCTGGAACGCAAATCGTGGCCGCGATGCCCTGGAGGTTGTTTGGGACGAGGGCCCCCTGGCTGGCCTTGACAGCGAGAAGCAGGGAGTTGAGTACGCCGAGATGGCCAAAAAGCCCGGCATGATAGCCGCCCAGCGAGGAGACGTTGAAACGGCCATGAGTAAAGCCGCCAAAAAAATCGAAGCGGTTTATGAGCTTCCTTATCTTGCCCATGCGCCAATGGAACCACTCAACTGCGTGGCCCACGTCCGGCCTGACGGCTGCGATATCTGGACTGGAAGCCAGATGCAGACCACCGATCGTGATAAAGCGGCGGCCATCACCGGTCTCCCCCCGGAGCAGGTCCGGTTGCACAACACCCTCCTTGGTTGCGGCTTTGGCCGCCGGGCGGCGGCAGACAGCCATTTTGTTTCGGAAGCAGTGCAGATTTCGCAAAAAATGAAAGCTCCCGTCAAAGCCTATTGGACCCGGGAAGACGATATTAAAGGTGGCTATTATCGGCCCCGCTCTTACCATCTTATCTCTGCCGGACTGGGCGATGACGGCATGCCGATTGCCTGGCGGCATCGCATCGTCAGCCAGTCGATAATAAAAGGAACCCCGTTTGAAGAGGGCCTGACCCATAATGGTATCGATGAAACTTCTGTTGAGGGGGCATTTGATTCTCCTTATGAAATCCCCGACTTCCTGGTAGATTACCACATGGCTCCAGCCGGCGTGCCGGTGCTCTGGTGGCGTTCCGTGGGGCATTCTTTTACCGCCTATGTCAAGGAATGCTTTATCGATGAGTTGGCCAGGGCGGCAGGCAAAGATCCATATCAGTATCGCCGCCAACTACTGGCAGAGCATCCCCGTGAACGCGGGGTACTCGACCTTGTTGCGGAGAAAGCCGGCTGGTCTGGAAAGATTCCGGATGGCCGTGGCCGCGGAATCGCAGTGCATGCCTCATTTGGCAGCTACATCGCCCAGGTAGCCGAAGTGTCGGTTACTAAGGAGGGCAGCATCCGTGTCCATAAGGTAACCTGTGCCATCGACTGCGGCCGAACGGTCAATCCCGATACGATCGAGGCACAAATGGAATCCGGCATCGCCTTCGGTTTATCAGCAGCTTTTTACGGAAACATAACATTTAAAAAGGGCAGAGTATATCAAAGTAATTTTGATGACTACGAGGTGTTGCGCATTGATGCCATGCCCGAGGTAGCGGTACATATCGTAACAAGCGAGGAGCCGCCGGGAGGAGTTGGGGAACCGGGCGTGCCGCCCATTGCCCCTGCTGTGGCCAATGGTGTGATGTCCCTTACCGGAGTACCGCTGCGTCGTCTGCCGTTGACTCGAGAGCGGGTTAAAAAAACGCTGCAGGCGGCTTAGATTTGTTCCAAGACACTAGCTTCTCCCCAGGCACTCCTGGGGAGAAGCTGCACGTTTACTTATTTTTTTACGAACTGCATATCACAGTAATTTTTCCAAAAACTTTTAAAGTCCTTCTTATATTTTGGAAGCTTAGTCAGGCTTCTCCAGACTGAATTTTTATTGAATTTTTTAATCTCCTGGGCCGGTTTAAAAAATGCCATTGCATTGTCTACTGTTAAAACAAATGGTGGTTTTTTATTTACCAGGTTAACCCAGCTTGCGACAATTGACCCACTTCTGTGGTTTCCTTCAAAATACAGCTGGGGCATTCCTAAAATCGCAATATATATTTCCGCTGCCGCTTTATTCACTGAAGTATGGTTTGATTTATTTTTCCTATAGAAATTTCTTATTGGTCCGACTTTGCTGCTGAATTTTTCAGTGGTTGTGTCGATTGCCTTTTGGTATTCCTCCCTCAATACCTTATTCAAACCATAATGAATTCTATGGTTAATTTCGAGCATATCCGGGCCGCCCCTCGGTGAAAGTAAATCGTAATCCTTCTTTCTGATAAAATAATCCATATATTCCCAGGCAATAAGCATGTTTTCCATTACCGTTATATCGAATGGGGTATCCTTTCTGCCAATTTTTTGCAGGTCCAGTTCATCGTCCAGTTTCTTCCAGTCTTTCAGCACTGTGGAATAGGAATCTTCTATTCTTTTTAAATCGGGTCGATATGGCATGTAGGAAAACCTGTAGATAACATTAAGGAGTTATTTATTTGCATAGCAACAAGGTAACCAGTTGCACAATATTTTTCCCGAAAATATTTCTTATCGAGTTTTTTGTTTGGGAGCCGAATCCTTATTCCGCAATAGTGAGGTAATTCCGGCAAGTCAGACACTTAGGTTCTACTACTTTCGGGCATTAAGGGTTTCACCCTGTAAATGAGTTGTTTATAAAATTTCAATACGATAAAATCCATTGAGAAGCAGTAAGATTTGTAGCAGGTGCTACCGGAAAGGTTGCGGTATGGTAACGATCCGGACAACCATAATTTGTGAGAAGTGACTATGTTAACGAGAAAAGAAGTTTTTGAGAAACTCAACAAAACAAAGAAGTTACCTTCCCCATCAGGTACTACCCTAAAGGTTATTCAGTTATGCCATGACGAAACAACCTCACTGAATGATATTGCGGATGCAATCCAGGTGGATCCGGCATTCACTGCGGAACTTTTAAAGTACGCGAATGCCTTCTTTTTGTCTACCGGTACGCAGGTAGTATCCGTTCGAAAAGCAGCAGTCAAACTTGGCATACGAACCGTCGTCAACCTGGCACTGAGCCTTTCCCTTCTTGCCAACAACAAAAAAGGGAAATGCAGCAGATTTGACTATGAAAGATTCTGGTCAATATCCCTCCTGCAGGCTATAGCCGCTAAAAATTTTGCCGGTGCAGGAAAAGAATTCGATCCGGAGGAAATCTTTATATGCGCGTTGCTCTGCCACATGGGCCAGCTTGCTTTGGCGAGTATTTTTCCGGAAGAGTATGGAGATCTCCTGAACGAATTTGGATTTGAATCATGTGGAGAGTGTGATTTGACAGCCGCCTGCGATATGGGCTCCGACAGTCCGCCTAATCTGCACCGCAAGTCATTGGAGAAAGAAAGATTCCAAATCGACAGCTCGGAATTAACGGTGGAGCTCTTTTTAGAATGGGGCTTACCTGCCCATTATGCACTGGCTGCAGGATTTCACGATGATCCGAGCTGCGTGGAATTAGGCATGGGCGATACACAAAAGATTGCTCAACTCCTCAATCTCTCTCACCAACTTGCTCAAATCTGCCTCCATCTCCCCCCGACACGATCACAACTGAGTGTTATCGAAAAAACTGCCGAGAAATTCAATATTCCTGAAGGACAATTCGGCATGATCTTCGATACAATCATGGCACAGTGGCAGGAGTGGGGAGAAATGTTTGAAATTCGGACCAGCCAATGTCAGCTCTATGATGAGATTATGGCCGAGGAGGATGAAAACAAGAGAACCTGAAAATAGAGGAGCGTTGAACAATGGCAAAATCTTTCGATATATTAAAAAGCAAGCTTTCTGATGAGAGCAAAGCAAAAGTCCGGAAGCGTGTTAAGAATGCTTTGCAAGAAATGCCCCTTGCTGAGCTTCGACAAGCCCGGAAATTGGGGCGACCTTCCGACATCCGGTAAAATTCAAGAACCAGGAGTTCATTCGGGTTGGATCGTATAAGAAGAAACTAAAGGATGATCCGGAGAAGGAAAGGGCTTTATGGCGTTGTCGCGATTAATTCGAGATGCGGCCGACGCACGAGCTATTGTCCCTTACGATTCTTCCGCCGCGCCAAAAATGATGAAGTATATTCCCTGGTGGGCTGCTTCAAGGCATGATGAAGAATAAGCATCCATTATTAAGTGGAGGGTCTGAAAAAGTTACTTGACGGGTACTTGACTGAGAACAGTGTACGGAGACTCTGAAAAAATAATATTAAATGATTTCAAATAAATGAAATTTCTCTTCTTCTTGACAGGTACATGATTTGTAGAACTCAATAGTGGCATGGAATGAATAATATCAATCGTTTCTCTTCCCGCAGGCAACGCCTTGACCGGGCTTTTCTTGCAGAAAAGCTGCGGAATGCAAAATCATATAAGCGCCATTGTGGATGTAAGCTTGCACGTAAACGCAGTAACATTTTCACGTAAACGTAGAAATATTTCAGGGGTGGAGCGACACTTAGCTACAGGGGATTATATTAGCTTGTCATCCATTCGGAGCCGCCAATATCTGTTCCCTGATAATCTGGAATAATCTTCTGAAAATAGCTATTTTTGACTTCGATCATGGAGGTTATGTTTCATCTATTGTTCATAAGGCAGACTCGGGTTCGAATCCCGTAGCCTCCACCAGTTAACTAGCCGAATTCAAAGAGAATGCTCCTCTTTGGTTTCGGCTACTTTCTTTCCCATTCCTTTCCCCTTAAGGAAGAGAAGTTACAGTTTCAGCTTCTTGCCCGTCTTAGTCGATTTTGTTTGCGGCTTAGTAGGATAATAATTGAGGATCGAGCAAATGGATTTCGCAAGCTCTTTTAGCGAATCTGTGTCTGTCATAAATTTAGATTGTTCATATAGTCCTTCTGGGAGATTTGCACATAATCTTATGTAACACAAATCATCCTCGCGTTTGGCTATATTGAAGCTATCAACCCAGATAACCTTCAGATTAGGATCAAGATAAATTTCAGAAATGTTTTTTTCCTTTTCGTCCTCTGTCGTTTCAGGTAGTGGCATATCGTTGTCCTTTTGCTATACGTAGCGATTTTTTCCATGGACTAATTGTTTCTTTTTCTTTGCCGCTCTGCTTTGTGAAACGGTTCTGCGATGGCAGTATAGGCAATGTAATTAGTACATATTTTTCCAAAGTAGATGTTTTGTTTGCCAGATTGAAGCGTCCATCTCCTGTTTCTTTGAATAGCATTAACGATTCAAGGTTATAGAAGGTTTTTCCTTCGAGTGTTACAGAGTAGACAAAACCTCTTCTTATCCGGCGATGCTTATGGATGGCTTGCCTGGACATGCCTAGCAGTGAAGCTGCCTTGCTAGCTCCTACAAAATCATTTATGGGCATACTGCCTAGTAGCCTTTTGATTTGTTCACTTTCGATTTCTTCAGCTTTTTTCCATGCTTCGTTTGTGAGAATAATTTCTCCGCAAGATAAACATAAAAAATAATCTACATTTTCAACTACATAGTTGTTTAATGTGTCGCTTGGGATTTGAAGTGTACCGGATTTTTTTGACAGAATAACACCACAATTGTAACACTTCATTTTATACCTCCTTAAAACTACAGATGATTAGATAGTCATCTTCTATGCGAAAATGTATATAAACATTTTCTCCCATCAGGCCACGTGCTTTATAGTAATCAACGTGAATCGATGGATCATCATACTTATGGTCAGATTTGTGAAAGTGCTTAGGCTGGAGCTTTAATAGGGCTTTCTCAATATCCGCTTTCTTCCAACCAAAACATTTCGATGCGGTGTCACGTGCTTTTTGGTTAATGATGCATCTGTTACTTGAAACCAAAAACTTCACAGTTTTCAGACCATAGTATGGTTGATCTCTCATGTATTATATCCATCGTGGTTGACGAATGTCAACCCTCTGAGCAACGTGCATTATACCTAGTAAGGTTGACGAATGTCAACCCACTAGATAGAGTGACAAATAACACTAGACATACCGCAGGATGTGTATGATTTCTTCGGAAGAAAATTCATTTTTTAGTTTTCATTATATATCTTATGATATCGATTAGATAATGTTGATGAAAATATATTTTTGGTTTTTTGCAAAGATGCCAGGTCTAGCCGTTTCTCTTTAACTTGTATATTTTTGATCCAGCAGATTCTTGATTGCCGTTTGAAGCTTCTTGATAGATTCCACGAATATCATCGGCTCCAATCCCGAAATATCTCACAAAGGCTTTGTTGGTTTGGTGCATAGCCCTTTTTTTGACGTGTCCGTAAAAGATCATACCTTAAAACACAAGTATCAGATAGGGATTGTTCTAGAATATTTCATCTATATTCCCAATCTTTGCCACCACGCAACGCGCAACGCCTATCTGCTCTGACCCCTGTAAAATACCGACAATAAAATTAACACCTTCCTCGAACGAAATTAGTAAGGGTTGAGCCGTGAATTTTTACCCAACGCGACGCAACTCCTGTAGGGCAGCTTGTGAAGATATTAAAGGAAAAACTATGGAAAGGTTTTGGCAAGGTTTTTTGTTCTCATATTCAATATTTCAGAAATGATGGACAGCAACACTGGCATTCATGTGTGACTTAAAAGCGTTGGAATGACCTTCCATGGTTCGCAAAGATTCGCGGGGAAGACATAGTTCGCAGCTTGGTTCGCACAAACGGCTGTATTAAAAGGAAGGGTAGATGGCAAGTTGGTCATCAGGCTGGTTGACAACGAACCGGTGGAGAAGTATGCAACGACATTTTGTAGTCCATGAGAAGAGAGTACGGGGATTCCTTTTTATGGCTTCCGAAATTCAAGCCACAGCAGGTCCGGCAAGAGAGCATTCTTGACCGGGCTTTTTTGTGCCCTGTAAAATAACGCTTCCGGTTTCTTAATTAAAGAGAAGGATTAATTCGCCATTCATAAAACGAAGACGGAAGGCGCTTGCCTTTGTCGATCATAAGAATGATATCCCGTTATGCTGTAACGACCATTCGAAGAGGTCCGGGGAATGATCCCCTTTGGAGGTATTTGAATAGTGTTCCATCCGTGGATAATTATTTTAAAGGCATGAGGGGAAAAAACCACTCCCCCGACAGCCCAAAAAGGTGGACAAAAGGTGGACAAATCGTAAGAACAAAGAAAAACGGGATATCAGCGAATTGCGCTAATACCCCGTTTTGTTTGCACTTTCGATGGTCGGGGCGGTAGGATTCGAACCTACGGCCTCCTGCTCCCAAGGCAGGCGCGCTAACCAGGCTGCGCTACGCCCCGACTATATTGAAAAAGGCTCGATTCAAAAATCGAGCCTGAATAATTCTGGCTCCCCGGGACGGACTCGAACCGCCGACAAGGTGGTTAACAGCCACCTGCTCTACCAACTGAGCTACCGAGGATCACACGACTTCTCGTATTGGGTCGAAATATCGTCAAATTTAGGTTTTGCCGTACAAGTAGTATCCGTAACTGCCTGTAATTCCGTCCCCGTTCATATTGAACAGTGAAGGGGGAATATACAGATGTTGCTAATGAGTGTCAACCACTTTTTTATCATCTTACGCTTTAAATTTTGACTTGTCAATTATGGCTAAAA
>Ga0214472_10008808_pt1 | contig 10528 bp, 7 predicted proteins | sample RVTome_6_FD_207662 | JGI IMG/M metagenome (GOLD analysis project Ga0214472, IMG submission 207662) | Soil microbial communities from uranium-contaminated site in the Upper Colorado River Basin, Wyoming, United States - RVT140D175 | ecosystem: Environmental > Terrestrial > Soil > Contaminated >...
GGGGATGTCGGGGTTGAGTTCGCCGATCGGTGTGCTGAACTCGGGCCGGATCTTGGTCGTCACCGCGCCGGAGGCGCTTACCCAGGGGGTCACTTCCAGGCGTACACTCGCCTCGATCTGCTCGAAGCGTTCCGTCTCTTGAAGGACGACCTGCCCCGGCGCGGTATACGGCGTAGCGGTTCGCAGGATGAAGTACTGGGTCGTGCCGATGCTGATTTCGGCGGTATGGCCGTTCAGCGTGGCCACCTGTGGGCGGGAGCGGATGTGGACGCGCCCTTCCTGTGAGAGCGCGTGGATCTTGAAATAGAAGTCGTCCGGCAGCCGTCCGATCTTCCGAAGGCCGAACAGGTCGGAGACGGTCTCCAGCACGCGGCTTCCCTGCGCACCGTCGCCTACGGCCTCAAAGCCGGCGCTTCGCCCGTCCGCCCCGCCGAAACGGTACGGCCCTCCTGCAGAAGCCGCCGCCGCTTCGTCGTCCCGGCCGAAGCTGAGGCCCAGCTCTTGCAGGTCGGTTGATTCGAAGTCTACCACAAGCGCCTCGATCAAAATCTGCGGGGTCGGGTGGTCTATAGCACGGATAACCTGCTGCAGCGATGCCAGAACCCCGTGCGGGCCGGTCACCAGGAGGCCGTTGTGTGCATCGACCTCCTGAATGACGGCCTGTGCACGCAGGCTTTCCGGGATCAGAGACAACGCTTCTTCGGCCCGCAGGTGATGGAGGCGCAGCAGGTGGGTCTCCGCGATGCCGTGCCGCACCTGGTCGCCGAGGAGGTAGACGTCCCCGGCCCGGCCGTAGGTAAGGCCGGTACCCCGAAGCAGGAGGTCGAACGTTTCGTCGAGGGTGAGGCCTTCGACCCGGGCCGTGACGGTAGCCTCGGGCACGGCATAGGTGACGACATCCACCGCATGCTGCACAGCCACGGCGCGAAGGACGTCGGCGATATCCGCATCGACCACGTCGAGCGAGACCAGGCTGTCGGTAGCCTGCACCCAGAACGTCTGCGCCGGTCGGCCTTCTCCGGCGGGGTGCCCACCGGCGCGGTCGATCACCAGGATACCGTCCTGCTCGTGGAGGACGAAGCCGTTGTTATGCAGGAGGGTACGAAGCCCGGCGGCCAGCGGCACCGCTTGCAGCAGACCGGTAAGGGTTCCGCGCACGCCCTGACGGATGAGCAGGTTGATGCCGCTCTGACGGGCGATGCTACGCACGACAACGTCCAGGTCTGCAGCCTGTAGGTCGGTGCTCAACAGCCCGGCCTCAACCTGCACATCGGGCGCGGGAGGCAACGGCTCCGGCGCGAGGGCGACCTGCAACACCTGCCCCTGCACCGAAAGAGCCAGCCCATAGGTTTTGCAGAGAAACCGAAGCGCCTCCAACACCGACAGGCGGGCCAGGCGCACCGTCACCTGCCGGTCGATGCGGTTGTCTACGTTCAGGTTGAGGTCGTACTGGTGCGCCAGCCCCCGGAACACGTCACGCAGGTCGGCATCACGGACGTTGAGTTGCGTGACGGCGGCCCACACTCCTTCGGGCCACACCGGCTCCGCCGCCGGCCTGCTGCTGCTATCCGGCCGCGCCTCCTGCGCCGGTGCCGCGGCCGCCACATCCCCGAGCAGGAGCAGAAGCGCGACGGCGCGCCAGGGTAGAAAGGGGACGGTATGTCCAAGACGGGCGTGCATCGGCGGTCAGTTCATTGTTTCGCGGAGGATTTCTTCCACCGTCGTCACCCCTGCGCGCAGCCGGTCCCATCCCGCCATCTGCAACGACCGGACACCTTCGGCCTGCACGCAGCGGCGTAGCTCGGCCGTACCGGCACGCCGGGTGATCTGTGCTTCGACGGCATCGCTGACGGCCATGACCTCGAAAAGGGCGGTACGACCGCGGTATCCAGTCTCCCGGCAGGCCGCACACCCCGCGCCTCGATAACACCGGATCGGTGCTACCCCATGGGCTGCGAAGACCGCCGGGTCGGGCGACGCCCCCTGCTTGCAGGCCGGGCAGATACGACGAACCAGTCGCTGCGCGACCACCAGGCGAACGGCGGCGGCCACCAGAAAAGGCGCCACGCCCATATCGACCAGGCGTGTGGCGGCCGACGGGGCGTCGTTGGTATGGAGGGTGCTGAGGACGAGGTGACCCGTCAGCGCAGCGCGGACGGCGATCTCGGCGGTCTCGGTATCGCGGATCTCACCGACCATGATGACGTCGGGGTCCTGCCGCAGAAAGGCCCGCAACGCCCGGGCAAAGGTGAAGCCGATGTCGCTCCGTACCTGGACCTGGTTGATGCCGGGCAGGTCGTATTCGACGGGGTCTTCGATGGTGGTGATGTTGACGCCTGGGGCATTGCGCTCACGTAGCGCTGCATAGAGCGTGGTCGTCTTTCCACTGCCGGTCGGGCCGGTGACGAGCACCAGACCATATGGATGACGAAGGGCCTGGCGTAGCTGCAGGAGGTCCGCCGGCGACAGCCCGAGCGCTTCGAGGTCGAGGCCGAGGCGGTCGCGGTCGAGCACGCGGAGGACGATCTTTTCGCCGAAGGCGGTGGGTAGGGTTGAAACCCGCAGGTCCACGCTTCGGCCGGTGCTGCGGAAGCGAAGGCGGCCGTCTTGCGGCCGGCGTGTCTCGGCGAGGTCGAGCGCGGCCAGGACTTTGAGGCGAGCTGTAACCGCGTCGCGCTGTGCGGGGGCGAGCGTCTCCACGACCTGCAACACACCGTCGAGCCGGTAGCGAACCCGGAGGCTGGCCTCGAACGGCTCGACGTGTATGTCGCTCGCGCCACGGGCAATGGCCTCACTCAGGATCCGCTCGACCCATTCCACGGCCGAGCCCGCCCCGTGCGCCTGACGGGGTGAAACCGGTCGGGGTGGCGGCGCCTCCGGCCTGTCTTCCGCTACGCCGGACGGGTAGGCTTCGAGAAAAGCCTCCACTTCATCGGGCGCTACCCGCACCGGGACAACCGTCCGGCCGGTCAGGAAGGCCAGTTCTTCCAGGAGATCCGGCGTAGGCGGCGTCTCCACCCCCACTTCCAGCGTTTCTCCCTTGACGGCTACCGGGATCACCCGGCGGCTGCGGATGAAGGCTGCAGGCAACAGATGCAGCAGGTTCAGTGCAGACATGGGCCTATTCCTCCTCTGCATCGTCAGGGCCGGGCAGTGGGCACCGGGCCTCCAGCGCACGGATCTGCGCCTGCTGTTCGATCAGGTAGCGGGTCAGCTCTTCCACCTTCTGCAAGAGCAGCGTCTGCATCGCCGAGACGCCCATCCCGGTAGCAGCCATCTCCGCCGAAGGTGGGATACCCGGGAGGTGGCTGTGCGCCTCGATGAAGCGGGCGACGTCTTCCAGCGGCCGTAGCAGATAGCCGTCTTCAAACACAAAGTCCGCCCCCGTCGTGTTGACCACCACCTCGTCGGCCCGGATACCACCGGCCACATTCAGCTTATAGCTGCCGGGGTTGACTACGCCGATGCCGACGCTGCCGTCGTTCTTGATCCGGAAGTATTCCTCCCACACCACCGGCGCACCGGCCACACCGGGCGGGGCATAGCTGACGGTAAACAAGGAGCTGAATTGGGGGCTGAAGAGAATTTTCCCAGCCGCCTCCCCGTCCACCAAATAGGTGGGGGCACTTCCACTAGAGGCGTTCCAGTACTGCAGGACGCGGCCCGTGCCGTCCTGCACCGCGAAGATATAATCCGACGTTGCCCCCGTCAGGCGAAGACGCTCATTAGCGGACAGGACCCCACGCGGCACGTTGATCTTGCGTACCACCACCGGCCTGCCGGAGACGTCTAGCGCCGAGACAGGCGCACCCGTACCAATCCCCACACTGGAAGAAGCCGGGCTAGTGGTCAAAATGCCGGTTTCAGAAGACACCCAGGTCGACTGCGCCGCTGCCGGCTGTAGGACCGGCAAGACGAGGCAGAGTGACAGAGAGAGAAGGGAGGAGAGAGGGGGGACGAGGGATCTCGCAAGGGTTCGTTCCGCTATCCCTGCTCTCTTCTCCTTCCTCTCTCCTCTTTTTTCTCTTCCAAACGGCAATGAAGCAACGAGATCTGATCTGACGCGCATAGCACTTCCTTGGGGCTTCGCCGGGCGGCCCGCCGCGAATAGACGAGACCACCCGAACAGGACAGAGGCTAGTGAACACCCCCAAGAACGACGCGCCGACGCCGGGCAACATGAGGCTCAGATTAGGAATCGATGAGCGAGAGATGAGGAGAAGATTAAGAGTACGGCCTCAGGCGGTGATGAGGGCTTCTGCCAGACGCGGGAGCGTTTCGCCGAGACGGGCTTCCACGCGCACCTGGGCGAGGGCGTCGCCGCGCGTCGGGCCCAGGTTGACGATGGCGACGGGCCGGGCCTCCTGCGCCGCCTTCCGCACAAACCGATACCCCGAATAGACGGCCAGGGACGAGCCGACGACGAGGAGGGCCTCGGCCTCACCAAGCACACGCCACGCAGCATCGACCCGCTCGCGTGGCACGCTTTCCCCAAAGAAGACGACGTCGGGCTTGAGGGTGCCGCCGCACTGCCGGCAGCCGGGCACGCGGAAGGCAGCGGATGCCTCCACGGGCAGCTCGGCATCGCCGTCCGGCGCGGGTTCGGCGGCGCGGGCGGCAAAACCGGGGTTCAGCGCCTCTAACCGCGCCTGCATCGCCGCCCGTGCCTCGACGGCGCTGCAATCCAGGCAGCGCACGTCGGCCAGCGCGCCGTGCAGTTCGACCACCTGCCGGCTGCCGGCGGCGTGGTGCAGGCGGTCTACGTTCTGGGTGATGATGCCGGTGACGACCCCCGCCACCTCCATCCGAGCCAGCGCATGGTGACCGTCGTTCGGGCGCGCCGCCGAGAAGCGCGGCCACCCCCGCGCACTCCGTGCCCAGTAACGGGTGCGGGCTTCGGGCTCGTCGATGAAGGCCTGGTACTGGATGGGGTTGCGCGCCCGCCGCCGCGTCTCCGGGCCCCGATAGTCGGGGATGCCTGACTCGGTGCTGCATCCCGCGCCGCTCAACACAGCCACACGTTTGCCCTTCAGCACGGCGACGAGGGCTTCGAAAGGAGGCGGCATGGTTGGGGCGGGGCAATCCCGCTGGGCGGGCTTGTGAAAGGGGAAAGAAGGAGGGGAGGCTGCCTGCTTAGAAGCGGAGGGCAGAGAGGGTTTTGTAGCTCGTCTGGATACTGACGACAGGGTCGGCGGCATTATCGTGTTCGACGAAATAGTGCTCCAGGCCTGCCTGCTTGCTCTGCGCGAAGATGCGCCCGAAATCCATCTCACCATCGCCGACCGCTGCCATCCCTCGCGCACCGGCCATATCCGCCATGTCTTTGACGTGACAGAGCTTGAAGCGGCCCGGGTATTTCTCGAAATAGGCCAGCGGGTCGTAGCCCCCCATCGTGATCCAGTAGAGGTCCAGCTCGATAGAGACCAGGTCGGGGTCCGTCTCTTTCAGGATCATATCGAACGGCAGCTGCCCGTCCATGTCTGCGAACTCGAAGTCATGGTTGTGGTAGGCGAATTGCAGGCCCCGCTCCTTGCATACGGCGCCGATCCGGTTGAGGTCGACGATGAGTTGCCGGTATCCGGCTGCGTTGCGCTCTGCCGGGTCCAGCCAGGGGCAGACGATGAATTGGTGGCCGACAACCTCGGCGGCAGCGAGTTGGGCATCCAGGTCTCCGCGCAGGGCCGGCAGGCCGATATGGACGGCGGGTGCTGCCAGGCCGAGACGATCGATCAGCGCACGGATATCCGCAGGGCTGTGGTCGAAATAACCCGCGAACTCCACCTCGTTATAGCCGGTGGCAGCGACGGCTTCGAGGGTGCCCGGCACGTCGTTCTCCATGAGGCTGCGGAGCGTATAAAGCTGCACGCCGATTTTTTCGAGCCGCCGGCTCCCTGCTGCGGCCTTATCCGCGACGGGCGCATCCATCTGGGCGGTATCACCGGCACAGGCGATGTTAAACAGAGAAATACCGCCCAGGGCTACGCCGGCGGAAGCTTTGAAGAAAAATCTGCGGTCCATTATTACAATCTCCGGTTTCAGATAAAGGGAATAGGATATTAAAATCAGCAATCCGACGACTAAAACCAAACGTGCCGTGCGGCCCTCACAATCCCTTCGGGACCGTGAGGGCCGCTCAAACCAAGAGTTGCTTTCTTTTCCGGCACCGTATACTTTCTGGATAACCCACTCTTTAACGCTTGACCCCGAAAAAGATGTATTATTCCAGAAGAAGATTCATGCAGCAGGCAGCTGCAGGTGCAGCAGGCCTCAGCCTTTCCACAGCCCTTCCCGGCACCCTCACCGGCCGACCACGCCGCGTCGCCCCGAGCGACCAGATCCGCATCGGCCTCGTCGGCTGTAACGGCATGGGGTGGACCAACCTCCGCTCTCACCTGAAGATCCCCGAAGTCGCTGCCGTCGCCCTGTGCGACGTGGACGGTAACGTCCTGGACAAACGTGCGAAAGAGCTGACCGATATGACGGGCACGAAGCCGACCCTCTACAAAGACTTCCGCGCCCTGATCGACAACCAGGACATCGACGCGGTCATCATCGCCACGCCGGACCACTGGCACCCGCTGATCATGATCGCGGCCTGCGAGGCCGGCAAGGATGTCTATGTCGAGAAACCCCTCGCCAACTCGATCGAAGAGTGCAACCGGATGGTGGCCGCCGCGAAACACTACAACCGCGTCGTGCAGGTCGGGCAGTGGCAGCGCAGCGGCCCGCACTGGGACTCGGCGATGGCCTTCGTGCACAGCGGCGCCCTCGGCAAGATCCGGACGGTCAAAGCGTGGGCGTACCAGGGGTGGATGAAGGACATCCCCATGCGCCCCGATGAACCGGTGCCGGACGGCGTCGACTACGACATGTGGCTCGGCCCCGCCCCGAAGCGGCCGTTCAACCCCAACCGCTTCCACTTCAACTTCCGGTGGTACTGGGACTATGCCGGCGGCCTGATGACGGACTGGGGCGTTCACCTGATCGACATGGCCCTCTACGGCATGCAGGCCACCGCGCCGAAAGCCGTCCTCGCTGCCGGCGGTAAGTGGGCCTATCCGGACAGCGCCATGGAGACGCCGGACACGCAGCAGGCGATCTTCGAGTTCGAAGACTTCTCGATGATCTGGGAGCATGCCGTCGCCATCAACAACGGCCCCTACGGCCGAGACCACGGCGTCGCCTTCATCGGCAACAACGGCACGCTCGTCGTGGACCGGAGCAAGTGGGAGGTCATCCCCGAAGTGGAAGGTGGAAACCCGAAGATGGAGGTCCCTACCGGCGAACCGACGAGCCGGCAGGACATCGACAACCACACCCGCAACTTCATCGGCTGCATGACGTCGCGCACGCAGCCCATCTGTAACCCGGACGTCGCTCGCCTCGCCGCTGTGAACGCGCACCTGGGCAACATCGCGTTCAAGACGGGCCGCAAAGTTTACTGGGACGAAGCCACCAACACCTTCCCCGGCGACGACGAAGCCAACGCCCTCACCAAAAGCCACTACCGCGGGCCCTGGAAGCTGCCCGAGATCGGATGATTCCAGGGGGTGCCGGCCCCATCGGTCATTGGGTCGCTTCGCGCCCTGTCATTGGTCACTGGTCACTGGTCATTGGAGAAGAGAAACGAATGACGAATGACCAGTGACCGACGCCATCGTTCGCCTGATATGCGACCTCGAAAAATACCACAATAGTTATACGTAGCTGCTTACATAACGGCCCGTTCGTGCTCGGCCAGGCGTGCCCGTGTGTCGTCAAGATGACGTCGATTAGACGATCCAGGGGCCGCGCATTTCCCGCGTCAGCAGGCCGGATGCTTCATCACATGTCTTTACCAGCCTTGGCGGCTGCTACAGCCATGGATGCATGCCAGTGATCCGGCACCGCAAGGCACACCGCGTCGATGTCGTCTCGCTCCAACAACTGCCAGAAGAACGCAAAGGCGTCACAGCCTTTATAGGTACCCGACGTCGTTCGCTCGGCATAGGTCTGCTCAACGAACTGCCGAGAGGGCTCACGGCCTCTCATACCTTCGCCCGCGTAGTTACCCGCCTGGTTCTCCTCTCACCCTTCTCCCCTCTCCCTTCTCCTTTTACTGCGGGTTCTCGAAGAAGACATACGGCGTCGAGTAGTCGCTGAACTCGAAGTAGACCCGCTTTTCGCCGTCATCCACGACGCCGTTCAGGTTCTCATCCAGCACCCCATAGCCGAACCGGTAGGGCCGGTCCGTCCCGCTGCCGCTGGTAGCGCTGCCCGTGGTGAGCTTGTCGATCTTGAGAAAGCGGCGAACCACCGTGTTACCGCCATAGATCTCCAACACCCCATCGGTGCCCGTCCAGTTCTGAATCGACCGCCCGATCCGGTTCTGCGACTCCTGGGTACAGCCGGCGACCAGGAGGACCGCCAGCGTTACAAAAAGCAACCGTGCGCGTTTCAGGGTTGTCATGATGGAGGATGGAGAATAGAGGATGGAAGAACCAACACGCTGTACGCATCAAAGTGCACACCGTTTCAGTACAAGAACCTTCAACGTGCAACCAATAACTTGCAACCGATATCATGACCAAACTTCTCCTTCGCCTCGCCATCAACGCGGCGGCCCTGTGGGCAGCAGCGGAGCTGGTAGACGGCATTCAGCTGGCCGACAGCCTCGGCCGGGTACTGGTCGTCGCCCTGCTCTTCGGCGTGATCAACACCCTCATCAAGCCGATTCTTCAACTCTTTTCGCTGCCGTTCCTTATTCTCACCCTCGGCCTCTTCACGCTCGTCATCAACGCCCTCATGCTGATATTGACCGCTGCGCTGACGAGCAGCCTCTCCGTCACCGGCTTCGGCGCCGCCATCCTGGGTAGCCTCGTGATCTCTTTGGTCAACGTGCTCATGAGCGGGCTTGTCCGTGACGAACGGGCGCGGTGAAAGGGCCATCCTGCGGTGCAGGCTTGTTGAAACGGTACGTTCAGCCCTCCCTCCTCTTCTTCATAACAGTAACGAAGCAACAGGATTAACAATCATGCGCTATCTGCTTGTTTTTTTATGCTGGGGACTGCTGGCGGAGGTGGGTATCAGCCAGACGACACGGGAGGTGCCGGTCCGCAAGGTGGTGCTTTTCAGCAGCGGCGTCGGCTATTTCGAGCATACCGGTTCGCTCCAGGGTGACGGCGTGGCGGAGCTACGTTTCCGCACGGCGCAGATCAAAGACGTGCTCAAGTCGCTCATCGTGCAAGACCTCGGCGGCGGGCGGGTCGGCACGGTGGTCTACCCGTCACAGGATCCGATCGAACGAACCCTCGGCAGCTTCCAGGTAGACCTCACGGGCAACCCCTCCCTCGGCGACCTGCTCACGCAGGTGCGGGGGACGCCCGTGCGCATCACGACTATGGGGCGCACGCTGAGCGGCACCCTGCTGGGCGTAGATCAACAGCAGGTCGTCGTGCAAGGTGCCGTGGCCTCCGTGTGGATCCTGAACCTGCTGTCCGATGGGGCCGTCCGCTCGGTGCGGCTGCCGGATGTCGAAAGCCTCACGCTGGCTGATCCGGTGCTGCAAGACGAGTTGGAGAAGGCCCTGGCCGCCCTCGCGCAGGCGCGGAACCAGGAGCGGAAGACGGTGCGCGTGCCCTTCCTGGGCACCGGCACACGGCAGGTCCGGCTCGGCTACGTGGTGGAAGCGCCGGTCTGGAAGACCAGCTACCGGCTGATCCTGCCCGCGCCGGGGAAGGACAAAGGGCTGCTGCAAGGCTGGGCGATCGTCGAGAACCAGACGGAGACCGACTGGGAGGGCGTGGCACTGACGCTCGTGAGCGGGCGGCCCATCTCGTTCATCCAGGACCTCTACCAACCCCTCTACCTCCCCCGCCCCGTCGTGCAGCCCGAAGTCTACGGCGGCCTCCGTCCGCAGACGTACGAGCAGGGTGCACGCCTCGAAGAACTCGAACTCGACGCCTCTCTTGATATTGACGAAGGAGCCTCAGAACGCCAGCGGCTCACCACTACCTTCGGCAAAGCAGAAGGGATGATGGCCGATATGCCGCCGCCTCCGTTCAACCCTGCCGAGAGTGTGTTCGTGGAGGCCGCAGGGGCTGAGGTAGGCGACCTGTTCCAGTACGTCGTGGGCAACGTCGCGCTGCCGCGCCAGCGCTCGGCGATGATCCCCATCGTGAACGAGGACGTCGCCGTCGAGCGGCTCAGCATCTACAACGCGTCCGTCCAGCCTACGCACCCGCTCCTCGGCGCGCGGCTGCACAACACGACGGCGTTGCACCTGGCCGCCGGGCCGGCTACCGTCTTCGACGCCTCCTCCTACACCGGCGACGCCCGGCTGTCCGACCTTCCCCCCGGCCAGTACCGCCTCCTCTCCTACGCCCTCGACCTCGACGTCCGCGTCGTCACCGAAGCCGCGCCGATGGAGGAGGTCATCCAGACCGGCCGCATCGTAGACGGTGTCCTCGAAGCAACCCGCAAGCGCACCTCGGCGCAGACCTACACGCTGGTCAACGAAGACGGCGACGAACGGACGGTGCTGATCGAG
>Ga0214472_10008810_pt1 | contig 10527 bp, 9 predicted proteins | sample RVTome_6_FD_207662 | JGI IMG/M metagenome (GOLD analysis project Ga0214472, IMG submission 207662) | Soil microbial communities from uranium-contaminated site in the Upper Colorado River Basin, Wyoming, United States - RVT140D175 | ecosystem: Environmental > Terrestrial > Soil > Contaminated >...
TATGGCGACGCCGATCCTGGTCAGCGGCGTGCCAAGGCGTGGTGTCATCGACACCGGTCCTACTCCTGAACGACCGGGTGGTTTGTACGGCAACCGGTTCGCGGCTGCTTCGGTCTCTCAGGTCCTGGCCGCTACCACCAGGCTCAACCCACCCACCATCTCCAAAGTCCTTGCCATGGAGGCACCCGCATACGGCCGGGGCGCCTACCGCCAGAACGTGATCGTCGACATCCTCAAGACTGCCATCACCGGGTTCGGGGCGGCGGTGACCGAGACCCGTTCCGCAGACCCTGATGGTGCGACAGTTGTCCATACCGGCTGGTGGGGGTGCGGTGCCTATGGGGGCAACCAGGAGTTGATGGCCATGCTCCAGCTCCTGGCCGCCGAGTGGGCCGAGGTTGACGAGGTCGTCTTTCACCTGGGGAGTGCGGACACCAGACCGATCCTGACCCGCGCGGTAAAGGTGCGGGAAAGCCTTCCGGTGACGACCGCAGAGTTGGTCGCGGCGATTGCCGACCGCGGCTACCTCTGGGGTGTCAGCGACGGGAATTGACATGCCGACTGTGGTGCTGCTCAAAGAAGATTCTCCGGGTGACTACCGCCGGCTCACCGCCGAATCTCCGGTGGCGACCTGGTATTGCGTGGCGAGGACCGGGGTGAGAAGGTCAGGCGGTTCTTCAATACAGATTCTTACGAGCACGGGTGGATGGTGAAGAGCAAGCACCTGCCCAGAGTGGTGAAGGCGCTCGGCCTGGCGCCAGGCGTCTGGGCCGACAACTTGCTGGCTGGGCTGAAGAAGGCTTTCGAGTCTGGTCAATTCGTCGACGTGGACTTCGGCACCTGGCTTAAGAGGAGGCGGATTCCCACAGAGTTCTGGAGCCATGTCGATTGGTGATCGGGTTGCGGTCGGCGCTGGCGGAGGAAACCTCGTCAACGACCCCCACCTGGCCGCCCCAGCTGGCACTTGTCCAAGGGTGTGCGGCCTGCGGAAATAGTGCCAGCGGTGGTATACATGGCATGAATCGCAAGACCACCGTCTATCCTCCCGAGGACCTGAAGGCAGCAGTCGAGCGGGAGGCTCGTCAGCGGGGCAGCTCCAAAGCAGAAGTGATACGTGAGGCGATAGACGCCGCCGTGTCTCGCCCCCGTCTCGGCCCGGCCTGATAGGAGCGGAGCCCTTTGCTGACCGGGTCGACGAGCTGCTCGCCGGGTTCGGCGAGAGGTGATCGTCGCTGATACCAGCGGCCTCCTTGCCTTTTTCAACGAGCAGGAGCCGAGCCACACCGCCGTTCGGAGCGTCTTGGAGTCCGACCGCGATCCGGTGGTGGTGTCCCCGTACGTCGTCGCCGAGTTGGACTACCTGCTCGCCACCCGGGTCGGGGTTGAGGCCGAGATCACGGTTTTATCCGAGCTGGCCTCGGGTGCTTACTTACTTCCGGCCATGGAAGCTTCCGAGCTGATGAAGGCGGTGGCGGTCCTCGACCGATACCGGTCTCTCCACATCGGAGTGACCGAAGCTTCGCTCGTGGTGCTGGCTGAGCGATTCCGGTCTCGCTCTCTCCTCACTCTTGATCGCCGCCACTTCGAAGCTCTCTGACCTCTCACGGGCGGCAGGTTCAAGTTGTTGCCTTGACCTGAACGGAGGGGGGGAAGCCCGGTCAGGGGCTCCCCCAAACCGTTACCAACATCGGTGTTATCAACATCAGGCAGGGGCCGCCGTTACCAACATCAGTAACGAGGCCGGAAGAAGGGCTCGTAGTACTCGCCAAGTCTCCCCCGATAGTCGCTGTCATCCCATCCGATCTCCGGGTCGAATTCGGGAGAATTCTTGATCTGCTCTTTGGTGAGGCCCAGCATGACCCGTTCTTCGTCGAGGTCGACATTGCTGATGGTTCCAGCCGGGATCATTACCTTCCGACCGAAGATCCAGGGTCCCGTATCGACCACGATGTAACCGGCGCCCACCTCGTTGGAGGCGACGTCGACATGGCCAATGGCGCCATCAGTCGCTTCCACCGCAAAGCCGGTGAGGGCATCGGTGGAGGCAGGCATCGACTCCCGATAGGTCCAGATTTCCGTATACATGGCTTGCTCCTTCCCCCGCAGAAATCTTCCGCGGCGCGTGCCGCCAGGTGAGAAGTACCCGCTGTTTCGGCGGCCAAACGTCACCTTCGGACCGCGTTGGATGATTCGGATAGGCTGGCCGCGGGAGGGTTTCGCTGGAAACACTGGTCGATTATCGAACTGGCATAGACCGCTTTTGGGACGCACTCGAGATCGAGTTCGATTCGCTCCCGCCCCATCTGTACCGAGAGAGCCGGCTCCTTCGCCAGAACCTGAGCATCGCCCATTCTTCGATCGGGGCTTTTCGAGACATCCTCCGACAGCCTGATGCGAGCCCGATCCTTCACCAGCATCTGTGGATGCTCGACGATCTCGCGGTCCCCGACCGCTCGCGGCGACGTCTTCTCGAAGAGCACATATTCAGGGCGGCGTTCTACACCTTCGCCTTCTTGCACCTCGATGAGCGCGCCCGGATGGGCGATACGCAGACGTCGGGTTTGAATGGATGGTTGGTCAGGCAGATACCGGCGGAGCTGGCGATCGTCATCCACCACGATTCAGACTTCTGGACCCGTCACCGTTGGCGATGGGAAGCCTATGGGGAGGCCACCCTTGCCCTCGAAGAACCAACCACTGGCTCGACCGAGGCGGAGCTCTGGAGCATCCAAACAGCCCGCGCCGCCCCGGGAGCGGTCGGACCGCTGGCGGTGGCGGCGGCGGCGCCGGGCCGGTCCGATCTTCATGGGATCGAAGAGCTGTTTGAACATCTCGGGTTCGTCGAGGTGGTGCGCACCGAGCTGGCCGGGATGATGCGTCACCTTGCTCGCGGTTGGATATCACCCACCGTCCGCCGGATGGTCGCCCGATTGGGAATCGACCTGACCGAGCCTCCGGGGGCCGAGAAGGTCTTGGGAGAGATCGTGCTCGGGGGGGCGATGGAGCTGATGTTCGAAGACTGCCGATCCCACCTGTCAAAAGCCGAAGGGATTGCGCAGGATTTGCAGTTGCCGACCTTCCGCTTCTATTCGCAGCAACTGGCGGCGACGCTGAGCAAGACCCGGGTTCGGAACCAACCACGCCCCCAAATGAGCTCCGCTCCACCAACCCTGCAGACTCCCACCCAGATGGCGGTTGGGTTCCTGCTCGCCGATCCGACCATGCGGGAAGCGTGGGAAACGCATCGTTGGGGGCTGCTGGGAGCGGTGGAGACATCGGCCCGATTTCCGGCCGGGCTGATCCTGGAGATCCTGGCCGGTCAGGGCGTGGACGTGACCGAGCTGATCGATGGCTTCTATCGGTCAACCGGGGAGAGGCACTTCGCCTATTACGACCATCCCGCCGCCCGCCACTACATCGAGTCCGACACCCTGGGTCTGCTGCTCCGGCTCTACCAGCATTCCGGTCAAACCGAGGGGCACCGAAGAGTCCTGGGCGATTACCTGGAGCTGCTGCACAAACACGGTCCCCCCGATGGTCGGCTGCCGGTGTGGCTGGTCCAGAGTGACCAAGCCCCGGCGATGGTGCTGGGAGAAGGCTGCGGGACCATCGAGGCCAACCTTCTGCTAGGCCTGTTCGACTATCAGCCTCACGAGCACATGTCTTTGATAATGCCGGCCGCCCGCCGGCTCTTGGGGGACTACGTCGCCCGGGGGACGAGCGTCAACGTCAATTACCCGCAGCCATATGCACGGGCGGTGCTAGCCGAACTCATCGACCGGCTCGAAGGATTGGACCCTGAGATGACACAGCTTGCTCGACCGCGCCTGCGAGCCGAGGTTCTCCGATCAGCCCACCAGGCTCGGATCAACCCGCAGGAGGCAGCCTGTTTGATTTGGACCTGTTCTCGGCCTGCCCTGGCAGATCTCCATAAGGAATCGTGGAAGACGATCATCACCCGTGCTCAGAGCTTTGACGGCGGTTGGCCGGGCGAGCCTTTCTTTTTCGTCCCGGCCGCCGGTGGTCGCACCATGTGGTACTCGAGCCGACTGCTCACCACGGCTTTGTGCTTTCACGCCCTCTCCAAAACGATGTCGGGTGGTTAGACGACGCCTCTCTTGTCATCGAAAGCCGCCGCCAGGTCCATGATGGCGTCGGTGTCAATCCGTCGGAGGGCTTCCAACATTTCCGCGGTGGGCTCGATGCCGATCGAGCGGAGCGCCTGCGGAGGATCTTCGGAGAGGGCACCGGCGAATTCGGGATCGAACGCAGCTTTGCCGACGAGGTAACTGAAACCGATCGGAAACTCGCCGCCTGGCTCAACGGCCATCTATCCACCTCCCAGTGTTGCGGTCACTCTATCGGTCTCATCTCGCCTGGGTTTCGAGAACGTCTTTCTCCGAGATCGACCACCCGGCCGAGATCGGCCAAGGCCTCCAATCCGGAACGAACCGTGGCCACCTGGTCGTGAAGCTGGGCATGACGTGTGTCGAGATACAACATGAGGTCGTGTGATCCGATTCGGTCACCCAGCACGCGCAGGACGTCCATCCACCCGTCGAGTTGTTGGATGGCCCAATCGAACCCGCTCCGGGAGAACCACTCCTCGATCGGCTCGGCCGATGAGGTGGCATGCCTCCCCTCCGACAGCAGAAAGGTGGTCTTCCCGTTACGCAGGTCCTTGTGCCACCCGAAAAGATCGTTGACCATCTGATGCCAGCATCCGAATCGGTCGATGAGCTGATACCAATCGGGTAGCAGATCCGGTCGGTCTATCGCATGGGCGATGGCGGCGACCGGGATTTTGGCGGCACCCGTCTTACGGGCCGAGATGGTCTCGAATTGCGATCGGTCGATCGAATCGAGAGTGGAATCGCGCAGGGTCACCTCGGCGGTTTCGAACCAGATGCTGTGGAACTCCTCCCAGAAAGGATGCTGGTGGCCAAACCATTTTCGGAAGGGATCGGTGAACCGTGTGTGAAGCAGGCTCAGCGCCGGCAACAACCCGACGTCGGCCGGAGCGTCACCGTCCATCAAGTTGTCGATCAGGCGGATGTAGAGATATCCGCTGATCGATGAGGTAGCCAACTCTCTTTGCAGGGAAAGATCGGGCTCGCGCACGGATGCCTCCAACCACCAGGGCAGCAGTAAGAGCGGGAAGGCGCCCGGTTGAGTGAAGACTTTGTGTAGTGCCACCGGGCCAAACAACGACTCGAGCCAGCTTCGGATTCGTTGCGAAGTGTGGGGGGCGGCGGCGTCGAGATCGAGAAAGAGGTCGGCCACGCTCGCGGCTGCGAGCGCTTGCAGAGCGAGCGGATACACGACGGAAGGCTATCGACAGCCACAACCGGCGGCTCTTCGTAGCCGCTGATAGGCTCGATCTCCATAAGAAAGGAGCCACTCAGATGGCAGAGCCATCGGAGGTCATCGAGGCGGTTCGTAGCGCCTACCGGTCCCATGACGACGAAACGTTGCTTAGCTTCCTCGCAGAAAACGCCCATGTCATTGGGACCAAGGCCGGTGAAAGTTGGACCAATCCGGGCGACATCAGGCGGGCCCTCAGATCCGATTTCGGTCTTGACGAGATCCAGGGTCAGCTGGCCGATTCTGGACTTGCGCCCGAGATACAAATGGAAGGAGACCTGGCCTGGACCGTGATCGAGGGGCGTTTCGAGATAGGCAACAGAAGCCACCTCGGTCGGTGGACCTGCATCTTGAAGAACTTCGGAAGCGGTGATTGGAAGGTCGTCCACTCACATTTCTCAGTTCCCGAAGGCGGCAGAACGCCGTAGCGTCGTTCGGGTCAGGCAGCGTTGGTGGCCGACCTGACGCTCACCTCGGCCAGGATTTTTTCGGCCCGGCTTCGGTAGTCGCGTGCCGTCGGATCCGAATCGCCCAGCAGCCGGGCTAGCTCCTTCAGAACCCGCATCTCATCGAGTCGCATCCCCAGTCGGACCGCTTCCGCCAAACTCGCCTCCAGGTTGCGGATCGCCGGGTTGCGGCGACCCTTTAGTTCTTCGTAGAGGCCCTGCCACATCAGCAAGCGCGGTCGACCTATGGGAAACACGCGGGAGTATCTCTTCAACACGCGCAGAGCCCTCTTCAACAGCCTCTGGAGGTCTCGATCGAAGGGGGCCGACCGCCAGGCCTCGGCATAAACCTCGGCGGGCGCGGCGTAGGCCGCAATGGTCGAGTAGTTGCTGGGGGGCTGTTTCGCCACCCGGGTCAGCAGCATTTCGGCGGCGGTGAGAGCCTTGCGGAGATTGCCTCGGCGCAATTCGGCGAGAGCCAACAGACCGTACGTGTCATTGATCAACGCCTGATCGGCGGAGCGCTGGTCGCGGCCCTGCACATCTTCGAGTTGATCGATCACCTGGCGCGCCTCGTCGGCTTGGCCAAGTTCCAACAGGAGGTACGCACGGCCCTGCAGGTAATAGGCAAGAGGTCGATCGGCGTGTCGCGCTACCGCCCGAGCATGCAGCTCGTCGGTGAGCTTCAGCCCGAGAGCTATGTCGCCTCGCAGATACGCCTGGATCATCAGGTTCGACAATCCATCTTCCAGGCGTCTCCCGTCTCCCACCTGACTTGAAATCTCAACCACCTTGTCCATCAGGCTTTGGGCGCGCTGCCAGTCGCCTACACCTGAGTAGTAGAACCCGGCGACCAGGGCGGCCCAGGCGACCGCCCCCGGATCTCCAGACTCGGAAGCCGCCAGCGCTCGCTCCAGGTACCGCGAGGTCACCTTTCGGAGCGGCACAAATCCGAAGATGGCGCCGGCCGTCGCCCAGCCTCGGATGAGCTCGGATGAAGGCCCGGCCGCCTCAGCCAGGTTGAGGGCGCGCAGCGACGCATAGAGCGATGGCAGGTTTTCACCGGAGATGTAATGGACCTCCACCAACCGTTCGTAGGCCCGCGACGCCTCCAAGAGCCGCTCGGAGGAGGTTCCCGGGCGCGCCTCTTTGGGTCCGGTCAGCCGGTACCAGATTTGGAGCAGCAGTTGCCAGATCACACCGAGTACCAATCCGAAAGAGCTCCGTGGGGGTGCTAGCGCGAGGGCGGTGAGACCGGCTTCCAGATTCTCGCGGCCTTTGGTGACGTCCTCGCTTTGGTGGTGGACGTAGATCTCCCCCAAGCGAAGCTGCCAGACGGCCGCCTTCTCCTTGGGGACATGACGACCGTCGCGGGCAAGGGTCACCGCCCTGGTGTAGAACGAGATAGCCTCCAGGTAGGCACCCGCGGCCCGGGCGTTCACAGCCGCCAGTTCCAGGAAGTTCAAGGACTTCATGACTTCACCGGCGGCGTCCCAGTAGCGAGCCAGGATGGGGTAGTACGGGGCAAGGTTGGCGCCTTGATTGTTTTCGATCCAGGCAGCCGCGTTCGCCTGGATCTCGCCCCGAAGGTCGCTTGGGAGCAGCTCGCCTGCCGCCTGGTGGGTCAGGCCGTGGCGGAATCGATAGGTGAGTTCAGGTAATTCGTGTTCGCGCGCTACCAGCCCATAGCCAGCCAAATCATCCAGCTGCGCGTGAAGGGTTGATTGATCGAGGCGGCCGGGATGAACATCGGCGAGCATCCGCATGCTGAAGGTCCGGCCGAGGACGCTCGCCACCAGCAGGGTGGTTCGATGATCCGGCGGCAAGTGATCGAGGCGACTGATTAGTAAGGACTCCACCCGCTCGGGAAACGCCGCCGCCAGCTGTTCAGGCTGGCCGAGGAGGCGACACACCCCGTCCTCCACCTTCACCAGGCCGCGTTGCACGAGGGTGCCAATCAGTTCCTGGGCAAAGAAGGGGTTTCCCTCGGCCCTTTCCAGAATCACCGAGCTCAGCTCGGCGGGGACCTCCTTGACCTCGATGTACTGCTTGATCAGCTCAACCAGGTCATCATCTCCCAAAGGTTCGATGGTCAACAGCGCCTCGGGCCGGCCATCCATGAAAGCTTGAACGGGGCCAGGAAGGCCGACGGTGAGATCACCAGTCGGGGAAGTTTCGGGGGGGCGGGTTGCCACCGCCATCAAGAGCGATGGATGCTGACGAAGGGCCGCCTCGACCAGGGTCCAAGACGCTGAGTCGAGCCATTGGGCATCGTCGATGATGATCAGCATCACGGCCAGGGAGCCGACCGGACGTAAGAGAGATCCGACCATCACGTTGAGGGCGTTGTCGCTGCGAGCTTCGGCCGGTATCCGCCCCGTTGGCTCGTTGTCGGGGAGCGCGATCGGCAGCACAGGGTTGAGAAGAGGGGCAAGCTCGAGCAATTGGGGGGCATTGACAAGGTGTCGTTCGAGGGCGTGGCGCACCGTCTGCTCGCCGTCGCCCGGTCGAATCCCGAGGATTCCGGCAAAGATGTCTTTCCAGACGTGAAGTGGGATCCGCGCATCGATGGCGTTGCCCGACCCGGCAAATGTCGGGATGGCGAGAGCCTCGGCCTGTTGCTTCAAGTCGATCAGCAGCCTTGACTTGCCGATGCCTGAGGGTCCCTGAATGACCACCATCTGCGTTCGCCCTTCCAGCAGTTGGTCGAGGTAGCTGCGGAGACGGCGCCGTTCATCGTCTCTTCCCACGATTCCGGTGTGGACCATCCCTTTGGGTATGAGGGCGGGGGCGCTGGGCTCTGCTCCGACCAACTCGAGGATGTCGGCGAAGCCAGTGCGGTGAAATCGGTACTGAGGCGTGCCTGCCTCGGCCACCGCCTCGGAGACCAGAACCCGCGCTGAGTCGGCCCTTTGCATAAGGGCCGCGGCGGTGTTGGCGGCTTGCCCTAGCACCTCGTAAGTCTTGTGACCACTGCGGCCAAACACACCGGCATGCATCTTGCCCTGGCTGATACCGGCCGCGGTGTCCTTGATGAAGTCGAGGGAAGGCGGAAGCTGCATCAGCTTTTCCGCCGCCCGCAGGGCGCGGAGGGGATCGTCCTCCTGGGCCACGGGAGCACCAAACACTGCATAGAGATAGCTGCCCTTGTCCCCCACGATCACCTGCATGATGAAACCACCGAGGGGGATAAGGGTCTTCTGTACCCACTCGATGTAGCTATTGAGTTTGGTCCCGGCATCATTGTCGAAGTCGTACTGGATGCCACTGAATCGCACAAACATCGTCACCACCTGGCGCAGTTCCGAGACCAGGTCGCCTTCGCCGCTGGCGATTCTCTGGAACAACGCCGGGTTGATCCACCCCCGGGCGACGGTCTCCGCCAGAGCTGGCACCGCCACCTGCTCGACCGGCTGTGCGATCTGGGAGGGGACACCGGTTACCAATGCGAACGACTCGGTGTCCGACTTGGGCTGGGATGAGTCGTGTCGCCAATCAACGATCTCGACCTGGTCGCGGATCCAACCGACAATGCCACTGCCGATGAGAACATCTCCGGGGTGGGCCAGCCTTTCGGCCGCTGCCATCCGATCAAGGATTCCACCCGCCAGGACGTCGAAGCGCTGGATTCGGGGCACCCCGACCAGGAAGCGGCGAGCCAGGCCCGACGTGACCACGATCTTTACCTTCGAGAGTCCGGCACCTGACCCTGCGTCGGGAGGTCCCTTACCTAAAATCTCTTGCGCCGCCAGCGCCGCCGCCGTCGCCCGACGCCCGTTGTCGCCATCGAACCAGCAGGTGACTCCGTCCCCAGCGAAACCGATCACGCTGCCCCCGTACCGATGCACCTCCTGCACCACCGTGGTCAGAAGCATGTTGAGTCGACGGGTTAGTTCCTCGGCCCCGCGTTGGGGGCCCATCGTTTCCAGAAGAGATTCTGTGAGAGAGGAGAATTTCGAAACATCGGCGAACAGGACCGCACCGCTGGTTCTATCGGGCAGAGGCTGGCCCAACGCCAGGGCGATGCGGCGGTCGCGGGGGATATAAAGGTCAAGCATCGACTCCCGAGCTTCGGGCGCGTGGCCGATCGGGAAGTTGGAAGGCAGGTCCGGGTGAACCACGTCATAGACGTGTTCGGTGGTGGACGTCTCCATCAGCCACATCGTCCCCCGATCACGGAAGCTCGCATCTCCGGGCAGGGTCCGGCTTTGCGCCACACTCGACGACACCAGGATCTGACTGCCACGAGCGGACTTGAGCAGATCCAAACCGAAGGTGAGGGCAGGGCCCACGAAGCGGTCCTCGATCAGATGAGCCTCTCCGGCATGAACAGCCATGCGAACCGAGAGCTCATCCGAACCAGTCCAGGAAAGCCCGAGCAGCTGTCGTTGGGCGTCGATCGCTGCTAGCACCGCCTGCTCGGCGGTGTCGAAGGCGGCTCCTAACTGTTCACCGCCGAGCGGAAACTCGTGGCCCTCATGCGCAAGCACTGCCTTACGGAAAGCGGCGGAGCACGACCCCATCCAGGCCGGAACGTCATCGGGCCTGTCTTCCCAGGCCTGGCGAACCCCAACCACCTCGGCGAGGAGGAACGTGCGGAATTCCACAACTCAACGATACGCCTCGTCACGTAGGACGGCTGTCTGTTTGACGCCCTCGGGCTTGAGGGCGTGGCCCCAGAACCTTCGTCGGATTATCGGTCCCCGGACCGTAACCC
>Ga0214472_10008811_pt1 | contig 10527 bp, 8 predicted proteins | sample RVTome_6_FD_207662 | JGI IMG/M metagenome (GOLD analysis project Ga0214472, IMG submission 207662) | Soil microbial communities from uranium-contaminated site in the Upper Colorado River Basin, Wyoming, United States - RVT140D175 | ecosystem: Environmental > Terrestrial > Soil > Contaminated >...
CACGAGGGTCTTCAGAGGTTACGTTAAAGTTCAACCGCGACACGGATATGGAGTTTGCCCGGCTTGACCTTAACGAACGCTTGTCTAAATTGCGCTCTGAGCTGCCACCTGGGTCGTCCCAGCCCTTAATTCGGATGACTGAGAGCGACCGGCGTGAAGATGAAAACTTTATGTCTTTTGCTGTGTCTGGACCCTTCGATCTCGATCGGCTTACCGAGCTTTTTGATGACTATGTTCGCAATGAGATTTCTTCGGTCGATGGCGTGGCAGATGTCACCGTTCGAGGGGATCGCGAAAAGGCGGTGAAGATTCATCTCAACCGGGAATCTATGGACCTTTATGGCCTCGTTCCCCAGGTGGTCTTGGCCAGGGTAAACCAATTTACTACCAATTATGAAACCAGTAGGTCTTCTTATCTGAACCAGGAATTTACGATTGTTATCGAGAATTCCATACCTGCCATCAACGACCTTGAAAACCTGGCTCTCACGCGATTTCGTGACCAATTGGTACGTCTCAAAGATGTGGGTCATGTAGAGCTTGGGATTTCGAAAGTGAACAGTTACTCGCGACTCAACGGGAACCCGGTGCTGTCTGTGAGTATCGATAAAGAAGTTGGCTCTAACGTTATCAAAACGTCTAGCGAGGTTCGGAAGCGGGTTGATAATGCACTAACCGCGCTGCCAGAGGGCTTTCGGATTGACTGGGTGACTGATGAAGGCGAGTTGATGGCTGAGCAACTCGATTCTGTGTATCAGCGAGGTTTTTGGTGCATCGTCCTGATCGTCCTTCTTTTGCTGGTTTTCTTGCAAAGTGCCTCTGCAGCTATGGTGATTACCCTGAACATCCTTTTCTCGGTTTTGATCACCATTAATTTCATGTTTTATTTCGATGTGGCCTTTAACATCGTCTCCCTAAGTGGTCTCGCTGTTGGTTTTGGAATGTTGGTCGATAACGCAATTGTGGTGCTTGAAAACATTTTTCGCCACCGAGAGCTAGGCAAATCCAAGGCTGAGGCTGCAGTGGCAGGTGCGGTGGAAGTCGTTTGGCCTATTTTGGCTGCTACCCTGACCACCGTAGCCGCCTTTATGTGTATGCTCCTCTTGGAAGATCGCCTCGAAGCTACCTACCTACCCCTTTCCCTTGCTGTCATCTTCTCGCTTTCTGCCTCCTTACTCGTCTCCTTTACCTTCACACCGTTATTGAGCCTGCTGATTCGGGGAAGCAATCTTCGCAAAGACAAAAAGTTGAATATATTCAAACGGTTTTTTGGCTGGGCGGTCAATTTGCTTAATGAGGGGTACGGAAAGGCTGTATCCTGGTCGCTTCGCCATAAGTTTTTTGTAGTGTTCATCGTTTCCGCGGTCTTTGCTATGTACCTCACCATTTTTTTAAAAGAGGTTGATAAAGGCGGGTTTAGCTTTTTCGGAAATCGGGATAACCAGGTTCTGGTGGTGGTTCGAATGCCCGAAGGTGCCGAACTGGAAACTGCCAACGATGTTATTCGTCAATTTGAAACGCCCTTGCTCGATGTTTCCGGCTACAAAGACGCAGACACAAGAGTTTTCTCCAACTTTGCAATCCTAACAGTGAGTTTCGAATCTGATATGTTGCGAACACCGTTTCCACTGGCACTTAAAAGTCGGTTAATCTCAGTTGCCCAACGCTTTGCAGGGGTGGGTCTGGCAGTGTATGGCATCAACAGTGAGGACAATTACTTCTCAGGGGCGACGGGTTATGAGAGCTACAACAGTTCCATTCGCGTCCTGGGGTACAACTACAAAAGACTTATGGATTTCTCCAACGATATCTTAAAAACCGTTAAGAAAAATCGTCGGGTGAAAACCACAAAGCTGGAAACTTCCCGCAGGCGGTTTGGGAGTCGGGATCAAACAGAGACGGTTCTGAGAGTAAATCGGGAAGCGCTCCGCCAATACGATATCGATGTTCAGTACCTCATGGCTTTTTTAAGTAGAAACCTTGCGGTTGAGTCAACCTCGCGGACAAAATTCAAGGGCGAGGAAATGAATCTCGAGGTAAAGTTCGAAGATGCCGATGATTTCGACATCAAAGCACTTGAAGACCTGACCATTATTACGCCAACGGGCCAAAGAATTCGCCTTGCAGATACTGTTAGCATCGAAGAGCGCAAGGTCTCTTCTGGTATCGACCGCAAAGACCAGCAGTACATGGTTAACGTCATGTGGGACTACAAAGGCTCCACCAAGCGAGCGCGCACTTATAACGAATCCATCTTTAACAGCCTGGAACTCCCTTCGGGGTTCAAGGCCGAATTGGAATACAACGAATTCCTGTCCGAAGATGAAACCAAAAATCTCCTCTTTGTCATTGGCCTTGCTGTGGTCCTCGTATTCATGATTATTGCAGCTCTCTACGAAAGTCTGATCGACCCATTTGTCATCTTTCTCACGGTGCCGCTGGCTTTTATTGGGGTGAGCTGGATCTACAGTTACACAGGAAACAGCTTCGATTCCACGGCCTATATCGGGTTGATCATCCTTGCGGGAATCATTGTTAACAATTCCATCCTGCTCATAAGCCACATAAATTATGAAGTCCAGCGCATGGATGAATCTGGCCTATCCTTTAGCGAATCAATCGTTAAGGCAAGCAAAGATCGATTGAGGCCTATTCTGCTGACAGCGATCACCACCATCGTTGGCTTACTGCCCCTTTTGGAGGAATTTGTTACCTTTTTCTCCCAACTCCCAGGAATAGGCTACCTTTTTGCCACTTTAGGGATTGAAGTCGGTGGAAATATCGAAAATCAAGGGCTTCAGTCGACACTTGGCATGTTCTCCAGTCTTTCCCGCTCCACTGTCGGAGGAATGTTGACAGGTACCCTGGCCACTCTCCTCGTGATGCCAGTGGTCTACGCCGCTTTTTATCGAATGAAACAGTGGCTCTACACCCGAATAAACGAAATCTTCCATTTAATAGAAAATGTCTGGCGTGCGGCAGCTTCTCCAAAGGCGTGATTCATAGGGTCTTTTTGACGAGAAGACTGAGTGAAAAAAACAAGGATTGGTGAGCCTTTCCCGAAAAGGTGACAAACTTGTAAGTTTTGTGTAAAACAAAGGCGGCGAAAGGATAAAGAACTTGATTTGTTCCTTTTCCTCGCTTTATAACCAACACTAGGCAAAGACCGGAGAACATCGCAGTACGAAACTGAGACAGATTGGTAGTCTCTAATGTCTATCTGTCTTTTTTCTAAGCTAAATCGTGCTTGACGATCTCGAAAAGCCTCTAGTAACATGCAAAATTCGGAATTCATGTTATCAGACAAGCAACGGAGGGAAGAAGTCGTGGGACAAATTTTGGAATGGATTCAAAAGGGTGGGTTAGCCATCATGATTCCTCTGGTGGCACTGTTCATCATTGGTATCGCCTTTGCACTTGAGCGATTTGTTGCGCTTGCGAAAGCAAAAATCAACACAGCAGAATTTTTAACAAAAATCCGTGCTGCTTTAAGAAACAAGAACGTGGCAGAAGCAGTGAAAATCTGCGAAACATTTAAGGGACCAATTGCCTCAATTTTAAAAACGGGTCTGATGAAGTATGGCAGTCCAAAAGACGAGATAGAAAAAACGATGGAAAACGCTGCGATGCATGAAATTGCACGCTTGGAGCGAGGCCTTCCTGTTCTCTCCACCATTTCCAACCTTGCACCCATTATTGGCTTTCTCGGCACTGTAACCGGTATGATCGCGTCATTTGATGCACTCTCTAAACTAAACGATCCGGGTGCAGTTGCTGCAGGTATTTCCCAAGCCCTGATTACTACAGCAGGTGGTTTGATAGTTTCCGTACCTACCCTACTTGCCTACCAGTATTTCACAACCCGAGTAAACAGTTTCATCCGCGAAATAGAATCAGCCTCAGCTGTTTTGATGGAAAGCTTCTCGCAAATGGAACGTGACTTTTAATTTGTTACCTTCCATCACTTAGGTTGGAGTAAAAATATGAAAATCAAGCGTACTAAAGAACTGCCGGCGAACATTCCAACCGCCTCCATGGCTGATATTGCTTTTCTACTGATCGTCTTCTTCATGATTTCGACTGTATTTCAGGTTGATCGAACAGATGTAATCTTGCCAAAAAGCGACAAGGTGACTCGTTCCGATGTCGTCAAGGAATCGGCGTTTGTGGTTGTCCGTGAGGACGGTCAGATCAAAGCATCTGATGGGGTGGAAGATTCGGAGCTCGTGAACCTCGAGGATATTGGGGTATTGGCTGCGGGGTGGATGCAAAAGCGCCCCAACCAACCTGTGATCATTAAGGCAGATAGCCGCGCAAAATATCGCATCATTGACGACGTGCTTCAGCATTTGCGTGATGCAGGTGTGGTTAACCTTAAATTCTTAACCGACCAGTCGAAGAATTAGAGGCATTTCCATGAAAATGAAACCCAAGAAAGAAGAGCCTGAAATCCCAACCGCCTCCATGGCAGATATTGCGTTTTTACTCATTGTTTTTTTCATGCTTACGACGGTTTTTTCAGCAAACCAGGGCATGGAACATTTGCTGCCACCAAAACAAGACATTGAAGATGTGATTGAACCAGAAGAAGCGATTTATATTCAAATTTACCCTAGTGGTCAATTTACAATGGATCAGCAAACGTTCACCATCGAAGATGTCGACCGGGTCTACGACTATGTCAACTCCAAAGTACAAGTGAATGCGAAAAAGCCGATCATCCTCAATACGAATCTTGAGGCTGATTATGGTGACATGATCACGGTACTGAATGTTTTAAAAAGATTGTCAGCAGACTTAGGTCAGGAATTGTCCATTACCATTCCCTCTAAATCAGAGCGAATGCGCTATGAGCAAACTATGGGTGGTAATTAGCTAGCATCGAATTTGCGAATGAATTAAGGGAACTCCCATTGGAGTTCCTTTAAGCCCGCGCTTTTGACGATAAACCGCAAACCTTTTAAGCGCTCAGAGAGGAGCATGGCATGGTAGAAAATCCCAAGCCAACTGGAAAAGGCAAACCAGTGTCCCTGAAATTCGACGATGGTAAAGACCATTCGGCGATGATGGGAATCGCGTTTGATGATGCCAACAGTGACAAGTACATTCGCGGATCATTCGCTGCGTCAATTTGGTTGGTGTTGATATTGTTGTGGCTTCCAGGATTCAGTTTTGGCGACAGAGTCTATGAAGTCAATGTGAAAGAAAACAAGCCTCAAAAACGCAAAGTGTTGAAACCGCCACCCGAAAAACCCTTGGAACAGGTTCAGACGAGAGAGAAAAAGGCTAAAAAGATGCCCATGCCGGATATGACTCCGGATGAGCCAGAGCCGATTGTTGAGCCTGATCCTCCGCCCGAACCAGAAATACTTCCCACAGATGACTGGGAAATTGGTATTCCAGATGCACCGCCAGAGCCTCAAGGAGATACCATTGCGCGTGTCGGTCAAACCGGCGTTGAACCTCCTGTGTTTACTAAAAAAGTTCGGCCCAAGTACCCAGAACGGGCGATCAAGATTAAGTTACAGGGCTATGTCATTCTTGAGGCGGTTCTCCGCAAAGATGGTTCAGTGGACGATATAAAGGTTCTCCGCGGGTTAGGTAAAGGGAAGTTCGGCTTCGAGGAGGCAGCAATTGAAGCACTTTCTCAATGGCAGTTCCTCCCGGGGAAAGTGAACAACAACCCTGCTGATGTGCGTATGACCTTGAAAATCGATTTTGTTCTTCAATAATTCATACTAATAAGGGGGCGTTTCATGGCCCCCTTGTTTGTTTAGGGTTTTTTTCGATGTTCCAAGGTTCACTAGAAGATGTCAAATTACCTGACATCATTCAGCTTATGAGCGTTTCGTCCAAGACTGGATGCTTTATGCTGACACGTGCAGCTGAAGAGGGGCAAATCTATCTGGACGAAGGTCAGATTGTTCATGCCTGTTTCCATGAGCTGGAGGGTGAAGAAGCAATCTATGCACTAGCCATTTGGGAAGAGGGTCAGTTTCTTTTTGTACTTGATAAGCGAGCAGAGAAGCGCACAGTACAGAATAGAAATACCAACATACTCATGGAAGTTGCGCGCAAGCTTGACGAATGGCGGGTGTTAAAGCGGAAAATTCCATCATTGGATTTAATTCCCGAACTTCAATCACTTGGGCATAAAAAAGTGAGTTTTAATACGCAGGAGTGGCATGTTCTTTCGAAGATAAATGGCGTTAACAGCATAAATCAAATCGCTCGAAAGACAGGACTTACCCCGATTGATGTTGCGAAATTAATTTACGGTTTAGTAGCGAGTGGCTTAGTGAATTTAAGAAAAGATGCCAAGGCGCTACCGGATACGAATCCGCTCGAAAAAGAACACGAGGCAGACATTACCTCCCGCACTGCTGAAGAGGAACGGGATTGGCTCTCTGCGAAAATTGAGAAAATTTACCGAGTTAGCAAGTCGATGTTGGGAGAAATTGCCCACCCAGTGATCCAGAGGCATTGTTCGAGTGGCATAAAAAGTGTATCCCAGGGAAAGGGAGTGCCTGCTGTTATTGAAACAGCAACCCAGATCGTCAAAGCAGCTCAGATTTTGGAAGGTTCTGAGAAAACCAAGGAACTGACCATGAAGCTTAAAAAAATCATCAGGGAACCATGAATTTCAATACCAGAAATCATGAGGCGAACTACAGCCGCGTGGGTCGCTGAATTTGGGAGAAAAAAAATGAAACCTGTAAAACTTTTTGCAGCCATTAGTGTGATGCTGCTTTCGTGGACCGCTTTAGCTCAGGATGAACACCAAAAGGGCTATGAACTTTATCGGGCAGGAAAATACAAAGAAGCGATTGTTCAGCTTGATGAAGCGATAGCTTCGCGTCCGAATTGGTTTTTCCCGATTCTTCTAAAAGGGCAATGCTATCTCAAGCTTAAAGAGTACAAGGAAGCCGTGAGGAACATTGAGGATGCTTTAACCCTTGAGATACCATCCAAGGATATCCCAGCAGCAAAGTACGCCATCTCGCAAGCTTATATGGGCATGGAAGATTATCAAAAAGCGATTCATGCTTTCAACGAACTCATTCCGTTAGTGCCGCAAGGTCGGCATTTTGAAATCTACTTCAACCGCGGTCAGGCAGAAATGCAAATTGCTAAGGCCAACGAAGCAAAAGATCGCGCAAAAGCAAGAGATTATTACAGCAAAGCGATTGTGAGCCTTTCAGAGGCCTTAGAGAAAAAGGCTCCCAGAGAGCAATTAGAGCAGGAAGCTTCATTCCAGAAAGCTTATGCGCAGTTCCAAATAGGCAACTATGAGGGTAGCGTGAAATCCCTGGAAAAAAGCATCATTGCTTTCGAGGATGTCATTGTAAAGAATCCTAAAGAGCAGCGAGCCCATACTTTCCTGGTGAACATTGGGTTTGATATTGCACAAAAAACACCTAAGAGCAGCAATTCGGATGCATATGGAAAAGTTGTTAACTATATCGACCGCTACCTAAAGTATTGGCCTAATGATGCTGACATGATGGAAAAAAAGGGCCAGGCACTGCAAGGCGCGAAACGCTATAAAGAGGCCATTGAAGTTTTTAAACTGGTGGATAAACTGAAACCAAATGATGGAGATGTGCTTTTTTCTTTAGCTAGTTGTCAAATGGCAGCAAATCAGTACAGCGAAGCTTTGAGGACTTTTGATAAGGCCGTTGCAAAAAATCCTCAAAACCCTGCCATTTATTCCTACATGGCATACAGTTACCAGCAGCAAAAGAATGATTGCGCAAAGCACGACATTCCTCTTTATGAGAAAGCTGTCGACATTCTTGAAAAAGGTGTTGGAAAGGTATCCGGGCAGGCCAAGGCAGAATTGACCCAGGATTTGAACCGCAAGCGAGATAACCTGAAAATCCTTCAGGAAAACATTTCCACTGATAATTCTAACCATTTGGCAGCAATTGACAACATTACCAAGCTCTCTGAGACTATCAAAGCCAACGAAAAAACCCTAGAGCGTAATCAGGAATTGTTTATTCAGCAACCTACTGATGAGCTTAAATCTGCGATTGATGAGGGCAAGGTTGCGATTCGTCGTGATCGTGAAAACCTTGAAAAAGAGGTAGGTATTTTGGCTCAGTATGTTGAAGACGTTCGGAAGTGTGGTGGCGCAGACAGTTACAAACATTTCACCGATATGCTTAGTCTTTTAAAGCAATTTCGGTCATAAAACAAAAGTGTAATCAAAAAAAGGCGGGGAGATCTCTCCGCCTTTTTTTTTGTTTGCTCATATTCTACTGGTGTCCTTCTGACCGGATTTGGTGTCCGATTGTATGAGCATGAATGGGCGCCAAGACATGGTTAGTCAGGTGTTTTTGCACGAAGTAACATTGGTATGGGCTTGAAGCAAAAACCCGTCGCTAAATGCCATTCCCTTTCCACTCTTGGAATGCCCGAAATGTACGCTAGGTGTTTGGAGCTTATTTTAAGAGCTCATCATCGGTTAATCCGGTATGGTTCCGCAACAGCGCAATGGTGGATATGACATTTCCGGTTGCTTCATCTAAGCTGATGTGTTCAATCCGCCGCATTGGGAAAAAGAGGGTGTGAGGAAATACCATTTTGTCTTCTTTTGTGAACTGATAGCGGAATCTTTCCAATTGGCGTACATCAATGCCACGAATAAGAACGCCCGCCGCATCTAAACGCAAAAGGCGACCCCAGAATTGCTCTCTGGGATCGCCTAAATGAACGTTTATAAAATCGTTTATCTGCATTTCGGAGAAGTTACTGAATGGATATTTGCTTCTGTGACAAGAGATTTCCAACAGCCTTGTGATAACTCACCATGGCTTTTAGATAGTTCACTTTCGATTGAATTAAGGTTGATCTTGATTGTGAAAGCTGGTCTTGTACTTCAGATACACGATAATTGGTGGAAAGACCATTCTGAAACTTTTGTTCTTCTGCTTTCAGGTTTTCTTCTTGGAAACGTACCGATTTTTCATTTGCTTTTATGGCTTTCAGGTTAGCTTCAATTTCGCGCAGTGCGGATCGAACCTCTTCCATTATATTGACTTCGGTTTGTTGGTGACGGAGCTCTGTTTGCTTTAGTGTTGCCCTTGCTCTGGCGAGATTTATTTTGGCCTGTTTGTTTAACGGATTCCAAGCCAGTGAGAGCTGTAAACTGTATTCTGGGAAATCGATGCCGTAAAGCTCATCAATCGATCTGTACCATTCAGCTTCTCGTAGCTGGTTAGCAACTGAAACCGAATTGGCATCAAAACCTTTTGTTCTGTAGGTTCCGCCAAGCTTCAATTCCGGTTTGAGTTGGTTTTGGTTATATTTTATTTCCAATAAAGACTTTTGGCTTTCCAGATTTGTCTTTTGAAGTTCAGGACGATATCTTCTGGCAAGCTCATAGGACTCGGTCTCATCAATGGACGAGGCGTCTACTGTGAGTTGATCAGAAGGCATTAGGTGAGTTGGCCACTCCTGAAAGGGAAGGTTCATGACTTTTTTCAGCGCATCTTCCGCAGCACGAACTCTGTTTTCAGCGTCGATGATATCTCTTTCCCTGTTAGCAACGGTTGCTTCGGTATTAACCAGTTCAATCGGAGCTAGTGTTCCAACTTCAATTTTTATCTTATTTTGGTCGTACAACGTCTTGGCTAAGTCGAGGCTTTGTTTGGTTACCTTGAGTTGTTCGATGGCATACACTAGGTCCCAGTATGCATTCTCTGTTTGCTGGATGATTGAGGAGATTTGAATCTCCAGGTCCTGTTCAGCTATGGAAATATCACGAGATGCTACAAGTTGGTCCTTCTTATAAATTTCTTTGCTTAGGCTGAAACCTCTTAGGAGCTGTTGTTCAAAACCGAATGTAAGTTGGGTGAAATAGGTATCTCCTGCAAGCTCGCTTTGAGCACCTGAATTCGCTGTGTTTGCTGTAAAGTCAACGCTGTAGGAAAAGCCGAAATCAAAATTCTTGAGAAGCTGAGCGCTGAGAGTGTCAGAAGTCGATGTAAAAGCACTGTCACCTTCAAGTATGTTCCTTGGCTCGTTTTCTCTTTCTGAGGTAGATAAAGTTGCATTTACAACCGGCTCAAACCTGGCTTTTGTTAAGTCAAACCCCAAGCTTTGGGATTCAATATTTACCCTTTGAAGTTGAATGTCCAGGTTCCGTTCAACTGCAGTTTTTAAAGCTTCAGCTAAGCTGATTTTTTTCTCATTCTGCCCAAATGCCGTAATGGACAAGAGCCATAAGAATAAAAGTGACGATAATATGCGATACACAAATTCCTCCAAAAAATCCCGCTAATCTCTCCCCAGAGACGGTCGCGAACATGGGGTAAGTACGTTAGCCCAATCCAAAGGGTTTACCGAATTGCCGATAATCTCCCGCATAAAGAACTGAAACACCAAAGCTCTGAATCCCAAAGGTTAATATGAGACCCAAAGAGGCCTTTAGTGTTGAAACCGACATTAGGTTTCGCCATCTTTCTCAGGTGTTTTCTTGGTGGTTGTCCGTTTTCGTGTGGTGCGCTTTTTGGGTTTATC
>Ga0214472_10008812_pt1 | contig 10526 bp, 7 predicted proteins | sample RVTome_6_FD_207662 | JGI IMG/M metagenome (GOLD analysis project Ga0214472, IMG submission 207662) | Soil microbial communities from uranium-contaminated site in the Upper Colorado River Basin, Wyoming, United States - RVT140D175 | ecosystem: Environmental > Terrestrial > Soil > Contaminated >...
AAAGGAGGACCCGATGAAGACTAGTGGCGCGCCCGGACGGAGTTGAACCGCCAACCCCCAGATTCGTAGTCTGGTGCTCTGTCCAATTGAGCTACGGGCGCTTACTTAGATTCCAAATTTCAGATTCAAGATTCCAAATCTGGAATTTGTAATCTGTAATTTGAAATGCCTTTAGGCAAAATGGCGGAGAGAGAGGGATTTGAACCCTCGGTACCCTTTTGGGGTACACACGCTTAGCAGGCGTGCGCCTTAGACCACTCGGCCATCTCTCCGTGCCGGTCTAAGTTAGAAATCTGGCGATCGTCGCCAGAAAAGCATGCATTTCCGGCTATCGCAATTAAAGGATTCGCCGCATGGAGCCAAACGCTCTCACAATTCCGTTAAAACTATCACACCGTTTCACGCATTTCCACAGAATGACGGCGCGCGTGCGATCTAATTTGCTGCAATATAATTTAAAAAGAAAAGCCGATAGCCGCCGGGCCATCGGCTTCCCTGACAATCGCCCAGCCGTAAATTTTCCTAGGGGTTTATCCTTCCCAGGCTGGTTTGACGAACGTATCGAGCCATTTCTTCGGGTCTTCGAGAAAGCCCCGATCGGTCACCGGAAGCGGTTTGACACCCTTGCCGTAGGCCGACTCGATGGCGGTCCTGGATTTGAAGTCCGTACGAGAAGTCTCTCGACCGATGGAGTCGATCGTCTTCTGTCCTTCGTCGGAAATTAACCACTCGGCAAACAATTTGCCGGCGTTCGGATTCGGCGCTTTGACGTAGATGCCGGCTTGGCGCGGGAACACCACCGGCGGCACGCTCTTGGCGTAACTGACCGGTGTGCCCTTGCGCATCTCTTCCATGACGTCATGTAAGAGCGCCGGCATGCAGATATTGTACTCGCCGGCGATCACCAGCCTGAACATGGCGCTGGTGCTCTTATGCACCGGCACCCCCAGAGCCTTCAGTCCCTTCAAGAAATTCGTGAAGCGTGCGTCGTCGTTCCACTGCGTCTTCAGCCCCGCGAGCATCGAGCTCAGCGGTCCAGCCCGCATCGGATCGTCCAACGCGATCACACCCTTGTACTTCGGGTTGGCGACATCCTCCCAACTCTTCGGCAAATCGGCCGGCTTCATTTTCTTGGTATTAAAAGCCAGCGCTTGGATTTGCAAGCTCACCGTGGGCAGCGTCGGATCGTGTAGATACAAGACTTCCTTTTGCACGGTTTCGTAGGGCATGATCCCGCCCGCGGCGCGGATGACCGGTGGCGCGTTGTCGGAAAGCACGACATCGAAACTCGCCTGGCCGCCCTGCAACTCGGTCAAGACGCGCGTGACGATTTCCGGATTACGGCCCTGCCAATAAACGGCCTTGATGCCGGGATACCGTTTCATGAACGCATCGGTGATGACTCGCAAATGTTCCACGTCCCATACCGAGTAGACGATCAAATTACTTTCCTGCTTGGCTTTTGGATAGAGATCCTGGCTGACCTTTTCAAAAGCCTTCGCCGCCCGCGCCGTGGCGCCGGCGGCGGCCGTTTCCTTCCTGACCTGTTGCGGGAGCACCTTCTGTGCGCCGGACTTGGGATCCTTCTCCGCGGCTAGCGCCGCCGAGCTGAACAAAAAACCAGCGGCTAGCGCCGCCATCAGCATTGAACTATTTGACATGGTTCTCCTCCTTTTATTAAGACGTGAATCGAAATTTGCCTATAAGCTGAACTTTATTTTGAACGCGAATTTCGCGATGGACACGACAACGATCAAGATCATCAAATAGATGACTCCGCCTGCCGAGGCCTCCGCCCACTGCCCGACCCGAAAGTATTCGAACAGCGTCACCGGACCATACTCCATTCCCGGCGCGGTCAACAAGACCGCCACGGCGACGTTGCGCATCCCTTCGATGAATATATAAAAAAACGCGCCGCCCACCGAAGGTTTGAGAATCGGCAAGGTGATCTTAAAAAACACATGGCGCCAGCGCGCGCCATGCACCCAGGCCGCCTCGTCCAGCTCTTTGTGGATGTTGACGATCGCGCCGGATGCATTGCGGAACGCGTAGGGGAAGTAAGCGACGAAGAGCGCGATGCCCAAGGCCCACAGGCTATTGTAAAGCGGTGTGCCGATGACAATGATCACCAGCCCGACCGACAGCACCAGCGGCGGAAACGCCAGTGGCAGAGTGCCGACGAACTCGAACAATTTGGTGCCCCATGCCCGGGTGCGATAGATGGCAAACGCCATCGTAATAGCAGCCAGCACGGTGATCACAGCGATCGATACCGATAGCACGAGGGAATTGTAAAGCCCGGTGACGAAGCTCGGATGCCTCATGACCGTAAAATAGTTGCTCCACACCGCGTTGGATGGAAACTTCATAAAGCTCTCGTAATCGTAGTAGGGAATCAGCGACACCACGATCAAGACGACAAACTGGCCGAGTATCCCCACTAGGAAATAAAGAAACACGACCGAGAACGTCATGTATTTCCAGGCGCCGATATCGATAGTTCTCACCCGGTATCCTTTGCCGGTAATGGTCGCGTAGCGCTCGGAAAAGCGCGTCGCCCGCACGTAGAAATAAAGCGCGATGACAGATAACACGATCAATACGACGCTGTAAGCGGTCGCCAGTCCGGTATTGAACTCCAACGCCATGGAGTCGTACACCCGGCTGACAAAGACCTTGATATTGCCCGGCGTTCCTTGCAGCACCGGCGTCTCAAAGGACCGCAGGCCGCGTAGGAAGTTTAGTACGAAAGCGGACAGCAGCGCGGGCACGGCGAGCGGAAAGGTAATGTGGAGCATCGTGTGCATCGGCTTGCTTCCGGCGATGTAGGCGCTCTCCTCCAAGGATGGGTCGAAGGACATAAACACCGGCAGCAAAAAAAGGTATCCCAGCGGAACGCAGGCCAGGCCGAAAACCCAGATCATTCCGGCCATGGTGAACGCGTTGAATACCGGAGAATTGATCCCGAAAAACTCTTGAAGCATGCCGTTCAAAATGCCGGACTTGGGTGCCAGCAGGAGAATCCATGCGATGTTATCCATGATCGGCGGCATCAAGATTGGGTACAGGGGCAGCAGCTCCACCAATGCCTTACCCGGCGTATTAGTGCGCGCGACGATCCAGGCCAGTAGTGCGCCTAGCGTCGTGCCCAAAAGCGCCGAGCCCGCGGCGTAAATAACCGAGTTCGACAACATCGGCAGGATATCCTTGTCGCCGAACACACGCATGTAGTTGGCCAGGTTCAGGCCGACGTCGAAACCCAATCGGCCAGTGGTGAAGCTGCGCCACAGCACAACCAACACCGGCGTGATGATCACCGCGCCCACGACCGTGCTGGCGCAAAGCGGAAAAAGACTGCCCTGGCACAGCTGCAAGCGGACCGATTTCCAAGTCACGCGGGCAATTCTCCTTACAATCGCTTAAGCACTACGCGGACGCGCGGTGGGCTATCAGGCTGATGGCCGATTTGTCGATGCAGAGAAACACCTTGTCTCCTTCGCCACTGACGCTGATCATCGGGCAGAGCCGATGCGACGTGACGACCACTTCTTTGGAACCGACCCGCACACGGTGATCGGTCAAACCGCCGCGATACTCCCGGCTCGTCATCGCGCCTTCGAGAACGTTGACAGCGTCGGCGGAGAACTTTTCATTGCTCAGCCGCAAATCGCCGTTCTTGATCACCACGCTGCACGGCCCGCCCGCGATGCCATTTTTAGGCGCAGCGCAAATCAGCGTTGCGTTGCCGAACTCGGGGACCTGCACCACGCATTCGCCGCCCTCGGCCTTGATCACGCGGCCGTCAACCAGGGTCGAATGGCCGATGAAGGACGCGACAAACGGATCGGACGGATGACTATAGATCTCATCCGGCGAATCATACTGCAGAATCTTCCCGCCGTTCATCACGATGACTTTATCGGAAATGACGAAGGCTTCTTCCTGGTCGTGGGTCACGTACAAGGCGCTGATGCCGACTTTCCTGATCAGTTTTTTCAACTCAACGCGCATTTCTTCGCGCAGCTTGGCGTCGAGATTGCTCAGCGGTTCGTCGAGTAGGATCAAGCGCGGCTCGAGCACGATACTGCGCGCCAAAGCCACCCGCTGCTGCTGTCCGCCGCTCAACTGCGAAGGATAGCGCTCCTCGCGCCCCGCCAAACCGACGAGGTCCAAGGAAGCCAACACGCGCCGCTTGACCTCGCCCGCCGCTATTTTGCGCAGATTCAACGCGAAGGCGACGTTCTTGAACACCGTCATATGCGGCCACAGCGCGTAGCTTTGAAACACAAAACCGATCTCACGTGAATAAGGCGGGATGAGAACCCCATTCTCGATGGAAGTCTGTATTTTGTCGGCTATGGAAATCGAGCCCGCATCGGGAATTTCCAGGCCGGCGATCGAGCGCAGCAGCGTCGTCTTGCCGCAACCGGACGGTCCGAGGAAGGCCAAGATTCCTTTATCGAACTCGAAGCTGACGCCGTCTAGGGCCTTCAGATCTTTGTAGAGTTTGGTAACGCCCTCAACTTTAAGTATCGACATCCGTGATCCAAAAGCTATGCAAGGTAAAAGCCGCGGCGGTTCCCGCCGCGTACGCTCTAATTACTCTAATCGTTAATGAAATTAAACATCATTCTCGGAGCCTCAAACCAATGGAACGGCTTGAACGTCTTGAACGACGAGCATTACGTCGTTAATTTTTTATAGAGCTGTGGCAAGCGCCGTGGCAGCAGATTCACATCGGCGAGCACTTCATAGCTGAAGTCGTCCATCATGGTTCTCAAATAATCGTTGCCCTCTTTGTCGACCGTCAGACAAAAAGGATGAATGCCTTCGCGCCGCGCCTCGATCAGCGCCATGCGCGTATCTTGAACGGCGTAGGCTTTTGCCGCGTCCTCCTGGGAGTAGCCGCGATCCTGCGGCCGGCCGTCGCTGATCAGAAAGAGAAACTTTGAGCGGGTGGGTTGCAGCCGCAGCTTTGCCGTGGTGTGGCGGATCGCCGGTCCCATCCGAGTCGCGTGCAGCGGTCCGATGCGGCCAAAGCGTTTTGCCACGTCCATATTGAACTCTTCGGCGAGGTCTTTGATCACGTAGAACTCGACGTTGTCGCGGCCGTGGCCCGAGAAACCGAAGACGCCGTAGCGGTCGCCGATGGCCTCAAGCGCATCCATCATCAATACGATCGCTTCCTTCTCGACGTCGATGATGCGCCGTTGCATGCGCTCCGCCATCGGGCCGGCGCCGGAGAGCGGCGCGCCGGTCGGTATGACGGTTTTGATCGCTTCGCCGGTGGAGCCGCTCATGTCGAGTAAAAAAGCCACCGCCACGTCGCGCTCGATCTTATGCTGGCGCCAAAAGATTTTCTCTGACGGACTCACGCCTATGCGCAGCTCGGTGAGCGCCTCGATGGCCAGGTCCAGGTCATGCTCCGTGCCGTCCGGCAAACGCTTTTCCTTGTGATAAATCTCCGGCACCACTTGCTCGAATTCACGGCGAATTTGCTGCAACAGACCGGCATGGCTGACCAACGTGTCACGATAAAAAGCCAAATCGCCGACCCCCAGGCTCTTCTCGTAAACCTTGCACCAGCAATGACGATAGCGCTTGGCCTGCTCATCCCACTCGTCGTAGACAAAGCTGTTGGGCTGGGTCGCCGAGAGCGGGCCGGTATCGTCGTCCTGACTCGGCGCCGGTCGGCGCGCCACACTCTGCATGCGCGGATCGCGCTTGTCCAGCTCGCGCAGAAGATTTTGCACCATCAGGCTGGTTTGTGGATCCTGTTCGTCCCCCTCTTCTTCTCCATCCCGCGGCTTCGGTGCGCGCTGGCTGCGCAGCATATCAGCCAGCTCCTCTGCGCTTAACGACTTTCGCTGCTCACGGGAATTGACCTGCGCCTTGGTCAGCAATTGCCCTAGCTCAGGCTTAAAATCGCCGCGGTAGTCGACGCCCTGGGGCGCCAGATATTCGCGCTCCCGCCCATTCAACTGCGGCAACACGTGAGGCTCATCGTCATCGCCCCAACGGTTGAAACCGTTGGAACTGTTGGATCGTTTGGCACCAGTCTGTCGGCCTGAACTCTTTTGCTCCAAACTTAAAATTGCAAACTCGTTTTCATCGAGATAATCGTTCTTAACCTTCGCCAATCTCGTGTAAATTCTCAGCGTCGCCTCCGCGGCGTCCTCCACGCTCGCGCCGTGCTCGCCGATCACGCGCATCATCGTCGCGATCTCGCCGGCGATCCGGCTGTGGCGCTTGGGAACTTTGAGGCCGTCGCCCTGGCCGAGGCTGAAACGGATCATCAATTCGAGCATGGCTTCGCGAGCGGGGAGAAATACCGCTTCCGGACGCAACGCCAAAGTGTGCCGGCGCATTTTGCCGTAAACCATGCCGATGCCGCGATATTCGTGCATCACGCGCGCTTCGGTGCGCGCGCTCTCGACGATCGAAAATACGTCCAGCGCCAAGCGTTTATGGGGAAACAATTTGAAAAACCTGGTCAGCTCGGTCACCGCCGGCTCATCGTAGTGCCCTTCATGGCCATGATCGTGATCGCGATACTCCGGCGGCGCGCTTAGCTTCGGCCGCCAGTCGATGAATTTTGTCGAAGGCCGATCGAACTCGAACGCAAAACTGCCGAACTCGATATGGCCGGCCTGCTGCGTAAGCATGACCTTGAGAAAATTAAAATTGTCGGCTAACGCTGCGAAGCGTTCTACGGTGCCCGGTAAAAATATCGCCGCGCCGTCGCTGGTCGCCACGTCATTCTTCGACCAGCCGATGTTCTTGTCGACCAGAACCTTGAGGTCTTGCAGATCGACGCTCCGCTCGGTCAGCGCGTGGCAATAAAGCCGCAACATCTCCCGGATCGGCGCCAGGTCGACGGCGGGTGAATCAGAGACGGACATCGGATTGATTAACCGCAAAGAACGCAGAGAACGCAAAGTAAGAACGGAGCCACACGCCTCGCGTTAAACCTTTCCCTTCGTTCTCGTAGCCAGTGGTGAGCGTAATCGAACCATGTCCTCCGCGGTCAAAGCTGGTCTAAGTTGGATTTTTGAACGGCCGGTTAGCCACACAGAAGATTCTTCTTTGCGTACTTTGCGGTTAAATCTCCGAATTTCTTCATGGAAAGATCGCGGCGACGACTTCTTCCAGGCTGCGCTGCACCTGGACATCGTCGGTGATCCCCCAGGTCACCGCCACATGGCAGGCGCGGCGCGGCGCGATGCCTTCCTTGATCAAGCGGCCGGCGTAGATCAACACGCGAGTGCTCGCGCCCTCCTTCAAACCATGCTCGCGCAGGTTTCGCACCTTGTGGCCAAGCTTCGCCAGCTGCGCCGCGCTGTCTTCATCGACTCCGGACTCGTGGGCGATGATCTGCGCTTCGCGCTCGGGGTCGGGAAACTGGAAATCCAACGCCACGAAGCGCTGCCGCGTGCTATGTTTCAAATCTTTTAAAACACTCTGATAGCCGGGATTGTAAGAAACCACGAGCAAAAAAGTATCCGCCGCTTCGACCACTTCGCCGAGCTTATCGATGGTCAGCAAACGCCGATGATCGGTGAGCGGATGAATGATCACCGTGGTATCTTTGCGCGCTTCAACGACTTCGTCGAGATAGCAGATGCCGCCGACCTTCACCGCCCGCGTCAGCGGCCCGTCGATCCAACGCGTACCGTTGGCGTCGAGCAGATAGCGGCCGACCAAATCGCTCGCCGTCAGATCTTCATGGCATGCAACCGTAACTAGTGGAACCGCACTGGTGGCCGAGTTGCCATTGCTAGCGCCCTGCGCGCCGTCTTTCACGGTGGTCAGGGGTTGGCCGAGCTTCCACGCCATGTACTCGACAAAGCGCGTCTTGCCGGTGCCGGTCGGACCTTTGAGCAAAACCGGCACGCGCTGGCGGTACGCCGCCTCGAAAATTTCCACTTCGTCCGCGGTTGGCACGTAAAACGGTCGCTCTTTGACGATATACTCTTCGATTCGATACTGTGGGGCGTCTGGGTACATGGACATCCGATCAATCGCTCTCTCCGAAATATTGCGAAAACCGTAACCGATGGCTTATCCACTGTCAAACTGGTGGCGTCTCCGCGCATCGATGTCAATCCGAGAAACACGGACCTCGAAACGGCGTCAGCCTAACATTGACAGCGCGCGTAAGGTAACGATACAGTGAATCAAATTTCGCGCGAGGAGAAAATCATGGCCGATTCCCATGCCGTAACCGAAACTCCAGAACTTTTAGCGTTGCACGCGCATTTAGCGGAGCATTCACTTGGCGGACATTGGCAGGCCCGCGAGAAGAATCCCGAGCTGGTGCCCCACCTTTGGCCGTGGTCGGCGATTTATTCCTGTCTCATGGAGTCCGGCGAAGTCGTCAAGCTTGGCGGCATCAACGACGCCGCCAACCGGCGTACCGTCCAGCTGGTCAATCCCGCCCTAACCCAAAAAAAGTCGACCACTCGGACGATTCAGATGTCGATCCAGCTGGTCAAGCCCGGCGAACGCGCCGAGTGCCACCGGCACACCGCCGCAGCGCTGCGTTTCGTGGTCGAAGCCGACGGCACTGGATATACCAACGTCGAAGGCGAGCAAATGTTGATGGAACCGGGGGATCTCGTGCTCACCCCGCATTGGACCTGGCATGATCATTACAACGCCGGCAAAAACAATCTGGTCTGGCTCGACGTGCTCGACACGCAACTGACCGGCTACCTTGACGCAAGCTTTCACGAAACTTTTGCCGAGGGCCCGGCACAGCCGATCGTCAAGCCCGACGGTTTCGGCAGGCAGCAGTACGGCGCCATTCGGCCGCGCCTGGCCAACGCGAGCAACGCCGCGCTTCCGTACAATTACAAGTGGCGCGATTCCGAGCGCGCTCTGAAGGAAATCGCGGCCTCCGGCCATCGTGACGCTCACGACGGCGTCTTGCTGGAATACTCGCAGCCGATCACCGGCGGCCCGACCATGCCGACCATCGGTTGCTGGATCCAAATGTTGCCGCCGGGCGAGAGCACCACACCGCACCGCCACACCAGCAGCACGATTTATCATGTCGTTCAGGGTAGCGGCATCGCGAATGTCGGCCAGAAGAAAGGCGCCGGCAAGCCGCTAGCCTGGGGCGCCCACGACTGTTTCTTCGTGCCTTCGTGGAACTGGCACCATTTCGAAAACAAATCCTCCAAGGACCCCGCGATCATCTTCTCGGTCACCGACCGGCCGGTGCTGGAAAGCTTGGGCTTGTTCAGAGAAGAAGCTGCGTAATGGCGCTGGATCAATGATTTGCACCGGTCCGCCCCGGCGCCTTGGATCACCCCTAAGCCATCCCTTGTTCAGCGGTTCTTTACGGGCTTGCTAAGATGTTATCCGTAGGTTAGGGAAAGCCGTCGCCGCCGAGTTCCAGCCTGATATCGACGGCCACAGCGCTGTCTTCCAGAATGACCGGCAGGCCAGAACCGACGCTGGTCAAAAACTCAAATCCGCCGTAGCCCCAATAGCGGTCCGGCACGCTCACGCCGGCCCCGTCCGGATGCGGCGGCAGGATTTCAATCGGCCGCCCATCATAGAAGCCCAGGATATTGCGCTTCTCTCGCCACTGCCGCACCGCCGGGTTGACCTTGCCGGACGACGGATCAGGTATTTTCAGGTGCTCGGCGCTATGGTAAAGCGCCACCAATTGCCGATCTTTCATGATCGCCGGTAGGATCGCCGAGCTGGGAAGCTTGCTATATTTATCAAACCAAGACGTTTTTGGAATTGCTAGATGCGCGTGATTGAGGTCCAAAGGGAACAAGTAGCGCGCGGCGCCCGCTTGCAAAATCTCCTTTAGGTGCCGGAGTGTGTGTTTGATAAACCAGCACGGCAGCCGCTGCTCTTTGCCATAGAGCATGGCGCTGAAGTCCGAGGCTCCAAACAGGCAGTTTGCCGCCCTGAGCGGCTGCTTCAGTCCTTTTCCGTAATTTTGCTGGTAGCGATAAGCGATTTCAATTTCCTTGGCGGTAAAATGCCACGGGTTATGATGGGGTTGAGCACCGAGAGGGGAAACATTCGCAAAATTCAGCGTCATAAACATAAAAATCACAGCCGCCGGCAGCATCGTCGGATCCTCCTTTTATTTATCTTCCGGCAAAAGCCTACTAACCCTAAAATAAATATCAGCGCCCCTAAGTCAACCAAAAAACAACTGCGTTGCGGAGCTTCTGCAAATTTTCTCCAAGGTCTCAACAGAGGATCAAAAAAGTCAGGATATCAAAGTCTGACCCCAAGTGCGGAGTCGGCACAGGAAGTTCGATTGTAGCGCTACTTGCTCGCCACCCGGCCGTTGCCGAACAACGCCGCGATCCTGCTTTGGCAAATGGCGATCACGTTGGTCTCGCGCACCGTCGCGTAGAGCGTTGGAATCAATACCAACGTGATCAAGGTCGAACTGGCTAAACCGCCGATGACGACCCTGGCCAGGGGCGCTTGCACCTCACTGCCCTCGCCCCAGCCCAAGGCGAGGGGCACTATCGCCAACACCGTCG
>Ga0214472_10008813_pt1 | contig 10526 bp, 9 predicted proteins | sample RVTome_6_FD_207662 | JGI IMG/M metagenome (GOLD analysis project Ga0214472, IMG submission 207662) | Soil microbial communities from uranium-contaminated site in the Upper Colorado River Basin, Wyoming, United States - RVT140D175 | ecosystem: Environmental > Terrestrial > Soil > Contaminated >...
CGTTTGCCGCCGTTACAAGGACCCCGCCTCTGGCCGTGCACTGAAGCAATAAATTACCCACGAAAAATGGGGACAGGGGGTAGTCTTTCCTCTTGACAAGTGTCAACCATATCAGGGTGGGCACGGTTTTTGTGCCCACGCGGTACCGCAACCATGGGCAGGCACGGGGGCCTGCCCCTACGGTCTACCGCCCACCATTGACAATTGACGATTTCCCTCGTCCCTCGTCCTTCGTCCTTCGTCCGTCCACCGACCACCGGAATCCATTTTTGATTTTCAATTGGCGATTTTTGATTTCACTTCAAAAATCAAACTTCAAACTTCAAAAATCCCTTACATGCCCTTCCTTGCCGAATCGTTGCCAGGCCCGGGTGTAGAGTCCGTTGAGGCGCTGTTCCAGTTCCAGGCGATGCTGTTGCAGGTCCGCAGCCCGGATGCCGGCCGCCACCCGCAATGGTTCGCCGTACATCAGACATACCCGGGCAAAGGGCTTCGGCACCATGGAGCGGTCCCAACTCGAAAAAATGTAATAGCGATCCGCGGCGCAGACCACGGGCACGATGGGGGCCCCGGTATGGCTGGCCAGGAGAATGGCCCCGGCCTGGGCCTGCAGGGCTGGCCCCTGGGAACCGTCGGCCACGATGGCGGCGCTCCGGCCTTGGGCCACCCAATTTTCCATTTCCCGCAGGGCCGCAAGCCCGCCCTTGCGGCGCGAGCCCCGCACCGTCCGGTGGCCCAGCCTTTCCAGCACCCGCGCCATGTAGGCGCCGTCCCGGCTGGGACTGACCATGGCGGTCATGGCCCGGCCCCGGGACTTGTGGGTGATGTAATAGGTGCTGTAATGCCAGAAGGCGGTGATGACCGGCCCCCGGGCCCGGCATTCCTCCAGAAATCGCTCATCCACCACCTCCTCGCGGCAGGTGGAAAACCACAGCCGGGTCAGCCCCGTATACAACGGCGGCAACAAGGCCAGGGAAATCTTATAAAGAATTTCGCTTCGCATGGTGCAATATCGTCTTCGCCCGGCCAAGTAATTTTTGATTTTTGAGGTGTGATTTTTGAAGTTAAAAAATCAAAAATCACACCTCAAAAATCACACTTCCATTCATGCCCAGTGCAGTTCCAGGTCCCGCAGTTCCTTGACGCGGTCCCGCAGTTGGGCCGCCTCCTCGAAGGCCAGTTTCTTGGCCGCGGCCTGCATCCGTTTTTCCAGTTTTCCGATATCCCGTCGCAGGTCGGCCAAACTGCGGTAATGAACCTCCTCTTCGGCCGCCCCCGCCGCCACGGTAACATAATCCTGTTCATACACCGAATGCATGACATCCTTGATCCGGCTCTTGATGGTGGCCGGGGTGATCCCGTGGACCTCGTTGTAGGCCGCCTGAATGACCCGGCGCCGCTCGGTCTCCTCGCAGGTCCGCTGCATGGAACGGGTCAGGTTGTCGCCGTAGAGGATCACCCGGCCGTCGACATTGCGGGCCGCCCGGCCGCAGGTCTGGATCAGGGAACGCTCGCTGCGCAGGAACCCCTCCTTGTCCGCATCGAGAATGGCCACCAGGGAGACCTCGGGGATGTCCAATCCCTCGCGCAGCAGGTTGATGCCCACCAGGACCTGGTACTCGCCGAGCCGCAGGGAACGGATCAGCTCCATGCGCTCCAGGGTCTTGATGTCCGAATGGAGATAGCGCACCTTGACCCCCAGATTCTCGTAATATTCGGTCAGGTCCTCGGCCATCCGCTTGGTCAGGGTGGTGACCAGAACCGCCTCGCCCCTGGCTTCCCTGCTCCTGATCTCGGCCAGCAGGTCGTCCACCTGATGGGTGGCCGGCCGCACCTCGACCAGCGGGTCCATGAGGCCGGTGGGGCGGATGATCTGCTCCACCACCCGCCCCTCGGCCCGCTGGAACTCGTAATCGCCCGGCGTGGCCGAGACGTAAACCGTCTGGTTGAGCCGCGCCTCGAATTCGTCGAACCGCAGGGGCCGGTTGTCCAGGGCCGAGGGCAGACGGAAGCCGAATTCCACCAGGGTCTGTTTGCGCGACCGATCGCCCCGGTACATGCCGTTGACCTGCGGCACCGTGATGTGACTCTCGTCGATGAACAGCAGAAAATCATCCGGAAAATAATCGAGCAGGGTGGGCGGCGGCTCGCCGGGCTGTTTGCCGGTGAGGTGGCGGCTGTAATTCTCGATGCCGTTACAATAGCCCAGTTCGGAGATCATCTCCAGGTCGAACATGGTGCGCTGTTCCAACCGCTGGGCCTCCAAAGGTCTCTTCTCTGCCTCGTAGAAGGCCAGCCGCTCCCCCAATTCCGCCTGCACGGTGCGGATGGCGGTCTGCAGCCGGTCCCGGGAGGTGACAAAATGGCTGGAGGGGAAAACGGTTAACTCCGCCACCGTGGAAACCGCCTGACCGCGCAGGGGGTCGATCAGGGCGATGGATTCGATGGTGTCCCCGAACAGCTCCACCCGCACCGCCACCTCCTCCTCGTGGGCCGGAAAGATTTCCACCACATCGCCGCGCACCCGGAAGGTGCCGCGGTGGAAGGAGATGTCGTTGCGCTCGTAGAGCATGTGCACCAGGCGGCGCTGCATCTCCTCCCGGGGGTATTCCTCGCCTTGGCGCAGCAGGAGGTGCATCTGCAGGTACTCCTCGGGCGAGCCCAGGCCGTAGATGCAGGAGACCGAGGCCACGATGATCACATCCCGCCGGGTGAGCAGGGAGCGGGTGGCGGAGTGGCGCATCTTGTCGATGGCCTCGTTGATGGCCGAATCTTTTTCGATGTAGGTGTCGGATTGGGGGATATAGGCCTCGGGCTGATAATAATCGTAATAGCTGACGAAATATTCCACCGCGTTGTCCGGAAACAGTTCCTTGAACTCAGAGTACAACTGGGCCGCCAGGGTCTTGTTGGGGGCAATCACCAGGGCCGGCCGCCCGGTCCGGGCAATCACATGGGCCATGGTAAAGGTCTTGCCCGAACCGGTGACGCCCAGCAGCACCTGATGGCCGGCCCCGGCCGCCACGCCCCGGCTCAGACGGTCGATGGCCGCGGGCTGATCGCCGCTGGGTGAAAAGGCCGAGACCAATTTGAAATTTTTCTGTTCCATGCGGCTAGCTCGAATGGTGCCCACGGCGCACCCTACCGTATCTCATGATCGGGGCGGGATCGGGATAAAAACTGAATTGTACCGTTTTTCCGGTTCGTCTCCCAGTCCCATGTTCAGTTGTTTCGATTTCGATTTCGATTATTCCCCCCGAGGTTGTCTGCCCCCCCGGAATGGGTTAGAATATCAATAACTAATCTGAGCGGTGAGAGATCATGCAGGAATCCGCAGCCATCCGCGTCACGGAGAAACGGCTGGGCGTCATCGTCGGCGGTTCGGGTCTGCTCGGCGGCGCCCTGGTCCATCATTTCAAAAGTCTCGAGGCCAGCGGCATCGATGTCCTGGCGCCCAACAGCAAGCGGTTGAGCCTCAGGGAACCGGAGGATATCAAGCAATACCTGCAACGCTACCGGCCCGATTTCATCATCAACACCGCCATCTCCGCCATCGACAGCGACCCGCAACTCGCCTTCGAGACCAATTACCTGGGAACGGTCCACCTTGCCAAACGGGCCCGCGACCTCAAGATTCCTTACATCCACATCAGTTCCGCCGCCGTGTTGCCGCCGGGTGAAAACCTGACCGAGGAGGAGCACCTGCCCCTGAACGGCTCCCTGTCGAGTTACACCAAATCGAAACTCATGGCCGAGATGACTCTCAACCACCTGCATCGCGAACAGGGACTGGACCACACCATCATCCGGCTCGGGGTGGTCTACGGCAAACACGACCACAAGATCAAGGGATTTCAGCGCTTGCTCTTTTCCGTCGCCGATCAATCCATGCCGGTCATGCTCACCGAACCCCATGTCCTGCACAGTTATACCCAGACGAAAAAGCTGCCGGCCTTTATCGAGTATATCCTCACCCGCCGGGAAGAATTTTCCGGCCAGACCTATCACTTTGTCGATCGCAACCCCGTGTTGCTGGCGGAATTGATTCTGACCATCCGGAATTATCTGGAACTCAAAACCCCCTGGGAGATATACGTCCCCTTCCCTCTGGCCAATCTGGGCAAAAAGATCATCCTGCGGCTGTTGAAGAGTCTGGGCCGGGTCGGGGTCCAGGCCCGCATGCCGGCGGAACTGATGTTCCTGGAAAACTTCTATACCACCCAGACCCTATCCGGCGCCAAGCTGGAAGCCACCAGCTACGGCAATCCGGATGCGGACACCACCGTTTTCACCGAGTTGCCGGACATGATCCGGTATTACCTGACCCGCTGGGAACACCTCAACCTGATTTCCTCCTTTAACCGGGATTTATTCGATCCCGGGAAACGGACCGATGAATTCATCCATTCTCCCGGCAAACTGCTGGAAACCATGCATCGGAACGATCTCGGCGCCGACAAGCCCGTCTCTTCCGTCGGTCCCGGTGGCCCGTAGGAGCCATGCCCGCGATTATTTCCCGATTGTTACCCACCATTCCACCATTCCATTATTCCGCTCCAACGGCAAGGTGGTAAAATCCGCCGAAGTCAGGAGGTCTGAATTATCTTGATTCCTTCCCGTGGGACCGTTACTTTGTATGGCGAAGAACCGCACGTTTTCGACTGGCCGCGCCACGAGCGAAAAACATGCGGAATCGCGCCGTCCGTGGAGACCGCATGAAAAACAAACGCCATTTCAGCCGCATCGAATTCGCGGCCAGCACCGAGGTGAATTTCAACGATCAGCGTTTTTCGGGCGAGTTGCTCAATATCTCCCTGAAAGGCGCCCTGATCGAATTCGACCGGGAGGTTCCGCTGGCACCGAATGACGAATGCACCCTGCGCATCGCCCTCACCGCTTCGGAGATCATCCTCTCATTTCAGGCCAGGGTGGCACACTTGCTGGAGAGACGATGCGGCTTCACCTTTGTCGGCCTTGACCTTGAGACCATCATCCATCTGCGCCGGCTGCTGGCCATCAACTTGGGCGACGACGACCGGATCACCCGGGAATTCACCCATCTCTGAGAAATATTCGAACGTCCAAGCGCCGAAGCCGCCGGTCGGAGCAACCATGTGGCCTCTCTTCCGGAACATCGTCAATTTCCTGCTGGGCGGGCGCCCCGACCCGGATAGGGCCATTTTCTCCCCCTCCCGGCAAGCCAGCCGCGAACCCTCACCCTCTCCCGGCCCTCTCCTTTTGAAGGGTAAATCCTTCCAACCCCCCATGGCACCTGCCGCCGAAAAAAAACACCTTAGAAAACCGCGCTCCCGGCGCCAAAGAAGCAAGCCGGCGGCCGGCGTCGATCGCCACGGCTTCCGGCGGCTGACCGAGCGGGACGACCTGCGGGCCCTGTTCCTGGATAGCCCGGAGGCCGAGGGGACAGAGAAAGGCTTCAAGGAACTGGTGGAGGAAACTTTCCCGCCTGGCAAACAGCGGGTAGCGGCGGAAGGCGGCCCGGGAAGCGGAACCTCGACATCTCAAGTCCCGATCGCCGCGCGGTTGCGCCACTATCCGGCCCCGGAGGAGGAACTCGATCTGCACGGCCTCACCGGGCCGGAGGCGGCCCGGCGCACCGAACAATTCATCCGCAATGCCGGGATGCGAGGGCTGCGAACCGTACGCCTCATCACCGGCAAGGGAATCCATTCGGAAAACGGACCGGTATTGCCCGACGTGGCGGAACGACAGGCCGCGACCCTCAAGGCCGCGGGCATCGTTCTGACCTTCCGCTGGGAGCGGAGGGCCAAACGCCAAAGCGGCGCCCTGCTGGTCTACCTTCAGGATGCCCGTGGAAGTTGCAATGAAGAGGGGTGAGGGATGTTTTGAGCTTGAAGCCTTCAGCCTTGAACCTTGAACCTTGAACCTGCTTCCGGCCCCTTGCCGAAGCTGACAAGGCTTTTCAGGCGTTATGATCCTGCTGGTCGAACATGGTCAGGCGGCGGCTGTTTTTCAACAGTTCCTGTTTGAGGGGATCCGGTAGCGGCGAGAGGAACTGCACCCCCATGCCGTTGGCCGGGGCTTGCGGGGATCTGGCCGTCCAGACGACGAGAGCGGCGGCTTCCTGGGGGTCGCCCTGGCCGATGGAGAACAACAGGGTCAATTGGGTGCCGGGCGGAGGTGGCGATTCGGTACAGATGAACATGCCGTCCACCGAAATATTCAGGGTGGAGGAGATTAGATAATTGCCGTCGCAGTGGCAATCAACCTGAAAATCGCTCGGTACTCGCTGCCACAAACGGCGTTCTCTCCGGTTCATCGAGATCTCCCTTGGATTCCCTGACATGTGATCCCATCATACCGGGTAAATACTTACAACGCCAATGTTTTTTTCGCCCGCCCCCTGATCGGCCGGCCATCGATTTACCTTGACAAAACCCCCACCTTTTCTAACATGAGGGATGAAGAATCCGGGTACGCATATAGACATCCGATTCCGGCACCGGCCCCCGTAACCGCTTCCCGCCGAACAGGCACCAGGGCCTCCGCGACGGGACACGGGGTCCCCAAACACAGGGAGAGATCGGTATGCTTTTCAGAATTTTCGCCAAGCCGGAACTGAAAAGGCTGTACGAGACCCTGGCCGGGAACCACGTGGTGGGCCCGGTGAGCCGGGGGAGCCGCGGGATCGAGACCCTGGCCGGGAACCACGTGGTGGGCCCGGTGAGCCGGGGGAGCCGCGGGATCGGCCCGCAGGGAGAGGAAATATTCGCCTTTGACTGTATTTTCGCCTTTGACGAGCTGCGGCTCGATTTCTCCTCCACGGTCCAATCGGTCAAGCGCTTTGTCCTGCCCTTTCGGGAGGTCGTGACCACTTTCCGGGTCGCGGACCGCGACTGGTCCGGGGAAATCGACCCCGACCCCCACCGCCCGATGGTCTTTTTCGGCCTGCATGCCTGCGACATCAACGCCCTGAACAAGCTGGACAAGGTGCTGCTCCACGGCACCGGGCCCGACCCCTTTTACGCGGCCCGGCGGGCCAACCTCTTTATCATCGGCATCGGCTGCACTCCCCTGCCCTCCTGTTTCTGCCGCTCCATGGCCGCGGATACCGCGCTGAGCGGTTTCGACATGTTCCTCACCGATCTGGGGGACCATTACTTTGTCGAAATCCTCTCCAGCGCCGCCTTCAATCTCCTGAAGAGTATCGAAACCACGGAGCCCGCGGCAGAGGATCACCAGCGCTATCTGGAGGTGGTGGCCCGGCGCAACCGGGCCTTCACCTGCGAGGTGGACACCACCGACCTGACCAAGATCCTGGACCTGGAGTTTCAGTCCGAGGTCTGGCATCACTGGGGCGAGAAATGTCTCTCCTGCGGCACCTGCGCCAGTGTCTGCCCCACCTGTTACTGTTACGGGGTGCGGGAAGAGGTCGATACGGATCTGAAAGGGGCCGTGAAAATCAAGCAGTTGTATTCCTGCAATCTCATCGATTTCGCCGCGGTGGCCGGGGGCCATAATTTCCGGCCCCAAAGCCATACCCGCCTCAAATATCGCTACTACCACAAACACCGGGGATTCCAGGAGGCCTTCGAAGAACCGCTGTGCGTGGGCTGCGGCCGCTGCGGCCGAGCCTGTCTGGCCGAAATCACCGTGCCCGCGGTGATCGCCTCCGTGCGACAGGGAGAGCTGAATCATGGTTAGCCGGCCCTTCCATGCCGACCCGGTGTTGCCGGCCGCGGAGCACGACCGGGGCGGCCCCGCTTTCGGGGAGAACCACCGGGCCGCGATCACCGCCATCCATCCCTTGACCGCCACCGAGAAACTTTATCAGCTCCGCATCATCGATCCGGAGGCGCGGCGCGATTTCTCTTTCCGGCCCGGCCAGTTCGTCATGCTGGAACTGCCCGGCATCGGTGAAGCACCCTTTTCCATTTCCTCCTCGCCCCTGCGCCATGGCGACATCGAACTCTGTATCCGGGCCGTGGGCGACCTGACCAACTTCCTGGGCCGGGTGCCCCCGGGCACGGTGGTGGGATTAAGCGGCCCTTTTGGCACCAGCTTTCCGATGGAACGGATGGAAAACGGTGACCTCCTGCTCATCGCCGGCGGGCTGGGCCTCGCGCCCCTGCGGGCCCCGATCTTCTCGGTGCTGGAAAACCGTTTTCTCTACAAGCGGATCGATATCATCTACGGGGCCAAAAATCCCGAGGATCTGCTCTTCCGCTACCAGTACGACACCTGGCGCCAGTTCGACATCGGTCTTCACCTCATCGTCGACCGGGCCGACGCGGCCTGGCAGGGACCGGTGGGATTGATCACCGATGTCCTGCGGCAACGGTTGACCGCGACACCGGACCTGTCCCGCGACTGTTTCGCCATTGTCTGCGGCCCGCCGGTCATGTTCCGCTCGGTCTGCGACCTGCTCATCCGGGCCGGGATGCCCATGGAACGGATCTTCGTCTCCCTGGAACGGCGCATGCACTGCGGCCGGGGCAAATGCTGCCGTTGCAACATCGGGTCCACCTATACCTGCCTGAAAGGACCGGTCTTTGATTATTGGTCGGTGCTGAACATGAAGGAAGCGATCTGAAAACAGTGAGGAGTGAAGAGTAAGGAGTGAGGCGATAACCAGTGATAAGTTACCGATCACCGCTTGCCTCTTACCTCTTGCCGCTTGCCTCTTTATGCAGAGGTTAAAATATCATGCCAACTGAACGCTCCTACCTCGGCGTCCCGATCCCCCGGCCCCGGGTCGCGGTTTTCGAATTCACCGGCTGCGGCGGCTGCCAGTTGCAGTTGCTCAACCGCGAGGCCGGTCTGCTCGATTTTCTCGCCCTGGTGGATATCGTCGATTTCCGGGAGGCGATGAGCAACCGCTCCGAAGATTACGAAATCGCCCTGGTGGCAGGCAGCATCACCCGGGAAGCGGAGGCGAGCCGCCTCAAGGAGATCAGGCAACAGGCCCGTTTGCTGGTCTCCCTGGGCTCGTGCGCCTGTTTCGGCGGGGTCAACCGGCTCAAGGATCGTTTCGCGGACCAGCAGTGGGTGAGCCGGCAGGTCTATGGCGCCCGGCCGGTGGAGAACCGGCCGGTGCGGCCCCTCGCCGATCTGGTACCCGTGGATCTGGAGATATACGGCTGCCCCATCAACAAGGAGGAGGTGGAACGGCTGCTCACCGACCTGGTGCTGGGCCGCAAGATCGACCTGCCCCGTTATCCGGTCTGCATGGAATGCACGGCCGGCGGCAATACCTGCCTCTACGATCTGGGCGAGCCCTGCCTGGGACCGATCACCAGGGCCGGCTGCAACGCCTGGTGTCCGGCCAGCCGGATGGGATGCTGGGGATGCCGCGGCCCGGCCGATGACGCCAATGTCGAACAACTCCGCCTTATCATGAAATCCCGGGGCTTTTCCGAGGAGACCATCATGGACCGGCTGGAATGTTTCGGAGGGTTCGTCGCACAACCCCTCACGGATGCAAATGGTTAAAACATGAAGAAAAAAATATCCTGCGATATCAAGATCGATCATCTCGGCCGGGTCGAGGGGCATGGCAATATCCGCATCCGGATCGAGAACGGCCGGGTGGAGGAGGCGCGCTGGGAGGTAGTCGAATCCCCCCGCTTTTTCGAGGCCATGCTGGTCGGTAAACACTACGAAAACGCCCCCTGGCTCTGCGCCCGGATCTGCGGCATCTGTTCCATCAGCCATTCCCTGGCCAGCATCAGGGCCGTGGAACACGCCTTGCAAATCACCCCGAGCGAACAGACCCGCCAACTGCGGCTGCTTCTCAAACACATGGAGACCTTGCAGAGTCACATCCTGCATCTCTACTTCCTGGCGGCCCCGGACTATCTGCACCGGGAAAGCGTCATGCCCCTGATCGAGTCCCATCCCGAGGAGGTGCAGCGCGGCCTGCGTCTGAAAATGCTGGCCAACGACGCCTGCGACCTCATTGGCGGCCGCGCCGTCCACCCCACCCGCACGGTGGTGGGCGGCTTTACCATGCTGCCGGAAAAAGTCGAACTGCGGGAACTGCGCGGGCGGCTGGAGAGGGCGACCGCGGACCTCGCACAGGTGGCGGCGCTTTTCCGTTCCTTTGCCATCCCGGATTTTGCCAGGCAGACCGAATTCATCTCCCTGCGGGGCGAAAGCGACTATCCCTTCATCGGCGGCGATCTGCTTTCCAGCGAGGGGACGGTCCGGCCGGAAACGGCATATCCGGCCATGACCAACGAGTATCAAGTGGATCACTCCACCTCCAAGTGGAGCCGGGCGGCGCTCCCCTCCATGGCGGTCGGGGCCCTGGCCCGGTTCAACAACAATTTCACGCTACTGCATCCGGCGGCCCGGCAACTGGCCGGAGAACTGGGACTCCACCCCAAAAACCACAACCCCTTCATGAACAACATCGCCCAGGTGGTGGAGTGTTTGCAGGTGGTGCTGGATGGCATGGAGCTGATCGACAGCCTGCTGGACCGCCCCTGGCAGCCGCCCCGGCAACCGGTCCAGCCCATGGCCGGATACGGTGTCGGCGCGGTGGA
>Ga0214472_10008814_pt1 | contig 10525 bp, 6 predicted proteins | sample RVTome_6_FD_207662 | JGI IMG/M metagenome (GOLD analysis project Ga0214472, IMG submission 207662) | Soil microbial communities from uranium-contaminated site in the Upper Colorado River Basin, Wyoming, United States - RVT140D175 | ecosystem: Environmental > Terrestrial > Soil > Contaminated >...
GCATGGATCGGCCCGCGATCATCCGCAAGACGGCCGCAGACCTGCGCGTGCCGCCCAACCCGCCGCTCGGCTTCGAGCAGGCGCGCCGCGCGCTCGCCGGCCTGCCCGGCGGGGGGCTGAACATCGCGTACGAGGCGGTGGACCGCCATGCGGCGGGCGCGCGCGCGGACCGCGTCGCGATCCGCTGGCTCGGCGCGCAGGGTGCACGCCGGCAGATCACGTACCGGGATCTTGCGGCGCTCTCGAACCGCTTCGCGAACGTCTTTCGCTCTCTCGGCCTCGCCAAAGGCGACGTGGTGTTCGTGCTGTGCGGCCGCATTCCCGAGCTCTACGCGGCGGTGCTCGGCGGCCTGAAGTGCGGCGCCGCGGTGTCGCCGCTGTTTTCGGCCTTCGGTCCCGAGCCGCTCAAGACACGCATCAACCTGGGCGCCGGCAAGGTGCTGGTGACGACCGAGGCGCTCTACGAGCGCAAGGTGAAGAAGGTGGCGGGCGAGATGCCGACCCTCAAGCACGTGCTGCGCGTGGACAGCGAAGGGGCGCGCGCGCTCATCGACAAGGCTTCGCCGGCGTTCGCCATCGAGCGCACCGGGCCCGAGGATGCCTCGTTCCTGCACTTCACCAGCGGCACCACCGGCATGCCGAAGGGCGCGGTGCATGTGCACGGCGCGGTGGCGATGCACTATGCGACCGGTCAGGTGGCGCTCGACCTGCACGACGACGACATCTTCTGGTGCACCGCCGATCCCGGCTGGATCACTGGCACCTCCTACGGCATCGTCGCGCCGCTTGTGCACGGCGTCACCAGCGTCGTCGACGAAGCCGAGTTCGACGCCGACCGCTGGTACCGCATCCTGCAGGAAGAGCGCGTCACGGTCTGGTACACCGCGCCCACCGCGATCCGCATGCTGATGAAATCGGGCGCGGCGCTGGCGAAGCAGTACAGCTTCCCGCAGCTGCGCTTCATCGCCAGCGTCGGCGAGCCGCTCAACCCGGAAGCCGTGTGGTGGGGGATGGACGCCTTCGGCCTGCCGATCCACGACAACTGGTGGCAGACGGAGACCGGCGGCATCATGATCGCCAACACGGCGGCGATGGACGTGAAGCCCGGCTCGATGGGCAAGCCGCTGCCGGGGGTCGAGGCCGCGATCGCGCGCCGCGACGCGAAGGGCATCCGCTTCATCGAGACGCCCGGCGAGGAAGGCGAGCTCGCGCTGCGCGCCGGCTGGCCCTCCATGTTCCGCGGCTATCTCGACCAGGAGGAGCGCTACCGCAAGTGCTTCGCCGAGGGCTGGTACTTCACGGGCGACCTCGCGAAGCGCGACGCCGACGGCTACTTCTGGTTCGTGGGCCGCGCCGACGACGTCATCAAGTCGGCGGGCCACCTCATCGGGCCGTTCGAGGTGGAGAGCGCGCTCATGGAGCACCCCGCGGTCGCCGAAGCGGGCGTCATCGGCAAGCCCGACCCCGTGGTGGGCGAGGTGGTGAAGGCCTTCGTCATGTTGAAGCAGGGCTACGCGCCCGGCGAGGAGCTGCGCCTCGCGATCCTCGGCCACGCGAGGAAGCGCCTCGGCGCCGCGGTGGCGCCCAAGGAGATCGCGTTCGCCGCGACCCTGCCGCGCACGAGGAGCGGCAAGATCATGCGGCGGCTGCTCAAGGCGCGCGAGCTCGGGCTTCCCGAAGGCGACACCTCTACGCTGGAGGAAGGCGCGTGAAGGTCCCTCCCCCGCCCTCCGGCAAGGTCGGGCTGCCGGCGGAGCTCTCGCTCGCGCTCCTCGCCGACATGCTGAGGATCCGGCGCATGGAGGAGAAGTGCGCCGAGCTCTACAGCGAGGGCAAGATCCGCGGTTTTCTCCACCTGTACATCGGCGAAGAAGCGGTCGCCGCGGGCGCGATGCGCGCGCTCGCGCCCGAGGACAATGTGATCGCCACCTATCGCGAGCACGGCCACGCGCTGCTGCGCGGGGTGTCCATGGACGCCATCATGGCCGAGATGTACGGCAAGCGCGAAGGCTGCTCGGGCGGGCGCGGCGGCTCGATGCATCTCTTTGACGCGGCGGCGCGCTTCTACGGCGGCAATGCCATCGTCGGCGGCGGCTTGCCGCTCGCCGCAGGCCTCGCGCTCGCGGCGAAGCTGCAAAAGGATAAGCGCGTCACCGCCTGCTTCTTCGGCGAGGGCGCGGTGGCCGAGGGCGCCTTCCACGAGTCGATGAACCTGGCGCAACTCTGGCAATTGCCGGTCGCGTACCTCTGCGAGAACAATCTCTACGCCATGGGCACCGCGCTCGAGCGCTCGGAATCGCAAACCGACCTCTGCGCCAAGGCCGCGTCCTACGGCATGGCGACGCTCAAAGTGGACGGCATGGACGTTGCCGCGGTGCACGAGACGGCGCAGCGCGCGCGCGAGTACGCGGCGAAGAAAGGCCCGATCTTCGTGGAGCTCCAGACCTACCGCTTCCGCGCGCATTCCATGTTCGACCCGGAGCTGTACCGCGACAAGGCCGAGATCGAGCAATGGAAGACGCGCGGGCCGATCCATACGTTCACGGCGCGCCTCAAGGCGCAGAAGCAGCTCACCGAGGAACGCTTCCTCGAGCTCGATGGCGCGGCGCAGGCCGAGGTGGACAAGGCAGTCGCCTTCGCCGAGGCCGGCACCTGGGAGCCGGCGGAAGACCTGACCAAGGACGTGTACACCCCGGCATGAGCGCGATCAGCTACCGCGAGGCGCTGCGCCTCGCGCTCGACGAGGCGCTGGCAAAGGACGAGCGCGTCTTTCTCATGGGCGAGGACGTAGGGAAATACGGCGGCACCTACGCCGTGAGCAAGGGCCTGCTGGAGAAGTACGGCCCCGAGCGCGTGCGCGACACGCCGCTCTCCGAGCTCGGCTTCGTCGGCGCGGGCATCGGCGCCGCGCTCGGCGGCATGCGTCCCATCGTAGAAGTGATGACGGTGAACTTCAGCCTGCTCGCGCTCGACCAGATCGTGAACACCGCGGCGCTGCTGCGGCACATGTCGGGCGGGCAGTTCTCGGTGCCGCTCGTCGTGCGCATGGCCACGGGCGCCGGGCGCCAGCTCGCCGCGCAGCACTCGCACAGCCTCGAGGGCTGGTACGGGCACATTCCTGGCATCAAGATCGTCGCGCCCGCGACCGTCGGTGACGCGCGCGGCATGCTCGGCGCGGCGCTCGCCGATCCCGACCCGGTGCTCGTCTTCGAGTACCCGGCGCTCTTCGAGACGAAAGGCGAGCTCTCGGCCGAGGCCATCGACATCGCGTCGTCGAAAGTGCGGCGGCAAGGCAGCAAGGTGACGCTCGTCACCTACGGCGGCTGCCTGCCGAAGGCACTGAAGGCCGCCGAAGAGGTGGACGGCGAGGTGATCGACCTGCGCGTGCTGCGGCCGCTCGACCTGGCACCGGTCATCGAGTCGGTGAAGAAGACGCGCCGCGCGGTGGTGGTGGACGAAGGCTGGAGGAGCGGCGGCCTCGCCGCGGAAGTGATGGCGCGCATCATGGAGCAGGCCTTCTACGAGCTCGACGCGCCGGTGGCGCGCGTGTGCAGCGAGGAGGTGCCGATGCCGTACGCGAAGCATCTCGAGGAAGCGGCGCTGCCGCAACCGGAGAAGATCGTCGCCGCAGTGAAGGGGCTCTACGCATGATCGAGTTCAAGCTCCCCTCCCTCGGCGCCGACATGGACGAGGGCAAGCTCCTCGAGTGGAAGGTGAAGCCCGGCGACAAGGTCAAGCGCGGCGACCTGGTCGCGGTGGTGGAAACGCCGAAGGCCGCGGTGGACGTAGAGATCTGGCAGGACGGCGTAGTGCAGGAGCTGATTACCCAGCCGGGCGAGACGATTCCGGTGGGTACGGTCATGGCGCGGCTCGCCGCGGCAGGCGAAGCGCTTGCGCCCGCTGCCGCCCCGACACCGGCACCAGCACCGGCGCCGGCACCGGCGATGACGCGCCACCCGATATCCCCCGCCGCGCGCAAGCACGCACGCGAGCTTGGCATCGATGTGGAAACGCTCGCCGGCAGCGGGCCGCACGGCGCGGTGACGGTCGCGGACGTGGAACAGGCGGCGAAAGGCGCACCGAAGCCCGCGCCTGCCGTCGCACCCGCGGCCGCGCCGCCTGCGGACAAGGCGCTCGCCATGCGCAAGGCGATCGCCGCGGCGATGAGCCGCTCCAAGCGCGAGATCCCGCACTACTACCTCTCGCAGACCATCCCGATGCAGCGCGCCATGGACTGGCTCACGGCGCAGAACGAAAGGCGGCCCGTCGCCGAGAGGCTGCTGATGGGCGCGCTGCAGCTGAAGGCCGTGGCGCTCGCGCTCAAGGACTTCCCCGACTTCAACGGCTTCTGGAAGGACAACGCGTTCCAGCCGGCGCAAGGCATCCACGTAGGCGTCGCCATCTCGCTGCGGCAAGGCGGGCTCATCGCGCCCGCGATCCACGACGTCGCCGAGCTGGGTCTCGATGAGCTGATGAAGTCGCTCTCCGACCTCGTGCGGCGCGCGCGCGCGGGGTCGCTCCGCTCTTCCGAGATGAGCGATCCCACGATCACCGTCACCAACCTGGGCGACCAGGGCGTCGACGAAGTGTTTGCCATCATCTACCCGCCGCAGGTGGCGATCGTGGGCTTCGGCCGGGTCGCGCCGCGCCCCTGGGCCGAGGATGGCATGATCGGGGCGGTGCCGGCGGTGGTGGCGAGCCTCGCGGCGGACCACCGCGCGAGCGACGGCCACCGCGGCGCGCGCTTTCTCGCCGCGATCGCGGCGCGGCTGCAGGAACCGGAGACTTTGTGATGGATGCGAACGAAATCCGCAAGGTCGTGCTCGCCGAGCTGAAGCACATCGCGCCCGAGCTCGAGGACGTGGTGCCGGCGAAGCCGCTGCGCGACCAGGTGGACCTCGACTCCATGGACTGGCTGAACTTCCTCGTCGCGCTCAACGAGCGCCTCAAGATCGAGATTCCCGAGGCCGATTACCGCAAGCTGGGCACGCTCGACCAGGTGGTGGCCTACCTCTCCGCAAAAGCCCGGTGAAGGGCCTCACCGCCGCCGAGGCGGCCGCGCGCCTTCTCGCCGAGGGTCCGAACGCGCTGCCGGCGCCGGGCCGGCACGGTCTTGCCGCCATCGCGCTCGGCGTGCTGCGCGAGCCGATGTTCCTGCTGCTGCTCGCGGCCACCGGCATCTACCTCCTGCTCGGCGACGTGCACGAGGCGATGGTGCTGGGCGCTTCCATTGCCGGCGTGATCGCCATCACGGTGGCGCAGGAGCGCAAAGCCGAGCGCGCGCTGGAGGCGCTGCGCGACCTGTCCAGCCCGCGCGCCATGGTGCTGCGCGACGGGGAACGCAAGCGCATCGCGGGCCGCGAGGTGGTGCGCGGCGACCTGCTGATCCTCGCCGAGGGCGACCGCGTGCCGGCCGACGCGCGGCTCGTCGCCGCGACCGACCTGACGGCGGACGAGTCCCTGCTCACCGGCGAATCGCTGCCGGTGGCGAAGCGCGCGGGGGACGCGGTGTTCTCCGGAACGCTCCTCGTGCGCGGCCAGGGGCGCGCGGAAGTCACCGCCACCGGGCCGCGCAGCGAGTTCGGGCGCATCGGCGCCACGCTCGCCACGCTCGAGCCCGGCAAGACCGCGCTGGAGCGCGAGACCGCGCGCATCGTGCGGCAGGTCGCGGCATTTGCCGTGGCGCTGTGCATCGCCCTGGTTCTGATCTACGCGCTTGCCAGCGGCGACTGGCTGGGCGGCGTGCTCGGCGGCCTGACGCTCGCCATGGCCCTTCTGCCCGAGGAGTTCCCGGTGGTCCTGACGGTGTTCCTCGCGCTTGGCGCCTGGCGTATCTCTCAGCACGGCGTGCTGACGCGGCGCATGCCGGCGATCGAGATGCTCGGCGCGGCCACCGTGCTGTGCGTGGACAAGACCGGCACGCTTACCGAGAACCGCATGGCGGTGGTCGGCACGCCGCAGACGGTCATCGACACCGCCGCGCTCGCCTGCGAGGTGGACCTGTTCGACCCGATGGAGAAGGCGATCGTCGCCGCGGCGGGCGCGGATGCGCTGCGCGTGCGCGAGGCCTGGCGCCTGGAGCGGGACTATCCCTTCAACGACGAGTTCCTCGCGGTGTGCCATGCCTGGCGCTCGCCGCGGGGCGAGCTGCGCGTCGCCCTGAAGGGCGCGCCGGAAACGGTGCTCGCGCTGTGCGGCCGCATGGACGCCCTGGAGGAAGTGCGCCGCGCCGCGGGCGAAGGCCTGCGCCTGCTCGCCGTCGCGGAAGCCGGCTGGGAAGGGCCGCTGCCGGAGGACCCGCGGCGCTACGCATTCCGTTTCGCCGGATTCGTGCAGCTGTCCGACCCGTTGCGCGCCTCGGTGCCCGAAGCGGTGGCGCAGTGCCGGCGCGCGGGGATCCGCGTGGTGATGATCACCGGCGACTTCCCGGGTACCGCGCTGCACATCGCGCGCCAGGCGGGCATCGAGGCCGGCGAGGCGCTGAGCGGCGAGCAGATTGCCGCCATGGACGACGCCGCGCTCGCCGCGGCGGTGCGGCGCGCGACCGTGTTCGCGCGCGTGCGGCCGGAGCAGAAGCTGCGTCTGGTGCAGGCGTACCGCGCGGCGGGGGAGGTGGTCGCCATGACCGGCGACGGCGTGAACGATGCGCCGGCGCTGAAGGCGGCGCACATCGGCATCGCCATGGGCAGCCGCGGCACCGATGTCGCGCGCGAGTCGGCCGCCCTGGTGCTGCTGGAGGACGATTTCGGCTCCATCGTGCGCACCGTGCGCCTGGGGCGGCGCATCTACGAAAACATCCGCAACGCGATGCGCTACCTGGTGTCGGTGCACGTGCCGATCGCGGGCATGGCCTTGCTGCCGGTGGCGCTGGGGGAACCGCTGTTCCTGCTGCCGGTGCACGTGGTGTTCCTCGAATTCGTGATCGACCCGGCCTGCACCCTGGTATACGAGGCGGAGCGCACCGAGGCGGGCGCCATGGAACGGCCGCCGCGCGACCCGCGCGAGCCGCTGTTCAACCTGCCGATGCTCGCGACCAGCCTCGCGCTGGGCGCGACCATGCTGGCGGGCGTCTTCGCGGCCTACGGGTGGGCGCTGGCCGACGGGAGATCGGACAGCGAAGCGCGCGCCGTCGGCTTTGCGGCCATCGTGTTCTCGAACCTGGCGCTGCTGTTCGTGACGCGCTCGCGCCGCCGCACGGCGCTCGCCACGCTGCGCGAGCCGAACGCGGCGCTGTGGTGGATCACGCTCGGCGCCCTCGCGGCGCTCGGCGCCGCGATCTACGTGCCGTGGGCGGCGGTCATCTTCAAGTTCTCCGCGCTCGGCGCCGCGGAGCTCGCACTCGCCGCGGGCGCGGGTATTGCCGGTGTGGCGTGGGTCGAGCTGCTCAAGCTCTCGGGAAAGATGCGATGAGACAATGCGCGCGATGAAACATCACGAAACCGTAGGTGCGCACGTCGTCGCCTCGGCGCTGCACGCGCGGCCCGGCGAGCGCGCGGGCGAGGTGCTCGCGCGCCTCACCGCAGAGAAGCCCGCCACCCTCGAGCTGGTGCTCGGGGTGGACGCGCGCGGGCACCTGCTCGGCGCCGCGCCGCTCGCGCACATCGTGGCCCTGCAGCCCGAAGAGCCGATCGACAAGGCGCTCGATCGTGATTTCCCCCGCGTGCGCCCGAACACGGACCAGGAGCACGCGGCGTCGCTGGCCCTGCACCACGGCGTGGATGCGCTGCCCGTGGTGGATGCGGAGGGCCGCGCGCTCGGCGTCATGCCCGCGCAGGCGCTGATGCAGGTGCTGCGCCGCGAGCACGTCGAGGACCTGCACGTGCTCGCCGGCATCCAGCGCGAATCGTCCCAGGCGCGCCACGCCATCGAGGACCCGCCGATGCGCCGCGTGCGCCACCGCCTGCCCTGGCTGCTCGCGGGCCTGGCCGGCGCGGCCGTGGCGACGATGGCGATGGCGGGATTCGAAGCGACGCTGAGCGCGCACATCGCGGTGGCCTTCTTCGTGCCGGGCATCGTCTACCTGGCCGATGCCATCGGCACGCAAAGCGAGGCGGTGGCGGTGCGCGGGCTCTCGCTCACGCGCAGCGGCATCGCGCACCTGCTCGCGGGCGAGCTGCGCACGGGCATGGCGATCGGCGCTTCGCTCGGGCTGGTCAGCTTTCTTCCCGTCTGGGTCGCCTTCGACGACGTGCGCCTCGCCGGGGCGGTGGCCACCGCGATCTTCGCCGCCGGCACCATGGCCGCGGCGCTCGGGCTGCTCCTGCCATGGTGGCTCGCGCGCCTCGGGCGCGACCCCGCGCTCGGCAGCGGGCCGATCGCCACGGTGATCCAGGACATCCTCAGCCTGCTGGTGTACTTCGCGGTGGTGCGGGCGTTCGGCGTGTAAGTGCCGGGTCATGGACCGCGACGCGCTTTCGCGACTGCATGCGCACGCGCTCTCCGCCGGCGAGGTGGCGGCGGCGCTCGGCGCAGCGCCAGGCGGGCTCGCGCGCGCCGAAGCCGTGCGGCGCCTGGGGCTCTTCGGGGCGAACGCACTGCCGCGCGCCGAGCCGCCGTCGCTGGCGGCGATCTTCCTGCGCCAGTTCAAGAGCCCGCTGATGCTGGTCCTGATCGCCGCCGCGCTGGTGTCGATGCTGCTCGGCGAGTGGCCGGACGCGACGTTCATCTTCGCCGCGGTCGTGATCAACGCGCTCGTCGGCACGCACCAGGAGCACGGGGCCGAGCGCGCCGCGGACGCTCTCAGGAGCCTCGTCAGCCCGCACGCGCTGGTCGAGCGCGACGGCGAGGAGCGCGAAATCGACGCCGGCGAACTCGTCTCCGGCGACCTCGTGCTGCTCGAATCGGGCGCCAAGGTACCCGCGGACCTGCGCCTGGTGGCGGCGCAGCGCCTGTCTGTTGACGAGTCGCTGCTCACCGGCGAATCGCTCGCCGTGGTGAAGGACGCGCAAGCGGTGCTGGCGCGCGACGCGCCGCTCGCCGAGCGCGTCAACATGGCGTTCGCCGGCACGCTGGTGAGGAGCGGCCGCGCGCGCGGCCTCGTGGTGGCCACGGCCACCGACACTGCGCTCGGACGCATCGCCGCTTCCGTGCTCGGCCGCGAAGCCACCACGGCGCCGCTCGTGCTGCGCATGGAACGCTTCACCTGGTTCATCACCATCGCCGTCGGCGTGGCGGCGCTGGTGGTGGCGGGCGTGTCGCTCGCGCGCGGCGCCGCGCTGGCCGAGGTGTTCGTGCTCGGCGTAGCGCTGGCCGTGTCATCGGTGCCCGAAGGACTGCCGGTAGCGCTGACGGTCGCGCTCGCGGTGGGCATGCAGCGCATGTCGCGCCGCAACGTGATCGTGCGGCGCCTGGTGGCGGTGGAATCGCTCGGCTCCTGCACGCACATCGCCTCCGACAAGACCGGCACGCTCACGGTCAACCAGCTCACCGTGCGCCGCGTCCAGCTGCCCGGCGAGCCGGCGCTCGAGCTCCCCGCGACGGGCCTCGGACGCCTCGCGCGCGCCGCCGTCCTCGCCAACGAAGCGTCGCTCTTTCTGCGCGACGGCGAATGGGTGGGCCGGGGCGACACGGTCGACGTCGCGCTGCTGCGCATGGCGCACAGCCTGGGCATCGATCGCGAGGCGGCGGAGCAAGCGGCGCCGCCGCTCGCCACCATCCCCTACGAGCCGGAACAGGCGTTCTGCGCCAGCCTCAACGGCGAGGCCGGCGCTGCCCGCGCCTCGGTCAAAGGGGCGCCCGAGACGGTGCTGGCGATGTGCTCGCGCATGGCGCGCGCCGAGGGCGAGGCGCCGCTCGACGCCGACGACGTGCGCATGCAGCTGCGCGCGCTCGCCGGCGAGGGCTACCGGGTGCTCGCGCTCGCCGACGGCCCGCTCGCGCTCCGGGCGAACGAATCGTTTTCGCGCGAGCATTTGCACGGGCTCGTGTTCCTCGGCCTGGTGGCGATGAGCGATCCGCCGCGGCCCGAGGCGCGCGACGCGATCGAAGCCTGCCGCAACGCCGGCATCGCCGTGTCGATGATCACGGGCGACCACCCGATCACCGCGTTCTCGGTGGCGCGCGACCTCGGCTTCGCGCGCGAGCAGCGCGAGGTGGTCACCGGCGCCGAGATCGCGCAGGCGCTCGCCGAGGGCGAGCCCGTGCTGGATGCGCTGGTCGCCGATGCGCGCGTGTTCGCGCGCGTCGAGCCGCAGCACAAGACCGCCATCGTCGAGGCGCTGCAGCGGCGCGGGCACTTCGTCGCCGTCACCGGCGACGGCGTGAACGACGCGCCGGCGCTGCGCGCCGCGCAGGTCGGCGTGGCGATGGGCGCGAGCGGCACCGACGTGGCGCGCGAGACCGCCGACCTCGTGCTCACCGACGACAATTTCGCCAGCATCGTCGCCGGCGTGGAGGAAGGGCGCGTCGCCTACGCCAACGTGAGGAAGGTCATCTTCCTGCTCGTCTCCACGGGCGCGGCGGAGATCGTGCTGTTCATGCTGGCGCTCGCCGCCAACGTGCCGCTGCCGCTGATGGCGGTGCAGCT
>Ga0214472_10008815_pt1 | contig 10523 bp, 12 predicted proteins | sample RVTome_6_FD_207662 | JGI IMG/M metagenome (GOLD analysis project Ga0214472, IMG submission 207662) | Soil microbial communities from uranium-contaminated site in the Upper Colorado River Basin, Wyoming, United States - RVT140D175 | ecosystem: Environmental > Terrestrial > Soil > Contaminated >...
ATGAGCAGGTACTGCGGCTTGTCGAAGGGCCACGTCCGGGTGCCTGTGCCCTCGTTGCGGAACGTGAAGTACTGCTGGCCGTCGACGAAGACGTCGATGCGATCCGCGTGCCACTCCATCGCGTACACGTGGAAGTCGTCCGACGGGCTCGGGATCGTGACGCTCGCGGTCTTCTGCGTGGAGATGCTGTGGTTGTAGGCGGCGGTGTGGACGCTCGCGTGGATGCGCAGCGGATCGAAGCCGACGTTCTCCATGACGTCGATCTCGCCGCAGCTGGGCCAGCCGACCTGCGCGCGGTTCGTGCCCAGCGTCCAAACAGCCGGCCAGGCCCCGCGGCCCGCGGGCAGCTTCGCCCGCACCTCGACACGGCCGTACAGGAACTCGAAGCGGCCGAGCGTGTTGATGCTGGCGGACGTGTAGGCGTAGCCCTGGTACGGCTCCTTGCGGCCATCGATCACGAGCATGCCGCCCTCGGCACGAACGTTCTCGGAGCGCGAGGTGTAGTACTGCTTCTCGTCGTTGCGGACGTAGCCGATCTCGTAGCCCCACTTCGCGGGGTCGAGGCTGCCCGGGGTCTCGAACTCGTCCGCGAAGGCGAGCGTCCAGCCCGCGGGAGCCGATGCCGAAGGCGCCGGCGTGGGCGCGGCTGGAGTGCCGCTGTCGCCGCAGGCCACGGCCGGAGCGACGAGCAGCGCGAGGAGAGTCGAGTGGAGCGGGTGACGCGCGTACACAGGCACCTCCCGGGGCCGCCCGGAATCCGCGCGGGCCGGCGCGTTCCTACTTGCGGTCCTTCAGCAGGTCGCGGATCTCCGTGAGCAGCAGCACGTCCGCGGGTTGCGGCGCGGGTGGGGCCGGCGCCGCCACGAGCTTCGCGGCGAAGTTGGCGAACGGCCGCACGATGAAGAAGTAGACGACTCCGGCCTTGAGCGCGAAGTTGACGAAGGCCGAGAGCACCAGGCCGATCTTGAACGGTCCGAGCACGAGCGCGTTCTCGAGCTGCTTCACATCGCCCGGAGCGAAGACGGCGATCAGGGGGTCGATGACGCCCTTGATCAGCCCGTCCACGACGCCGCCGAAGGCGGCGCCGATGATCACGGCCGTGGCGAACTCCACCACGTTGCCGCGCATGAGGAACTCGCGGAATCCCTTCAGCATGTCACCTCCGTCGGGGATGGCCTGCGGTCCGCAACAGGCGGCGCGGAGTCTACCACGCGGGTGGTCCGCCCATGCGCGCGAGGAATGGGGAGCATGAGCGGTGGCGGCGGGGAACGCGCGCACCGGGTCGTTTGGCTCACCCGCGCCCGGCCGGCTGCCATTACGATGGGCGCATGAACGTGCTCGTCCTCAACACCGGCAGCTCTTCCCTGAAGTTCCAGGTGGTCGACACCGACCTCGACGCGATCGAGAAGAACGCGGACCGCCAGCTGGCCCGTGGAGTGCTCGAGCGGATCGGCAGCGAGTCGCTCGTGACGCTGCGGGTCGAAGGTCGCGCTCCGGTGCGCCGCACGGCGGCGCTGCGCGACCACCGCGCGGCGCTCGACTACGTGCTGCGCTGGCTGGTGTCTTCCGAGTCGGGGGTGCCCGGGATCAGCGCGCTCGGCGACGTCCACGCGGTCGGGCACCGCGTCGTCCACGGCGGCGAGAAGTTCACGCGCTCGACCGTGGTCACGGACGAGGTGATCGACCAGATCGAGGACTGCATCGACCTGGCGCCGCTCCACAACCCGGCGAACCTCAAGGGCATCTACGCGGCGCGCGAGCTGCTCGGCCCCGGGGTGGCGCAGGTGGCCGTGTTCGACACCTCGTTCCACTCGACGATGCCCGAGGTGGCGTACCTGTACGCGATTCCGTACCCGCTCTACGTCCGGCACAAGGTGCGCCGCTACGGCTTCCACGGCACCTCGCACCGCTACGTGGGCTTCCGCTACCGGGCGCTCACGGGAAAGACCCACGAAGACACGAACATCATCACGCTGCACCTCGGCAACGGCTGCTCGGCGTGCGCGATCAAGCGAGGCGACTCCATCAACACCTCGATGGGCCTCACTCCGCTCGAGGGCCTGGTGATGGGCACGCGCTCGGGCGACATCGATCCTTCGGTGCTCGAGTTCCTGCACCACAAGGAGGGGCTGTCGTTCCAGGAGATCGACACGCTGCTCAACAAGCAGTCGGGGCTGCTCGGGATCTCGGGGCTCACGAACGACATGCGCGAGCTGCTCGAGGAAGAGCGCCTGCACCAGGATCGTCGCGCCCGGCTCGCGGTCGAGCTGTTCGTCCACCGCGTGCGGCACTACCTGGGCGCCTACCTGGCGCAGATGAACGGCGCGGACGCGATCGTCTTCACCGGCGGCATCGGCGAGAACTCGGCGGAGATCCGAAGCCGCATCTGCGGCGAGCTGGGCTTCCTGGGCATCGGACTCGACCCGGCGAAGAACGCCGCGGCCGTGGGCGGCCAGGAAGGCGACGTCTCGGCCGCGGACGCCCGGGTCCGGACTTTCGTGATCCCGACCAACGAGGAGCTGCTGATCGCGCGCGACACCGTGCGCTGCGTCAAGAACGCGCCGCGGCGCTGGTGAGCCCTGGCGCAGCTCCCTTGAGCTTCGCGTGGAGGCGGGGCAGCGTGTCCCGGTAGGCCTGCAGGATCTGCGGCTCGGCCTCGGCGAGAGGCTTGACTGGCACCAGGTCCAGCACCTGTGCGGCGTCGAGGCCGGAGTCGAAGAAAGTCCGGACCGAGCCGTCGAGCATGGCGCGGAGCGCGCGGTCGGTGTCGTCCTTCGCGAGGCCCAGGCCCGCTGCGATCTCACGGAGCGCTTGCCACTGGAACCAGAAGTAGGTCGGGCCCATCGCGGCGAGGATGGCGTACGCCTCGAGCGTCTCCTCGGGCACCAGCGGGTGCTGCCCGAGCCCGTCGAGCAGCGTCTCGATCTCGGCGCGGGCGTTCGCGGGCAGGCCGTCGGCGAAGGCCACCGGGTTGAAGCCCGCCCGCACGACCGAAGGCGCGTTCGGCAGGACGCGCGCGAGGCGCATGAAACCGCCGAGCAGCTTCGAGAGCTGCGCGAGCGTCAGCATCGGCGCGAGCGAGACGACAATCGCGTCCTTTCGCACGCGTGGCGCCAGCTCGGGGAGCACGGCCTTCAGGGCCGGCGGGTGGAGCGCCAGGAAGACGCGCTCGCGGCTCACGGCCTCGGCGTTGTCGGCGGTCGCGGTGATCGCCGGGAAGCGCCCCTTCAGGCGGGCCAGCACCTCGGGGTTCGTGTCGCTGACCGTGACCCGCTCGTGTGCCATGCCGCGCCTGCCCAGGGCCTCCAGGAAGATGCCGGTGATGCGTCCGCCGCCTATGAACCCGATCGTGTGGGAATGCATGGTTGGGTCTCCTTTTCTTTCTCGGCCAGGCGCTCGGATCAGCGCACCGCCGCAAGTTCGGCCTGGCTCCGATGCTGCCCGACCACCCGCGCCAGTTGAGAGCGGGTCGGATGGATGCCGGACGACACAACGACGCCATCGACGAGGATCAGCGGTAAGCAGCGGTCGCCTTCCCTGGCGAGCGAATCCGTCACGGCCTGGAAGAGGGCCGCTTCTCCGGGCTGCCGATAGGGGTCAAACCGCTCCACCAGGACCCCGCTGGCTTCCAGCCAATCGAGGTTCTGCTCGAAGGCCTCAGAGACCGGATCGGGCAACACGCCGAGCACGCCGATGAGCGGCGGCGGCGCGTGACGAAATACGGTGACGGTGGTCATGAAACACCTTCCTATGAGAGGCGACCTGCTATAGCGATGACCCGCCCCGGATTGTGAAGCTCCACGTGTAGTACAGACCCACCAGGATGACGACGACGGCTGTGACACACCGAGCCCAGCGCTCCACGGCCTGTAGCCGGTGGAACGCCGAACCGACCCAGGCCAAGCCGGCGCTCACGAGCACCGCGAAGACGACCACCGGCAAACCCGTGCCAAGGCCGTACAGCGCCGGCAGCCAGACAGCAGAGCGGTGGTCGACGGCCAGCGGGATGAGCCCGCCGAAGAAAAGCCCTGCCGATACCGGGCAGAAGGCCAGGGCGAGGACCGCGCCGAGCGGCAGCGCCCCAAGAAGGCCAGCCTTCACGAGCCGCTCTCCGGTCCGATCGTAGAGCTGGCTGCCAAACCCCGGCAGGCGGACCCACTCGAGGAGGACGAGACCCACCGCGACGAGCAGGGGGCCGAGGATCCGGTTGATGTGCGTCTGGAGGAAGAGCGCCACCTCTGGGATCGACAGGAGACCTCCTACCAGAATCGCGGCGAGGGCCGCGTACGCGAAGGCCCGGCCCAGCGTGTAGAGGAGCCCGGCCACGAGCGTACGCCGGCGACTCCCGACCTCCCGGCCGATGTAGGACATCGCTGCGATGTTGGTGGCGAGCGGGCAGGGACTGACCGAGGTCAGGAGGCCCATCCAGACGGCGGTGGCGGAGACGGCGAGCGTTCCGTCCATCACGACCGCCCGAACGCGCGGATCTCCTGCTCGACGTAGCTCTGAAAGGCCGTCTTGTCGCGCACCAGCTGCCACACCCGGTCGAGAACCTTGAAGCGCTTGGGGTCCTTGGCATCCACCACGACCACCGACCGCGTATAGAGCTGGAAGTCGCGGATGAAGTGGCGGTTGGCCGGCTCTTGGATGTTGACCGCCCGCCATTCGAGGCGGCGCGCCTGGAGGTCGGGGGCGAACTTGAGCGTGACCGTCTCACGCGCGTAAGCCTCGATCGTGCGGCACGTGCCGCAGCGGGACGTGGCGTGGAAGTAGTAGACGAGGGTCGTGGGCGTGGCCGGGGTGCCTGCCAGAGGTGACGCGCCGGCCAGAGCGGCTGGCAGGACGAGGACCGCGGCCGCGAGGGCCCGGAATCGCAAGGTGTTCATCATGTGAGAACCTCCGCGCGCCTCATCCAGCAAAGGCGCCATAGAGCAAACCCGTCGCCGTGGCCATGATCACCACCAGGGCGACATAGGCCGTCGTCTTGCGGGGGCCCAGGTACGAGTTGATGACCAGCATGTTCGGCAGGGACAGCGCGGGCCCCGCCAGCAGCAGGGCGAGCGCGGGCCCCTGGCCCATGCCCGAGCCGAGGAGCGTCTGCAGGATCGGCACCTCGGTGAGCGTGGCGAAGTACATGAGCGCCCCGACCACGGCAGACAGCGCGTTGGCGCTGATGGAGTTGCCGCCGACCGCGTCCGCGACCCAGGAGGAGTGAACGAGGCCGGCGTCCGCTCCCGGCCGTCCCATCAGCCAGCCGGAGACCAGGATCCCGCCGAAGAGCAGCGGGGTGATCTGCTTCGCGAAGGTCCAGCTGGACCGGACCCACTCCCCGAGCTCGTCCTTCGAATACCAGCGGAGCATCATCCAGAAGAGGGCGACGAGCAGCGCCGCGGTCAGCGGCCAGTGCACGGCGTAGACGGCCGCGAAGAAGCCCACGGCCTGGTTCGACGCGCCCCAGTTGGCGAAGACGAGGATCGCCACCATGGTGCCGAGGAAGAGTGCGTCCTGCCAGGGCTCCCGCGGGCTTGCCGCCTCTGCCGCCGCTGCCGCGAAGGGGTCGGCGCCGTTTCGCTGGCGCTCCGCCTCCTCGCGCCGGAACAGGACGGCCATCAGCACGCCGACGACCACCGCGAAGAGGACTGCGCCGACCGCGCGTGCGATCCCGAGCTGCAGGCCCAGGACGCGCGCGGTGAGGATCATGGCGAGGACGTTGATGGCGGGGCCCGAGTAGAGGAAGGCCGTCGCTGGCCCGAGGCCGGCTCCCCGGCGGTAGATCGAGGCGAACAGCGGAAGCACGGTGCACGAGCAGACGGCCAGGATGCTGCCCGATACGGACGCGACGCCGTAGGCGACCGGCCGCGGGGCCTTCGCGCCGAGGTAGCGGAGGACCGCACCCTGGCTCACGAACTGGCCGATTGCTCCCGCGATGAAGAATGCGGGTACGAGGCAGAGCAGCACGTGCTGCCGCGCGTAGTCCTTGAGCAGCCAGAAGCCCTCGAGGAGCGCGCCCTGCATGCGTGGACTCTCGATCGGCAGGAAGAACGCGAGGGCGAAGGCCCCCACGAGCACGACGAGCTTCCAGCGTTCGGACATCGAGTCAGGCCCTCCGAGGCCAGGGAAGTCCCACGGAGCGGACTCAGGCGAGGCCGAGGAGTCGCTTGACCTCTTCCGACTTCGGGATGTGGCCGGACAGGACTACTTTGCCGTCGAATGCGACCGCCGGCGTCCGGAGGACGCCGAGCTCGATCATCCGGTCCACCGACTCGCTCTTCTCGACGACGCAGTCGAGCTTCGCCTCGTCGACGACGTGGCGGACGACGCGGTGGGTCTCGTAGCAGCGGGGGCAGCCTGGGCCGAGCACTTCGATGACGCGGACAGCCATGGATGACTCCTAGGCCTCGGGCGATGAGACGGGCCCGAGAACGCTCGCGGCAGCGGCCGGCTCGAACCAGCCGCGGGTCGCGACACAGAAACGACAAACGGAAAGCATGACCGGCACCTCGACGAGCACGCCCACCACCGTGGCGAGCGCGGCGCCGGAGCCGGGGCCGTAGAGCGCGATGGCGGTGGCCACCGCCAGCTCGAAGAAGTTAGAGGCGCCGATGAGGGCGCCCGGAGCGGCGACGCCGTAGGGGACGCGGAAGAGCTTCATCAGCCCGTAGGCGAGGCCGGAGTTGAAATAGACCTGGATCAGGATCGGGATCGCGATCAGCACGACGTGGAAAGCGCGGGTCGTGATGTTCTCCGCCTGGAAGGCGAAGATGGCCACGAGCGTCAAGAGCAGCGCGATCACGGTCATGGGCTGGAAAAACGGGAGGAAGCGCTCGGCGAACCACTCGGTGCCCTTCCTTCGGATGAGGACGCTGCGGCTGATCGAGCCCGCCGCCAGCGGGATGACAACGAAGATCAGGACCGAATAGAGGAGGACCGCGAAGGGCACGTGAAGGCCGGAGGCCCCCGAGACGAGGAACTTCACGACCGGGGCGAAGGCGACCAGCATGATCAGGTCGTTCACCGCCACCTGGACGAGCGTGTAGGCGGGGTCCCCGTCCGAGAGGTACGACCAGACGAACACCATCGCCGTGCACGGCGCAGCGGCCAGGATGATGACGCCCGCGATGTACTCGCTCGCCAGCTCCGGCCCGATCCAGGGCGTGAACACGTGCCGGAAGAAGAGCCAGCCCAGGAAGGCCATCGAGAACGGCTTCACCAGCCAGTTCACGACGAGCGTGACCGCGAGCCCGCCCGGCCGCTTCCCGACGCCCCGGATCGACGCGAAGTCGATCTTGAGCATCATCGGGTAGATCATCAGCCAGATGAGGATCGCGATCGGGATGTTGATGTGGCTCCCGGTGCCGAACTCCATGTCGCGCATCGCGCGCACGAGCCCCGGCGCGAGCTTCCCGATCGCGACTCCGAGCAGCATGCACGCGGCCACCCAGAGGCTCAGGTAGCGTTCGAAGACGTTCATGCGGGCGGCCTGGCGCACTTCGCCGTCCCTCCTCACGGGCGGGCCCGCGTCTCGACGGCCGCCGGGCGCTTGATGCCGAGACGCCTTAGGTCGAGGTCCACGCGGCACAGCTCCTCGACGCTCACGCGCCGCAGCTCGCGCAGCAGGCGTGCGTCGACCTCGAGCTGGGGATCGCGCGCAATCGCTTTCCACACCGGCTCGAGCAGCGCGCGCGCCGCCTCGCCCTCGTCGAGCCGGTGGAACACCCAGCGGCCGTCCTTCCGCTCGCTCACCAGGCCCGCGCGCTTCAGGTCGGCGAGGTGCGCCGAGACGGTGGAGGCGGCCAGGTCGAGCACGGCGGTCATCTGGCACACGCACAGCTCGCCCCCGCGCAGCATGGCCAGCATGCGCAGCCGGCCCGGGTGCGCGAGCGCCTTCAAGGCGTGGACGGTGGAGGAGAGTGGTTTCGCCATTTCGTTATCAAGCGAAATATAGTAGTCTTCTACCTGGTGGTCAACCGGATCGGATGATCCAGACCGCCGCCTCGGAGGATCGGCCATGGCCAGCGACCGCAAGCGCGTCCTCGTCCTCTGCACCGGCAACTCCTGCCGCTCGCAAATGGCCGAGGGCTTCGTCAACCACCTGCTGGGCGCGGAGTGGGAGGCACGCTCGGCGGGCACCGCCCCGGCCGCGCGCGTCCATCCGCTCGCGGTGCGCGCGATGGCCGAGGTCGGGGTCGACATCGCGGGCGGCAAGCCCGAGCCCGTCGGCGTCTACCTCGACCAGCCGTGGGACCTGGTGGTGACCGTGTGCGACTCGGCCCAGGAGACCTGCCCCACGTTCCCCCGCCCGGTACAGAAGCTCCACATCTCGTTCTTCGACCCCGCGGCGGCCGAGGGCACCGACGACGAGAAGATGACCGTCTTCCGCCGCGTCCGCGACGAGATCCGCGACCGACTGGTACCGGAAGTGCGCACCCGCGGCTGAGGGCCGTTTGGCTCACCCCCTGGGGGCCGGAAGCCGTCTACGATTGGCGCCGATGGCGGTCGCTGACCCTCTCTTGCGGACGCTCGGGGCAAGGCTGCGCGAGGAGCGCCGTCGCATCGGCGTGTCGCTGCGCGAGCTCGCAGCCGCGAGCGGTCTCTCGACGACCACCGTTCACCAGATCGAGTCCGGGCGCGGCTCGCCGAGCCTGGCGACGCTGCAGGCACTGGCCTCGACCCTGGGCGTGCCGCTCGGGACGCTGCTCGAGAGCCAGGGGACCGATGAGGCGCCCGCAATCCTGCTCCCGGCCGGCGAGCGGCTGCGGGCGTCCATCCCGCGCGGCGCGCTGGAGCGGCTCGCCTCGGGTCTCCCGGCTCAGCGCGTCCATGGCGTGCTCCTGACGCTCGCACCGGGAGGGGACACCGGGCAGGACACGATGACCCACCCGGGCCACGAGCTGGTCTTCGGGCTCGCCGGCCGCTGTGTCTACGAGGTGGCCGGGCGCGAGTACTGGGTGGGCCCCGGCGACAGCCTGGTCCTCGACTCGCGCCAGCCGCACCGCGCGTTCAACGCGGGCCGTGGCCAGGCCCAGCTGCTGCTGGCGCTCTACGCCACCGAGCAGGCGCCGGCCTGGCTCGAGCGCCACGTGCGCCCGTCGCGCGCCCCGCGCCGCGGCCGTTCGCGCCGCCGCCCCTAGTCTGGATCATTCGCGAAGCCGCGCGATCTTCCGAGCGAATGATCCGTTCTGGAGCCGTCAGACGGCCCGTGAGTGATGCCTGATGAGGCCCCACACGGTGCTGATCGGGAGCATGTGGTGTGCGCTCTGGTGGGTGCGCGCATCGCCCTTGTTTCTCAACCAGATCGGACCATTCATGAAGCAGAGTCAGACGGGCTTCACGAATAGTCCGGGCTTAGTCGCGGCGGTGCGTCTGCATCATTCGCTTCATTGCCCCGGCTTGGCGTGTACCAATATTCTGTAACAGCGACCGATGACCCTGATTCAGCACCACCCCCGAGGACCTTACCCCTGGCAGCGGCCAGGAGCTCCACGCCATCCGGAGGCGCGCATGCCGCGAACTCATTTGATATCGAGACGGACCGCTTCCTTTGCTTCGATCGGTGCCCTCGCGGCCGTGGCGCTCGGCGCCTGGTCGTGTGGCGGCAGCGCCGGGACCACCGGCTACACCGACCCCTTCGCGACGACCAGGACCCCGAGCGCGATCATCGACGCCGCAACGCTCGCGCAGTGGACCGACGAGGGCAGGGTTGGCGCCCCGCTCGGTACCGCGGGCCGGGTGGTCGTCATCTCCGTGTCGTCCCAGGCCGCCTTCACGTCGACCACGAGGAAGCACATCCCCGACGCGTTCAACCTCGACTATCCGAGCGAGCTCACCATGACGCGCGAGGAAGGCCTCGGACCGTCGATCCAGATGATGTTGAGCGGTCCACGCATGGACGCGCTCGTCCAGAGGCTCGGCATCGACGCTGCGACGACGATCGTGCTGACGATCCCGAGGGCTTCCACGGACCTGGAGACCTACCAGCAGTCGGTGGCCTACTGGACGTTCCGCTACTGGGGCTTCGCGCGCGACCGCGTGAAGATCCTGAACGGCGGTGACGACGCCTGGGACGTGGCCGGCCGGCCACTGACGGACGCTCTCCTCGTGCCTTTACCCTCGAGCTACTCGGTCAGCGGCAACAAGCTGCTCAAGGACGTGTTCCGGATGTCGGTCGGCGAGATGCTCGCCTTCGTGGATTCGGCCAACCGGGACCGCAGCATCCTCAACACCTGGCAAATGCTCGATGTCCGCAGCTTTGCCACGACTCCCTACATCGCCAACGCCTACCGGGGAACGAGCGCGATGCAGTTCCTGACCGATCGGGTCAACGGCGAGGCCACCCGCAACAGGCTGTACCCCGATCAGGCCACGCTCGTCTCGCGAATGGCCTCGTCACCGGTCCTCGACGGTGCCACCCAGGTCTTCCTGTCGCCCAACAAGAAGATGCTGGTCATGTGCTTCACGTCCACCAGCGCATCACCCACCTTCGTGCTGTTCGACGCGGTGCTTGGGGTTCCCGAGGGCGACGT
>Ga0214472_10008816_pt1 | contig 10523 bp, 11 predicted proteins | sample RVTome_6_FD_207662 | JGI IMG/M metagenome (GOLD analysis project Ga0214472, IMG submission 207662) | Soil microbial communities from uranium-contaminated site in the Upper Colorado River Basin, Wyoming, United States - RVT140D175 | ecosystem: Environmental > Terrestrial > Soil > Contaminated >...
GCATCTCGGGCCGGTACGGGATCCTGCCATCGGGGGGGTCGACCACGTACCCGCGTCCCGCGGGAACGCCGGGCTTCGCGCCGTGATCCTCGAGGTCGTATTTCGCCAGGTTCCACGCGCGCCACACCCCCTCGATGTTCGGGTAGCCGTCGGCGGTGCGCGTCGGGACGTAGGCCTGGGCCGGCGGGGCCTGTGCCGCGAGCGCGGGCGCGAACGAAGCCGCGGCGGCGGCGGTCAGCAGGGCAAGGATGAGTGGGGGAATGGAACGCATAAAGCGTCACAAAGTGTAACCGAACAGTCATTGACAGGCCAGCTTCAGGAGCCCTAAGCTGCGCCAACGAACCGTATCACCGCCGGCGACCGGGAGAACCTCATGAGACAGCTCAATCGAGCCGGAACCTGCGCGGTGGCCCTCGCGGCGGGCCTCGCCGTGTTGTTCCTGCAGGCGGGCACCACCGCCCAAAACAGCAGCGCGCCGCGCTACAAGTTCGATCCCGATTTTCCCCGGCCGCTTCCCAATAAATGGAAGATCGGCGGCGTCATGGGGATCTCGGTCATGGCGGACGACAGCATCTGGGTCTACAACCGCCCGAACGATCTGACGAATCTCGAGCTCGGCGCCGAGACGACGCCGCCTCGTGCCGCGTGCTGCGTGCGGCCGCCCTCGATGATTCATTTCGATTTGACCGGCAGTGTCATCGGATCGTTCGTGGCCCCGCAGGGCCACGGGATGGACACCGACAGCAAAGGCTTCGCGTACCTGGGACAGGACACCGTCCGGAAGTACGACGTGAAGACCGGCAGGATGGTCGCCGAGGTGCCCCGCGCTCCCGAACGGGAGGGCGGCGGCCCCAACCGGCCCGCGGCGCTTCCGCAGGTGGTGCCGGGCCGGGGCGGCCAGGGACCGATTGCCGGGTTTCTTCCGCCGCCTCCCGGCGCGGCCGGGCGCGGCCGCGGCGGCCGCGGCGGCGGCAATGCGGACCCGGCGGCGGAGGCGGCGGCGACCGCGGCCTTCCGCGCGAAATACCCGCCGACGACGCCGCTGATCGTCGGCGGCATCGAGGAGGTGCGGGTCGACGAACCGGGGCGCGAGCTCTTTGTCGCGGACAGCTATCTGGGCGGCCGTGTCATGGTGTTCGACCTCGACACGTTCGCGTTCAAGCGCGGCTGGGGCGCGCGCGGCAAGCGGCTGGCGGACATCAGCACCAACGACGCCGACCACGTCTACACGCCTGGCGGGACGCCCCCGAAGGACTACGTCGGTCACCTGACGCTCGCCTTCTCGAATGACGGGCTCGTCTACGCGGCCGATCGCCGCGCGGACCGGATCGACGTCACGACGAAGGACGGCAAGTTCCTTCGCGAGTTCATGATCTCGCCGATGACGCCGTCGGACCGCGGGGCCGCCGGCGGCGTGGCGTTCTCGGCCGACAAGGAGCAGCGGTACCTGATCATTTCCGACATGGCCAACAGCCACGTCTGGTTCCTCAACCGGGCCGACGGGACGATCCTCGGGAACTTCGGCACCATGGGCGACCAGGGCGGCCTGTTCTACGGCCTGCACATGGTGGAGGTCGATTCGCGCGACTATATCTACACGGGTGAAGTGTTTGCCGGGCAGCGTATTCAGCGCTTCGTCCCCGCCGGCAGCCCCCGGGGTAAGTTGCTCGAGCAGTTGTCCTCTATACGATAGGCACCCGGTGATCGAGATCACCAGAAACAGGACGCCATATGAGCACCACGAAGAAGCCGGCATCGAACGTTCCTGCCCCTGACGCCGACGCGCAGGCGCCCGCCCAGAATCCCAGCGGCGCGACGGTTTCCCGGAGGGACTTTCTTGCCGCCACGGCGGTGACAGGCATCGCGCTCGGGGCGGGGCCGTCGGTTTCCGCGCTCGCCCAGGAGACCGCCGGATCGGCGCCGGCGGGGGGCGCCGCCGCGCAGGGCGTCGTGTCCAACCCGTTGCCGAGCGGCGACGCGTTCGAGATGTACGACGGCACGGCGGCGGGGGCCGTCCTCGCACAGCTCCGCGCGGCCGGCGTCCGGATGCTCTTTCATACGAACACCAGCGGGTTCGGCCCGCTCTGGGAGGCGGTCGACGCCGCCGGCGACGTGCAGGTGATCAACGTCACCCACGAGGGGCACGCGGTGGCTGCGGCGGCGGGCTACGCGATGGCGAGCCGCAGCCTCGGGTTCTTTTTCGGCAGCGGCGCAGGCGTCGGCAACTCCATCAGCAACCTGTACTGCGCCTGGAAGGACCGCGTCCCGCTCCTCGTGACGTACTCGCACGGAAATCTGTCGGCACAGGGGAAGGATGGATTCGAGAGCTGGGACGACACGCTCAGGCCCACCGAGTCCTTTGCGTTGTGGACGGCCAGCCTGCTCACCGACGAGATGGCGGAGATCACGCGCCGGGCGATCCGGTTTGCGTATGGGCCGCCGAGCGGGCCGGTCACGATGGTGTGGGGAACCGCGCAGGCGGGCGAGCGCGTGCGCCAGCGTATCGACAAGATCGACCTGGCGAAGGCGCGCCACCAGTTCCGCGCCCCCACCGATGCGATCCAGCAGGCCGCCCGGTGGCTGGTCGAAGCGAAAAACCCGGTGTTCGTCGTCGGACCGGAGGTGTTCGAGGACGGAGCGACCGCGGATCTGCTGGCCCTTGCGGAAAAGCTGTCGGTCCCCGTCACGGACACCGAGGACGATCTCTACGCGAATTTCCCGACGGATCACCCGCTGTACATGGGCCAGATGCGCACGCTGCGCTATCCGCGCCAGACCGACCTCATGATCGGATTCGGCGAGGGCTTCAAGCGCCGGGAGCCCCAGCCCGGCACGCCGGTGGTCCACATCAGCCACGATCCGGTGATCCTCGGGCGCGTCTATCCGGTGGAGCTGGCCATCGCGTCCGACGTCCGGCTGGCCATTCGCGACCTGTCCGACGCCGTCGACGGGCTGCTCACGAGGGATCGCATCGCGCGGATTCGCGCGGCGCGGCTCGCGGAGGTCTCGGCCCACACCGCGCAGCTGAAGAAATCCAGGGAGATCGCCCGCCGCGCCTTCTTCGATCGGAGCCCCCTCAGCTGGGAGCGCGTCGGCTTCGAGCTCGAACGCCTGCTCGACAAGAATGCGGTGATCGTCCCCGAACTCGGCACGCAGGCCTACAAGATGCTGAACCAGTTCACGTTCGGCGGCGAGAACAAGGCGAAGTACGGCCGCACCATCGGTTCCGCGCTCGGGTGGGGCGTCTCGGCGTCGTTCGGCGTCCAGCTGGGGCTGCCCGATCGCCAGGTTGTCGCGCTGCAGGGGGACGGCGGCTTCCTGTTCGGTCAGTCGGAGGCGTTGTGGAGCATCGCCCGGTACGAGGCGCCCATGCTCCTCGTGATCATGAACAACCACCTGTACAACGAGACCCGCGCCCGCAACATGAACGGCGGCGGGCGGTTCTTCGAGGAGGGCCGCGACTATAACGGGTACCTGGGCGACCCGAACGTCGATTTCGCGAAGATTGGCGAAGCGTACGGCCTGCGCGGGGAGACGGTGAAAACCGCCGGAGAGCTGGTGCCCGCCCTTCAGCGGGCCATGCGCAGCATGCGCGACGGCAAGGCCGTGCTGATGGACATCGAGGTCGAGGAAGACGGGCCGTCGCTGTCCCAGCCGACGTGGTACCAGCGGCACTCGATTGCCGAGATCCAGCGCAAGGCGAGGACTGTGTAATGCGAAAGATCACTCCCGTATGCCTCGGCATGTGGATGGTCGCCGTGTGGGCGGCGCCCGGTGTCGAAGGCACGAGCGGCGCGCCGCGCGTCCTCGTTCCCGTACAGGCGGCGCCTGCGCCGCAAGCTGACATCGAGAAGGGGAAGGCCGCGGTGACGCAGATCTGCGTGGGGTGCCACGACGGCGGCGCCATCATGCGGATGGTGGCAGTTCGAAAGAAGACCGCGGACGAGTGGAGGGACACCGTCTATCGCATGATCGGCCGGGGAGCGCAGGTCTTCCCGGACGAGATCGAGCCGCTCACGGCGTATCTCACGGCGACCGGGGGACAGGTCCGCCCGCAGCCGGCAGGTGGCGCCCCAGCCGCGGCAGGTCGACGCGGTCGCGCCGCCGAGGCCACGACTGCGGCGGCCGATGGCGACGCCACCGCGATCCTCGCGCGCCGGTGCCAGCTCTGTCACGACCTCGCGATGGCGACGACGAAGCCGGCGACCGCCGAGAGCTGGGACTCGATCATCGACCGCATGGTGAAGCTGGGCGCCTCGGTCACCCCTGCGGAGCACCAGACGCTGACCGCGTACCTGAACGCCCGGCCGCAGTAGGCGCCTTCCGCCGCGCTCGGCAGGCGATTGATTGACAGATGACGGACCCGCAAGTAGTTTAAGCAGCGCAACGTACAGCTTATTTCCGGGGACCGCGCCCCCCGGAGGAGACACCTCTCATGAAAGTTCAGTTTGCCGCATTTGTCACCGCCGTGCTGGTTCTGATCGGCGCCGCGAATTCGCCGCTTGCCCATCATTCATTCGGGGTGGAGTTCGATTCGACCAAGTGCATGGACCTGACAGGACCGCTGACCGGGATCGAATGGGAAAACCCGCACGCATGGCTGCGCATGGAAGTGAAGGAGCCCAGCGGCAAGGTCCAGCCCTGGCGGCTGGAAATGATCACGCCGAACGCGCTCCGGCGGAACGGCACGACGAGGGAGATGTTCGAGAGCCAGATCGGCAAGGTGATGCACGCCCGGGGCTGCGCCGCCAGGCCGGGTGCCTTCTCGATTGACGGCACCAACAGAGGCGCCGCTGAATATATCAAGCTGGCGGACGGTGTCATTCGTATCGTCGGGCAGGTGGTCGAGCGGAACCTGACGCCGGAGAAACTCAGCTTCTGGGAAAAGTAACGCGCGGTCCGCTGATATGACCTTATCGGGATTCATGCAACGGATGGAGGGTCGGAGATGCAAGAAATGAAGCGGCGGCTGGGCTATGGAACGTTGGTCCGTGCGGGACTCGTCCTGGCGGGCGTCGGCGCGCTGTTGATACCAGCATCGGCCCAGAACGCACAGAACACTCAGGCGGCACAGGATGCGCAGGCCAAGGACTGGTCGCGTATCGCCGGGAACTTCGGCGACGTGAAGGTATTGCCCAACGGCGGCCCCGCCCCGCGCGCAGAAGACGGGAAGCCGGACCTCACCGGGCGGTACTATCCGAACCGCGCCGGACGGATGCTCCAGGGCGGATACCGGCTCGGCGAAGACGTCATGGGCCAGTACGACCCCGCGGTGACGCCGCAGCCGGCGGCGGAGTTCAGGCCGGAAACGAAAGCGAAGTACCAGTTTCCGACGCCGTACGGTATCTGTGCGCCCGGCGGCACGCCCACGTCGATCACCACCCAGGCCACCGAGCATGGCCCGATGGAGCTAGTGCAGAAGCCGGGCGTGCTCTGGATCCTGACTGAGTTCCCGCAGACCATCCGGCGCGTGCCGACCGATGGACGTCCGCACTCGAAGAATCCCGACGTCACGTTCAACGGCGAGTCGGTCGGGCACTGGGAGGGCGACACCCTCGTCGTCTCCACGATTGCGATCGATACACGCATGCGGAATATATCGGTCGGGGCGCGTGGAGATGGAAACGCCTGGACGCACAGCCCCGAGGAGCGGGTGATCGAGCGCTTCACCCGGAACTCGAAGAACTATCTGACCTATCAGTACACCGTCATCGATCCTGTTGTGCTTCTCAGGCCGTTGGTCTCGGCGCCGCACACCTGGACGCTGGCGCAGGATCCGAACGACGTCTGGTCGGAGTATCTCTGCACGGCGAACGAGGACGCGTTCGCCTTCGAGAAGATGACGCCCGAGGCGAAGAAGGAAGCCGAGGAGCGCATGCGGGGCGGCGGCGGCCAGTAAGCGATCGAATCTGCCATCTCGAGCGCATTCCGGGCGCGAAACCCTCGCCCCGGAATGCGCTTGTCCCATCCGCCCCCTCTGCCGTAGTGTTTCCTTTTCCCCCTTGGCACGTGCGATCATGAGAGGCCTCATCTGAGGTGAGACCCGTCCCGACCGAGCCACGGCGACTACCGCGACGTCGCCGGGATTAAGATGCCGTTCACCTGTGTGTTAGCATCGGCGCCATTTAGCGCATCAGCAAGTCTCGGGCAGAGCAAACAGGAGGCACTATGCGTATCAGGTCCGCGTTCTCCGCATTCGCCGCAGGAACCATGGTGGCGCTGCTTGGAGCAGTCGCTCCGGTCCAGGCGCATCACTCGTTCTCCGCGGTGTACGACGGCAACAAGCCGGTAACGCTGCGGGGCGTGGTGAGCAAGATGGGGTGGCAGAATCCCCATGCGCACATTTACATCGACGTCAAGAACCCGACCACCGGGCAGATGGTGACCTGGGAAGTCGAAAGCGCCGGTGCGAGCAACCTGCTCCGCGCGGGCCTGCGCCGCGAGGACTTCATCGGCGCCGAGGTCATCGTGAAAGGCTTCCTTGCCAAGGACGGCACGCCGACCGTCAACGCCAGCAGCTTCACGCTGGTCGAGGCGAAGAAGGAATTCACGAGCGACGAAGCCGCCCCGGGCGCGCGCTGACCTGTCGCCCCGGGGGCGGGAGTTTCCGTACATGAAGTTACCGCGAACCGCTGGGGTTCCCCCGTCATAACCACTACGATCTCGGGGTTCAGATCTTTCAGGACGAGTACAAGGTGGCGCTTCTCTACCACTACGCCAATCGGTGGCGCGTCATCTGGACTGACGGCCGGTCATTCCCAAGCTCGTGGACGGCGGGGTGGAAATCGACGACCAGTATCGAGAGCAGCGGTTTTTCGGATACTCCGTCGGAAGATGGGTAGACGATTACACGCTGGAAGTCCAGACGGTCGGGACATTGCCGGAAGACCGGGTGTGGCTCGACAACACCGGCCGGCCCATCAGCGACAAGGCGCGCATTACAGAGACGTTCCGGCGATTGGATTACGACACCCTGGAGTGGTCAGAGACGATTGACGACCCCGAAGTCTATACGCGACCGTGGCAGACGATGAAGATACCGATGACGCTGCAGGATCCCCGGACCGACGTCCTGTCGCGGTACTGCTCACCCTATAAAATCGATACCTACAACAAGGCCTATGGTGATTCCGCGAGCGGCAAGTAGCCCGCGGGAGGAGCGATCGCGATACGCTTCAACCAGGACACAGGGACGCACAATGAGAACCAGGCTGATCATGGTCTGTAGTGTGGCTGTCAGTCTTCTGGCTTCGGTTCCATTGATCGCCCACCATACCGGCGCCACTCTGTTGTCCGAGACGACCGTTACGCTGAAGGGCGTGGTCAAGGCGTGGCTCTGGTCCAATCCCCATTGTCTGCTGACGCTGGAGGTCAAAGGGCCGGACGGCCAGGTCGTGCAGTGGGTGGTGGAAGCTCAAGCTCCGAACAGCATCTATCCCGCCGGCTATCGCCCGAATTCCTTCAAACCCGGGGACCAGGTCACGGTCACCGTGAATCCCGTCACGAATGGCCGGCCATACGGTCGTATCGCTCGTGTCGTGCTCGCTGATGGCACGACGCTCGGCGGGGAGGGAGCTCGCGGCCGCGGCGCGGCAGCGCCGTAAGAGCACCGCGCTGTTCTTCCCGGCGCGCTAATGCCGGGATTTCTGGATTTCGTTCAACTTCCTGAGCTGTTCGACGTTCTCGTTATTGGTGCAGAAGTTCTCGGTCAGATCTTCGTTGAGGGCCGACAGTGTGAGGGTGTTCCAGGGGGAGGTCCAGGGCTTGGTCAGGACCTTCGGATCTTCGATCGTGACCTGATACTCGAGATAGTTCATCGAGGGCCGGCGGAGCCGCTCGATCACGTGCAGCTGATCGCTGTGAAACCAGCCATCCCGGATCTGCGTGCGTTCGTCGATAGAGATCGAGTCGATGACCAGCGTGTCCCCCTCCCAGCGCGCCGTCTGATCGCCGTAGAACAGCGGCTCCTGTTCTTCCGTCGGCTTGTGCGGCCGACCGTCGGTGTGGATCACATGCCACCGGTTGTTCATCTCGACCAGGTGCACGAACAGCCCCGGCTTCATGATGATCTGGTGCGCGAAGGCGTTCTCCATGAACATCCCCGGGGTGCCCACGGGCATGCAATTGACCGAGGGGCTGTTCAGCTCCCGCTCCAGCGGTCGCTCAGTCGCATAAGGGGACTTCGGTTCACCAGGCCGCTAATAGTTCCTATCGTCCCGCCTCAGTGGTTTGGGTCAACTGTGAGGCGTTCGAGCAGGGCCATCGATTTGAGGAAACACAGCGCTCACGCAGGAGCCTCGACACGAAATTGATTCGTAGCAGTTCGGGCTTGTCGGTGTCGTTAGGTTCCGACGCTCCTGGATGATGTGTGAGCGTGTGTCTGTAATTGACGATGAGCTCGGTCCATGTGCGAGGCGCAGGGATGACCGCTGCACGCACTGAGTCGTGCTCGTCCACAGCTTGCTGGATCGTGGCGCGACGAGTATGAAAGACGTGCGCCTCCAATCACGCACCGCTCATATCCTTAGCCCACGCCACGTGTTGCTGCACCATCGGCTCGTCCGCCGACGGCCGGTCGGGGCTCCGCTCGTCCAGGACGGCGCGGGCGGCGGCGTCGCCGCTGTTGCCGATCGCCACGGCGACATTGCGCCGAAGGCCCGTGAGCTTTGCGCGCGTCATGGGGCTGCCCTTGATCAGCGAGCGTAACTCGGCATCGGGCAGCCGCCAGAGTTCCACGAGCGCCGGCAGATCGAGACCGGGACGCGCCCGCCATTCCCGGGCTTGCGACCGCGGCGCCGCCTGGTTGTAGGGACAGACGTCCTGGCAGATATCGCAGCCGTAGACGCGCGGGCCGAGCGCGGGCCGCAGCGGCTCCGGGATCGCGTCCTTCAACTCGATCGTCAGGTACGAGAGGCATCGGGTCGCGTCGAGCACGCCCGGCGCCACGAGCGCGTCGGTCGGGCATGCCTCGAGGCACTTCGTACAGGCGCCGCACTGATCGACCCCGGGCCCATCGGGCTCGAGCGACAGGGTGCAGATGATTTCCGAGAGGAACAGCCACGACCCGACGTCAGGATTGATGAGGCACGTGTTCTTCCCTATCCACCCGAGCCCCGCGTACTGCGCGTACACGCGCTCCTGCACGGGGCCCGTGTCGACGTAGGCGCGGGCGTCGAACGGCTCGGACGATTCGGCGCGCATCCACGCGAGCAGCGCATCGAGGCGCCGCTTCAGGACGTCGTGGTAATCATCACCCCACGCGTAGCGCGAAATGATTGCCGCGCCGGGCGTCGCGTCGTCCGCCTCGTACGGCCCGACGGTGTTGTAGAGAGTGGCGGTGACAATGACGCTGCGTGCGCCGGGAACCACTTCGCGAACGTCCGCGCGGCGGTCGGCCGACCGCGGGAGGTACGCCATCTCGCCGGCGTACCCGCGGTCGATCCATTCCCGAAAGAACGCGAGCTCGGGGAATTGTTCAGCGGGAGCAACTCCGCACAGATCGAACCCGAGTTCCAGCGCCCTGGCCTTGATGGCGGAGGAGGTCAGCACCTCAGCGCCCGCACCTCACTCGCCAGTCCACTCGGAGATGGCATCCACGAACGCCTGGTCGTCAGCCTCCTGAGGACTCTGGGCAACAAGCAACGACTGCCGATGGGCTTCCCGGGCTGGAAGCCGATCGGCTTCCTCGACACGGGCGGTGGCGCCATGAGCTCTCGAATCGCCTGAAACACCACCGTGAACTGCGCGTCGTACTTCGCCTCGAGCGCATCGAGTTTCTTCGCAAGCTCGGCATTTGACCGGAGCATCTGACGGAGCCGGATGAACGCGCGGACGACGACTATGCTCATCTGAACCGCGCGCGGGCTGTGCAGGACGTTTGCCGCCATGATCGCGCCGTGCTCCGTGAACGCATGGGGCAAGTGCCGCCGACCACCATGCTTGGTGGCGCTTGAGGTCGCATTTTGCGACCTCAAGTCCGCATGCGCTTCTTGCGTCAATTGAAACATGAAATCCGGCGGAAAGCGCCGCACATTACGCTTCACCTGTTCGTTGAAACGTTTGGTCGTCACTCCGTACAGCGCAGCGAGGTCCGCGTCGACCATGACGTTGTGCCCCCGCAGTCTCAGAATCGTGCGCTCGATCCTTTCCAGTGGAATCAGTGCTTTCTCCGCCATTCATGCTTCGCGGGTGTCACTCTTTGTGATCACGATTTGTGACCTCAAAGCTCACTTGCCGCATCCGAGCTCCCTTTTAGCGACGGGCTTTGGGTCTGGTGGCGCGGGCGCGGGCGGCCACGCGAACCGACGCCCGGGCCCAGGCCGCCAGCTCGTCGCCGTCCTCGAGGACCGCCGCCGGCACCGGGTAGTACGACATGGTCGTGGGTCTGTCGGCGTACGGCTTGAACAGCGTCATGCCCGCGGCTTCGTATTGGCCGCGGTTGGTGTCGTCAACCTTCAGATAGAGGGTATCAGCGGCCACGATGCCGAAGAACACGTCGCCGGCGTACAGTCCGACGCCGCCGA
>Ga0214472_10008817_pt1 | contig 10523 bp, 6 predicted proteins | sample RVTome_6_FD_207662 | JGI IMG/M metagenome (GOLD analysis project Ga0214472, IMG submission 207662) | Soil microbial communities from uranium-contaminated site in the Upper Colorado River Basin, Wyoming, United States - RVT140D175 | ecosystem: Environmental > Terrestrial > Soil > Contaminated >...
CGCCCATGAAGGTCGCAACGATTGCCCTCTCGCTCGCCGTCGCACACGCGCTCGCGCTCGCGGCCGAGGAGGACCCGGAGGCGCCCCTGCGCCTGCTCGCACCTCCCGACGACGTCGGCATCGCCACGCTCGCGGCGCGCGCCGAGGCGCAGCGGGCAGCGGCCGATCGCATCACGGCCTTCCACGACTTCCGCTTCACCGACCGCCGCGAGGAGAGCGGCATCACTTTCGTCCACCGCGTCGTCGACGACGCGGCGAAGAGCTGGAAGCCGGCGCACTACGACCACGGCACCGGCATCGTCGCGGCCGACGTCGACGGCGACGACCTCTACGACCTCTACTTCGTCAATCAGCTGGGCGGAAACGAGCTGTGGAAGAACCTGGGCGGAGGACGCTTCCGCGACGTCACGGCGGAGGCGGGAGTCGGCCTCGCCGGGCGCATCGGCGTCACCGCCTCGTTCGCCGACGTCGACAACGATGGCGACCCGGACCTGTTCGTCACCACCGTCCTGCACGGCAACGCGCTCTTCGCGAACGACGGCCAGGGCCGGTTCACCGACGTCACCGAGGCCGCGGGCCTCGCCTATTCCGGACACTCTTCCGCTGCGGTGTTCTTCGACTTCGACCGCGACGGGTGGCTCGACCTCTTCCTCGCCAACGTCGGCAAGTACACCTACGACGAGCGCGGCGAGGGCGGCTACTTTCGCGCCTACTCCGACGCCTTCCAGGGCCACCTCAAGCCCGAGCGCACCGAATCCAGCATCCTCTACCGCAACGCGAGCGGCCTGCGCTTCGAGGACGTCTCGGCGCGGGTCGGCCTGCGCGACGGCTCGTGGAGCGGCGACGCCGTCTTCCACGACCTCGACCGCGACGGCTACCCGGAGCTCTACGTCCTCAACATGCAGGGCGACGACCACTTCTACGTCAACGAGAGAGGCGAGCGCTTCGTCGACCGCACCGCCGAGCGTTTCCCGAAGACGCCGTTCGGGACCATGGGGGCGAAGTTCTTCGACCACGACAACGACGGCCGCTTCGACCTGCTGCTCACCGACATGCACTCCGACATGTCGCACAACGTCGGCCCCGAAGAGGAGACGCGGAAGTCCGACATGCGCTGGCCGGAGGAGATCCTCGGCGACTCCTCGAACAACATCTTCGGCAACGCCTTCTACGAGGGCACCGCCGACGGCGGCTTTCGCGAACGCTCCGACGAGCTCGGCCTCGAGAACTACTGGCCATGGGGTGTGAGCGTCGACGACCTCAATGCCGACGGCTTCGACGACGTGTTGATCACCTCGAGCATGAACTTCCCCTTCCGCTACGGCATCAACTCCCTGCTGCTCAACCAGGGCGGAAAGGGGTTCGCGGCGGCGGAGTTCGTGCTCGGCGTCGAGCCGCGCGCGGACGGCGCCGCGCGCACGCAGTGGTTCACGCTCGACTGCGGCGGCGAGGACCTAGGGCACTCGATCTGCCGCGGCCGGAAGGTGCGCACGGTCGAGGTGTGGGGGGCGCTCGGCTCGCGCTCGGCGGTGATCTTCGACCTCGACGGCGACGGCGACCTCGACATCGTCACCAACGAGCACGGCGCCGCGCCGCAGGTGCTGGTGAGCGATCTGGCGCAGCGTCGGCGGCCGAGCTTCCTCGCGCTGCGCCTGCGCGGCACGCGCTCGAACCGGCAGGGCCTGGGCGCCGTCGTCGAGGTCACCGCCGGCGGCCGCCGGATCGTCAAGTGCCTCGACGGCAAGTCGGGCTACCTTTCGCAGAGTGCGCTGCCGCTCTACGTCGGCCTCGGCGAGGCGTCGAGCGTCGAGCGCCTCGAGGTGCTGTGGCCGTCGGGGGTGCGCCAAGTGGTGACGAATCCGCCGCTCGGGCAGCTGCTCGACCTCGAAGAGCCGGGCGCCGCGGACGGCGGCTGACGGCGCGGCGCGCCGGGCGCGGAGACGGAACGTGAGAGTTGCGGTGGTGGGGGCCGGCGGGCTCGGCGGCTACTTCGGCGGCCGCTGGGCGGCGGCCGGGCTCGACGTCGTTTTCCTCGCCCGCGGCGCCCAGCTCGCGGCACTGCGCGCGCGCGAGCTGCGCATCGCGAGCCCGCTCGGCGACGTCGCGCTGCGGGTGCGCGCCGAGGACCGAGCGGCGGCGATCGGCGAGGTCGACCTTGTGCTCGTCGCCACCAAGACCTGGCAGCTCGCCGAGGCGGCCGCAGGCCTCGCCCCGCTCCTGGGCGGCGGGACGGCGGTCGTCGGCGTGCAGAACGGCGTCGAGGCGTCGGCCGTGCTGAGCGCCGCGGTCGGCGCCGAGCGCGTGCTCGCCGGCACCTGCCGCATCATCAGCTACCTCGCGGCTCCGGGCGAGATCCGCCACGTCGGCGTCCAGCCGACGCTCACCTTCGGCGAGCTCAGCGGCGGCGCGAGCGAGCGCTGCGAGCGGATCCGCGACGCGCTCGCGCGCGGCGGCGGCATGACGGTGCGGCTAGCCGACGACATCGAGGCGGAGATCTGGAGGAAGTTCCTCTTCTTCGCGCCGGTGAGCGGCATCGGGGCGGTGACGCAGGCGCCCGTCGGCGTCTGGCGGCGGATCGACGAGGTGCGCGAGCGGCTCGTCGCGGCGATGGAGGAGGTTCGCGCCGTCGCAGCGGCGCGCGGCGTGACGCTGCCCGAGGATCTCGTCTCCGAGTCGCTCGACTTCCTCGACCGGCTGCCGCCCGAGGGGACGAGCTCGCTGCAGCGCGACGTCCGCGACGGCCGCCGCACGGAGCTCGAGGCGCTCTGCGGCGCCATGGTGCGCCTCGGCCGCGAGCACGGCGTCGCCACGCCGGTGCACGCCGCGGTCTACGCCTTCCTGCTGCCGAGAGAGCTGCACGCGCAAGGCGTCGTCGATTGGCCGGTCGGCTGACGCCGGCGCGCGCACGCCATTCCTCTGCCTGCGTCACTCCGCCGGCGCTTCCGCCAGCGCGCGGGCGATCGCCACGAGCGCATCGGGGTCGACGCCGAGGCCCCAGTGCGAGGATTCGACCTCGACGTGGCGCGCGTCGGGCGCCCGGCGGTCGAGGCAGGCGCGCCAGTCGACGATGCCGTCGCGGCGGCTGTAGATGGCGGTGAGCGGCACGCGGATCGGCACGCGCGCCGCTTCGTCGACCAGCCGCTCGAGCTCGTCGAGATCCCAGCCGCGCCGTCGGTAGGGATAGGAGACTGCCACGTACTTGGGCCCGCCGACGACCGGGGCGCCGAGGGTGACGACGGCGCGCGTCAGATCGGGGCGTAGGCGCGCCGCCTCCCGCGCCACGACGCCGCCGAGGCTCCAGCCGACGAGCGCGACACTCCGGCCGGCGTCGGCGGCGACCGCTTCCAGGCGCGCGAGCACCTTCGGCAGTGTGTGCAGCACGTCGGCACGGTGCATGCCGAGCTCCCAGCCGCGCGCGTCCCAGCCCAGCCGGCGGAGGAATCGCCGCAGGTCGAACGTCGACCAGTCGCCGACGTGCATGCCGGGCAGGACGAGCACCGGCCCGCCGTCTCCGCGCGGCAGGCCGGCGAGCCGCCGCCGCGCGCGCAGGCGGCGCAGCGGCTCGCGCAGTAACCTCGCTTCGCGCAGGGGCGCAGCGAGCAGCGCAGGGGCGCGCGGCGGCCCGGTCTGCGGAGGCGTCGTCGCGGCGAGGGGGGAAGCCGGGCTCGGCATGGGACGGAGCGCATCGTACCGCCGGACGCCGCCGCGGCGCGCCGAAGCTCTGTAACTTCGCCACCAGCCGTGCGTATGCCACTCCACGATCGCGACCGGCGCCCGGGATCGGGGGAGGCCGAGCGCGTCGGGGAGGGAGACGATGATCGACTCTTCGCGTCAGGACCTGCGCGTCGGCTGGCGCCGGCTGCGGCGGGACCGCGGCTTCTTCCTCGTCGCCGTCTCGGTGCTGGCGCTCGGCATCTGCGCCGTCACCACGCAGTTCAGCGTCGTCCACGCCGTCTTCCTGCGCGGCTTCTCCTATCCCAACGGCGAGCGGCTGGTCAGCGTCCAGCTCTTCGACCCGTCGCAGACGACCGCGTTCGGGGTCAACAGCCAGGTCTTCGCCCTCGACTACCTCGAAATGCGCGCCGAGCAGCGCTCGCTCGAGCGCATGACCGCCTACATCAACGGCTCGACGGTCAACTTGACGATCGACGGTGTCGCCAAGCGCTTCACCGGCGCCTACGTCACCGAGGAGTTCTTCCCGGCGCTCGGCGTGGCGCCGTTCCTCGGCCGCGGCTTCACCGCCGAGGACAACTCGCCGGGAGCGCCGAAAGTGGCGATCATCGGCCACCGGCTGTGGCAGGACGAGTTCGGCGGCAGCCGCGACGTGCTCGACAAGGCCGTGCGCCTGAACGGCAAGCCGGCGACGATCGTCGGCGTGATGGAGAAGGGATTCGCTTTCCCGATCAACGAGCAGCTGTGGATCCCCTTCTTCAACGAGTACCCGCCGCAGCCGCGCAGTGACCAGAACGCCGCGGCGAACACGGTGGCGGTGCTCGGCGCCCTGGCGCCGGGCGAGACGCTCGATCGCGCCAACGCGGAGTACGCGGCGCTGGCCAAGCGCCTCGCAGCGACCTATCCGGAGACCAACGAGAAGTACGCCAACGCCTTGGTCCAGCCGCTGATCCGCACTTTTACGCCACCCTTCCTGCGCGGGCTGCTCTTCACCATGCTGGCATTCTGCACCGGCGTGCTGCTGCTCGCCTGCGTCAACGTGATGAACATGCAGTTCGCGCGGGCGACGCTGCGCACCAAAGAGCTCGCCGTGCGCTCCTCGCTCGGTGCGACGCGCTGGCGGCTGGTGCGACAGATGCTCACCGAGAGCCTGCTGGTGGCCGCCCTCGGCGCGGCCGTCGGCGTCGGCGGCGCCTTCTGGACGACCGGTCTCCTCGGGCGTACCTTGCGCAGCCTGCCGTTCCCGATCCCGTCCTACATCGTCATCACCATCGACGGCGCCGTGCTCGCCTTCGTCGTCGGCGCCGCCGTCGTCGCGGCGCTGGTCTCCGGTCTCGTGCCGGCCTTCCTCGCCTCGCGCGCCAAGGCGGCCGAGGTGCTCAAGGACGAGAGCCGCGGCCACACCGGGCGGCTCGTCGGGCGCTTCAACCGCGTCCTCGTCGTCGCGCAGATCGTCGTCACCTGCGTGCTGCTGATCGGCTCGCTGCTCCAGCTCGAATCGATCCTCGAGCAGCAGAAACTGGACTACGGCTACGACACGAAGGGCGTCCTGTCGGCCCGTCTCGGCCTGATGGAAGGCGACTATCCCGACGGCCCCAGCCGCAAGCTCTTCTACGATCGCGCGCTCGGCGAGCTGCGCGCGAGCTCGTCGTACGCGGGCGCGGCGCTGACCAACCGCTTCCAGATGATCTTCGCACCGGGCACGGCGATCGAGATCGAGGGCAAGACCTACGCCGAGGATCGCGATCGGCCGACGGTGGTGGTCGAGAACGTCAGCCCGGGCTACTTCGACGTCCTCGGCGTGCGGCGGCTCGACGGCCGCGACTTCACGACCGACGACGCGGACCAGAAGCTGCCGGTCGCCATCGTCAACGAGGCGTTCGCCCGCGAGCACTTCGGCGACGGCAGCCCGATCGGCCTGCGTCTGCGCACGGTGGCGAACGGCAGCGCCGCGTTCGGCCCCTGGCGCACCGTGATCGGCGTCGTCTCGAGCGTGCGGATGACGGGGCCGTTCGACAACCCGAACCTCGACGACACCGGCTTCTACGTGCCCTTCTTCGACGCGGCCTTCGGCCCGACGCCGCCGGCGCCGGCGCCGGTGCAGTTCGCCACTATCGTCGTGCGGCCGCCGGCCGGCCTGCGCGCCGAGACGCTGGCTCCGACGCTGGTGCGCGACGTGGCCAAGCTCGATCCCAACCTGCCGCTCTACTTCGTCGCCACTCCGGCCGCCAACGTCGACGGTCTGCTCGGACAGAACCGGGTGGTGGCGACGATGTTCTCGATCTTCGGGGTCGTCGCGGTCTTCCTCTCCGCGGTCGGGCTCTACGGCGTCATGTCGTTCTCGGTCAACCAGCGCACCCAGGAGTTCGGCACCCGCATGGCGCTCGGCGCGGACGCCCGCGCCATCCTCGAGATGGTGATGCGCCAGGGCCTGGTGCAGCTCGCCATCGGGCTCGGGCTCGGGCTCGGCCTGACCCTCGCCATCGTCCTCGCCGGCGGCGCCGGAATCCGCCAGGCGCTCTTCCAAGTCGACCCGCTCGCTCCGGGGTCGTATCTGGCGGTGACGGCGCTGATCACGGCGGTCGCCTTCTTCGCCACGCTCCTGCCGGCACGCCGCGCCACCCGCGTCGACCCGATGCTCGCGCTGCGCGCCGAGTGATCTGGCGCCGCGGCGGCCGCGTGCGGTGATAGCGTTTCGGGCGCCGAATCGCCCGTGCGCGAGGCGACTCGAATCGTTGCGCCACGACGCCGATGCGCCTCGACATCACCGACCTCGAGCCGGGGACCGTTCTCGACGCCGATCTCTGCGTCGTCGGCGGCGGCCCCGCCGGTCTCTGCCTCGGGCGCGAGCTCGTCGGCTCGCCGCTGCGCGTCGTCGTGCTCGAGAGCGGCGGCCGCGAGCTCGAGAGCGAGACGCAGCAGCTCTACTCGGGGGAATCGACGGGCACGATTCTCGACGAGCGACCGGGCTATCTGGCGACGAGCCGATACCGGCTGCTCGGCGGCTCGTGCAACTTCTGGCAGGGCTTCTGCAGGCCGCAGGATCCGATCGACTTCGAAGCGCGTGACTGGGTTGCGCACAGCGGCTGGCCGATCGCGCGCGCCGTGCTGCTGCCGTACTTCGAGCGCGCCGCGGCGCGCTGTCGCGTTCCCGGCTTCGACGACGCGCGCGATCGCGCGGCGCTGCGCGCCGTGCTGCTCGGCGGCGATGCGGATTTCGAGACCTCCTTCGTCCACGTCAGTCCCGAGAGGCGCTTCGGCGAGACCTACGGTCCGCAGCTCGCCGCGGCGCCGAACGTACGCCTGATCACCCACGCCAACGCCGTGCGACTCGTCGTCGACGAGGCAGGTGGGCGCGTCACGGCGGTCGACGCCACGGCGGTCGGCGGACGGCGCCTGACGGTGCGCCCGCGGGGCGTCGTTCTCGCCTGTGGCGGCGTCGAGAACGCCCGTCTGCTGCTCGCCTCGGGCGGCGCTGGCGGCCGCGGTCTCGGCAACGATCGCGATCTCGTCGGCCGCTACTTCATGGAGCATCCCTACCTGCGGCTCGGCTTCGTCGTCGTGCCGTACTGGCACTGGCTGCTGCGGCCTTACGACAACGTCGGCGCCGGCGGCAGCAAGCAGGTCGTGCGCGCCGTTTTGCGTCCGAGCGATGCGCTGCAACGACGTGAGCGGCTGCTCAACTCGATGTTCGTGCTCGAGCAGGCGGACGCGCGGGACGCCCCCGAGCTGGCGGCGGAAGTCATGGCGCTGGCGACCGAGGCGCTGCAGCTCGCCGAGGGGCACCCGGACCCGAAGGAGGGCTTCGATTACCTCGGCACGCTCGACATGGCGATCGAGCAGGTCCCGGATCCCGAGAACCGTGTCACGCTCACCGCCGAGCGCGACGCGCTGGGAATGCCGCGGCCGGCGGTGCGATGGTCGATCGGCGAGCAGGTGACGGCGAGCCTGGAAGCCACGGCAGAGACTTTCGCTCGGCACCTGGGAGCCGAGCTGCGCGGGCGCGCTCAGCTGCTCACCGCGCGCGACGCGCTCTGGCAGCGCGCGCGACCGAGCAACCACCACATGGGGACGACGCGGATGGCGACGGCGCCGGATCGCGGCGTGGTCGACACCGACTGCCGCGTGCACGGCATGGACAACTTGTGGATCGCGGGCAGCTCGGTGTTTCCGAGCAGCGGCTGCTCGAATCCGACGCTGACCCTGATCGCGCTGGCGCTGCGGCTGGCCGATCACCTGCGGGAGCGGCTCGCATGACGAACCGATCGCGCGGCGTGGCGCGGCGCGAGCTGGTGCTCGCTCTCGCCGCTCTGTCGGTGGCGCCGGGACTGCTCGTCTCCTGCCGCCGCCGGCCCGATCCTCGTGCGCTGGCGGCCGCGCTCGCCGCCCGGCTGCGCCGCGACGAGGCGGTGCGCGCGCTCGGCCGCGCCGTCGTCGCGACGCATCCCGAGGAGAGCGACGCCGGGGCGCTCGCGGCGCGTCTCGCCGCCGAGCTCGGCTGGACGCCGGACGCGCCGGGCGCGGAGCTCGACCGGCGGCTGGGCGAGCGCGTGCGCGACGATTTCCGCCTCGGCCGGCTGCTCGTCGTCGACTCCTGGCGCCTCGCCGCGACCGAGGCGCGGGTGGCGGCGCTGCTCGCGCTCGCCGCGGGCTGAGGACAGCGCCGACCGCGCTAGGATTCTCGGACCTTGTCCGCTCCGCAAACGGTTCGCGCCACATCGGCGCCGCGGCGGGAGATCGTGGCGTGGGCGATGTTCGACTTCGCGAACTCGTCGTACACGACGATCGTCGTCACCTTCTTCTTCAGTCTCGTCTTCACTCAGCTCGTTGCCGCCGGGCCGGCGGCGGACCTGTGGTGGGGCCGCGCGTTGTGGGCGTCGAACGGCATCGTCTTCCTGCTCTCGCCCTTCGTCGGCGCCGTCGCCGACGAATCGGGGCGCAAGAAGGCGTTCCTCTTCGTCACCTACGTCGTCTGCATCGCCTCGACCGCCGCGCTCTGGTTCGTCCAACCAGGGGCGATCGCGCTGGCGCTGGCGCTGTTCATCTTGTCGAACGTCGCGTTCTCGTTCGGCGAGAACTTCGCCGGCGCCTTCCTGCCCGAGATCTCGACGCCCGAGAACATCGGGCGCGTCTCCGGATTCGGTTGGGGCCTCGGCTACTTCGGCGGCCTGCTCAGCCTGGCGCTCGTCTTCCCGCTCGCGCGGCGGGGCATCGAGCTCGCCAACTACGAGAACCTGCGCCTGATCTGGCCGGTGACCGGCGCCTTCTTCCTCGTCGCCGGGCTGCCGACCTTCCTGATCCTCAAGGAGCGCGCGCCGCGCAAGAGCGAGCCATTCGCGTACTACCTCAGGAACGGCTTCGGCCGCCTCGCCACCACGTGGCGGGAGGCGCGGACGTTCGGGCAGCTCGTGCGCTTCCTCGCCGTCTTCTTCGTCTTCTCGATCGGCCTCACCTCGACCATCGCCTTCTTCGGCGTCTACGCCGGCCGCACGCTCGGCTTCACCGTCACCGAGCTCTTCCTGCTCGGCGCGCTGCTGCAGATCCCCTCGGCGGCCGGCGCCGTCCTCTTCGGCCTGGTGCAGGATCGGCTCGGCGCTCGCCGCGCGCTGCAGATCGCGCTGGCGCTGTGGATCGTCGTCTCCGTGGTCGTCGCCTCGGCGAGCGAGAAGCGGACGTTCTGGGCCATCGCCATGGTCGCCGGGCTCGGCATCGGCTCCGTGCAGGCGTCGTCGCGGGCGCTCGTCGGCGCCTTCTCGCCGGTGGTCAAGAGCGGCGAGTTCTTCGGCCTCTGGGGGCTGGCGGGCAAGGCCGCGTACGCCTGCGGGCCGCTCGTCTTCGGCTGGGTGTCGGCGCTGTCGGGCTCGCAGCGCGTCTCGGTGTGGATCAACGGGACGTTCTTCCTCGCCGGCTTCGTGGGGCTCTATGCGGTCGACGAGGCGCGCGGCCGCGCCGCGGCGGCGGCGTGGAACGGCGCGCGAGGAGGAGAGCAGTGAGCGGTTTCCTGCGGCCGGCGCTCGACCGCTTCGTCGGCTGGGCCTGCCGCGGCCTGCTCGGCCTCTTCTTCCGGCGCGTCGAGGTCGTCGGCGCCGAGCGCCTGCCGGAGCACGGACCTTTCGTGGTGGTGGCGAACCACGTCAACGGCCTGCTCGACCCGATGTTCGTGCTCGGGCCGCTGCGGGTTCCGGCGCGCGTGCTCGGCAAGAGCACGATCTGGCGCATCCCGCTCATCGCGCAGTTGGCCGACCTCGCCGGCGCCATCCCCGTCTACCGGCGCCACGACCCCGGCGTCGACAGCGCGCGAAATGTCGAATCGTTCGAGCGCTGCTTCGAGGAGCTGGCGCGGCTCGGCATGCTCGCCCTCTTTCCCGAGGGCATCAGTCACGACGAGCCGGGCTTACAGCCGCTGCGCACCGGAGCGGCTCGCATCGCCATCGGCGCCGAGCGCCGCCGTGGCCCGCTCGGCGTCAAGATCGTGCCCGTCGGACTGGTCTTCGAGGCGCGCGAGCGCTTCCGCTCGCGAGCGTTGGTGGTGGTCGGCGAGCCGATCGACCCGAGCGAGGAGGTGCGGCTCGCCGAAAGCGACGAGGCGAGCGCCGTGCGCCGCCTGACCGACCGCATCGCCGCGGCCCTCGCCCGCGTCACGCTCAATTTCTCGAGCTGGGAGGAGGCGCGACTGATCGAGTTCGGCGCCGGCATCTACCAGCGGCTGCACGGCGGCGAGCCGCCGCGGCGGATGGCGCACGAGTTCGAGGCGCGCGCCGCGCTCGCGCTGGCCCTCGGCCGTCTGCGCGTCGTCCATCCACACGAAGTGGAGGCGGCAGTGATCACCGCCCGCGCCTACGAGGACCTCT
>Ga0214472_10008818_pt1 | contig 10522 bp, 3 predicted proteins | sample RVTome_6_FD_207662 | JGI IMG/M metagenome (GOLD analysis project Ga0214472, IMG submission 207662) | Soil microbial communities from uranium-contaminated site in the Upper Colorado River Basin, Wyoming, United States - RVT140D175 | ecosystem: Environmental > Terrestrial > Soil > Contaminated >...
GAGGACGGTAAGCTCTGGCTGGGGTCGGTCTTCCAGGGCGTCACGAGGATCAGGTTGTTGTCTCATGACGCAGGTGGCTGGGATGCAGCCATCGAACACTTTGGAAGTGCGCACGGATTGCCGGATGGTGCAGCTAACCTTACTCTGATCAATGGCGCGATGGTCGTTGCCACACCCAAGGGTCACCGGCATTTCGACGAGTCGCGCAGAATCTTCCTCCCCGATTCATCGATTTCCCCCGATCTCGCCGACACCTCCTTGAGTGCGCCCCTTGTGAACGAGGACAGATTCGGGCAGGTGTTCATATTCACCATGGACCGCAATGATATCCCCGCGCTTTGGATGGGGCTACCCGAAAAAACAGGAGGCTATCGGCTCGATAAGGAACTGTTCAAACCCGTGGCAAATTTTGGACTCTTCCACGCAACGTACACCGATCCTGACAGTGTTGTCTGGATAGGCTGCTCCTCCGGAATCTCACGATATGACCCAAAGGTCCCTAAGGACTACAGGCAGTCGTTTCCCGTACTGATCAGACGGATGTCCACGAATCCACGCGACTCCATTCTTTTCGGAGGCATGACCCCTATTCAGGGTGCGTCGTTCACCCTGCCTTTCGAATCAAACTCTTTGCGCTTTGAATACGCAGCCCTCTTCTTTGAAGAGGTGTCCGATATCAGATACCAATATCAGCTTGAGGGTTTTGATGATCAATGGTCGCCCTGGACGGTCGAGTCGAAGAAGGACTATACCCGGCTTGCAGAGGGTCATTATGCTTTTACTGTCCGCGCAAAGAACATTTATGACCACATGAGTGAGGCGGCGGCACTTTCATTCACCATTATTCCCCCTTGGTACCGACGCTGGTGGGCGTATTCTTTGTACGCTCTCGGAGGCGTTGGTCTCTTGATCATGACGGTGAAGACACGCATCCGACAGCTTGAAAGAAGGAATAAAGAACTCGAGGAAATTGTCTACGAGCGGACATCCCAGATTGTCGAACAAAAGAACAAGATTGAAGCGCAAGCTGAGGATCTCAAGGAGCTGGATCGGGCTAAGTCACGATTCTTTGCAAATATATCCCATGAGTTCCGAACACCACTGACACTCATTCTCGCTCCACTGGAAGACCTCATCGGAGATACGACTCTGGAGAAAGGAAGAAAGACGCTTGAAGTGATGCGCCAAAACGCCACACGATTGTTGATTCTTATCAACCAGGTTCTCGACATTGCACGTCTTGAATCCAGAAAATTATCACTCAAAGCAACGCCGGGTAACTTCCAGGAGTTTCTCAAAGGAATTGTATTTTCATTCTCTTCTCTGGCCGATCAACGGGCCATATCATTGCAGTTCAATGCAGCGGCTTTCCCGATGACGTCCGCAGTGTTTGACCACGATAAGCTGGAGAAGATCGTGTCGAACCTTCTCTCGAATGCTTTTAAATTCACACCTGATGGCGGCACGATTACTGTCACGCTCTCCATCAATCCGCCTCCCCGGAATGAAGGGTTCGCAAGGATCACGGTGACCAACACGGGTGAAGGAATTCCTGAAGAACACATCCCGCACATTTTCGATCGGTTTTATCAGGTAGAAGATTTGACGTCCCGTCGTTACCAGGGGACAGGTATTGGGCTGGCTTTAGTGCGCGAGCTTGTTGAGTTACACCACGGTACGATCACCGTGAAAAGTACTCCCGGGAAGATTACAGAATTCACAGTTGACCTCCCCATTGACAAAAAGCATTTCCTGCAAAATGAGGTTGCCGATATCAGCGGTGATACATACGAGTCTACAAAAGTGATCTCCGCGGTGGTCGAGCCACATCCGAGAACACAGACTGAAGCGACTGACCGGCCATTGACAACTTCTGAAGAGACGGGTCGGGACATGATCCTGGTTGTCGAAGACCACGCAGAGGTGCGGCAATACATTCGAGGACACCTCGAATCGAACTACAATGTAATCGAAGCAGTCGATGGCCGGGACGGAATAGAAAAGGCCATTGCTGAACTTCCCGATCTGGTCATCAGTGATGTAATGATGCCAGTGATGGATGGATTTCAACTCTGCCACGCGCTCAAGACGAACGAAAAGACAAGTCATATCCCTGTCATGCTCTTGACTGCGAGGTCGGCGGAGGAGAGCAGGATCGAGGGCTTTGAAACCGGGGCAGATGATTACCTCGTGAAGCCGTTCCATTCTCGTGAAATGAACGTCCGCGTCAATAACCTTATCCGATCGCGGAAGGAGATGCGAAAGCGGTTCTGTGAAGAAGTGATGCTTCAGCCCCACGGAGTAGTGGTAACTTCGGCGAACGCGGCATTTGTCAAGCGGGCGATGGCCGTCACCGAGTTGCACCTTGCCGATGAGAACTTCAGCGTCCAGGCTCTTAGCGAGGAACTCACCATGACCTCACGACAACTCCACCGAAAACTTACCGCTCTCATCAATCAATCGCCGAACGAATTCATCAGGTCATTCCGCCTCACCCGCGCACGCCAAATGATCGAGCAGCAGGCAGGAACAATCTCCGAGGTCGCCTATCTCGTGGGTTTTGGAGACCCTTCCTATTTTTCAAAATGTTTCCGCGAACAGTTTGGTTTCGCACCCTCCGACGTAGGCCACTAGAATCCGCTCCAAAGCCTCCTTTTTCTCCAAAAAGCAAAGAATGTCCAATTAACACCGGTTAATGTCCGTTTCTCCATAACTCCCCCCCTGCCTTTCAGCTTATTTTCCTTCTGTCACTAAGGATACCCGTTCATCAACGGGGATGGTCTTTCGGTGAACAAAAGATGAAACCCTTGGAGACTCAACAACACATCGCATGGTTGGTATTTTCTGAAATCACTTCTGATTCACATTTGCTTGACCTGGAGGTACATATGAAGCGGTTGATCACTCGATTCTTCGAATGCGGCAACAGTCTTCTGGCAAGAAAAGACGTGCGAATCTCGCCGGTTATCCTCATGCAGGCACTCACCACATTGATCGTGGCCCATTCCATGAGCGTCTATGCGACAAACGTGTTCAGCGCTGCCTCCGGCGACTGGGGCAATCCCGCGACCTGGTCCACGGGGTTGATACCCGGATCTTCCGATAACGTATTTATCGGAAGCGGTCACACGGTGACCGTCGATGTGGGTGTGGCGTGTGCCGATCTTCACGTCGGAAGGAACACGTCGATACCGAACGGTGGAATCATCATCTTCGGTCCCGGGTCGCTCCATGTGTTGGGCGACATCATCGTTGGAGTCCCCTCATTCGGGGCCGGGATTGTGTCCATGGCGCAGGGTGAGCTGTTACTCGAAGGTTCATTGACAATTCCCAATGGAGTGTTCATTGCCACCGGAGGAGCAGTATGGTACGAAGGTGTAGCGAGTCAAACGGTCGCATCGTTGTCATATCACGACCTCATCCTAAGAAATGGGCCAAAGATTGCGGGAGGTCCGATTACCGTCGAGGGTGACTTAACTATGTACACCGTCAACGTCAGCTTCGACGCATCGTCATTCACTCATCACGTGAAGGGTGATTGGCTGAACGAAGGATTCTTTGACGGAGGAACCAGCACCATCATTCTGGACGGGATTCCAACCCAGAACATCAGTGGGTCTAACGTCTTCCACCATTTGATTCTGGATGGCGGCGATCACATTTTAAATGATTCAACCACGATTACCGGCGATCTTACCATCAATGCAGGGGTTAATTTTGTTCCTAATTCCCCAGTCAATTTCACCGTAGATGGCGATTGGACGAATAACGGAACGTTCTTGCATAATGGAGGTACTGTATATCTTGGCGGCAACTTGACTCAGAGGATTGACAACAACAACAGCAGCGGATCGTTCTACAATCTCATTCTCAAGGGGACCGGCACCAAGGAGGCGTATTCAGATCTGATCGTTAATGGGGATTTTACTATCCGCGCGGCATCGACATATCACGTCCAACCGGCATTCGATACACATCTCAAAGGAGGCGTGACTGTCAATGGGACATTGGATCTCGGCAACACGACAGTCTGGTTCGAAGGGACGGGGCCGCAGAATATTCCGGGTGGACAAACGTATGGAACACTTCGGCTTGTCGGAAGCACAAAGACCGCAACCGGCGCATTGACGATCAATGGACACCTCATCGTTGCGGCGGACGCGATATTCAATCCCGGCTCGTACAATCATGACCTCGGGGGGAATCTGAACAACGATGGCACCGTCCATGCAGGCACCGGGCTCATAACATTCGATGGCACCGGCACGCAGTTCATTCGGGGGAGCGGCAGCACGACATTCAACAGCGTTGGGTTTATCAACAGTTTGAAAACAGCAGAGGCGTCGTTCACGGTCAATGATCTCTTCTACATCGATGGGAGTGCTTCCTTCGATGCGGGATCGAACACCATTACTGTCAAGGGGGATTGGAACGGCGGATCAACGCGTTTCATTCCCGGCACCAGTACAATCATTCTGAACAGCCCATCACCGCAGTCGATCGGTGGTAGCCCGACATTCAAGAATCTTACACTCACGGGTGCTGGAATCAAGACCGCAAATACTTCCATTACTGTCGACAGTACCTTCACCATCAATTCTGCTGCAACGTTCAGTTCAGGTTCTGTGACACACCATATCAACGGTGATTGGATCAAAAACGGAACGTTCCTCGCCAACGCAGGGGCGATTGACTTCAGCGGCATTCATCCACAGCTCATCACCGGAGCGTTCAGGTTCAACAATGTTACGGTGGACAACGACTCCGGCGTCAGGCTTGCAGCCACATTAGGAGATTCCATCGAGGGCACGCTGACGTTCGCCAACGGGCGGATGAACCTTGGCACCACCGATCTCACCCTCGAACCATCCGCAACGGTCACGGGTGCTGCCGAAGGTAAGTGCATTATCACGAACGGTACCGGACGTTTGAGAAGGACAATTCAGGGAGGTGCCAGTGCAGAAATATTCACATTCCCCATCGCCCCTAATAAGACATCATACAATCCTCTCGCAATTGGTCTGCGCCCCGACGTTTCCGAACCGACGGAGACTTTTACAGCGAGAGTGGAGGAGTTTACGAATGCGAGTCCGGGCTTTGGAGTAACCGACACATCGTATTGCACATGGCGAATCTGGACAATCGAAGAGGAGACCGTCGGAGGAAACAGAACAAATCTTGCCTTCCAGTGGGATCCTGATGAAGATGGAACAAACATTGGCATCAGCCCTCCCGATCCCGTGCAAGCGATGGCGTATTTGTACGTGAACGGTACCGGCCAATATGAAGCGGTTGACGATGCCGTCGGCCCCCCGCATCTCAACAATCCCATCATTGCGGCAACGCTGGGGTACACAACGATGAGCTTCGGGTCGTATATCGTTGGCAATGCCATCGCTCTGCCTGTCCAGCTTGTGTCATTTACGGGAGTGGAGATCCCAAACATCGGAGTGCATTTGGACTGGAGAACTCTCAGCGAGGTGAACAACTACGGCTTCTACGTCCAGCGAAAACGCGAAGCAGACAGCGCGTGGACGGAGCTCTCCAACAGCTTCAGACCCGGTTACGGTACAACCAATGAGCCGCACGATTATTCGTTTGTGGACAGCGCCGTTGCTGGTGGCCAGTGGCTGTACCGGTTGCGCCAGGTGGATCTTAATAGCACGTCGCATTATTCGGAAGCGATCACTGTCAGCATTATCACTTCCGTAGACGAGCATCAACTGCCAACGGAGTTTGCATTGAGGCAGAACTATCCTAATCCGTTCAATCCAACGACCATCATTTCGTTCGATCTGCCAAGCGCAGGCGATGTAATGCTCAAGGTGTACGATATGCTGGGACGCGAGGTGGCGACTCTGGTGAACGAAGCGCGGCCCGCCGGACGATACACCGAACGCTTCGATGCAACCGGTCTTGCGTCAGGAGTATATCTTTATCGATTGACGTCTCCCTCGCATTCGGCAACAAAGAAGCTGGTGCTGTTGCGCTGATTCATTTGAGATTCGTTTGATCGTTTTTCATTCACGCTTTGCATAGGAGGTATTTATGAAGCGATTAATTTTCCGGTGGTTCGAATCCCGCAGGAGTATTCACGAGGTAAGCCGACGGGCTGCACGTCATATACTCGTAATCGCGTCCGTTATATTCATTATGGTCCATTCAACGAGTGTTCATGCAGGAACCGTTACCTGCACGACAAGCGGCAACTGGAGCAACCCGGCTATCTGGAGCGGAGGTGTTGTCCCTACAATTTCGGATGACGTTATCATCCGCGGTGCCGCCACCGTGACTCTTGATATGAATGCGAGCGCCCAGACCCTGAAGCTCGGGAGCAATGCGACTTCGACCGACGGGGGAATTCTGATCATGCCCTCTACCCCCTACAATCTCGACGTCAACGGGGATGTCACGCTCGGCTCCAACCCCGGTGCTGGCCTGCTTTCCATGGTCAACGGCATACTCACGGTAAGGGGTTCAATGTTCATCAGCTCCTTCGGCGTGCTTATTGCAACAGGGGGATCCGTCTGGTACGCCGCGACTTCTCCTGCCACTGCCGCGGGAGCCACGTACAACAAACTCAACATCGTGAGCGGAGACGTCTCTGCCGACGGACTGATCACCGTGAAGTCCGACTTCACACTCTCCGCAGCGGCTACATTCCATCCCGGACTGTACGAAGTGACGGTGAAGGGGGATTGGCTGAGCCTCGGCACGTTCGATGACGGTGGAGGTTCCGTATCGCTCGAAGGATCGACGACGCAAAATATAACCATGGGATCCCATTTCAATCGTCTCTCCATCGGGGGATCGAGCACGGCAGTAGCCCTGAATGGACTTACCATCGACGGCGATTTCACCATTTATACGGGAGCGACATTTGATGGGGGGCATTACGTACACACCATCGGAGGGGACTGGTCGAAAGCAGGAACCTTTCTCGCCGGAACATCCACCGTGAAACTTTCCAGCATCGGCATTCAGAACGTCTACGGTGGCACGACGTTTCATCATCTTACTATGACGGGCGGCGGGCCGAAAGAGGAATTTGATGACATCACCGTCGAAGGTAATCTCACCGTCGACGCAGGGACTGAATTCCACGGCAACGGCTTCCGGCAACACATCAGAGGGAATTTCACGCTGAACGGCACATTCGACGTCAATGGCACCGCCGTAACGTACTTCGACGGCACGGGCGATCAGTCCATCCCGCCGGACCTCGTCCTGAATGATCTTGTGCTGGGGAGCGCGAACACCAAGACCGCGCTCGGCAATCTCGTCATCAATCGGGATCTCACCATCAACGCAGGTGTAACATTCGACGCGGGTTCGGCTTCTTCGGTTGATACGATCAAGGGCAGGTGGACCAATAACGGCACGTTGCTTCCGCACGGAGGTCTTGTCGTGTTCAAAAGCCCGTCGACCCAGTCTATCAAAGGAGCAACGACATTCTCCGACGTCACGTTCATGGGGGCAGGTGCGAAAATTGTCGACGGGGATCTGACGGTCAATGGAAACTTCACGATTAGTCCCGCCGCAACGGTTCAAATGGACACCTCTGCGGCCGTCGTCAAGGGGGACTGGGTGAGCAATGGCACGTTTGACGCGGGGACAGGCACCGTCACGCTGAACGGTGCCGGAGCCCAGTCGATTGCGGGCACCACGACGTTCAATAATCTCATCCTCGGCGGAGGTAATACCAAGACGGCCAATGACCCTCTGACGATCAACGGGGACCTGACGATCCGTGCAGGAACCACGTTCGACCCGGGCACTGTGACACACCATGTTAACGGTGATTGGATCAAAACGGGGACGTTCCTTGCCAACGCAGGTACGATTGACTTCAGCGGCATTCGCCCGCAGGTAATTACCGGAGCCTTCAGGTTCAACAATGTTACGGTGGACAACGACTCCGGCGTCAGTCTCGTCAGCACATTAGGAGATTCCATCCAGGGCGCGCTGACGTTCACCAACGGACGAATGAACCTTGGCGGCACCGATCTCACACTTCAGCTTGCCGCCACGGTCACGGGCGCTGCCGAAGGTAAGTGCATTATCACAAACGGTACCGGACGTGTGAGGCGGAGAATTCAGGGAGGCGCCAGCGCAGGAATCTTCACTTTTCCTATTGCTCCAAACAAGACATCCTACAATCCCCTGGCGATCGCGCTGCGTCCTAACCTATTCGAACCGACTGAGACTTTCACGGTGAGAGTGGAAGAGTTTACCAACGCGAGCATTGGTTTCTCCGTCACCGATACGGCGTTTTGCACCTGGCGCATTTGGACAATCGAAGAGGAGACCATTGGAGGCAACAGAACGAACCTCGCCTTTCAGTGGGATCCCAATGAAGATGGAACAAACATCGGCATCAACCCGGCCGATTCCGTGCAGGCAATGGCGTACCTGTACGACAATGGCACCGGTCGATATGAAGCGGTCGATGATGCTGTCGGGCCTCCACATCTCAATAACCCCGTCGTAGCGGCAACGCTGGGGTACACAACGATGAGCTTCGGGTCGTATATCGTTGGTAACGCCATCGCTCTCTCGACACAAGTAGTGTCATTTACCGGAGTCGAGATTCCACAGGTCGGAGTGCGATTGGACTGGCGGACACTCAGTGAGGTGAACAATTTCGGCTTCTACCTCCAGCGAAAACGCGAAGCAGACAGCACGTGGACGGAACTCTCTAACAGCTTCAGACCCGGCTACGGTACAACGAATGAGCCGCACGATTATTCGTTTGTGGACACCGCCGTTGCGGGCGGTATGTGGCAGTATCGGCTGCGCCAGATGGGCCTCGCTGGCACGTCTCGTTACTCGGAACCCATTACGGTCAGCGTATTGACTGATGTGAAGGAGCCGCAGCTTCCGACAGAGTTTGCATTGAGGCAGAACTATCCGAATCCGTTCAATCCAACGACAAACATTTCGCTCGATCTGCCAAGCGCAGGCGATGTAATGCTCAAGGTGTACGATATGCTGGGACGGGAGGTGGCAACGCTTGTGAATGAAGCGCGGCTCGCCGGACGATACACCGAACGATTCGACGCAACCGGTCTTGCGTCAGGAGTATATCTTTATCGATTGACCACGCCATCGCAGTCTGCAACGAAAACACTTATTCTGGTACGGTGATAGATATCAGGAAGGAGAATCTTATGACACATACGCGCGTCTATGTAAATCCGACTGTCCATGTCACCGGAATTCTTTCCTCGAATCCGAGTGACACACTCAATCGCAAAACTTATCTCCGACTTTTGACGGATAGACGAGGTGACCCGAGACCGGACGGAATGTACAGGCTCACGTTCCGTCTTTATGACAACGAAGAGGATGGCATGACATTCTGGAGTGAGATACAGCCGGTAGAACTGCGGCTTGGAATGTTTTCCGTCGTTCTCGGTCTCCTTGTACCGTTCGAACTTCCGTTTGACAAAGAATACTGGCTGAGTATCCAGGTTGAGGAAGAAACGGAATTGACAGACCGTATACCGCTCAGCCTGGCTGGGTTTGAGAAAAAAGAGCGACGGTTATCCCGTGAAATGACGGCTGCACTTGATTACCAATGAATTGCGTTTGTGACGAAGAAGCTCGTCCTGATGAAATAGCAATCCCTTTAACTTGAAATACAACAGATTGGGAGATCAAAAAATGGATGGAAATCCCTTAGATGTGCAAGCAATCCGGCGACATTTTCTTTTTCCTGGCACCGGACGCGTCGTCACCAATAACGCGGCAAGCACCCAACCGCCGCGAGAGCTCGTGGAGCTTTACCGTTCATTGGCTCCCGATTACGAGAACGTCCATCGCGGCCAGTCCGATGCCTCCAGGGCAATGACGACGATGTTCGAGGAATCGTATGAGACAATTGCCCGGTTCATCAACGCGAGGGGGAGTAAGAATATCGTTGCCTGCCGGAATACCACAGAGGCGCACAATGCGGTGATGTACTCGCTCATGACGGAGTTCAGAAATGGAGACAACATCGTCACGACCATGATGGAGCATAACTCGAATTATGTTCCATGGTATGCCCTCTGTAAAGAGATTCTTCCGAAATTTGGCATTCGCGTTGAGTACAGACTCGCACGATTCGATCCAATGACGGGAGAGCTGGATCTTGCACATATGGCCTCCCTGATCGATCGCAAAACGAAGATGGTATGTTGTACGGGGGCGTCGAATTTTTTCGGCACAAAGAATCCACTCGAGTCTATTGGCCAGCTTGCCCGCACCAGCGGGTATGTGCAGCCCTCGGGAGAACAACGCTCGCTATTCCTCGTCGATGGAGCGCAGCTTGTCCCCAGCACACCTGTTGACGTTCAGGCGTTGGACATCGACTATCTTTCATTCTCATTCCATAAAATATTGGCGCCGTTCGGCGTCGGTGTGCTGTATGCAAGGGAGCATCTGCTGGAATCTTCTCTCCCTTTTCTCTATGGCGGCGACATGATTGCAGAAGGTCAGGTTACTCCCGATCATGTCAGCTACAATGCGTTGCCCTGGA
>Ga0214472_10008819_pt1 | contig 10522 bp, 9 predicted proteins | sample RVTome_6_FD_207662 | JGI IMG/M metagenome (GOLD analysis project Ga0214472, IMG submission 207662) | Soil microbial communities from uranium-contaminated site in the Upper Colorado River Basin, Wyoming, United States - RVT140D175 | ecosystem: Environmental > Terrestrial > Soil > Contaminated >...
GCGCGATGCCGGCGGGCGAGGGGATGATCGTCCATACCCGGACCCCCACCGTGCGCAAGGCGCGTGAGGGCGTGATGGAGTTCCTGCTGATCAATCACCCCCTCGACTGCCCGATCTGCGACCAGGGAGGGGAATGCGACCTGCAGGACCAGGCCATGGCCTACGGCGTCGACAGATCGCGCTACTACGAGAACAAGCGCGCGGTCGAGGACAAGCACATCGGCCCGCTGGTCAAGACCATCATGACCCGCTGCATCCATTGCACCCGGTGCGTGCGCTTCGTCGCCGAAGTGGGAGGGGTAGAGGATCTGGGCGCCACCGGCCGCGGCGAGGACATGGAGATCACCACCTATCTCGAGCAGGCGATGACCTCGGAGCTGTCCGGCAACGTCATCGACCTGTGCCCCGTGGGCGCGCTCACCTCCAAGCCCTATGCCTTCAAGGCCAGGCCCTGGGAGTTGACGAAGACCGAGTCCATCGACGTCATGGACGCGGTCGGCTGTAACATCCGGGTCGACGCTCGCGGCCGCGAGGTCATGCGCGTCCTGCCACGGCTCCACGAGGACGTGAACGAGGAGTGGATTTCCGACAAGAGCCGGTTCATCTGGGACGGGCTGAGGAGCCAGCGCCTCGATCGCCCCTATCTGCGCGAGGGCGGCAAGCTTCGCCCGGCGACCTGGACCGAGGCATTCGGCGCGATCGCCGCGCGCTTGAAGGGAACGGCGGGCGACCGCCTGGCGGCGATCGCCGGCGATCTGTGCAGCGCGGAGGAGATGTTCGCCCTGAAGGACCTCATGACCCGCCTCGACTCGGCACATATCGACTGCCGCCAGGACGGTTCGGTCCTCGGCACCGGCGGTCGCGCCACCTGGCTGTTCAATTCCACGATCGCCGGCATCGAGCAGGCCGACGCCATCCTGCTGGTCGGCACCAACCCGCGCGTCGAGGCGGCCGTGCTCAATGCCCGCATCCGCAAGGTGTGGCGCGCGACGGGCCTGCCGATCGGCGTCATCGGCGAGCCCGCCGATCTTCACTACGCCTACAGCCATCTGGGGGCGGGCCCCGACACGCTCAGGGAGCTGGCCGCCGGCCGCAACGATTTCGCCAAGACACTGGAGGCTGCCGAGCGACCGCTGATCGTCCTTGGCGCCGGTGCATTGGCGCGCGCCGATGGGGCAGGGGTGCTGGCATTGGCGGCGCATCTGGCACGGACCGTCGGCGCCCTGCCCGACGCGGCAGGCGCCTGGAACGGCTTCAGCGTTCTGCAGGGCGCCGCCTCGCGGGTGGCCGGCCTGGATCTGGGCATCCTTCCGGGTGCGGGAGGCCGCGACACGGCCGGCATCCTCGATGGCGCCTCCGCGGGTGAACTCGACGTCGTCTTTCTGCTCGGGGCCGACGAGATCCCCGCGGACCGGCTCGGCTCGGCCTTCGTGATCTATCAGGGCACCCACGGTGACCGCGGTGCCCATCGTGCCGACGTCGTCCTGCCGGGCGCCGCCTATACCGAGAAGAACGGCACCTGGCTCAATACCGAAGGCCGGGCCCAGATTGCGCGCCGCGCGGCCTTCCCGCCGGGGGATGCTCGCGAGGATTGGGCAATCCTGCGTGCCTTGTCCGAGACGCTCGGCCAGAAGCTGCCCTATGACAGTCTCGACGCCCTGCGCGGCGCCATGTACGGCCAATGCCCCCACTTCGCCGCCGTCGACACGATCACCGCGGCCGATCCGGCGGATGTTTCGGCCGTTGCCGACGCGGGAGCGGCCGTCGACAAGGGAGGGTTCGCGAGCCCGGTGACCGATTTCTACCTTACCAATCCGATCGCCCGGGCATCGCGGATCATGGCCGAATGCAGCGCCCTTTTTACCGGAAACCCACAGGCGGGGACGGGCACCCATGGTTGACAGCCTGCTCACCTTCCTCGCAACGCCGCTCGGTCAGTTCCTGACCATGGTCGTCCAGAGCGTGGTCCTCCTGGTCGCGCTGCTGGTGATGATCGCCTTCCTGCTCTACGCCGACCGCAAGGTCTGGGCGGCGGTGCAGATGCGCCGCGGCCCGAACGTGGTCGGGCCATGGGGCCTGCTGCAATCCTTCGCCGACCTGCTCAAGTTCGTGTTCAAGGAAGTCGTCATCCCGGCCGGCGCCAACAAGGGCGTGTTCCTGCTCGCCCCGCTCGTCACCTGCGTGCTGGCCCTGTCGGCCTGGGCGGTCGTGCCGGTGACCGAGGGCTGGGTGATCGCCGACATCAATGTCGGCATCCTCTACATCTTCGCGATCTCGTCGCTGGGCGTCTATGGCGTGATCATGGGCGGCTGGGCGTCGAACTCGAAGTACCCGTTCCTGAGCGCCCTGCGGTCGGCCGCGCAGATGGTCTCCTACGAGGTCTCGATCGGCTTCGTCATCATCACCGTCCTGCTGTGCGCCGGGTCGCTCAACCTGACCGAGATCGTCAAGGCCCAGGACGGCGGCTGGGGATTCCTGAACTGGTTCTTCCTGCCGCTCTTCCCCATGTTCATCGTCTTCTTCGTCTCGGCCCTCGCCGAGACGAACAGGCCACCCTTCGATCTGGCGGAGGCGGAGTCCGAGCTGGTCGCGGGCTTCATGGTCGAATATTCCTCGACCCCGTATCTGCTCTTCATGCTCGGCGAATATGTCAGCATCGTGCTGATGTGTGCCACCACCACGATCCTGTTCCTCGGCGGCTGGCTGTCGCCGCTCCCGTTCGCGCCGTTCACCTGGGTGCCGGGTCTCGTGTGGTTCGTGATCAAGGTGTGCTTCGTCTTCTTCATGTTCGCCATGGTCAAGGCCTTCGTGCCGCGCTATCGCTATGACCAGCTCATGCGGCTCGGCTGGAAGGTGTTCCTGCCCCTGTCGCTGTTCTGGGTCGCCGCGACCGCCGGCGTCCTCGTCGCCTTCGATCTGGCACCCTAGGGGAAACGGTCATGGAATTCCCGACCATGAACGGACTGATCGGCGCGGCGGGCGGGCTGGTGCTTGGGGCGATCGACTATACGATTGTCGGCCGCATGCTCGAATCGATCCCGAGGCGCAATGCGGATGCGCCGGGTCTCACGCCGGAGCGGCGATCGACGATCATGAAGATGATCGCGGCCATGTCGTTCCTGGGCCTGCCGGTCGCCGGCTATTTCGTCGGCGAGGCGGTCCTGCCATGACGGCCGCGGCGGAAAGGTTCTGAACCATGGTCAGACTCGATCAGGCAGCACGGTCCCTGTTCCTCGCCGAGTTCGTCTCGGCGCTGTTCCTGTCGCTGCGCTATTTCTTCGCCCCCAAGGCTACCCTCAACTATCCGTTCGAGAAGGGCCCCCTGTCGCCCCGCTTCCGCGGCGAGCATGCGCTCAGGCGCTACCCGAACGGCGAGGAGCGCTGCATCGCCTGCAAGCTGTGCGAGGCGATCTGCCCGGCCCAGGCGATCACCATCGAAGCCGGCCCCCGGCGCAACGACGGCACCCGGCGCACCACCCGCTACGACATCGACATGGTGAAGTGCATCTATTGCGGCTTCTGCCAGGAAGCCTGCCCGGTCGATGCCATCGTCGAGGGTCCGAATTTCGAGTTCGCCACCGAGACCCGCGAGGAACTGCTCTACGACAAGGACAGGCTGCTTTCCAACGGCGATCGCTGGGAACGCGAGATTGCCAAGAACATCGCGCTCGACGCGCCCTACCGCTGACCGCCGGGATCCGGACATGAAGACGCAGGCACCAACCCGATGACCCTTACCGCTGTCTTCTTCTACCTGTTTTCCTCCATCTGCGTGGCGGCGGGCTTCATGGTGATCGCATCGCGCAACCCGGTCCATTCCGTGCTCTACCTGATCCTCGCCTTCTTCAATTCCGCCGGGCTGTTCGTGCTCCTCGGCGCGGAGTTCCTGGCGATGATCCAGGTGATCGTCTACGTGGGCGCGGTCGCGGTCCTGTTCCTGTTCGTGGTCATGATGCTCGACGTCGACTTCGCCGAACTGCGCGAGGGGATGCTGCAGTATCTGCCCGTGGGCGGAACCATCGGCGTGATCCTGCTGATCGAGCTGTTCCTGGTTCTGGGGGGCTGGGTCATCACGCCCGAGGTAGCGCGCGGCGTTTCGATGCCGACACCGTCGGACGTGACCAACACCGAGGCGATCGGACGCATCCTCTACACCCGGTACGTCTATCTTTTCGAGGCCGCCGGCATGGTGCTGCTGGTCGCCATGATCGGCGCCATCGTCCTGACCCTGCGTCACCGCGAGGGCATCAAGCGCCAGAACATTTCCGATCAGGTCGCCCGGCGGCCGGCAACCTCGATCGAGATCAAGAAGGTCAAGCCCGGTCAGGGCATCTAGCAACGAGCCGTCGCGGGTTCGCCTGCGGCGCGGGAGAGACGAGCTAAAATGGACATCGGCCTGTCACACTACCTGTGGGTTGCGGCGATCCTGTTCACGCTGGGCATTTTCGGGATCTTCCTGAACCGCAAGAACGTGATCATCATCCTGATGTCGATCGAGCTGATGCTGCTCGCCGTCAACATCAACCTGGTGGCCTTCTCGAGCTTCCTGGGCGACCTCACCGGCCAGATCTTCGCGCTGCTGGTGCTCACCGTCGCCGCCGGCGAGGCGGCCATCGGGCTCGCCATCCTCGTGGTCTATTTCCGCAATCGCGGCAGCATCGCCGTCGAAGACATCAATCTGATGAGAGGCTAAGGGGGGCGCATGTACTCGCTGATCGTCTTCCTGCCGCTTGCCGGCGCGATCGCCGCCGGGTTCTTCGGCCGGGTGATCGGAGCCCAGGGCGCCGGCCTGCTGACCTCGGGTCTGCTGGTGCTGTCGGCTATCCTGTCCTGGGTGTCCCTGTTCCAGGTCGGCATCGGCCACGAGACCGTCAAGGTCCAGATCATGGAATGGGTGAGCTCCGGCGCCCTGGAGGTGAACTGGGCCTTCCGGATCGATACGCTCACGTCGGTGATGCTGGTGGTGGTGGGCACCGTGTCGAGCCTGGTGCACATCTACTCCATCGGCTACATGCACCACGATCCCTGCCAGCCGCGCTTCTTCAGCTACCTGTCGCTGTTCACCTTCGCCATGCTCATGCTGGTGACGTCGGACAACTTCCTGCAGATGTTCTTCGGATGGGAAGGGGTGGGCCTCGCCTCCTACCTGCTGATTGGCTTCTGGTATCACAAGCCGTCCGCCAACGCCGCCGCCATCAAGGCCTTCATCGTCAACCGGGTGGGCGACTTCGGCTTCGCGCTGGGCATCTTCGCCCTGTTCTTCGTGTTCGACTCCATCGAGATGGACACGGTGTTCGCCGCCGCTCCCGACCAGGTCGGCAAGTCCTTCGCCTTCCTCGGCTATCAGGTCGACATCCTGACCACCATCTGCCTGCTGCTGTTCATGGGCGCCATGGGCAAGTCGGCCCAGTTCCTGCTGCACACCTGGCTGCCGGACGCCATGGAGGGCCCGACGCCGGTCTCTGCCCTGATCCATGCCGCCACCATGGTCACCGCCGGCGTATTCCTGGTCGCCCGCTGCTCGCCTCTGTTCGAGCTCGCCCCGACGGCACTGGTCTTCGTGACCGTCATCGGCGCGACCACCGCCTTCTTCGCCGCGACCGTCGGTGTCGCCCAGAACGACATCAAGCGCGTCATCGCCTATTCGACCTGTTCGCAGCTCGGCTACATGTTCGTCGCCATGGGCGTCGGCGCCTACGGGGTCGGCATCTTCCACCTGTTCACCCACGCCTTCTTCAAGGCGCTGCTGTTCCTGGGCTCGGGTTCGGTGATCCACGCCATGTCGGACGAGCAGGACATGCGCCGCATGGGCGGGCTCGCGCCCCATCTGCGCAAGACCTGGGCCTTGATGCTGATCGGCACCCTGGCGCTCACCGGCTTCCCGGGCACCGCCGGCTTCTTCTCCAAGGACGCGGTCATCGAGTCCGCCTTCGCCTCCCACGCGGTGGCGTCCGGCTATGCGTTCGTGCTGCTGGTGCTCGCGGCCTTCCTCACCTCGTTCTACAGCTGGCGGCTCATGTTCATGACCTTTCACGGCAAGCCGCGGGCATCGAGCGAGGTCATGAGCCATGTCCACGAGTCGCCCAACGTCATGCTGATGCCGCTCTACGTCCTGGCGGCAGGCGCGTTGCTCGCCGGCGTGTTGTTCTCCGGCTATTTCATCGGCCATGACGAGCAGGCCTTCTGGGCCGAATCCCTGGTGCGCGGCGCGGAGAACAGGATCGTCGAGGAGATGCACGACGTGCCGTTCTGGGTGAAGGCATCGCCCTTCATCGCCATGGTGCTGGGCTTTGCGGTTTCCTGGTACTGCTACATCCGCCGTCCGGACATTCCGGGTCGGCTGGCTGCCCAGCACGTGCTCATCTACCGCTTCCTGCTCAACAAGTGGTATTTCGACGAGATCTACGACTTCCTGCTGGTCGAGCCGGCAAAGAAGCTCGGCCGGCTGTTGTGGAAGCGCGGTGACGGCTGGCTGATCGACGGCTTCGGCCCCGACGGCGTCTCCGCCCGGGTGATCGACGTCGCCCGGAACATCGTCCGGCTGCAGACCGGCTATGTCTATCACTACGCCTTCGCCATGCTGATCGGCGTGGCGGCCTTGATCACTTTCTACATGTTCGGCGGGGCGTACTGATGTTCGGCGACTGGCTGCTATCCGTTGTCACCTTCCTGCCGCTGGTGGGCGTGCTGTTCATCTGCACGGTCCGAGGCACGGACGAGAACGCGCTCGTCAACATCCGCCGCATGGCGCTCTACACCACCATCGCCACCTTCCTGTGGTCGCTGATGCTGTGGCTGCGCTTCGACACCAGCACGGCCAACTTCCAGTTCGTCGAGAAATACGAATGGCTCGGCGGCGCGATCTCCTATCACATGGGCGTCGACGGCATTTCCATGCTGTTCGTCATCCTCACCACCTTCCTGATGCCGATCTGCATCCTGGCCAGCTGGAATTCCATCCAGACCCGCGTCAAGGAGTACATGATCGCCTTCCTGGTGCTCGAGACCCTGATGGTCGGCGTGTTCTGCGCCCTCGATCTCGTTCTGTTCTACCTGTTCTTCGAGGGTGGCCTGATCCCGATGTTCCTGATCATCGGCGTCTGGGGCGGCGCCCGCCGGGTCTATGCCAGTTTCAAGTTCTTCCTCTACACCCTGCTGGGCTCCGTGCTGATGCTGCTGGCCATCATGGCCATGTACTGGGACGCCGGCACCACCGACATTCCGACCCTGCTCGCCCACGAGTTCCCGGTGGAGATGCAGACCTGGCTGTGGCTGGCCTTCTTCGCGTCCTTCGCGGTCAAGTTGCCCATGTGGCCGGTGCACACCTGGCTGCCCGACGCCCATGTGGAGGCGCCGACCGCCGGTTCGGTGGTGCTGGCGGCGATCCTCCTGAAGATGGGCGGCTACGGCTTCCTGCGCTTCTCGCTGCCCATGTTTCCGGCCGGCTCCGAGATGTTCGCGCCCATGGTCTTCGCCCTCAGCATCGTCGCCATCATCTATACCTCCCTGGTCGCGCTGATGCAGGAGGACATGAAGAAGCTCATCGCCTATTCCTCCGTCGCCCACATGGGCTTCGTGACCATGGGCCTGTTCACCGTCACCGCCCAGGGCCTTCAGGGCGGCATATTCCAGATGCTGTCCCACGGCATCGTCTCCGGCGCGCTCTTCCTGTGTGTCGGCGTCATCTACGATCGCATGCACACCCGCGAGATCACCGCCTATGGCGGCCTCGTCAACCGCATGCCGCTCTATGCCTTCACCTTCATGATCTTCACCATGGCCAATGTCGGCCTGCCGGGGACAAGCGGCTTCGTCGGCGAGTTCCTGGCCCTGGTCGGTGCCTTCCAGGTCAATACCTGGGTGGCGTTCCTGGCGACGACCGGAGTCGTTCTCAGCGCCGCCTATGCCCTTTGGCTCTATCGCAAGATCATCTTCGGCGTGCTCGAGAAGGATAACCTCAAGAAGATCGCCGACATGAACCGGCGCGAGCTTGTCTTCATGGTGCCCTTGATCGTGCTCACCATCCTGTTCGGCGTCTATCCTGCCCCGATCATGGATGTGACGGCCGCGTCGGTCGACAATCTGATCATCAATTACCAGTCATCCGTTGCCGCCCTGGACCAGGCCAGGCTGGCGGCGATGCGCTAGACAAGGCTTCCTCCCGATGCAGGCCATCCTTGCAACCGACATCGCAACCGTTCTTCCGGAGATGTTGCTCGCTGTCGGCGCCATGGCGCTGCTCATGTACGGCGTCTTCCGCGGCGACGAGTCGGCCGATTCCGTGGCCTGGGCGAGTGTCGGGCTTCTGGTCGTCGCCGCCATCATGGTGTTTTCCGGCGAAATCGACACCCATACCGCCTTCGCCGGCAGCTTCATCGTCGACGACTTCGCCAGACTGATGAAGCTGCTGACGGTCGTCGGCTCGGGCGCGGCGATCGCCATGTCGATCCATTTCGCCCGTGTCGAGCACTTCCACCGGTTCGAGTACCCGGTGCTGGTGATCCTCGCCACCCTCGGCATGTTCATGATGATTTCGGCCAACGACCTGATCGCGCTCTACGTCGGGCTCGAGCTTCAGAGTCTCGCCCTTTACGTGGTCGCCGCCATCCAGCGCGATTCCGTGCGCTCCACCGAGGCCGGCCTGAAGTATTTCGTCCTCGGCGCCCTGTCGTCGGGCATGCTGCTCTACGGCTGCTCGCTGATCTACGGTTTCACCGGCCATACCGGCTTCGCCGAGATTTCCTCGTCTCTGGTGACGGGCGAGGCCGGGATCGGCCTGATTTTCGGCCTGGTGTTCCTGCTCGCCGGCCTGGCGTTCAAGATCTCGGCCGTGCCGTTCCACATGTGGACGCCCGACGTCTACGAAGGTGCGCCGACGCCGGTGACCGCCTTCTTCGCCGCGGCCCCCAAGATGGCCGCCATGGCCATGATTGTCCGCGTCATGGTCCAGGCCTTCCCCGAGGTGACGTCCCAATGGCAGCAGATCGTGGTCTTCATCTCGATCGCCTCCATGGTCCTGGGGGCCTTCGCCGCCATCGGCCAGCGCAACATCAAGCGGCTGATGGCCTACAGCTCGATCGGCCACATGGGCTTCGCGCTCGTCGGACTTGCCGCCGGCACCCAGGAAGGCGTGAAGGGCGTGATCGTTTACATGGCTCTCTATCTCGCGATGACCCTGGGGACGTTCGGCTGCATCATCGCCATGCGCCGGCGTGACGGCGCGGTCGAGTCCATCGACGATCTTGCCGGTCTCGACCGCAACGACCGCGGGACTGCCTTCATCCTCGCCCTGCTGATGTTCTCCCTCGCCGGCATACCGCCGCTCGCCGGGTTCTTCGCCAAGTTCTACGTCTTCCTCGCCGCGGTCCAGGCCAATCTCTGGCCGCTGGCGATCATCGGCGTACTGTCGAGCGTGGTCGGAGCCTTCTACTACCTGCGCATCGTCAAGATCATTTATTTCGACGAGCCGGCCGACGGTTTCGAGCCCGCGCCCGTGCCGGTCAAGATGGTCATCGGGATTGCCGGTGCGATCATCCTGCTTTTTGCGGTCTACCCGTCGCCGCTCATTGTCGCTGCCACCCAGGCAGCAGCATCGCTGTTCTAGATGGCCGGCATGGCCGATCGGATCCCGGATCTGCCGGCCGGTCATCGGCTCGCCGCCTTCCCGACGATCGACTCGACCAATGCCGAGGCGCTCCGTCGAGCCGCCCTCGGTGAGACCGGACCCTTGTGGATCTGGGCAGTCGAGCAGCGGTCGGGCCGCGGCCGGCGCGCGCGGGCCTGGGCGTCGCCGCCGGGCAATCTCTATGCCACCCTGCTGCTCACCCTCGATGGGCCGGCTACACGGCTCACCGAGATCGGCCATGTCGCGGGGCTTGCCGTCCACGACGCCGTTTCCGGCTTCCTTGCCGGCCGGGATCGTCAAGTCGCCCTGAAGTGGCCCAACGACCTTCTCGTCGACGGCGAGAAGATCTCCGGTCTCCTGATTGAGAGCGTCGGCCTCGGCTCCGGCGGGCCATGGTCGCTCGCCGTCGGCATCGGCATCAATCTCGCGAGCCATCCCGATGACGCCGCATGGCCCGCGACCGACCTGGCCGCCCTCGGTGTGGTTGCGGAGCCCGCGGCGGCGCTCGAGCGCCTCGCCGACGATTTCGCCCGGTGGCTCGCCGTCTGGCAACAGGCCGACGGCGGCGACAGGCTGCGCCGGTCCTGGGCGGAGAGGATCGCTGGGATCGGCGAGACGATCACCGTCGCTCTGCCCGAGGAGACGTTGACGGGAAGATTTGCCGCCCTCGACGATACCGGCGCGCTCGTGCTCCATATGACCGACGGGACCCAGCGCCGGATCATGGCCGGCGACGTCTTCCTGCCGCGCGGCGACCGGCCCGCCCATTCGCCGGAGGTGAGCGATGCCGGCGCGTCCTGAGCGCCGGCGTGGGGGCGAGGACCGTCTGGTGTTCCTGCCGCTGGGCGGTGCCGGCGAGATCGGCATGAACCTCTATCTCTACGGCTACGGGCCGCC
>Ga0214472_10008820_pt1 | contig 10522 bp, 10 predicted proteins | sample RVTome_6_FD_207662 | JGI IMG/M metagenome (GOLD analysis project Ga0214472, IMG submission 207662) | Soil microbial communities from uranium-contaminated site in the Upper Colorado River Basin, Wyoming, United States - RVT140D175 | ecosystem: Environmental > Terrestrial > Soil > Contaminated >...
GGCTCGGGTCGAAGGGTGGCCCGAGCCCCACACTCATCGAGGGCGTGGGCGCACTCCTCACATCGGCCTGTAGGCGAACCGGCCCCCGCCCCTACCCGCCCCCGCCCCCTAACCCCCGTTCGGCCCTCAGGGGGCCATGCAGGTGGGCCTCAAGGCCGAACGGCCCCTACCCCTACCGCCGGGGCGCCCCTACCCCTCCCCGACCTCCCCGACGTCGTTACTACTGGCCTCAACGCTAAGGGTCTCGACCGTAGTAACATCGGCACGCAGAACTAGGGCCATCAACCACAAGAGCCACAAGACTCCAATGATCTTGCGGATCCCCTGGTAAACGCAAACCACAAGAAGGCTAAGGAGGGCTCACGCCCTTGTGGTTGGTGTTGGCGCGGCAGGTGGGGTGACATACACCTTGAACACCTCTTGGAAATCCCTCCGGAAGTACCCCTGCCGTGTTCCCTTCTCGCCTCCCCCCTTAGTGGCCCAGAGTGCTGTCGGTCCGATTTCGAAGGGGCGCAGCATCCGACTCAGTTTGTGGACGGTGAGACCCATCCCCCTCCACGGGCGGTCTTCCATCGCGAGTAGACTCTCCAACAACACCGCAGTGGGCAGCCGGTCAGGTCGGGAGGAGTCGGACTCAAACACGGTGTGAATGTCGAGGATCAACTCCACCGCCTGCTCCCGAGTTTCCCCTTTCCGTTTGCTCAGTGCACGCCAAGTCTCCTCAACGAGCTTAGGCCATGCCCCTCCCGCAACAGAGGCGATGCTGAAGAAGATTCGCCAACTCTGCCGGGCGCGACCCACGAGTTCTCCGGGCAGCGGAGGATCAGCATCTCGTAGTTGGAACCAGTGGTCGAGCGCCCACCGTGCGGCCTTCCGTTTCAACTCAGCGAGTTCAGGATGCGGCTGGTCAAGACGAAACTCCTCTGGCCCTACGAGGACTTTCTGCATTCGGATCACGATAGACCGACTTCTCACTGTGGCCGGTAACTGGAATGTGTCGCGTTCGATAAAGCAGAGGCACTTCGGGTACCATGTACTATACCGTCCCTTCGCCAGCAGTTTGAACGCCTGTGAGCGGCTATACCCACCGTCCAACGCCGCTCGTGTGAGGTCACCTGCCTTCATCCAGGCGTCCACTTCGTCCGCGAGGAGGACAGCAGTCGGTGGAGTAGGGGCAGGAGGGATCTCTTCTGGGTGTTGGTCCCCACCCATCAATCCGCCGAGGTGGTGCAACGAGGCCGGGGTCAGGTGGGCGACATGAAGTAGACTGGTGCCGCGTATTCCAGGACACAGGAACTCCAACATGTCGAGCAAGGTGCTCTTCCCGGACTCCATCGTGGGCGAGACTATCGCGAGAATTGGAGAGAGGGCGTAGGCTTCGGCTGTCCAGGCGAACAGTGTCCACAAGGCCACTGCGGGGTATCCCCCCGCAGGGAGGACGAGGTGTCGGCGGAACTGCTCCGCGAGATCAAAGAGCAACTGATTTCCTTCGACACGCTTAGGCCACACATCTCCCCACCCTGAGTCCGAGGGGGGCTCGATGTGGAGTTCTCCGTGAGTCTCTACACTGTGCTCCGCGGCCGACAAGAGAGTCCGCATGTCGCGCGGGTCATCTTCGGACGCCCCGGCAAAGTGACCGCTCACGAACCCCTGCACGTCGGCAGGCGCGGCGGTGATTCCTTCCGCTGTGAGGATGCGCTCGAGCACGCGCGTGCGCTCATCGAGGGGCGGGAGGCCCACCTCGACAATCTCACAGCGGGAGCGCACCGCAGGGTCGAACTTCTCCACTTTGTTCGTGAGGAACATGACGCGGCAGACGTGCTCGAATTCTTCGAGCGGAACCCGGAGGGCTTCTTGGGCCTGAGGACTAAGCCCGGACGCCTCCTCGAAGAACAGCAGCTTCTTCGGGCTCAGCATCGACCGCATGAAACCCCCGACCACCTTTTCCCTCACGTGTTCCACATCGCCGCTTTCGCCCGCCTTGACTCGCATCACGCTCATGCCCTGTGAGTGATAGAGCTTAGTCGCGATGATCTGCGCGACGCTGGTCTTGCCGGTGCCCGGAGGGCCGTGGAGGATCAGGTGGCGCGGGAGGCCGTGCGACAGGTATCGCTCGAACCGCTGGCGCAGCTCTGGTGAAAGCGCCGTGTCCTCCAGGGTCTCGGGTCGGTAGCGATTCTCCCAGCTTTGCGTCGTAGGCTGCGTCATCGGGCCCATCCCCTTTTTCGAACAGGAGCCACCACACCCCCCCAACTTGCGCCCGTTCGGTTGGCGCGAACAGGGCCCCTCCCTGACGCCTACGGGGGTCGTTACTACTGGCCAAAACACTAGGGGTTGCCGGCGTAGTAACGCTGTCGTGATCTCCGTCTACCCTGCGACTGACGGCTGGTGCCCGCGCCGGCCCGACACGATTAGCGCCCGCCTGGTACTTCTCTGGCTATGAACCAGAGGACGACCAAGGCCGATCTGCTCCGCGCCGCAGAGCTACTTCCGGCCGGCAGCAGCATCGTGCTGTCGCGCGAGGCGTTGCTTGAGGCGCTGTCCGACAACGGAGCCGAGTCGCCCGACACGGATACCACCGCGCCACCCGCTCCGCTCTTAACGGCGCGCCAGGTGGCCGAGCGCCTGAACGTGTCGAAGAAATGGGTCTACGAGCACGCGGACAAGTTCCCGTTCACTCGCCACATCGGTGCGGCCCTGCGCTTCGACGCGGCGGGACTCGAGCGCTGGTTGTCGAAGCAACGACCATAGTTTCGGGCGCAGGTGCGCCTAACCTACGATCACCTCCCCGAGGTTTTTAATGCACTCGAACGGAGGAGAGACGATGCCTAGAAGGAGGAAGCGCCGCTCCAGCGGTTATGCCTTCCAGCGCGAGCGGAAGGACGGCACTCTGGTTTGGTACGTCGGCTATCGTGTGAACGGGAAGAAGGTCCGCCACGTCACCGAATGCACGGAGCCGCCTCGCGAGAACGGGAAGCCACCAAAAGAGGTGGAGGACGTGCTGCGAGAATGCATGAACGAGCTGGACGACGGCAGCTGGACGCACCCCACCACCTCGCTGACGCTTCAGGACCTACTCGACCTGGTCGGAGCGGCCTGGCGAGCGCTCGGGAGGAAGTCGCGCCTCAAGACTCCGACCGGCCGGGACGTCTCGACAGTCAAGCATCTGCGCGAAGCGTTCGGGCACGTCACAGACGTGAGGACCATCACGGCCACGCGGCTTGCCCGATACATGACCGACCGGCTCGACGCCGGAGCGCAGCCAAGCACGGTTCGAAATGAACTCAACTTGTTCCAGCGCGCCATGCGGCTCGCGCATCGGCAGGGCGAGCTCGCCAGGGTGCCGGCGTTCCCGACCATCAAGCCGACGACCGTTCGGGATGGGTACTTCGCGCCCGAGGACGTCGCGGCGGTGCTAGCGGAGCTGCCCGACCACTTGAGGGCGGTGGTCACGTTCGCCTACCTCACGGGCTGGCGCCTTGGGGAGATTCTGTCGCTCACGTGGGCGCGCGTGGACGTCGTCGGCCAGATGATCCGCCTAGAGGGCCATCGGACCAAGGCGGGGAAACCTCGGGTGTTCCCCTATCGCAAGTTCCCGGCCCTCCAGGCGCTGATCGCCCAGCAGCGTGACTACACGTCGGCTTGCGAGCGCCGCCACGGCCGGATCATCGCCCATGTGTTTCACCGGGAGGGTGAGCCGGTCAGACCCTTCAACAAGACGTGGCGGAGGGCCGTGGACCGTGCCGCACACGAGGAGCGCAACGGCATGCGCCTGGTGGTGCGTCCGAACCTGGTCGGCCGGCTGATCCATGACTTCCGCAGGACGTGCGCACGGAACATGCGTCGTCGCGGCCTATCGGAGTCCGACATAATGGACCTATGTGGCTGGGAGACGCGCGCGATGTTCCAGCGGTACTGCATCGTGGACGAGGATGCCCTGGCCGAGAGCGTGGCACGGTTCGCCGAGGGGGTCCCAGCTTCGTTAGCGGACCCGCGGCGGACTCGCGGAGCGGTCGGGGCGTGATGCCGACCGCTGCCCCACGACCGCGTAAGTCCTTGCCTGCAAAGGAACGGAGGGGGTGGGATTCGAACCCACGTGGGCTTGCGCCCGCCGGTTTTCAAGACCGGTGCATTGAACCGCTCTGCCACCCCTCCAGGTGCAAATGTAAGGCGAACCGGGCTGGTGGGCCGAGCGCGACGCGGCTGTCGGGCACTGACAGGTGTGCGTGCGGCGCATCCGCTCTCTACAATTCGCGCACCGACCCGCCCAACGCTCACCCGGAGGTGGTGCCATGCGGCTCTCCTGCGCCTTGTTCGCCCTCGTCGCCCTCAGCGCGCCGGCAGGCGCGACCGCGCAGGATCGGTTCGGGAGCGTCCCCGTCGAGCCCCGCCCGGAGGAGTACCTCCATTGGGACTCCGAGGCGTTCGACGAGATTCGGAGGGATCTCGAGGGGCGGATCGAGGAGGGGAGCCGCATCTGGAACACCCGCTTCGTCTTCACGTCCGTGCTCCCGCAGGCGGAGCACCGGCCGCACGACATCTCGATCGTCCACCGCGAAGGGTACACGCAGCCGGAGATCCACGAGCTCAAGTGGGATCTCTACATGATTCTCGACGGATCGGGGACAGTGCTCGTGGGTGGTGCGCGCGTGGCGTGGGTCGACGGGCGCCCGGCGGAGGAGCAGCGGCCCGAGCTTCGGGGCGCGCAGGCGTTCCAGGTTGCCAAGGGCGACCTGGTGCACGTTCCCGCTCGGGTGTGGCACCAGGTCGTCCTCGAGCCGGGCGCGTCGATGACCTACGCGCTCATCAACGTGAACGAGCCGGGCTGAAGGGCCGCACGCCGCGCCGTCAGTGCCGGAACAGCCTCCGCCCCGTGAACACCATCGCGATGCCGTGCTCGTCAGCCGCGGCGACCACCTCCTCGTCGCGCACGGAGCCGCCGGGCTGGATGGCAGCCCGCACGCCCGCCTCGGCCGCCGCGTCGATGCCATCACGGAACGGGAAGAAGGCGTCGGAGGCGAGCGCGCACCCTTCGAGCGCGTGCCCTGCCTCGCCGGCCTTCCGCACGGCGATCTTCGAGGAGTCGACGCGGCTCATCTGGCCGGCGCCGATCCCGAGCGTCGCGCCGTCACGAGCCAGCAGGATCGCGTTCGACTTGACGCCGAAGATCGCCGCCCAGGCGAATCGCAGGTCGTCCCACTCCGCTTCGGTCGGCGCGCGCTTGCTCGCGACCTTCCACGCCGGGTTGTCCTCGCCGTAGTAGGGCGGCTCGGCGGGCGTCTGCGCGAGCATGCCACCGTAGACAGATCGTAGCATGAGTGCTGCGGGCTCACGACTGTAACGTCCCAGGAACTCGCCCGGGTCCATCTCCGGATAGCTGAGCAGCCGCAAGTTCTTCTTCTTCGTGAGCGTCGCGACGGCCTCCTTCGCGAACGCGGGCGCCACGATGCACTCGATGAAGAGCTCCGACATCGCCTCGGCGGTCGCCGCGTCGACCTCGCGGTTCACGGCGATCACGGAGCCGAAGGCGCTGGTGGGGTCCGTCGCGAGCGCCCGCTCGTACGCGCCGGCGAGGGAGTCGGCGACGGCGACGCCGCACGGCGTGGTGTGCTTGACGATGCACACGGCCGCCCGTGCCGTGCGCGCGAACGGCGACAGGCTCAGCAACGCACCGTCGAGGTCGAGCAGGTTGTTGTACGAGAGCTCCCTGCCATGATGCTGCACGAGCGCCGCGAGGCCCGCACGAACTCCGAAGCCGTAGAACGCCGCCTGTTGGTCGGGGTTCTCGCCGTAGCGCAGCGTCTGGATCCGGGTGAGATCCGGGCGCAGGCGCGCGGGAAGCCCTTCGCCCTCGTCGGTGCCCGCGTCACCGCCCAGGTACTCCGTGATCGCGGCGTCGTACGCGCTCACGTGCCGGAACGCCTTCGCCGCGAGCCTCCGCCTCAGCCCGTCGGTATCGACACCGCCCACCCCCGCGAGGACGGCGTCGTAGTCGCTCGGGTCCACGACCACGAAGACGTCCCTGTGGCTCTTGGCCGCGGCGCGGACCATGGTCGGGCCGCCGATGTCCACCTGCTCCATCGCTTCTGCGACCGAAACATTCCCCTTCGCCACCGTTTCCCGGAATGGATAGAGGTTCACGGCCACGAGATCGATCGGCGCGTAGCCGAGCGCCTCGAGCGCGGCCATGTCGTCGGCGCGCTCGCGTCGCGCGAGCAGCCCCGCGTGCACCGCCGGATGAAGCGTCTTCACCCTGCCGTCCATCATCTCGGGATGGCCGGTCAGGTCGGAGACACTGGTGACGGCGAGACCCGCATCGCGCAGCGTGCGCGCGGTTCCTCCGGTCGACAGCAGCTCCCAGCCCGCCTCCGACAGCGCCTTTCCGAAGTCGACGATCCCCCGCTTGTCGGACACGCTGAGCAGCGCCCGCTTCATTTCATTTCCTCTGTGGTGGTGTGTAGGGTCATGGGTGTCGGCTCCTCGCCCGCGGCGATGGCCTCCGTGACGTGGTCGACAGCGGCGGGATACAGCTCGTGCTCGACCGCGAGCACCCGCGCGGCGAGCGTCTCGGGCGTGTCACCTTCCCGCACCGGGACGCGCCGCTGCGCGATGACCCGGCCGCGGTCGTACTCCTCGTCGACCCAGTGGACCGTGGCGCCGCTCTCCGCCTCGCCCGCCTCGAGGACGGCCTGGTGGACGCGCAGGCCGTACATCCCCTTCCCCCCGAACTTCGGCAGGAGCGCGGGATGGATGTTCAGGATCCGTTGCCGGTAGCGCTCGACCACCGCGCGGGGAACGAGCTTCAGATAGCCGGCGAGAAGGACGAGCTCGACGCCATGCCGGTCGAGAACGTCGAGCATCTCCCGCGCGATCTCGGCGGGCTCGCGAGACCCGGGCGACACGATCGCGACCGCCACGCCGGCCGCGTGCGCGCGCAGCGTCGCGCCTGCGTCGGGACGGTCCGTCACGAGCAGGACGATCTCCCAGCTCCGCGAGGGGCCCTGGTGATCGAGGAGTGCTTGGAAGTTGCTGCCGCCGCCCGACGCGAAGACGGCCGTGCGGAGCTTCACGCGAGCTCGCCCCCGTAGTGCGGGACGAGGAAGGGGTTGCTGAAGCGCTCCCCGCCGACGGTCGTAGGCGGGCCGTGGCCGGGGTAGAGCTTCGTGTGGTCGGGAAGCGTGAGGAGCTGCTCGCGGATCGACCTCATGAGCGTCTTCATGTCCCCGCCGGGGAGGTCGGTGCGGCCGATCGAGCCTTGGAAGACGACGTCGCCGACGAGTGCGAAGGACGCGTCGTCGGATACGAGCATCACATGACCCGGGGCATGCCCCGGCGTGAACCGCACGTCGAGCGCGCACGGCCCGAGATCGAATCGGAGCCCATGCGGAAGCTCATCCGTAGGCTCAGGCAGCTCGCCCAGCTGCATCCCGAACATCGCCGCCTGATGCGGCATCGCCCGGTACATGGGGAGCGCCTCGGCGTGGAGCCAGATCGGCACGTCCGGGACGGCGCGCCTGATCTCGGAGACACCCTCGACGTGATCGATGTGCGCGTGGGTGAGCAGGATGGCCACGAGATCGAGCTTCTCGTGACCGATCGCCTCGGCGATGCGGGGGGCGTCGGCGCCGGGGTCCACGACCGCGGCCAGGCCGGTCGATCCGCAGACCAGCAGGTATGCGTTCTCCCCGAACCCTCCGCCGGTGAAGGTTCGGACCTCCACCCTCTCAGCCCCGAGGGGGCGTCAGACGGTGAAGGAGCTCCCGCACCCGCAACCGCCGGAGGCGTTGGGATTACGGAAGGTGAAGCCCTGGCCCATCATGCTGGAGACGTAGTCGATCTCGACGCCGTCGAGATACTGGGCGCTGAAGGGATCGACGAAGAGCTTCACGCCGCCCACCTCGAGCACTTCGTCGTCATCCTCCGGGCCGTCCTCGATGTTGAGGCCGTACTGGAAGCCGGAGCATCCGCCCGGGAGCACCGCCACGCGCAGGCCGACCCCGCCTGCCACGCCGTGCTCCTGTACGAAGTCCTGGACTTTCTCGGTCGCCGTGCGCGTCAGAGTGACCATGGGCGCCCGCATCCTCCTATCTATCTGCATGTGGGTCCTGCTCGCCCCCTGAATACCCAGGGTGCCGGGGCGGGTTTCGCCGCCCCACTCGGTGAAGCTAACCGGGTCCGAAAAACGGGGTCAACGGCGGTACGCCTCGAGAATGAGATCGGCGGCGGACCGGAGGTCGTCGGCGACCCACGTCCCCTCCGGGACGGCCGCCTCCTGGTCGCGGCCGTACCCCGTCCGAACCAGGATCCCTTGGCCGCCGAGCTCCACCGCTGGCAGCACGTCGGTCACCTTGTCGCCGATGTAGTACGAGCGCGCCAGGTCGATCCCGAGGGCGGCCGCCGCCCGCCGGTGCATTCCGGTGGCGGGCTTGCGGCAGTCACAGGGGCCGGTCACGTCTGGGTGGTGCGGGCAGTGCTCGGTGGCGTCGACGGGCGCGCCGCTCTCCGCCAGCTCGCGCTCCAGGCGGGCCGCAACGGCCCCGTAGTCCGCCTCGCCGTAGAGCCCCAGCGCGATGCCCGACTGGTTGGTCACGGTCACGAGCGCGAGCCCGGCGGCACGTAGCTCCGCGAGCGCCGAAGCCGCACCGGGCACGAGACGCACGCCCTCGGGATCGGCGAGGTAGCTCCGCTCTTGGATGATCGTGCCGTCCCGGTCCACGAACAGCGCCGCGCGCAGCGTCATCAGGCGGCGCCCGATGCGCGCGCCCCGACCACCCTCTCGATCAGCTCGCCCTCCTGTCCCGGGAGCACCGTGCGCAGGTCGAGCAGGAGCACGTCGTCCACGATCCGTCCGACGACGGGCGGATGCCCTCGCCTGAGCGCGCGCGCGAGTCCAGTCGCGCCGACTCCCGTGACCTCCACGGCGCAGGACGGCAGCTCCACACCCGGGAACGTGCCGCCGCCCACCGCGCTCGCGGCGTCGACGACCCCGCACGCGACTCCGGCTTCCTGGAGCGCCGACGCCACACGTCGCGCGCGCGGCGCGAGCGTGTCGGGCCGTGCCGCGAGCATCCGCAGCGTGGGGATCTCCTGGATGGCGCGCGCCGGGTCGCGGTAGAGGCGGAGCGTCGCCTCGAGACCGGCGAGCGTCACTTTGTCCACGCGCAGCGCACGGCAGAGCGGGTTCGAGCGCATGCGCGCGACGATCTCCTTCCGCCCCAACACGAGGCCCGCCTGCGGACCGCCGAGCAGCTTGTCCCCCGAGAAGACGACGACGTCGCTGCCGGCGGCGAGCGAGTCGTGCGGCCTCGGCTCGCCCCCGAGACCGAGTGCCCGCGGGTCGACCATGAGGCCCGATCCGAGGTCGTGCACGAGCGGGACGTCGCGGGCTCGTGCGAGTCCGGCCAGCTCCGCGAGCGACGCCTCCTCCGTGAAGCCGGTGATGCGGAAGTTCGACCGATGGACCTTCAGGATGACCGCGGCCTCGCTCTCGTCCATCGCGCTCTCGTAGTCGCCGCGGCGCGTCCGGTTCGTCGCGCCGACCTCGACGAGCCGCGCCCCGGAGCGCTCCAGGATCTCGGGGATCCTGAACCCTCCGCCGATCTCGATGAGCTCCCCGCGCGAGACGAGCACGCCGTGCCCACGCGCGAGCGTGTTGAGCGCGAGCACGAGCGCCGCGGCGGCGTTGTTGACGACGAGCGCGTCCTCGGCGCCGGTGAGCTCCGTGAGGAGCGTGACGCAATGTACGTAACGTGAGCCGCGCTCTCCGGCCTCGATGTCGTACTCGAGGTTGGTGTACTGCCCCGCGGCCGCGAGCATCGCCTCGACCGCCGATGCGGCCAGAGGCGCTCGGCCCAGATTCGTGTGCAGCACCACGCCCGTGGCGTTGATCACGCGGCGGAGGGATGGGACGTCCCCGGCCACGAGGATTCGCTCGGCGCCCTGCGCGTAAAGGGCGGGTGCGGCGACGTCCTCCGTGGCGTCGCCCCGCGCGATGCGCGACCTCACCTCGGCGACAGACCGGCGCGCCGCGTCGAGCACCCGACCACGCGGATAGCGCTCGAGCAGGGACGCGAACTCCGCCGACGCGAGCAGGCCGTCGACGGACGGGATCGCGCTCCGGGGGTCGCTCACGCGCGCCTCACCCCGCCCCCGGGCCGTTCCCGGGCACCGTGTCCGGCGCGCGCGCGCCGTCGGGGACCGTGTCGGGCGCTTGGACGGAGTCCGCCGCGGCCGGCGTGTCCGGAGGCGGTGGCGCCTCCAGCACGAGGGTCGCCTCGCCGCCACCCTCGGGAAGGCCGTTCACGTTCACCACGGAGCTCACGCGCACCTGATACTCCACCCCCACCTCGAGGGGCGCGTCGAGCAAAGCGACGAGCCTGCGTCCGGGGAGCACGCGCCCAGGAGGCGTGGCGCCGGCCTGGCCACCCGACGCCGCCCCCCTTCCGCCCCCGCCCCGCACCCCGGGAAGCTGCGGCGGGCCGGACCTCGCCGGCGTGACCGCCACCGTGTCGGATGGCGCCGT
>Ga0214472_10008822_pt1 | contig 10522 bp, 7 predicted proteins | sample RVTome_6_FD_207662 | JGI IMG/M metagenome (GOLD analysis project Ga0214472, IMG submission 207662) | Soil microbial communities from uranium-contaminated site in the Upper Colorado River Basin, Wyoming, United States - RVT140D175 | ecosystem: Environmental > Terrestrial > Soil > Contaminated >...
GTTGATCGTCCTCTGGTTCCTGTTGACGGGTCGGGTGCGGGCGGCTGCTGCGGCGTTCGTGACCATGATCGTGCTGGCCACGGCGACCCTGCCGGTCGTCGGCATCGGTCCGTGGCTGGACTATCCGATTGTTCTCGCGAACCTGGGGCCTCCGACCGAGCTGACCGATGTGCTCGCCCCAACTGTCTGGCTCTCGGCGGTTATGCCGCCGCTCGTCGCGCAGGCCCTGATGACCGTGCTCGGGCTCGCGGTCGTGGCGTGGTCGGCGCGCTACCGGAGCGCTCGCGTCAGCTTTGGCGTGACGGTCATCGTGTCCGTGCTGATCGCCCCTGCGCTCTACCCGCACTACCTGGCGATCCTGGTCCTGCCGATAGTGCTCGCTCTTCAGCTTCGGGTGCCCATCGTCCTCGTCGGATTCGTGTTCCTGTCGGCCATCGGCGGTGCCCCGGAGGTCTTCGGAGAGGCCGCGTGGATCGTCAACCGGGTCGTACCGATGCTTGGGGCGCTACTGCTAATCGTCGGTCTCCTTTGGTTCGGCCGTTTGGCGCTGCCAGGGCGCCATGGACCCGACTGGCACCGCGAAGTTCACGAACCGGGTCGGGCAGTGGATTGACGTCCACCGTTGTGAGACTATGCTGTCCTCATGAAGACTACCTCGATCTCAAAGGGCGGTCAGATTTCCATCCCTGCCGAAGTTCGACATCGATGGCGAACGTCACGTGTCGTCCTGGAGGACCAGGGAGCCACCGTCCTGATCCGGCCGATCCCCTCGGACCCGATCGGGTCGGCGATGAGATCCCTCTCGGGCCGGGCTCCATCAAGCGATCAGCTGCGCTCGCTGGTTCGCGAGGAAGAGGCGGCGAACGACGCCCGCCGAAAGGCGCGGCCCTGACGCTCCTCGACGCACAAGCGATCGTTGCTGCGCTTACCGGCGAGCCCGCGGCGGACGAGGTCGAAGTCCTCCTGCGAGACGAAACAGACCCAGCCTGGCTGAGCGCAGTCAACCTTGCAGAAACCCTCGACGTGTTGGTCCGCCATCAGGGCTGGCCGGTCTCTGAGGTCGAAGAGAAGTTGCGATGGCTCACGCTCGGCGGTCTTCGAATCCTGCCGATCGACGAGAGCATCGGGTTGAGTGCCGGGCGACTCCACGCTCGCCACTACCAGCGTGACCGCCGACCCCTCTCGATGGCCGACTGTGTTGCGCTCGCCAGCGCGATCGGCTTAGGTGAACGATTAGCGTCTTCGGACCCAGCCCTCCTCGCCACCGCGGTCGATGAGGGCTGCCAAGTGCTCGTTCTGCCGGACTCCAAGGGTCAACGGACGATCATCGCCAAAGTCATCGGCGGTCCCGAGCAATCCGACGAGTCATGACCTGGATGCTTTGACGCCACCAGGGCCCGGCCGAGGTCGGCCAGACGCACACCACGGCGTCCTTCTTGCCGTAGTTGCGCCCGAAACGGGCTCGTAGACTGCTGTCCATGTCGACGTCGTCGATGAGCGTCCTGGCCCCCACGATGGGTCTCCGTGGCCGCGTCATGAGCCTGGCCAGCGAGTTTCAGCTCGATGGGGGCATCGTGGCGATGTTCGTGGCATCCCGGTTCCTGCTCGTCGCAGCGGCGGTCGTCGCCGAGACGCTCATTCCCCGGAATGCCTTGCTGATCCCGGGCGACTCCGCTCCCATCCTGACGAGCCTGACCAGCTGGGACGGCTGGTACTACCTCGGCATTGTCCGCGAGGGCTACCACCTGGACCCGGTGGCCGGCGACTATCGCGACACGGCATTTGCGCCGCTCTATCCGCTGATCGTGCGGGTGCTGGCGGCACCGTGGCCGGCGTTCAGCGGCTTGGTCTCGGTCCTCGTCTCGAACGTCCTGTTCCTCGCTGCGCTGGGCCTCCTTGCCCGGCTTGGCACGCCCTACCTGGGCCGGCGTCGCGCGGCGCTGGCAGCCGGGCTGCTTGCGATTTATCCGTTCGCGTCGGCCTTCGGGATGGCGTACACGGAGAGCCTCTTCCTCCTGTGCATGGTCGCCGCGTTCCTGGCGGCCGAGCGCCGCCGGCGAGCCTGGGCGGGCATCTTCCTCGCGCTGGCCGTCCTGTCGCGGCTCCAGGGCGTGGGCCTGATCGTGCCGTTGTGGGTCCTCATGGCTCGCCAGGACGGCTGGCGCCTGCGTCCCTCCCAGCTCTGGTTGCTGCTCGGTCCGTTGGCGGCGGTCGGGTTCGCCGCCTACGTCGGGTGGTTGACGGGCAGCGTCTCCGGCTTCCTCGATGCCCAGAAGGCGTGGGGGCGAACCGGGATCGGCTCCGCCGCGCCGGACGAGACGATCGCGGCGAAGTTCTCGCCCTACCTCGGGGCGCTCGTGCTCACAATGCTCTGGTCGGTGGCCCTGCTGATCTTCCGTCGCGTCGATCGCCTGCGCGTCGAGTACTTCTTGGTGCCCGTCGTCTTCATCATGGCGGAGCTCTCGAGCGGATCGCTCGAGGCTGTCGGCCGGGTCACCATGGTCGCGTTCCCGTATGCCTGGATCCTGGCCAACCGGCGATCGCTGTTCGCCCGCCGAGCGTGGCCGGTCACCTCGGCCGGGCTGTTCGTGGTCGTGGCCATCCTGTCGTTTGGTGGGTACTGGGTCCCGTGAGCCTGTCGATCGTCCTGCCCGCCTACAACGAGGCCGATCGCATCGGGCCCGCCCTCGACGAGCTGTTGGCATATCTCATGACGGCCCATGGCCTGCCCCACCCGATCGAGGTGCTCGTGGTGGACGACGGAAGCGTCGACGACACGGCCGGTCTCGTGCAAGAACGGCCCGAAGCCGCGGGATCGATCGCCGGCGTCACGCTGTCCGTCCTGACCGTGCCGCATGGCGGGAAGGGCGCCGCCGTCCGGGCCGGGATGCTCGCCGCGACCGGTGAACTGGTCGTCTTCACGGACGCCGACATGGCCACGCCACCGGATCAGCTCCCGTTGCTGGTCGACCGGCTTGACGGTCATGACGTCGCCCTCGGGTCGCGGATCCAGCCCGACGGCTCGGACATGCGGGCCACGCAGCCCGGCTATCGCCGGCTGCTGGGGAAGGCGTTCCACGTGCTCGCATCCCTCTGGGTGGTCGGCCCGGTCCAGGACACGCAGTGCGGCTTCAAGGGGTTCACCCGGGCGGCCGCGCAGGACCTCTTTGCGCGCCAGCGGATCACGAGCATCGTGTTCGACGTGGAGCTGATCTATCTCGCCAGGCGCCGCCGGTACCGACTGGCGATCGTGCCGATCCGCTGGTTCGACAAGCGGGGCTCCCGGATGCGTGCCAACGCCCGCATGGCGATCCGTGTCGCGTGGGATCTCTTCCGGATCCCGTTGATCCACCGGAAGGATGGCCGGGGCTCGGTCCCGCGCGCCTGATGGACATGTCGGCGCTCTTGCGCCTCGGTCGGACTGCGCTTCCGATCGTTGCGACATTGCTGCCGATCGCATCGATCGCGGGCGTCCTGGCCTTCGCTGGCTCGACGCTCGGCTATGACTTCCGGGCATACCACGCGGCGGCGGCCCGGGTCCTGGACGGCCAGCCGCTCTACGACCTCGGCTTTGAGGCCGCCGGTGGCTTCGGGCTGTTCTATTACCCGCCGTTGTTCGCGCCGTTCATCCTCCCGTTCGGCCTCCTGGCCGAGTCGACCGCCGTCGTGGTCTGGGTCGGCGTCCTCCTTGCCCTGTTCGGTCTCGGGGTCGCGATCCTGCCCGTCGCCCGTGTCGTTCGCTGGTGGATCGTCCTGCTGGCCGGGTTGTCCTGGCCGTTCCTCTACGCGGTCAAGCTGGGCCAGGTCGGACCGATCCTCTTCCTCCTGTTCGCCATCGGCTGGCGATGGTTGGCGGATCCGACGCGCGTCGGCGCCAGCGTCGCGATCGGCACGGCGGTGAAGCTCCAGCCCGCGATCCTGTTCCTCTGGGCCTTGCTCACCCGTCGATGGGCCGCCGTCGTGACCGGCCTTGTCGCGTTGGGCGTGCTTGGCGTCGTCGCCACGTTGCTCGTCGGAGTGACGGCCTGGACCGATTTCGTGCAGCTCGTTCGCCAGGTCGCGGACCCGATCACGACGCCGCACAACGTGACGCCGGGGGCGGTTGCCTTCCAGCTGGGGGCACCCACCGAGGTCGCCACCGCGGTCCAGTGGGCGAGTGTCGTTGCCGTCCTGGCGGCGATCGTCGCCGCCACCCGTTGGGCCACGGACGAGAGCTCGTACCTGGTGGCGGTGATCGCCAGCCAGCTGCTGTCCCCGGTGCTCTGGGACCACTACGCAATGCTCCTGCTCCTGCCGGTCGCCTGGCTCTGTTCGCGCGGGCACTGGTGGGCCGCCCTGATTCCGGTCTCGACGGCGTTGGCGCTCGTCGGGATCACGCCGCCGATCGCGTATCCGCTCGGCTTTGTCGTTGCGCTCGTTGCGACGCTGGCGGTGGGCATTCGGGCGAGACGTATCGAGGCTCGCTGATGTCATCAGCGATGCCCTGGAGGTCCGACGTCGGCGTCTGGGTCGGCCTGGCGGTGACGGCCATCGCGGCCATCGTCTACTGGTTGTGCGCCAGGGACTTCGACGCCGGTCGAGGGGACCTCTTCTACCTCGCGGACGCGTTCCTGCACGGACGGACTTGGCTCGACTTCCAACCGGGACCCAACGACGTGATCATCGTGGACGGTCGGTTCTACGTGCCATTTGCGCCATTCCCCGCGATCGCGCTCATGCCCGTGGTGGCCCTCCTTGGGCCGGTGGGCGCGGACGAGGTGGAATCGGGCATCAACGCGCTCCTGGCGGCCGGTGGGGTCGGCCTGAGCTGGATGCTGCTCGGACGCATCGGGGTCGCGCGACTCCGGGATCGCCTCGCGCTGGTCGTGCTGTTCGGGTTCTCCACACAGATCCTCTGGGTCACGACGCGCGGCGGGGTCTGGCACACCGGCCATCTCGTCGCGACGATCCTGACCTTCGCCTGCCTGATCGAGCTGTGGGGCCGGCGGCGGGCGTGGCTGATCGGCCTGCTCGCCGGAGCCGCGTTCCTGACCCGGGCGCCGCTCGCGTTCGCCGTCCCGCTCTACGCGTTGCTCCTGTGGGAAGGGCCGCGCCTGGCGATCAGCGGGATCCCGTGGCGGCGGTGGGCGTGGCTGACTGCCGGGGTTCTCCCGTCGATCATCCTCTTCTTCGCCTACAACCAGCTCCGCTTCGGGACGCCACTCGAGTCGGGGTATGCGCTGGCGACGCTGCCCAGCTTCCTCGAGGACCAGCGGGCAAAGGGCCTCTTCTCGCTGGCCCATGTGCCGATGAACCTCGACTACTTCCTGGTCCACCTGCCGTTCGTCGTCCGGGAGTTCCCCTACCTGCGACCTGACGGCCTCGGACTGTCGGTGTTCCTGACCAGCCCGGGGCTGCTGTACGCGATCCGCGCGGATTGGCGGGACGCACGATCGTGGCTGTTGCTTGGCGGAGCGGCGCTCGTTCTGGCACCGACGCTGCTCTACTACGGCGGCGGCTGGCTCCAGTACGGCTACCGCTACTTCCTCGATTCGGTGCCGTTCGTCATCGCCCTGTGCGGTCTTGCCGCCGTTCGCGAGGGCGGGATCGGGCGGGGATGGCTGGTGCTGATCGCGATCGGGACGGTGGTGATGGGCTTCGGGGTCTACTGGGCATACATCATCTGAGCGACGTGGCAGATAAGCTCCCGCCCATGAGGCGTCTGCTGCGCGACTGGGACCTCCGCCCGATCTGGGTCGGTATCGCGGTCATGCTGCTGGTGGCGCTCGCCGTCGAGACGGTCGTGCTCTACCGGATCATCGACGAGCAGGAATCGATCGGGAGCGACCTCCACTTCTTCCAGAGCGTGGCGCGGCGCTGGCTCGACACGGGGGTCTACTACACGGACAGCCAGCTGGCCGGGCCCTATGTCGTTGCCACCAACGTCGACAACATCTATCCACCCCACGCCCTCTACCTCTTCGTTCCGTTCCTCTTCGTCCCGGACATCCTGTGGTGGGTCATCCCCATCGCGCTGCTCGGCTACCTGGTCTGGTGGTGCCGGCCCGCGACGTGGGCCCTGCCGATCCTGGCCCTGCTCCTGCTCTACCCCAAGACGCCGGCGGTCTTGCTGTACGGGAACTCGGACATCTGGGCAACGGCCTTCGCGGCCGCCGGCGTCCGGTGGGGCTGGCCGGCGGTGCTCGTGTCGTTCAAGCCGTCCGTCGGCTTCCTCGCCCTGGTCGGGATCGGGAACCGCGCCTGGTGGATCGGTGCCGTAGTACTCGCGTTGGCGAGCCTGCCGCTGATCGCGCTGTGGTTGGACTACCCGCGATTGATCCTCAATTCCGATGCGAACATCGGCCGGGCGCTCAGCGATCTCCCGCTCTTCGCGCTGCCGATCGTCGCCTGGTTGACGTCCACGCGGCGAGGCGATATCCCGATGCGAACGTGGGCCATGAAGCTGATCCGCCGGGAGGATCGATGACCGCAGCCACCGTCTCCGCCACGCGTTCGGTCAGGGACGTGCCGCTGCCGGTGCTGCTGTCAATCGCGCTGTCCGCGTTCCTCATGTTCACCGTGGAGCCGCTCGTCGGGCGCCTCCTGCTGCCGCTGTTCGGTGGCGGTCCCATGGTGTGGACGGCGGTCCTGCTGTTCTTCCAGGTCGTGCTGGTGGCGGGCTACGCCTACGCCCACGCGTCGGTGACGTGGTTCGGTCGTTGGGGTCCGCTCATCCACCTGGGGCTCGCCGCCGCGGCGGTCTTCGTGCTCGTCCAGGCCCCGACCGCCCTCAGCGCCGGCGCCGCGCGTTCGGCCATGGACGCCGCCTGGGCGCTCGCCGGGTTCATCGGCCTGCCCGCGCTCGTGTTGTCGGCGACGACCCCGCTCGTCTCGAGCTGGCTCGCGGCCATCAGCCCACAACGGGAGGGCGATCCGTACTGGCTCTTCGGCCTGGCCAATGCCGCGGCACTAGTCGGACTCGTGATCTACCCGCTCCTGATCGAGCCGCGGCTCGGCATCGCCGCCCAGCGTCTGGTGTGGACGGTTGGCTTCGTCGGCTTTGGTGCACTCCTCGTGTGGACGGTCCTTGGCGCCATCCCGGGGGTGGCGAGCCGCGCCCGACCTGGCTGGATCGGTTTGCAGGAGACGGTCGGCGCCGCCTCGGAGGCGGTCACCTGGTCTCGTCGAGGTCGCTGGCTGCTGCTGGCGGGGGTTCCGTCGGGTCTCGTTGCCGCCGTGACCACATTCCTTGCGACCGACCTCGGCTCGATGCCGCTGCTCTGGGTTGTGCCCCTCGCCGTCTACCTCGTCTCGCTGGTCGTCGCGTTCTCGGGCCGGGCCGCACGCATCGCCAGGGGTGCGGCCGTCGCGACGCCCGGCGCGGCGGTGCTCCTCGTGGTCACGTCCGGGTCCTTCGGCGCGTGGCCGGTGACGGCGACCGTGCCGCTCGCGCTCGTTGGCTTCCTCATCGTCGCGACCGGGCTCCACGGCCGGCTTGCTCACGACCGACCGCATCGTGCCCACCTGACCGACTTCTACCTCACCCTGACCGTCGGGGCGGCCGGCGGATCGGCGCTCGTCGCGATCGTGGCGCCCTCGATCCTGCCGGACCTCTGGGAGTACCCCATCCTGCTCGTCGGAGCCTTGGTCGCCCTTGCCCTGGGCGAACCACTGCCGGGTCGTCCGGGCGGCGGCCTGACCTTCGGGCCGTTCTTCACCGCCCTGCCGGGTCGCCTGGTCCCCTACCTGCTGGTGGCCGGCCTCCTCGCGGCGTGGCTCATCGCCAGCAACGCCACCGCGCTGGTCGCGGGTGTGGCGTGGATTGCGATCGGCGGGCTGATCCTGCTCTTTGGCGGTCGGCGCTGGTTGCTCGTCGTCGCCACGACGCTCGTTCTCGTCCTTGCCGCCTTCGTCCTCCAGCCGACCGAGTTCCGCGGCCGCAGCTTCTTCGGCATCACCCGAGTGGTGCGTTCAGCGGACATGGGTCTGACCGTGCTGGTCAGCGGGACCACGATCCACGGCTCCCAATGGACCGACCCGGCAAGGCATGACGTCCCGACGGCCTACTACGGAGCGTCCGGTCCGGCCGCCGATCTGTTCGAGGTCGGCGCGAAGACACCGGCGACCGGTGCGGCCAACGTCGGCGTCGTCGGCCTGGGTGCAGGCGAGCTCTCCGCGTACGCCGAAGCCTTCACGGTGATGACCTACTTCGAGCTCGACCCGGTCGTGGTCAGGGTCGCCCAGGATCCCGCGCTGTTCACCTACCTCGCTGACGCTCCTGGCGAGCCGCGGATCGTGTTGGGCGACGGGCGCCGCTCGCTCGCGGCCGAGCCGGACGGCACCTTCGACCTGCTCGTGCTCGATGCCTTTTCCAGCAATGCTGTCCCGATCCACCTGTTGACCGTGGAGGCGATCGGCGATGCTCTGCGGACGGTCGACCCTGACGGGGTCATTGGGTTCCACGTCTCGAACCGCTTCTACGATCTTGCGCCGCCGATCGCGGCGGCCCTGGCCGAGGAGGGCGTGATCACCCTGGAACGGTCGGGCGGAGGAGAGGTGGCGGGGGAGCTCCCGAGCCGCTGGCTGGCGGCTTCGCGGAGCTCGGAGCGGCTCGACGCGCTTCGAGCGCTGGGCTGGACGACCGTGACGCCCGCTGACCACCCGTTCACCGACGACCACGCCGACCTGCTCTCGTACCTGCGTCTCGGGTTCTGACGGGCGCGACCCGGGTTGTGACGGGCGGTTGCCTCCGCAACCAAAACCGCAGCCGGTGCTAGAGTCTGGTTCGTGACCCCAGCCACGCTCGACGCGGAGCCTGCCTGTCCGGACGGCGTTCGGCCGCAACCGGCCGGCGGTGCCTCGACCGAGCCCGCCCGACGCCTTCGCGCGGAGCGCCGTCGCGTCGCCGACATCCCCGAAACGGACTGGGACGCGCTCGCAGCGCGCACGCCCTGGGCGACGCCCTTCTCCAGCTGGGCGTTCCAGCGCGCCTGGTGGGACGCCTACGGCGACAACGCCCACGAGGAGACACTCCTCGTCTGCGCCGATGGACCCAACGGCGACGCTCCGGTCGCAATCGTCCCGCTGATGCATCGCCACGAGGTGGAGCCGAGCGACGCCCTGACCCGCACCACGATCCGCCACGGCGCGACGATGGAGCTGACACCCGTCGAACCGACGGCCACCGCGGTCTTCTTCGGCGCCTCGTACCACGCCGACTACGCGACCATCCTGGCCGCGCCCGACGATCTGCCCGCCGTGGCAGAGGCGCTGGCGGACCACCTGTCGAACACCCTCGGGCGGCATCGTTGGGACGTGGTGGACCTGCGGCGGCTGCGCTGCGGCGACCGCGCGTCCGATGCGCTCGCTGCGGCCTTCGGGGCGCGCGAGATGGCCGAGGGCTGGACCCTCAACGTCGAGCGTGAGGACGTCTGCCCGGTCGTGACCCTGCCCGAGGGTGTCGACCTCGATGGATACCTCGGCACGCTTGGCAAGAAGGAACGGCACGAGATCCGGCGCAAGGTCCGGCGGGCGGAGGCGGTCGGCGAGCTGCGGTTCGACGATTCGGCGGATCCGCTGGCCGATCTCGACGCCTTCATCGTCCTCCACCAGAAGCGCTGGGGTGAGCTCGGTCTCTTCCCCGACACGCCCGGCGGCGCGCAGAGCCGGGTCTTCGCTCGGCGCCTGTTCGAGCTCAACGGCGAGGGCGGGCCAGTCCGGCTGACGTTCCTGACCGTGGGTGGCCGCCGGATCGCGGCCGGCATCCACCTAGAGACCGACGACGGCTACCTCTACTACAACGCCGGCATCGATCCTGACGCGCGCGATCTCTCGCCCGGCGTCCTGATGGTCTACGCCTACGTCCGACGGGCGATCGCGGCCGGCAAGCGCCGGATCGATCTCCTGCGCGGCAACGAGCCGTACAAGTACGAGTGGGGCGCCGTGGACGAACCGATCCAGCGGCTGCTCGTCCGGCGACGGGACGTCGCCCAACGTAGGGACAGCTGACGTGAGCGCACCATCCCATTTCGACCGAAGCCTGGACGCCCTGGTCCGCCCAAACCTGGCCGGTGGCCGCCGGATCCGGGTGGTGGAGGTCCTCGCGACCGGAACCAACGGCGGCGCCCAGGAACACCTCTACTCGCTCGTGACGCGCATCGACCGAGCGCGCTATGACGTGTCGGTCGTGGCGCTGTCGGGTGGCAGCGCCGTTCGCAAGCTCCAGCGGGCGGGCGTTTCCGTCCTCGTCATCGATGACCCGGACGACGCGATCGCCGTCGGTGCGATGGCGGCCCACCTCGCCGAGGTCCGTCCGGACGTCGTCCACGCCCACATGTACCGAGCCGAGACCGTCGCCACGCGCGCGGTGATCGCGCTGGGCGAGGCGGGGCAGCGGCGGCCATATCTCGTGGCGACGATCCACTCGAGCCGGATCCGCTCGCTCGATGACCAGCAGCACCTGCGCGAGCTGACGCCATACATGGACCGCCTGATCGCGGTCTCCGAATCGATCGAGCACAAGCTCGTCGACGAGCAGCGGACC
>Ga0214472_10008824_pt1 | contig 10521 bp, 7 predicted proteins | sample RVTome_6_FD_207662 | JGI IMG/M metagenome (GOLD analysis project Ga0214472, IMG submission 207662) | Soil microbial communities from uranium-contaminated site in the Upper Colorado River Basin, Wyoming, United States - RVT140D175 | ecosystem: Environmental > Terrestrial > Soil > Contaminated >...
TCGCTTTCCAGCTCATGGCGAAATTCGCTGTCGGCCAGCACCACGCCGGCCAGAAACGTGCCAAGCGCCGGTGACAGCCCCACCAGCGTCATCAGCGATGCAATGCCAACCACGATCGCCAGCGCCAGCGCGGTATTGATTTCGCGTAGCCGGGCGGAATGCACGAAACGGAACAAGGGGCGGATCAGGTAATGCCCGCCCGCGATCACCGCCACAACCGCCGCCAGCGTTACCAGTGTGACGCCCCAGGCCGGCAGATCGGCAATGAAGCGGGTGGCAGCGCCGCTGTCGTTTTCGGCGCGCGCCACGGCGCGCGCCCCGGGCAGCGCCAACAGCGGCATCAGCGCCAGCATCGGGATCACCGCAATATCCTGCGTCAGCAGCACGGCAAAGCCCGACCGCCCACCTGCGGTCTGCATCAGCCGCTTTTCCGTCAGCGTTTGCAGCACGATCGCGGTTGATGACAGCGACAGCACCATGCCAAGCGCCAGCGCGATGCGCCAGCTTTGCCCCATTGCCAGCACGATCAGCGCGATCAGCGCCATGGTGAGCACGATCTGCAGCCCGCCAAGCCCGATCAGCTTGTTGCGCATCGCCCATAGTGCGCGCGGTTCCATCTCCAGCCCGATCAGGAACAGCATCATCACCACGCCGAATTCGGCGATGTGCTGCAGATCGCGCATTTCGCTGCCGGCAAGGCCAAGCAGTGGCCCGATCAGCAGGCCGATCAACAAATAGCCGAGCACCGAGCCAAGCCCAAGCCGCGTCGCGACCGGCACCGCCACGACCATCGCGGTCAGATAGAGCGTGGCTTGAAAAAGGAAGCTTTCCATTCTGCCCCTTGGCTGCGTGGCGGTGCCGTTGCCCGGGCCGGCTGCGGCCCCGTCGGGTCGCGGCCGCACGATACGAAGCAAGCAGCGGATGCAGCTGCAAGCGTAAAGCATGGCATGCATGGCGCAAGCCAGATCTTGTGAAAAATGCCTGCGCGATACGGGTTTGCGCGGTCGCCGCCTCAGTTTCCGGCAAGCAGATGAAGCACCAGCGTGCGGCCGCTTTTCGCATAGCTGAGCTGGCTGGTCGAGATCGCCACCACCTGCCCGCCATCGACCCGGTCGCCAACCTCGACGGTTTGGAACCGACCATTCGCCAGGCGCAGCAGCGCGCGGCGGCTGCCCGCGGCGCCGAACACGCCCACCAGTGACAGCTCGCCCAGATTAAGCGCATTCGACTCGGTCGCCTGCCGCGCCACTACCGGCGAAAAGCCGCTGTCGGCGGCGGTGGCGTCTGGCTCGGGTTCATCCATGGCAGCGGCGGGGGCGGTTGCGGGGGCTGTGGCGGGGGCCTGCGAGGCAAGGCTTTCGCGCAGCGCCCGCGCCACGGCATCGCTGAAATCACGCGGCCGGGTTTGCGGGCGTGGCGAGGCGGCGACCGCAAGGCGTGTGGCGCTGGCCAGGCCTTCGGCAAGGCGTGCTGCCGCGGCGGCCTGGGCCGCGGCAGCGGCACGGGCGCGTTCGGCGACGGCGGCGGGGCGGGGCGTCGGGCGCAGGGCGGCAAGTGCAGCGCGCGCCGCCTGCGCCTCGGGCGACAGCGCCGGGGCGGCAGCAGGTTCTGCGGCGGTCTCGGCGGCAGGGGCCGGGGCTGTGTCGGCGGGGGTGGTCGCAGCGGCTGCGGCTGTATCTGCCGTCAGCGCCGCCACAGCTTCACCCCCGGCAGCTGCGGTTGAGGCGGCGGCCAGGTCTGGTGTCGTCGGGACCGCGGTGGCATCCGGTTCCGCGGCGGTCGGCTCGGGTGTGGCGGGCTCAGGTGCCGGCGGCTCGGGCGCGACGGGTGCTGCCAGCGCGGCAGGGCGCGGCTGCGGGCGCAGCCCGGCCAAGGCGGGGTCGGCAAAGGGAGGTGGCGGCAGCGCCGCGGCCGCGGCGGCGGCAGCTTGCGCTTCGGCAGCGGCCTGTGCGGCGGCGACGATCTGTTCGGGGCGCGGCGGCGGCACCTGCTCGGGCCGGCCGGCAAACAGCGTTGCGCCGCCGGGCAGCGGCACGCCTTCGGTGGTGGCGACCAACGTGCCGGGCAGCGGCTGCGCCAGCGCGGTCAGTTGCGCGCTGTCAAGCGCGGCAAGCGGCGCAAAGGGCAACGCCGCCAAGGCCAGATCGGCCGCCGTATCCGCCAGCACCCCGGGCGCGGCGCTATCGGCAATTTCAGCAGCACTCGAAGTTGGCGCCGACGGCAGGGGCAGCTGATCGGGCTCAAGCGGAATGCTTGGCGTCGCGGGGGTGGCGAGGCGCAGCGCTTCGGCAGCCGCTGCGGAGGCGGCCTCGGCTTCGGCTTTGGCTAGCGCCAGCACCTCGGCGGCAGCCTGCGCTTCGGCTGCGGCTTGCGCTTCGGCAGCGGCTTGCGCTTCAGCTGTGGCTTGGGCTTCGGCCAGCGCCAGCGCCTGTGCTTCGGCTGCAGCCTGCGCTTCGGCTTCGACCTGCGCTTGCGCGGCAGCCAGCACCTCGGCGGCGGCTTGGGCTTCGGCCAGCGCCAGCGCTTCGGCAGCGGCTTGGGCCTCAGTAGCGGCTTGCGCTTCGGCCGCAGCTTGCGCCTCTGCCGCGGCCGCTGCCTCAGCCAGTGCTTGCGCCGCAGCCTGCGCCTGCGCCTCTGCCGCGGCCTCTGCCTCTGCCTCAGCCAGCGCTTGCGCCGGTGTTGCTTGCGCCACCGCTGCGGGGTTTGCGATGGCGGCGGCGGGTTGGGCGGTGGCGGGCGAAGTGGCCTGCGGCACCGCAGCCAGATCCGGCGCCGGCGCAGGCGCCAGCACCCAGGACCAAAGCGCAACAATTCCCACCAGCAGCGCAAACGCCAGTCCGAGGCGCATGCCGATCCGCGCTGTCGTGCCCTGTGCGCCGGGCATGCGCGGCGCACCGAACACGGTGTGCGCCGCCGTGGCGGCAGCTTCGGGCAGCTTGTCGCGGCGGCTCAGGATCCGGCGGGCCAGTTCGACGCCCGGCTGTGCCGCTGCGGAAAAGCTGCGCCCGGGTCGCGGCGGGCGCAGCGGGGCCGGGGAAGCGACGCTGCTGCCGGTTTCGCGCGCTGGCGGCGCGGCAGGTCCGCCGCCGGCGGGCTTGGCTGCCGCAGCAAGCGGCGCCTGGCGTGCCACCCCCGGCAGCGGCGTTGCTGGCCCCAGAGGTGCGCGCGCTGCGGCCAGCCCGGGCAGCAGCGACGCTGCCGCCGCAGTCGGGCTTGCCGGGCCAAGCGGTTGGGTTCTGGCAGGGCTCGGCCCCGGGTCCGCTTCGGGCGGGCGCGCGGCCGCGCCGGGGTTCGCCGTGCCGGTCGCAACAGGCGTGGTGGTGGCTGGCGCAATGGGTGTGGGCGCTGCGGCCCCGGGTGCCTGCGTCGCGACACCGCCGGGCTTTGGCGTCGCATCGCGGTGCGCGGTTGCCACCGTGTCCGCGCCGACCTCGACGCGCTTGATGCGCGGTGCCGCGCCGGTTTTGCCGCCGCCGGCCGCGGCAGCCTTGGCGCGGGCTTTTTTGCGCTTGCCCGCAGCCTTGGTCCCGCCAGCGCCCTTGGCTACAGGCGCCTGATCGCTTGCGAGCCTCGGGTGCTGCGGGGGCAACGCTGTTGCCGCGGCGGCTTGCACCTGGGTTGGGGCTGGTGCCGGGCCGACCGGCGGCTCGGGTCGCTGCGCTTCGTCACCTTGCGAGCCGGGCGGTGGCGCATCGCCGGCGGGGACGATGTCGGCGTCATTTGCCGCCTGGACGGCAGCGGGGGCAGAAGCGCGGGTTTCAAGCACGTCACTTGCCGCCGCGTCAGCTGCGGGTTCGGGCAGATCAGGCGCGGCGGCAGGTTCGGCATCGGTGTCGGCTGTGGCGATCTGGGCGGAACTGGCGGAACGGTGCGTATCGGCATCGCCAATTGCCGAATCCTGATGGCCGGTTGCGCTTGTTTCAGGCGGCGGGGTCGCGGCGCTGTGCAGGGCAGCGACGGGCGCGACATCGGTTGCCGCGCGCAGCGAGGGGGGAGCCGCGGCGGTTGGGTTGCGGTCACTCGCCGCGCCGTCGCGGGGCTGCGGCGCTGCCCCGGCAGTGTCGGCCAGCGGGACATCTGCGGCAATTGCTGCCGGCCCGGGCACAACGGCGCCTTCGGGCTGCGGAGCGAGAGGGGCGGAAAGCGCGGCAAGGGTTGCCGCCTGGTCGGTGGCCGGTTCGGCAGGCGGGCCTTGCGGCGCGGCGTCGGCCGAAGCCCGCTGCAGTGCGTCGGGCGGCGCCGCGCCGGTGGCATCGTCTGGCGTGGTGAGCGCGATTGCCAGGATCTGCAGCGGATCCTGGTCGCGGTCAAGCCGCGCGCCCTCGGGCAGGTGCGTCGCGGCGGTGCTGGTCAGGCCGAAGAACGGCTCGCCGGCAAAAGCGCCCGGTGGCGGGATCGCCACGAACGACACCGGGTTGAAGCGGAACTGTTCGGCAAAGGCCTGCGCCTCGTCCAGCGTCACGCGCGCAGCCACGGCCACCTTGACCGTGTCACCGGTGCCCGACCAGTCGAACACCAGATCGGCGGCCGGGTAGGGGGTGCGCCCCTCCAGCGCGCGTCTGATCTGTGCCCGCCGGCTGGCGGCGTCGGGGCCGGGCGCCTCAAGCTCCAGATACAGAACCTGCGATTCGGGGATCACGATCTTGCTGACAATGCCCTGCGGCACCAGCCCCAGCGCTGTGCGCCGCAATTCCCCCAGCGCCGCGCCCAGATCGGGCGCGTTCAGCGCCACGGTGCCCAGATGCATCCAGCCGGCACGGGTGCGGTGCAGCAGGCCGATGCCGTCATGCGTGAGGTTGAGCGCGAAAGCGGGTTTCATGCCAAGCGTCTAGCACAGGATCATAGCGGCCCGAAACCGCGGTTTGTGGCCACTGCCGTGCTAAAGCAGAAATCTGCGCAAGGGAAGGCGGCGCCGATCAGCTTTCGCGTTGGCAACGCCGCCGCGATCGGCAAGGGTAACGCGGCCGGCACGGGAGAGGTTTCATGAAGACGTTGCGGATGGTTCTGGCGGTGGTGGGGCTGGCATTGGTGCTGGCGCTGGCTTTGCTGCTGTTGTCGCAGCGGCTGGCGCCTGCGGCGGGCGGCGGCGGGGTGATCAAGGTGGCGGGCTCGGGCCAGGCCGAGGCGTTGCCCGACATGGTCAGCTTTACCGTCGGGGTGCGTGCGCGTGCCGATACCGCGGCAGCAGCGCAGGCCGAGGCCGCACGCGCCATGGCGCCGGTGATGGCACGGCTGCTTGCCGAGGGCATCGGCGCCGACGAGATTCAGACGCAGTCATTGGTCGTGCGGCCGGTCGCATCGGGGTTGTTCGCGCTGCCGAACCCGCCGCAGGAGGCGCGCAGTATCGTGCGGGTTCGCAGCAGGCTGACACCTGGCCTCGGGCAGCTGCTTGCCGATCTGGGCGCCGCCGGGGCCAATGATTTCGGCACGCCGGGGTTCTATCTGGAGGACACCGGGCTGCTGTTGGACACGGCGCGCCGCGCGGCGGTAAAGGAAGCGTTGGACAAGGCCGCGGTATTGGCCGAGGCCGCCGGAATGCGCGTCGGCGCGGTGTTGCTGCTGCAAGATGGCGACGTCGATTACCTCGGCGCGGGCGGCGACGCGATGCCCCTTGTGGTTGGCGAAAGCGATGACGCCTCGCTGCCGCCGGTTGTGCCGGTATCGCCGGGGGTCGTGTCGCGTTCGGCCTCGGTGGTGATGGAATTTTCGCTGATCCGCTAGCCAAGCTGGCGGTGGCCCGGGGCGACCAGGCCGCCCGCCGCTACGCCGTGGCCGCGGCAAGCGCCTGGTCAAGATCGGCGATCAGGTCGTTCGCATCCTCGATGCCGATCGACAGCCGCACCACGTTCGGCGCCGCGCCGGCGGCGAGCTGCTGTTCCTCGGTCAGCTGGCGATGTGTGGTCGAGGCGGAATGGATCACAAGGCTGCGGGTATCACCAAGGTTGGCGACGTGGCTGAACAGCTTGAGGCTGTCGACCAGCTTGACGCAGGCGTCATAGCCACCGCGCACCGCAAAGGTGAACAGCGCCCCCGCGCCTTTGGGCGTGACCTTCGCCACCCGCGCGTGCCAGGGCGACGATGGCAACCCGGCATAAGTGACGAACTCGACCCGCGGATCCTGTTCCAGCCAGTTTGCGACGCGCACGGCGTTTTCGACGTGACGCTGCATGCGCAGGCTCAGCGTCTCGATCCCCAACAAGGTGTAATGCGCGCCCTGCGGGTTCATCGTCATGCCCAAATCGCGCAGGCCCACGGCGATGGCATGGAAGGTAAAGGCCATCGGCCCGAGAGCGGCATGAAAGTTCAGCCCGTGATAGGCGGGTTCGGGGGCCGCGAGGCTGGGGTATTTGCCTGAGGCTGACCAGTCAAAATTGCCGCTGTCCACCACCACGCCGCCGGTCACGGTGCCGTTGCCGGTCAGGTATTTGGTGGTCGAATGCACGACCAGCGTGGCGCCTTGTTCGATCGGGCGGCACAGGTAGGGCGTGGCCAGGGTGTTGTCCACGATCAGCGGCAGGCCGGCCTCGGTCGCCACCGCCGCCACCGCCGGCAGATCGGTGATATAGCCGCCTGGGTTCGAGATTGACTCGCAAAATATCGCGCGGGTGTTGTCGTCCACCGCCGCCGCCAGCGCCGCGAGGTCGTCGAAATCGACGAACTTCGCCGACCAGCCGAATTTGCGGATGGTGTTGGAAAACTGCTGGATGGTGCCGCCGTATAGCCGGGTTGAGGCCACCACGTTGCAGCCCGGCTGCATCAGCGAAAACAGCGCCAGAATTTGCGCCGCGTGGCCCGAGGAACAACACACCGCCCCGGCACCGCCTTCCAGCGCCGCCACCCGGTCGGCCAGCGCCGCCACGGTCGGGTTGGTCAGGCGCGAATAGATGTAGCCCACCTCTTGCAGGTTGAACAATCTGGCGGCGTGGTCGGCATCGCGGAACACGTAGGCGGTGGTCTGGTAAATCGGCACCTGCCGCGCGCCGGTGGCGGGGTCGGGCTTGGCGCCGGCGTGAACTTGCAGCGTGTCAAAGGCATAGGCGGTCATGGCGTGCTCCTTGCAGGTTGTGCCAGATCTAACGCCGCCGCAGCCGCCGCGCAACGCCGCCTACCGGGACGCAACGCACAAGTCACGGCGAGGGTGCGGGAAGCTGTTCCGAAGTCGGGCGGATACGGCTGACGTTCATGCCGGGCCACGCGCCGCAGTGGAACAATGTGCCGGATTGTGGCGCTGCGCGCGGCAATCCGGTCCGCGCGCTGCGCCAAATGCGCCCGCTGTTGGCGGGCCGCGCGCAGACGCTCGCGGCCCGGCACCCAGTTCAGGCGGCCTTGGCGTTGCCGCCTGCAAGCGCCGTCGCCTCATCTGTGGCAGCCTCGATCAGCTGTTCCGTGCTGGCCGCGGCAAGGGCGCCAAGCCGGCCCGCAGCTTCGGTGTAATCGGTTCTGGCGCGGGCGACGAAGTCGGCGCAGCAGGCGACCGCGGCGTGGCTGTCTGAGGCGCGGGCAACATCGGCCAGCAGGGCGCGGTCTTGCTTGAAGCGGCCGCACAGAAAATCGAGCAGTTCGATGTTCTGGCGCAGGATCGGGTCGAACATCTTTGCCTGCGCGCGCAGCACCGATGCCAGCATCGCGTTCAGATGCGCGGCATCAGGTTGCGGCGCCATTGCTGCAAACGAAATTTGGGCGGGTTTTTCTGTGGCCATGGCCGTTTCCTCCAGTGATCGGCGTGATCGCCAGTGCCCTGGGCGGAGCGGCCCGGGCGGCGGTGCGGGGCGCGGTGGCTGCATGTGGCTGCAGGCCACGGGGTTGCGCCCGGACACCTGCATAACACGAATCCCGCGGCGCTGCGTTGACGGGCGTCAACGGCAACGGGCTGCAGGCGGGAAATTGCCAAGGCCGGCGGCGACCGCCACGTGACAATCGCCGAGGCGCCGGGTTTGCGGCCCCGGCCTAGTCCAGCCCTTCCAACACCTCTTTCAGCGTGCCGATCAGCTGGTCGATCTCGGCCTTTTCGATGATCAGTGGCGGTGACATGGCGATGATGTCGCCGGTGGTGCGGATCAGGATGCCCTTCTCATAGGCGTTCAGGAAGGCGGTGAAGGCGCGCTTGGTGGGCTCCGCCGCGATCGGGTCAAGTTCCACCGCGCCGATCAGGCCCATGTTGCGGATGTCGATCACGTGGCGGGTGCCGCGCAGCGAATGCAGCGCCTGTTCCCAATATGGCGCCAGTGCCGCGGCGCGCTCGAACAGGCCCTCTTCGCGGTAGGTTTCCAGCGTGGCAAGCCCCGCCGCCGAGGCGATCGGGTTGCCGGAATAGGTGTAACCGTGAAACAGCTCGATCATGTGCTCGGGGCCCTGCATGAAGGCGTCGTGCACCGCCGCAGTGGTCAGCACCGCGCCCATCGGGATCACACCGTTGGTCAGGCCCTTGGCGGTGGTCATCAGGTCCGGAGCCACGCCAAAATGCTGCGCGGCGAAGGCCGAGCCAAGCCGGCCGAAACCGGTGATCACCTCGTCGAAGATCAGCAGGATGCCGTGCTTTTTGGTGATCGCGCGCAGCCGTTCCAGGTAACCCTTGGGCGGCAGCAGCACGCCGGTCGAGCCCGCCATTGGTTCCACGATCACCGCGGCGATGGTATCGGCGCCGTGCAGCGCCACGATGCGTTCCAGCTCATCCGCGAGATTGGCGCCGTGTTCGGGCTGGCCGCGGGTAAAGGCGTTCTGTGCGGGCAGATGCGTGTGCGGCAGGTGATCGACACCGCCAAGCAACGTGCCGAACATCTTGCGGTTTGAGACGATGCCGCCCACCGAAATGCCGCCGAAGTTCACCCCGTGATAGCCGCGCTCGCGGCCGATCAGCCGCGTGCGCGCGCCCTCGCCCCGGGCGCGGTGGTAGGCAATCGCAATTTTCAGCGCCGTTTCAACGCTTTCCGAGCCGGAGTTGGTGTAAAACACATGCTCCATGCCGTTCGGCGCGATGTCGATCAGGCGGTTGGCAAGCTCAAAGGCGATCGGGTGGCCCATCTGGAACGCCGGGGCATAGTCAAGCGCGGCTGCCTGCCGGGCGATCGCCTCGGTGATCTTCGGGCGGCAGTGACCGGCGTTGCAGCACCAAAGCCCCGCGGTGCCGTCGAGCACCTGGCGCCCGTCCGAGGTGGTGTAATGCATGCCCTGCGCCGCCACGAACATGCGCGGCGCCTTCTTGAACTGCCGGTTTGCTGTAAAAGGCATCCAGAAGGCATTGAGATCATTCGGGTTCGGCTTGCGGTCAAGCGCCATGCGATTCTCCCTGGGTTCGCCGTATGGCGCGCCTTGCGGCGGCACCGGCGGCGCGCATGCGGAATTTGTTTGACCATATGGTCAGACAACACGCTATCAGGAAGGCTGCGCCAGTCAAGGACCGGCGGCGGGCCGAGGTGATCGCGCCGTTGCGCCGCGCGCGGGGCTGCCGTAAAGCCGTAGCAAGAGGAGCCGAATTTGCCGCAGGCCAAAGCAGATCCACAGCCCCCGCCGCGCAGCCGCATCCAGCGGCGCAACCGCGATGCCATCCTGCAGGCGGCGCTTGAGGTGTTTTCGGCGCAGGGCTTTCGCGGCGCCACGCTGGACCAGATCGCGGCGCAGGCGGGGCTTTCGAAACCCAATCTGCTTTACTACTTCGCCTCGAAAGAGGCGATCCATCTGGAGCTTTTGAACGGGCTGATGGATCTGTGGCTGGACCCGCTGCGGGCGCTGGACCCGGGCGGCGAGCCGCTGCAGGAAATTCTGGCCTATGTGCAGCGCAAGCTGGAAATGAGCCGCGATATGCCGCGCGAAAGCCGGCTGTTCGCCAATGAGATCGTGCAAGGCGCGCCGCGCATGCGCGATGCCATCGAGGGCGAGCTGAAAACGCTGGTCGATGCCAAGGCGGCGCTGATCGCTGGCTGGGCCGAGGCCGGGCGCATCGCCCGCGTCGATCCCTATCATCTGATCTTCTCGATCTGGGCGCTGACCCAGCATTACGCCGATTTCGACGCGCAGGTGCGCGCCGTGCTGGGCCCCGGCCACGACCCTTTTGCCGAGGCCGGCAACCACCTTGCGACGCTGTTCACCCGGCTGCTGCAGCCCTGAGGTGCCGGTAGCGCGCGGCGCGATCATGCGCCTTTAAGTTTTGCAGCCCCTTACTGGCCGCCGATCAACAGGGGCGCTGCGGCGCCGATCCGGCTGGAAGGACCAAACATGACCAATCCGTTCAAGACCCGTTCCCCCTCGCTCAGCGGCCCATCAACCGATCTGGTGCCGGTAACGCCCGATGACGCCGCCGATCTGGCCTCGGTGGCGCTGTCGCTTTACGTGGAAACCGGCGGTGCGCTGCGGTTTACCTCGGTAGCGGGGCAGGTGCGCACGGTGGCGGTGGCGGACAACGCGATCCTGCCGGTTGGGGTGCTGCGGGTGCATGCCAGCGGCACCACGGCGGCCGGCATTCATGCCTTCACGGTGTAACGATGCTTGGGCTTGGTTACGCGATTCCGGCGCTGGCACTGCGCG
>Ga0214472_10008825_pt1 | contig 10520 bp, 10 predicted proteins | sample RVTome_6_FD_207662 | JGI IMG/M metagenome (GOLD analysis project Ga0214472, IMG submission 207662) | Soil microbial communities from uranium-contaminated site in the Upper Colorado River Basin, Wyoming, United States - RVT140D175 | ecosystem: Environmental > Terrestrial > Soil > Contaminated >...
ATTGTCCATTGAGCATAATAGTTTTACTTCGCTTCCATCTCCTGATTTATGGAACCTGAATTCCGGCTCCGCTTACGTCTATTACACTGATAATGAAACAGTACACGGTGTCGAATTTCAGTCCGTTCCTGAAACTGGTGATGTCCCGCTGGTCACTGACATGACATCAAACCTGTTATCAAAACCAATTGATGTTTCACGCTTCGGTGTGATCTTTGCCGGAGCACAGAAAAACCTGGGTCCATCCGGTCTGGTCGTTGTCATTGTTCGTGATGATTTGATCGGCCATGCGCCGAAAAATGTTCCCAGCATGTATGACTATGCAGTGCATGTGCAGGAACACTCCATGTTCAACACACCGCCTACCTTTGCCTGGTATATCACCGGCCTGGTATTGCAATGGACCAAACGGCAGGGTGGTGTACCCGAGATGGAACGCCGTGCAATACGGCGATCGGAAAAACTTTATCAGTTTATTGATAATTCCGGGTTATATCGTAATCCTGTTGCTGTCGAATGCCGTTCCAGAATGAATGTTCCGTTTACACTCGTTGAGGAGAGTCTGAACCCGGCTTTTGTTAAAGAAGCTGAATTGCGTGGATTAACAGCCCTGGCCGGACATCGCGCCGTGGGCGGGATGCGTGCCAGCATCTACAACGCCATGCCGGAAGCAGGGGTGGATGAACTCATCGAATTCATGGCGGATTTCGAAAAGCGTTACGGTTAATACCTTCATCCTTGTTATTGACAGTTCATTATGCAAGAGTATGATTTATTCATACCATAACTGGAAATACACAGATGAGTACAGCTATCAAAAAAACTATTTCACTTCCCCCCGACCTTGCACATGAGGCCGAGTCACAGGCCAAGGCAGAGGGTAAAACCCTCAGTGGTGTGATTCAGGATGCTTTGCGTCAGGCGCGTATTGATCGCCGCTTGAAAGAATTTCGTGGCATGCAGGGTTACTGGAGCCGTAAGGCGCGGGACAAAGGTATCCTCACCGAACAGGATCTGGAACGTATACTGCGCCAGTGAAGGCCGTTTTCGATACCAATATTCTGGTTTCGGCTTTTGTATTTCCGGGTGGCCGGGCTGAAGCGGTCTTGCTGCGTATCATTCAGGAGCAGGATCAGCTTGTTCTTTCCAAACCCATTCTGGATGAATTGCTGGGGATACTGGCCAGAAAGTTTTCCCGTGATGCGGAAGAGCTTGCTCATGTTGCAGTGTTTCTATCAGAACTTGCCACTTTCGTAAAACCGGGGCGCAGGCTCAAGGTTCTCAAAGATGAACCCGATAATCGCATACTTGAATGTGCTGTCACCGGCCGTGTTGATGCTATTGTTACTGGTGATAAGGCGTTGCTTTCATTGGTTGAATATCAAAAGGTGCAAATCATCAGTTTGCGTGAATTTCTTGATTATGATTAGCACCAGATTTTTATGGTTAACTTCCTTTTGCCCAACATATTGATTGTGCCTAGAATAGTGCCATCTTAATGGGGATATTTTTGCTTCCGGTCTGACCACATGTCTGAATCATCCAAATTAACCGAATTGCGTAAGCGCATTGATGAGATCGATACCAGATTGCTGGAATTGATCAGCGACCGCGCGCGTCTGGCAAAAGAGGTGGCCAAGGTCAAGGGACAGACGGAAAACAATAACAATTTCTATCGTCCGGAACGTGAAGCGCAGGTGTTGCGCAAAATCATAGATCAGAACAAAGGACCTCTTTCCGAAGAAGAAATTGCACGCCTGTTTCGCGAAATCATGTCTGCCTGTCTGGCACTGGAACAGGTTCTGAATATTGCCTATCTTGGGCCAGAAGGCACATTCACCCAGGCTGCGGCGCTCAAACATTTCGGTCATTCCGTCAAGACTTCCGCACTCGGCAGTATCGATCAGGTATTCAGGGAAGTTGAATCGGATACTTGTCATTATGGTGTGGTGCCTATTGAAAATTCGATTGAAGGGGTCGTGAATCACACGCTGGATATGCTGATTAATTCTCCGCTGCTGATCTGTGGTGAAGTGGAGCTGCGTATTCATCATCATCTCCTGACCAGGGCAAAGAAACTCGATCAGGTAAAACAGGTATATTCACACCAGCAGTCACTCGCACAATGCCGCGCCTGGCTGGATGCACACATGCTGGATGCGGAACGTATTGCGGTCAGTAGTAATGGTGAAGCAGCAAATCTGGTAAGCAGCAAGAACCACGCAGCTGCCATTGCCGGCGAAACTGCTGCAGAATTCTATGATTTGCCCATACTCTACCGGAACATCGAGGATCATCCTGAAAATACGACACGTTTTCTGGTATTGGGTAAACATGACACCTTGCCTAGCGGCAAGGACAAAACCTCTATTCTGTTCTCCGCACCTAACCGTGCCGGTGCATTGCATGACATGCTGGCCTGTTTTTCTGAAAACAATGTCAGCATGACACGGATCGAATCAAGACCATCACGCATGGGTATGTGGGATTATGTATTTTTTGTTGATGTGGAAGGTCATGCACAGAACTCAAATGTAGTTGCAGCGTTGAAAAAACTGGAAAGCGTGGCTTCGATGGTAAAGATATTGGGCTCATATCCCATTGCAGTCCTTTAAAAAATGTTGCTTTTGCTTCAATACTTCGTAGCGACAATGTCTGCTTTTGGAAATTATTTGAATCATGTCATGTGATTTACTCAAATTAGCCACAAGTGGCGTAGCGTCCCTGCAGCCTTACCAGCCGGGTAAACCGGTAGAAGAACTGGAACGCGAGCTTGGTATACAAAACATTATCAAGCTGGCCTCAAACGAGAATCCGTTGGGAGCCAGCCCGAAGGCGCTGGCAATGCTGAAAAATCCCGGTGATCTGTCACGTTATCCGGATGGCAACGGTTTCCGGCTGAAAGCGGCGCTGGCAAAGTATCATGGTATAGATGCTGATCAGATCACACTGGGCAACGGTTCCAACGAAATCCTGGAACTGATCGCACGCGCAATTCTCACACCGGCACATGAAGTGGTATTTTCAGAACATGCGTTTGCTGTCTACCCGCTGGTGACACAGGCAATCAGTGCAAAGGCGGTCGTTGTTCCTGCAAAAAACTGGGGCCATGATGTGGATGGCATGTTGTCGGCAATCACTGCAAATACACGCCTCATGTTTGTTGCTAATCCGAATAACCCGACCGGTACCTGGTTAAAAAAAGCGGAACTCAGGCGTTTACTTGAATCTGTTCCTGACAATCTGATTGTGGTGGTTGACGAAGCTTATTTCGATTATGTGCAGGAACCGGATTATCCCAATAGTATGGAGTGGTTGTCTGACTTTCCAAATTTACTGGTGACGCGTACCTTTTCCAAGGCCTATGGTCTGGCCGGTTTTCGCATCGGTTATGGCGTGGCACATAAAGAGATAGCAGATTTGCTGAACCGGGTGCGGCAGCCATTTAATATTAACAGTCTGGCACTGGCCTGTGCTGAAGCTGCGTTATCTGACAGGGAACACATCCGGAAAACGATCAGCAACAATCAAACAGGAATGAAATATTTGATGGAATCATTCAAAAAAATGGGACTGGACTTTATTCCTTCTGCAGGTAATTTTATCTGTGTTGATCTCAAACGGCCGGGCCGTGAGATATACAACAAATTATTGCATGAAGGTGTTATTGTCCGTCCGGTAGATAATTATGGAATGCCGAATCATTTGCGGGTGACGATTGGGCGGGAAGAAGAAAACAAACGTTTTATTGAAGCATTGGAGAAAGTGATTGGATGAAAGTAAAGAATCCAGAATCCAGAAGATGGCATGTGGCATGTGGCATGTGGCATGGAACCTCTTATTCTGTATTCTGGCTCCTGACTTCTGACTCCCAATAGTGACTTAACTATATAAATGATTTCTTGCTCGATACTTAAAAGATGTTGATAAATCGTTTAGCCATTATCGGAGTCGGCCTTATCGGTGGATCACTGGCGCGTGCACTTAAACGCAAAAAAGCATGCGGCAGTGTAATTGGTTATGGACGCGACATGGCCAACCTGCAAAAGGCAGTTGATCTCAAGGTGATTGATGAATTCAGCCTGACGATAGCCAGTGCGGTGAAAGATGCTGATGTGGTGGTGCTGGCGACGCCATTGAACACAACGGAAGCCCTGCTCAAATCCATGCGTGGATATCTACGCGATGATGTGATCATTACGGATGCCGGCAGCGCCAAAGGCAGTGTGGTAGAGGCTGCAAGAAATACGCTGGACAAATTATTTCCACGATTTGTCCCAGGCCATCCGATTGCAGGTAAGGAAAAAAGTGGTGTAGAAGCCTCCGTTGCTGATCTGTTTGAAGGTCATCGTGTCATCTTGACGCCGTTACCTGAAACCTCAATCAATGCACTGGGCCTGATCAGTGAAATGTGGGAACTGACTGGCGCGGAAGTGGTGCAGCTTTCAGTTGAGCAGCACGATGAAATTCTGGCAGCCACCAGCCATCTCCCGCACATGCTTGCTTATGCACTGGTGGATTGTCTGGCCGGTATGCAGGAACGCGAGGAAATATTCAAATTTGCCGCAGGCGGTTTTGCCGATTTTACCCGTATTGCTTCCAGTCATCCGCAAATGTGGCATGACATCTGTTTTTCCAACCGTAAAGCATTGTTAAATGCGCTGGATCAGTTTGATGAATATCTGAATAAAATCCGTGTTGCCATCAGGGAAGACGACAGTGATGAATTGCTGAAGATATTTACCCGTGCCAGGGAAACACGGGACCGCTTCACGCAGATGCGCAACAAACTTAAAAATGCGACTGAATAAATTCAGTCTCGTTATTCATGACAGTTACACACTCCATTAACTATATAGTATCTCCAGGCGGCAGCTTGCAGGGCAGCATCCGTGTGCCCGGTGATAAATCCGTTTCACATCGCGCCGTCATGCTCGGCGCCATTGCGAATGGCCGGACCAGCATCACTGGTTTTTTGCAAGGCGAAGACACGCTGGCCACGATGGCGGCATTTCGTGCCATGGGCGTTGAAATTGATCAGCAGGGACAGAATGTCATTATTAATGGTGTGGGATTGTATGGATTGAAACCCTCGGCACTATCTCTTGATCTGGGAAATTCCGGAACATCCGCACGTTTACTATCAGGGTTATTGGCAGGACAGAAATTCGATAGTGAGATCATTGGTGATGCTTCATTAATGAAACGTCCGATGCGCCGCGTGACTGATCCCTTGCAAAAAATGAATGCGGATATTCAATGCAGTGAACAGGGTACCCTGCCGATCAGAATCCGCGGTGGACAAACCTTGAAAGGAATTGATTACACCTTGCCGGTAGTCAGTGCACAGTTGAAATCCTGTTTGTTGCTGGCCGGGCTATACGCGGAAGGCAAAACCTGCGTGCATGAAACAGTAGCGACACGCGATCATACCGAACGCATGCTGCAGTATTTTGGATGTGTTATTGAGAAAAAAAATAATACCGTATGTATTACCAGCGGTAATGAATTAAAGGCAACTGACATCATTATTCCGGCAGATATTTCCTCAGCGGCATTTTTCATAGTGGGTGCAAGCATCGCTGAAGGATCAGATATCACGCTGGAAAATGTGGGTGTTAATCCCACCCGTGACGGTGTGATCCGGATTCTGCAATTGATGGGTGCGGATCTTACTCTCACCAACCAGCGTATTGTTTCTGGTGAACCAGTGGCTGATGTCCGGGTACGTGCCAGCCAATTGCGCGGTATTGAAATCCCGATTGAGCTGGTGCCGAATGCCATTGATGAATTTCCGGCCATCATGATAGCTGCGGCCTGTGCGACCGGTAAAACGGTATTGTGGGGCGCTGCGGAATTACGGGTGAAGGAAAGTGACCGGATTGCAGCCATTGCAGAAGGGTTGCAAGCAATCGGTATTACCGTGGTGATACACGAAGACGGCATGGAGGTCACCGGCGGCAAAATCAGGGGCGGCATAGTGAACAGCCATACTGATCATCGTATTGCCATGGCCTTCAGCATGGCGGCATTGCGGGCTGAACAACCAATCAAGGTGCTGGATTGCGCCAATGTGAATACCTCATTTACCGGTTACATTGAACTGGCACATACGGCAGGTTTACAGATTAATGCGGAGACCGGTAGTGGTAACTGAGATACCGGTCATTACCGTTGATGGGCCTGGTGGTACTGGCAAGGGGACGCTCAGTTCTTATCTTGCAGACTGGCTGGGCTGGCATTTTCTGGACAGTGGGGCACTTTACCGGGTAATGGCCCTGGCAGCGGAACGGCACAATATTGGACCGGAAGATATCGCCGGTCTGTCTGATCTGGGCCGGAATCTCGATGTGATTTACAAACAATCAGCCTCCGCAGAAGGGAATTCCGTGGTTCTGGAAGGGGATGAAGTCAACGACCTGATCCGGACCGAATCCTGCGGTAATTCAGCCTCCCGGATAGCCGCCCTGCCGGAAGTCCGTCAGGCCCTGCTGGACCGGCAACATGGCTTCCGGAAACCCCCTGGACTGGTAGCCGATGGACGGGACATGGGAACCGTAGTCTTCCCGGATGCCCGGCTCAAAATCTACCTCACAGCCAGTGTGGAAGAGCGAGCCATGAGGCGGTATAAACAGTTGAAAGAAAAAGGGTTTGATGTTAACCTCCCGCAGCTTTCGGTCGAGATAACCGAACGCGATGCCAGGGATAGTCAGCGCACTGTTTCTCCATTACGGCCGGCAGATGATGCCGCTGTCATTGATACAACGCATCTAAACATCGAAGATGTCATCGATCGTGTAAAAGTATTAGTGCGTGATCGTTTCCCCGGCATTACGGAAAAGTCTGGCAAACACAACTGACTTTATTTTATTAACCACTGCAAACAATCCATAGATTGTCTGCAACAACCGGACCTTGCAAGAGGATATTTTTTTAATGAGTGAAAGTTTCGCAGAGCTCTTTGAACAGAGCCAAATCGAGGGCAAAATGCGCCCGGGGACTATCGTCAGTGCGACGGTAGTAGACGTCAACCAGGATACAGTAACAGTTAATGCCGGATTGAAATCAGAAGGACTGATTCCCATTGAACAGTTCTATGATGAGAAAGGCGACCTGGAAGTCAGTATCGGTGATACCATCGATGTGGCCCTGGATACTGTCGAAGACGGTTATGGCGAAACCCGCCTCTCCCGCGAAAAAGCGAAACGGCTCATGGCCTGGACCAACCTGGAAAAGGCCCACGAAGCAAACGAGACCGTCATTGGTGTGATTGCAGAACGTGTCAAAGGCGGTTTCACAGTTGATGTTCAGAATGTCCGCGCTTTCCTCCCCGGTTCCCTCGTCGATGTCAGACCAGTTAAAGATACCAGTTACCTTGAAGGCAAACCTCTCGAATTCAAGGTCATCAAGATAGACCGCCGCAGAAGTAATGTAGTTGTTTCCCGCCGCGCTGTTGTAGAGAAGGAAAATACCGTTGAACGTGATGCCCTGCTGGAAAACCTGAAAGAAGGTTCCATCATCAAGGGTGTGGTCAAGAACCTGACAGATTACGGCGCGTTTCTGGATCTGGGTGGCGTTGATGGCCTGTTGCATATTACCGATATGGCCTGGAAGCGCGTCAAGAATCCTTCCGAAATCGTCAACATCGGCGATGAGATTGAAGTCAAAGTATTGAAGTATGATCGTGAGCGTAATCGCGTTTCACTCGGCCTGAAACAGATGGGTGATGATCCCTGGGCCGATCTGACCAGACGTTATCCTGAAGGCACGAAGTTACGTGGCCGGATTACCAATATTGCAGACTATGGTTGTTTTGCCGAACTGGAAGAAGGTGTCGAAGGTCTGGTACACGTGTCCGAAATGGACTGGACCAACAAGAATGTCCACCCTTCCAAGCTGGTCAATATCGGTGATGAAGTGGATGTCGTGATTCTCGATATTGATACCGAGCGCCGCCGTATATCACTGGGCATGAAGCAATGCCAGCCCAATCCCTGGGAGCAGTTTGCTGCGACACACAATAAGGGTGACCGTGTTACCGGCACCATCAAATCCATTACTGACTTTGGTATTTTCGTTGGTCTGGATGGCGGTATCGATGGCCTGATCCACCTGTCAGACATTACCTGGGCGGACAACAATGAAGCGGCTATTCATAATTTCACCAAGGGCGATGAGATTGAAACCGTGGTCCTGGCGGTGGATGCCGAGCGTGAACGCATCTCGCTGGGGATAAAACAACTGGAAAAAGATCCGTTCTCAAGTTATGTTGCAGAATACAACAAAGGCAGTATCGTCAAGGGGATAGCCCAGGATGTGGACACCAAGGGTGTTACCGTCAGGCTGGCGGATGGCGTTGAGGGTTTTCTTAAGGCTTCCGAAATCTCACTGGACAAGAAGATTGAAGATGCACGCACCGAGATAAAGGAAGGTGACGAACTGGAAGTCAAGATTACCGCACTGGATCGGAAAAAACGCATTATCAATCTTTCCATACGTGCCAAGGAAGTCGATGATGAAGCGGCTGCGGTGGAAGAATATTCACCTGATTCCGCTACCGGAGCCAAGCTGGGTGATATATTAAAGGGGCACCTGGAAAACAAGTAACCAGTACCAATAATTATGGTTAACCATGTGTGGGTTCAATTTCCCACACAACAAACGGGAAACACAGTTATGACAAAGTCTGAACTTATAGAATTGCTTTCCAGAAGGCAGACACAATTGGCATATCGTGATGTTGAGCTTGCCGTCAAGACAATACTTGAGCATATGGCCAATACCCTGTCGAATGGCGAGCGTATCGAAATCAGGGGATTTGGCAGTTTTGCCCTGCATTACCGCCCGCCCCGGGTAGGCCGGAACCCCAAATCAGGTGAACCGGTTTCATTACCCGCAAAGTATGTTCCCCATTTCAAACCGGGCAAGGAATTACGCGAACGCGTCGATAACTGCACAGCAGCGATCACCTGATACCCGCCTCATCATCAGGTATTACACCAAACCATTTACATCGGCTATTGTCTTCAACTGCCAGTCTGATTATTGTTGGAGCATCGAGTTGACACGTCCAATTCACAGATACAGGGGCTGCTTATGTCTCAATTCATAAAGCGGGTTTTATATTCCATACTTTTTATTGTTGTCCTGATTACCGGGCTGTTATTTTTTGTTAAAAATAACCAGGTTGTGGAATTCAATTACATCACCGGCATCAAGGAATTGCCTGTTTCCCTTTTGTTGTTTGCCAGCCTGTGCATGGGCGTGCTGCTTGGTCTTGCAGCTTCAATCCCGGTCATCATTCGCCTCAGACAACAAAAGTTAAAACTGGAGCGGCAAATCAGGGTTACGGAGAAGGAAATAAATAATCTCCGGGTATTGCCGGTCAGGAACACGCTTTGATGGAAGCTCACTGGACCACACTCATATGGATATTGCCCGTTGCCGCTATAATTTCGTGGTGGTTGGGCAGACTGAGTGTCCGGAGAAATGACACCAGCAACCTGCGACGGATACACCCTGAATATTTCAAGGGACTGAATTACGTTCTGAACGAACAGCCGGACAAGGCAATTGAAATTTTTATCAAGATGCTGGAAGTTGACAGCGAAACAGTGGAAACACACCTGGCACTTGGCAACCTGTTTCGCCGCCGCGGTGAAGTTGACCGTGCGATCCGCATACATCAGAATCTGATTGCCCGTCCTACATTAAGCCGTGATGAAAAATCTGTGGCCATGCTGGAACTGGGCATGGACTACATGAGTTCCGGATTATTTGACCGTGCAGAAAATCTGTTCAGGGAAGTAGTGGAATCGGGTTCGCATACCACACAGGCCCATATGGAATTACTGGATATCTATCAACAGGAAAAGGAATGGGACAAGGCAATTAATACTGCACGCCGGCTTGAAAATGTTTCCGGCAAGCAGTTCAACCAGGTCATTGCGCATTTCTATTGTGAAAAAGCCGAAGAATTACGCGCCAGTCAGGAAATGCAGGAAGTCGCGGATAATCTGCACAAAGCCATCAGCATAGATCCGGAATGTGTCAGGGCCAGTATTCTGGAAGCCGGGTTACTTTATGATGAAGGCAAATACAAACAGGCAATCAAGACCTATAAACGCATTGAGATACAGGACCCGGATTATTTATCAGAAGTAATTATTCCCATGGTGGTGTGCTACAGGAATCTGGACAATCTTGATGAGCTCATGCAATACCTGCAGTACATAGTAGCAGAACATGGTGATATCACTTCGATGCTTGTGTTGTCTGAACTTATCGCGGAAAAAGAAGGGGAAGAGGCGGCTGTAAAATTTATTACAACCGAGCTGAAAAATCGCCCAACCATCCGGGGTGTGGATCATTTGATTCAATATGCACTGGCCAAGACCCAGGGCAGTACCCGTGACAGTCTGATCTCAATAAAAGAACTGACCGACAGGTTAATCAAGAACAGTCCGGTATATAAGTGCAACAAATGCGGGTTCGATGCCAAGCTTCTGCATTGGCAATGT
>Ga0214472_10008827_pt1 | contig 10519 bp, 9 predicted proteins | sample RVTome_6_FD_207662 | JGI IMG/M metagenome (GOLD analysis project Ga0214472, IMG submission 207662) | Soil microbial communities from uranium-contaminated site in the Upper Colorado River Basin, Wyoming, United States - RVT140D175 | ecosystem: Environmental > Terrestrial > Soil > Contaminated >...
GGAGCGACTCCCGTGCCCGCGCATGGCCATCGCTCGCCGTGGCGCCGGTCGTCCGCTCCTGCTCGACCAGCGCAGTCATCATCCGTTGCTGGCGCTTGACCGTCCGTCGCTCACTGGTGTGGCCGAGGCCGCGCTGGTTCGTGAGGGCCAGGGGCACGGCGCGGTGGAACCAGCCCCGACCCCCGTATTGGTGCGTGGCCAAGACGCGCCCCTCGCGCATCAACCAATGGTGGCGCCCGTCATATGCAAGCGTGGGGTGCGCCCGCACGAGCCGGGGCTGACCATAGCGCCGACGATAGAGGGTCGGGGTCCGGACCTGCACCCACCCGACATCACCAGGCACCAGCGTGCGCAGCGCGGCGCCACCATGCACGAACTCGTCCGCATCCACGATGAACAACATGGCGTCCGGATACGCGCGACTGGCGGCCTGCAAAAGCGCCGTCCGCTTCACCTCCTGGTCGGACCAGCAGGGGCCCGGCATCGGGACACTGGTCACCGGCACGGGACACGCGGCGAGCCACACCCTGAGACCATCCGTGCTTTCGCCGGTCTTGCCGGTCAGGGCATAGGGACCATCCGCCACGACGAGCGCGTCCACATGCGGGAGCCAAGACGGCGCGGTCTGCTCCAGTGCCGGGAGGTCGTCCCAGATGTTCAAGCAGGCCACGACCGGCGGATGGACGAGCGGCGGCGGCGTGGTCGTGGTCCGGAGTTCACGGCCCGGCGCGTGCCACCAGTCGGGCGGCTCGGCGAGGGGCGCGGCGAGCCCGTGGGCGATGAGTTTCCGCGCCACGTGCTCGGGCATGGTATAGACCACACCCGTCTCCCGGATGACGCCGTTCGCGCGGTGGCGCTTGCGCGCCTGAATCACCATGTCCATAGAGGCTGGGGCGGGGCTCGAACCCGCCCAGCGGGCCATATCGTTCCTCAGCCTGTCCCTGCACCTACGAGGTCACGTCGTCACCCAGTGTCACGGATGGCGAGAACTCGAACCCCTTGGCTGCGCCCGTCGACTCGAAGGAGTACGTCGAGGTCGGGATCTGCAGACCACCCGCTCGGACGAAGAACCGATACGCGGTCACGTCGTCGCGGAATTTGTAGTGAATGCTGCTTTCCATCGTGATCTCTCGCCTGGCCACGGTGGCGTAGTGGGCAGGATCGATGAGGGCCAGATCGCCAGCCACGCCGAGCTGGCTCATCAGGTGACTCCAGACGAGCGGGAACCCGAGGAGCATCGCGCTCGGCGCGCTGCCCAGGTTTTGCAGGTACGTCACGTGCGAGCCACTCGACAGCTCCATGCCCAAGATTTCCGGGATGGTCGAGGGGTTGGCGATCCAGAACGTACCCGGCCCCATCGTGGAGCGCGAGAGCATGGCGAGCACGTCGGCCACCACGATGTTCTGCGACGTCTGGCGGTTGACGGTATAGAGCGCCCCGTTGTTGGCATGGAGCGCGCCCAGGGGCTCACCCGTACCATCGCCGCCGATCGTGACCGACTTGTTCACGCTGTTGGCGAGATCGCCACCGACCGCCTGCCGGAGGACACTCGTCCACTGGCCGGTGTAGTCGTCTTCCAGGGTCTCGTCGCCCGCCTCGGTGTACGCCGCCCACTTGTAGGCGGTGACGATGCGCTGGCCGATCTTGGGCTCGTGTTCCGGCTTCTCCGTCGTCTCGTCAACGATCCCCGTCGCCGAGATGCTGGAGAGCGGCCGCGTGTCGGTCACGACGTCCTGCTTCAGGTACGGGATGCGGACGGTGCGCCCCGGACACGGATAGCGCGGCGCCCGCTCGAAGAGCCCGTTCTGCACGATGCCAGCGCCCACGAAGATGTCGGCCGCTTGCGTGAGCGGGAGCAGGAACTCGCCGCCCGAGGCATCACTGGCCGTGCCGACGAGGGCACGGGTCTGGTGGTAGTCACGCAGGGCCCGATGCGCCTTCTGCTGCGCCTCGGTCCAGGGCCGCGCCTCGGGGCTGGCGCGCCTGGCCAGCGCGAGGATGTAGCGACCCGGTGAGCCGAACGCCTTGACGGCGCGCTCGCTGACCGCCTGCAGGTCATCCTCCCGCGCCTGCTCCTGCGCGTGGGATTCGGGTGTTGGCAGGGTAATGTGGCCTTCCGCGGCCCGCTGTTCGAGTTCCTTCTCCTTCGCTTCGCTGACGGCCAAGGCGCGCTGCTTCAGCGCCTTGATGTCCTCGACGCGCTTTGTCACTTCGTCCAGCGTCAGCTCCTTCGACGTATCCGCCAGCTCGGCTTCGAGCACGGCGGCACGACCAAGGAACTCGTTTGCTTGGGTGTTTTTGATGTCAGACATGGTAGTCGGTTCCTAGTGTAGCGGCGGCAAGGGCGCGTGCCCGTTCCGCCTCGGTGGCAACCCGCATTCCCGCGGGACGGCCATCGTCGGACTGTGATGCAGTGGCCTCGGGGGTGCTCGACGCGGCCCCCGGTGCGACCTGATCCGGGTCGTCGGAGTGACCAGGCAAGCGCGCCACACGGGCGCGCACGTCATCGGGTGAGAGCGTCGCGACGAGCGCATCGAACAGCGCCCACGCGGCGTCCGGATTCTGGCGTACGGTGTCCACGTCCGCGCCAGGCACAGCGGGCCGTGGGGTGATAGTGAACTCCTCGAGCTCGACTTCGGTAAAGCGTGTGATCCCGTCGGCTGTCTGCTCATCACGCCGGACGTAACACCCGATCGAAAGGCCAGTGCGGCCACCCGACCGAAGCACCGCATTCAGGTACTCTTTCGTCCGTCGGCCGTCCTCGGTATCAAACAGGTCGGCCGTCACCCATTCCTCATTCCCCCGCGTCCCCATCTCCCGCACCACGCCGACGTGCGAACGCACCCCGTACTCGTGGCCTAACTGGCCCGCCGTGAACAGCGACACTTTGCCGGCGCTCACCTTGGACCGCTTCGTCATGTCGAGGCAACCCGGAGCCCACATGGTTGCAAAACTGTCCTGTACGTCGTACACCATGCCGACGCCGACGACGCGACCACAAACCCCCTCCGCCAGATCTGTTGTCCGCACTTCATGCGGTACAAAGGTCCGCTGAATCGTTTTCGGCTCGCGCCGCGTGGCCGTCGCTGTCATCATGGCCTCAGATGTTGCTGTGCGAGTGTCCCCCGACGGCGGGGCTCCGGGAATCGCAAGGATCTTGCTTTTCCGTCGTGTAATTTCGACCGTCCAGCCACTGGCGACCGCCTCCGCTTGTAGCTGCACCCCGTCGATTCGAGGCACAGGAAGGAATACGCGCCCCTCCTGCGCATAATCGGTACTATAGAACTTCACGAACTCATTCTGGGCCGCCGGGCTCAACGGGTCTACAGCCGCGAACAGCTCCCTGGTCCAGTGTGCTTCCGAGGACTTATCCTCGGCTATCGGAGTCAAGGTCCAATCGCGGAGCTGGCTGTACTTGCTCGTCCGTGCCCACTGTCCTCCGGTCTCTGATCCGGCCGGATCACGCGGCTGATTCGGGTCAAATCGGGTCGTGGTCGCTGTCATCATGGCCTCAGTCGTAGAGCAGTGTACACCGGCAGTTGGCGATTTCACCAATGTCCGCCGCCGGATCACCAGGAAAGCGGCAGCCGTTCGGGAACGTCTGGCCAATCGGTAGCCGCTGTCCGTCTTGATCCTCGTGCGTGTCACGCACGTCCAGGTCGCCTTGGGTCAGCCACTCAACGGTGGAGACGATCCCGGATTCCTGGGCGGCGATGAAGGCGCCTTCGTTGAGGGCGCCGATGGATTCGGTACGCGCAATCAGGATCGAGCGCTGCGCGGCCAAGCCGCCAAACACCGTCTGATTGATCATGTCCGCCGTTTGGCGCACACCCCACCCGGCTTGCTGGCCGGCGAGCAGCGCCGCCTCGATCTGCGTCGCGCTGGTCTGGCCGACGTATTTCGCCAGCCGGTCCACACGGTTGCTGATCGCGCGATGCACGCGGGCGGACGATGGCAGAAGTGGGAACGGAAGCTCCTCGGCCCCCGCCCGCATCGTGGCGCTGATCGGGGCGGTCATCCCGTCAGTCCACCGCGTCGGGCTCTCGCCCTCCCCACCGAACATCCGACGCACCGCCCGGAGCAGCAGCTCAAGCTCGTTCGGGGTCAACGGGGGGTCGATGCCAGCCCGGACGGCGGCGAAGAGCCGTGCGACCGCCACGGCGTCCTCCGCGAAGAGGCTCCGGGCCTGGGCCTCGATCACCACGTCATGCTGCCGGGCGGTCGCATCGAACGTGCGCCAATGCGCCACCCGCTGCTCGGGGGTGCGCGCGACGCGCGTGACCGGCGCGGGCAGCGCGCGGGTCGGGGGCGGCTGGTCCGGCTCCGGCTCGGGTTCCGGTGGTGCGAGCGCCGCTTGGGCGCCCGGCAGGGCCAGCCGCCCGACGTCAGCCACCATCAGCTCGCCGAACATCCCGCCTCGGATGTGGTGCGAGGGATCGCGTTCGGGCGCCAGGGCCACCAGCGTGCGGGCCTCTTCAAGCGTCCGCACACCGGCCGTGTACTCGCTGATCGCGCGCGCGCTGGTCTCCGTCTCGTCCTCCGTCAGTTCGGCCAGGCCGTTCGGACTGAATCGGATACGTACGTCACCGTACTCGGGCGCGAGCCAGTGATTGAGGTGGTTCTCCAGGGCGAGCATCAACGGCGTGGCGGCCATCGCAATCAGCCGCTTCCGGGCCTCGCGGAACTGGACGCCGCTCATCCCCGCCTCGCTCGCGGCGGAACTGATGCCAATGATCCGGGGATCGACCGGGAACGCGGCGCAAATGCTTTCCCGCGTGACGCGCCGGAGGTCCGGGAATTCCAGCTGCTGGAGGTTGAAGCCGATCGTCTCCGTCTTGATCGTGCCGCTCATGAACGAGACCATGCCGCGCTCGCCGCGCTGGACGCGCTTCTCCCGCCAACGCTCTTCGGCGGCGAGGGCCTGCTCCCGCGTGGCGTTCTCACCCATATGGAACACCTGCACCGGGCCGCCGTCGTTGGTGACGACCTGACGCACGTACCGCGTCGCCTCGGTGTCACTGACGATATCGCCGATCGCGGCGGCGACACGCGGGAAGCCGAACAACCAGGAATGGCCCGACAGGTCCGCGAAGTGGATCATGTCGTCCACGACGCTGCGCCGGAGCGTGCCGCTTTCCGGGGCGGTCCAGTCGTACCACAGGATGCGGTCCTCATCGACGCTGTACTCGACCGAGCGCACGTACTCGGGATGCACGAGCTTGAGCCCGGACGGTTTACCCCGATTCGAAGCCCCCGGTCGGATGATGTGCCAAAAGGCATTGCCGTAGAGCAGATAGTGGAGGGCAGTGAGGCCCAACATGCGCGCGCCCGGGAGGTTCGGGTTCCGGGGCTGGGGGTTGTGGAGGAGCAGACGGAGCGGGTGCTTGTCCAAGACCTCGGCGTCGGTGTCGTCGCCAGCGGTGACCTCGAGCGGCACCGATTGCACGATGTCGACGATGGCCCGGCAACACGCCTGCACGACGGGATGCCGTTCCCAGCCCTGTTCGCGCACGGTCTGGCCCGTGGACGTGTAGTCGGTGACGTTCGCGCGGTGGATCGTGGTCCACGCCGCGGGTGTGTTCCAGAGGTGCGTCGCGGCACGACGGACGAGGCGCCGGACGGCGGCGATCATACGACGAACAGATCCGGCACGAGGGCGAGCTTCATGAATCCGCCCGCACTGGCCGTCACTTGGTCGTCGTGCTTGGCGCGGGGATAGCTCGCGTGCTCATCGATGTAGGGCTTGTTCCAGTCGGCCGCGACGAGTTTGACGTTGCCCGCCTGCCACTGCGCGGACCACGTGAGACACCGCACGAACGGGTCGCCGGTGACTTTATCCGCCTGCACGTGATAGCCCGCGAGGTCTTTGATGGAGACCTGGGCGGACTCTTTGCCACCTGAGCCGGGCTCCTGTTCCATCCAGACGGAAACCGACCCATCGAGTTGCGCTGTCTGTTTCATGAGTGCGCGCCTCTCCGCGTACTCCACCTGCGCGCGAACCACGTCCTCCACGAAATAGATGCCTCGGTGCTCCCGAAGGCGGATGCCAGCCGTCCAGTCGCCGGCATCCTCGGTGCCCGCCTTGTCCCAGTAGCGGACGGCCCGGCCCTCGGCGGGTGCAGCAGGTACAATCTCTGCCCGTTCTCGGGAAAACAACAGCCCCCCCCGTGGCACAGGTCGCCCTTGATAGAGCGCGGACCACCCGTACTCGCCGAGCACAGTGCGGATAGAGGCGAGCGCCTGCTCGTCGAATCGCGCAGGACAAAGCGCCTCGCCTGGTGCTCGACCCAGTAGGTCGGGCACGAACGCACCGTCGGGAAAATCGGCTGACCCAAAAGCCAATGCCGGAAGATTGATCACGTGCCAGTTCGGCCCGTCGTCGCTGGCGAGTATGCGGCCGGCAAGGTCGTCCTCGTGCCATCGCGTCATGATGACGATCACCGCGCAACCGGGCTCCCGTCGCGTCCACAGGACATCCGTCCACCACTCCCACACGCGGTCGCGGTAGGTCTCGGACTCCGCCTCTTCGCGATCTTTCACGGGGTCGTCGACGATGATCAGGTCTCCACCGTGGCCCGTGATCCCACTGCCCACGCCAACCGCACGGAACCCGCCACCCTCCAGCGTTTCCCAGTCGTCCATCGTATCGCGGTCTGGTGAAATGGCGAGCCCGCACTCGGTCGCCAGCCGCCGGGCATGGCGCGAGTACTTGGCGGCGAGCGTGGAGTTGTACGCGCCGACGATGACGCGCCTCATCGGATCAGCGCTCAGTCGGTAGACCGGGTAGCGAATCGTCGCCGTTTCGGTCTTCCCATGCCGCGGCGGCATTTGAATGATCAGCCGATCAATTTCGCCGTCACTCACGCGATCCAGTGCGGCCCCGATCAGCCGTACGTGAGGCCAATCCCAGGACCAGCCCGGTGTCACTCGCGCGGCCCACTCCAAGAAGACGGGCGGCACGCCGCGCAACACGCGCTCGAGGCGTCGGTAGGTACTCGGGGAGTGTGGGCTAGTTGCGATGAGCATCGAGCGCCGCGATGCGGTTCACGTGGTCGCGGATCTCTTGGTCGGTCAGGCGTCCCGGTGGGATGAGTGGCGTATCGTTCGGTCCCGTCAGCTGGTGCGCGTACCGCTCCCGGTATTTCTCGGGGCGCATCCCTTTGAGCAGGAAAATCAGGAGGACATCTGAGGGATCTTCCGCGGCAATCGCGCGCTTGATCGCGACTTCCTCAAGACGATCCGCCGCCGCCCCCTCAGCGTCGGCAATGGCCTCAGCGAATTGCGGGTCTTCGGACTTCCAGCGATACCAGGAGGTGCGGCCCATGCGTACGGCCCGCATCGCACCACTGACCGTCCCGGTCTGCACGTAGGCGATGAGCGCTGCCCTTTTTTGGGGTGTGCCGAGTTGCCCCGGCTCATACTCATAGCGTGCCATGCTTTGCAAAGTGCGAGGTTTGAGGGAATTACGCTAGTCCCCCTGGGCAAGGTTAAGGCGGCGAGTCGGATTCGGATGCACACTCTGCCTCGCAGCGGCTCGAACGATTGAGGCAATGATGGGCGTGGGCATCGGTTCCGGCTGAACCGGGATCGGCTTTCGCACTGTTCTGAGCGATCCGTCTTCGCGCCAGTGGACGATACCCCATGAAGTCGGCACCTCGTCTGCTTTGATGATTCCGAGATCTGTCACCACGAGCGACCATTCGTCACAGAACGCCCGCCAACCCCGCGACTTGTTGGATTGCCGTAGTTCCGCCAGCCAATCAGATCGGGGTCATGGTGTCTCCTCCTTGGCTCGGCGGCACCGTGGCCGCGAGAGCGACGGTGACCACTTCGCTCACACCGTCAAAACGAGCGGCCAGTACCGTCAAGTCGTCTATCACACGGTGCAGGTGTGTCCCGACAACTTCCGTACCGTTGACTCCACGGCCGACCTTGCGCAGCGCCAGAGTCAACTCACTCACCTGTCTTGCCAACGCATCCCGCTCGGCCATCAGCACCGCCAACTCGCGCCGGGCCTCCTGCTCGATGGCAACCTCTTTCATGGCCCCTCCTCTGCTGAAAAGACGAGCACGACCGACGGGAAGGGGGCCAAGTTCACGGCATTCCCAAAACGCAGCCGCCCGCGCAGGAAACGGATCTCGGTGGCCCCCATAGCGTAGTCGTGCCACCACGCCGTATCAGTGCGGGCCGGGAGGAGGTAGACCGCCAGGACAGCCTCCTCCGCCTTCGCCAGCCATGCCCTGACGCCACGCCCATACGGAGGATTGCAGTAGATGCGTTCACCCACCCAGGAAATGGCGAGGCCGTCCCGCTCCCCGTCCCAGTTGGCCGGGCACGGATCGAGGGTGAAGTGGAACTCGGCATCGAGCGCCGCGTAGAGAGCACGCGGTGTCGTCCATCGGTCCGTCGCCGAGGAGAACAGCGCCCGGTGGATCGTCTTGGGCTGATCAGGGATAGGCTCTATCCCTAGGTCTAATAGCTCTTGGATCACGCGGCCCCCTCACTCTCGTCGTCCGCCACGAGCCGCACGGGCGGGTTCCCGATCCCGGCTGTCAGTCGCTGCACCGCCCCCAAGCTCGGGTCCGGGGTCGCCGTGGCCCGCCGTCGGAGTTCGTCGGCCACGAACGGATCCTCGAGGCCCATTAGATCCAGCGCCGCGTCCGCCCGCTGCATGAGCGTGGCGCGGTACTGGCACTCGCACAGCAGCTGCTCGTAGCTCGTCCGGTCGGCACGGACCACCAGACGCTCGGCGAACGGCGTCCCGCACTGGCGGCAGAAGTCCGTTCCCGGCTGGCCCCGGGGGTCCGGGGTGGCGACGGGTCCACACCGTTCCGCCGTGAGGCGAGAGGCAATCTGCCGCAGCGTGGCGAGCCGGGGTCGGTAGTGGGAGTCGGCGGTACGGACCAGCTCGTCCAGCGCGGCGTGGAGCACATCCGCGGGAAAGTGACCCAGGTGCCGGTACCACTCATCGGCGACCACATCCGACTTTCCGAGCGAGCCGAACGCGACGGCGTACCGCTGCACGAGGTCGAACATGGCCAGGCGGGTGACGGTGATCACGTGGCGCGGGCCTCCTCCGGGTACTTCGCCAAGAGCCGTTGCCGGGCCGCCTCGTCATCGTCGTGGCCAGCCCGGAAATGTCCACCGCTGGGGCGGGGGTGAAGCCGCTGGTCCCGAGCCACCTGGGCGAATCGCGAGAGCTTCGACTGCGGGGCGCCGGCCAGGACCAGTTCCCGCATCCCCACGCCCACGTCCTCCGGCGTCAGGTGATCGATCGTGGGGTGCCGCCCGGAGGTCAGGGCCAGGACTTCGCGGTCCAAGGTCTCGGGACTGTGGCTGGCCCGCCGGAGCGCGTCGTAATCGGGTCGGTAGTCATCCGGCAATCGCTCGCGCGCGGTGGTGGAGGAAGAGGAAGAAACTGCTTCTGCTTCTGCCTCTGCTTCTGCTTGTGGTGACCCGGCTGACAAGTCACGAGTTTTGGTGACAGTCATAGGAGAAACTGTAGTGTCTTCGGCCGCTTTGGCGGCCCGTCGAGCCCGTGACCGGCGCTGGGATTCCCGGTTCAGTGCCCGTCGTTCCTCGTCGGCCAGTCCCTCCCGGTGCCGCTCATAGTTCAGGACGCGCCAGCCGCCCTCTTCGACCTCCAGCCGCCGGCCTTCGTGCTCCTGGGTCCGACTGTAGGGGTCGGGGGCCAGGAAGGCCGCCAAGGCCGCCTCACACTCGGGGATAGTGACCCCTGCGGAGTGGGCCAGACCGGGGATCGACGCCCCGACGTAGCCTCGGGAATCGCACAGCGCCAGCATCGTGATCCACGTGACTTTCGTGGACAGCGACTCCTGCCAGACCGTCGATTGGAGGATGCTTGCCCACAGTTTCGTGTACCCCGCCATGACTCTACCCCTACCCGTTAAACGTGATGACAGTCACGACAACGCATGACCGTCAGGGATACCACGTTACCGCCTCTGATCGAATCTGTCAAACCGCCCCCCGGCCGCGGGCAGACTACCTTCTGGAAGTGCTGAATGCGAGACCGGCGACCCGGGAGTTTCCCTAGCAGGAGTCCGAGTCGCCGGTAACCCCAACTGTGGCAGGAGCCACAGGAGGTGAGTGATGTCTGCGACGAAAAAACCGACCGGGAACGGGCTTTGAGTGGGGGTGGCGGGTGTCGCCCATTCCGTCGCCCTTGCTCGTTTCCGACTTGGAACATAACACAGTTCGGGCCTCTACGGAACCCGCCGGGGCCTCTTCGAGGGGTGACATACTTATTGAACCCACCGAGCCACAACGCCACGAGCCAGCCGCCCGCACACCAGTTCATGCCTCCACCCACGGCGGCGGGCTCCCACACCCCGGGCACCGGCTCCCGCTGCGTACCTGCCACGGGTCGCAGGGGCAGCGCCACCGCTCGACCTGTTCGGTCGAAGCCGCCACCGGGTGCCGGTCCCACCGGGGGTAGCGCGTCAGACCGGCCGCCACCCGCCGGGCCAGATACGCCTGGTACTTGGCCGCCGCCCGG
>Ga0214472_10008828_pt1 | contig 10518 bp, 8 predicted proteins | sample RVTome_6_FD_207662 | JGI IMG/M metagenome (GOLD analysis project Ga0214472, IMG submission 207662) | Soil microbial communities from uranium-contaminated site in the Upper Colorado River Basin, Wyoming, United States - RVT140D175 | ecosystem: Environmental > Terrestrial > Soil > Contaminated >...
GAGAGTCGTACCGGCGCCCCGTCGCGGTAAGTCAGGACCAGGTTGCGGAAGCCATCGAGATCGATCGCCTCGCCTTCGGCGCGCACGTTCATCTCGCGTGAGGGGCCCTCGATGCGGCCGGCCGGCACCTCGAGGTGCTCGCGCTGGACCGCGGCGTTCACGTCCTGCACCGTGAGGCCCTGGGCCTCCAGGCGCACGGCGTCGTACCACACGCGCACGCTGCGGTCGCGGAACCCCGAGAGCTGGATCTCGCCGATGCCCGAGATCGTCTGGAGCTGCGGCCGGATCACGTTGCGGATGTAGTCGGCGACGAAGGTGGGCGGGCGGCTGCCGGCGATCGCGAGCCGCATGATCGGCTCATCCTCGGGGTTCGACTTGCTGACGATCGGCGGATCGATGCCGCGCGGCAGGCGGTTCTGCGCCTGGGAGATCTTGCTCTGGATGTCCTGCATCGCGACGTCGATGTCGCGCTCGAGCTCGAACTCGACGCTGATGTTGGCGGAGCCCTGGCGCGAGTTCGAGGACACCTCCTTCACGCCCTCGACCGCGGTGACCGTCTCCTCCAGGATGTCGACCACGTCGGTCTCGATGATCTCGGGCGAGGCGCCCTCCCAGCTCAGCGAGACGTTGACCACGGGAAAGTCGACGTCGGGGTTCTGGCTGATGCCGAGGCCCTTGAACACGCTGCCGAAGCCGGTGAAGGTCAGCAAGCCGAAGCCGATCAGGGCGAACATCAGGATCCAGGCGAACACGTGGTTGCGGATGGAGATGTCCGCGAGCGTCATCCCGGTCGCGATCTGCTGCGGATCCTCGCGCTCGGGCGCGGGACGCGGCGCTTCGGCGCTCACTGGGCCGCCTTCGAGCCGTCGACGGGCTCCACCGCCATGCCGTCCGCGAGCCGGTCGGATCCCTCGGAGACCACGATCTCACCCGCTTCGAGCCCGGACAGGATCTCGACGACACCGGTTCCGGTGCGCAGACCCAGGCCGACCGGTCGCAGCCGCGCGGTGTTCTGCAGCACGACGTAGGTGACGAAGCCGCGCTCGCTCGCCTGGATCGCGCTCTCAGGTACCACGAGGGCGCCTTCCTTCTTCTCGCCGGCGAGTGTCACCTCGGCGAAGAAGCCGGGCTTGAGCTCGTTCTCGGGATCGACCCACGCGAGCACCTCGACCTGGCGCGTCGCCGGATCGGCGATGCGGCCCACGTGGTAGATGCGCGCGCCGAACTCGCGTGGGCCGAGCGGCGCCACGAGGAAGCCCACCCGGCCGCCCTCGCGGGCACGCAGCGACTCGCCCTCCGAGACCTTGAAGCGCAGCCGCAGGCGGCTCGCGTCCACGATCGTCGCGAGCACCGTGCCGGTGCGGATGAACTGACCGGTGTCGACCGTGCGGGTGTTGATCACCCCGGTGATCGGCGGCCTCACCTCGGCCCGCCTCTGGTCCTGGAGCGCGATCTCGTAAGCCGCCTTCGCCACCTCCACCGCCGCTTCCAGGCGGGCGTTCTCCCCGCGCGAGCGGGTGAGCTCCTCGGTCGACAGCAGCTGGCTCTTGGCGAGCGACTCGCGCCGGGCGAGGTCGGCCTGCGCCCGCCCCAGCTCCGCCGCCGCCTGGTCCTTGAGCCCCTTGGCGCGCTCGGCCTCGACACGATGGCGGTCGGGGTCGATCCTCAGCAGCACGGTCGTGGGACCGACGCGGTCGCCCTCGCGGAAGCGCACGTCGGAGGCGACGCCTTCCACCTGGGCCGTGACCTGGACCAGGTCCTGCGCCTCGATCGACCCGAGCGCCTTGATCGTGTGGACCACGTCCTGGACGGCGACGGGGGCGACGCGCACGCGCAGTGCCTGGCGCTGGGGACGCGCGGACGCGGCGCCCTGAGTGCCGCCGCAGGCCGAGCCGAGAATGGCCACGCCACAAGCGATGAGGACCAGCGATCTTCGTCTCACGGAGTGCCTCTTTGTCGGGATCGGACCCACATCGCAAGAGCGCGCCGGAAGGGGCCGTCCCGACGATTCTCCGTCTAAACCGAAGGCAAAATCCAGGAGCCGGGCCGCGCAGGGGGCGCGCTGCGAATGGCCGCTCCGACACAGATTCTCACACGTGACGCGGCTCACGCTCGGCTTGACAACCCGGTGTGCGAGCCTAGCTTCGAGAACGGGTCCACTCCAGGGGGAAGTCCGATGCCCGATTTCAGCCCGATCATCGCGCAGGCGTACGAGCGCATCCTGGGACGGGCGCCGGACCCAGGCGGCCTGGCCAGCTGGAATCGCGCCATGAACGACGGCCTCACCGAGGCGGGCATGCGCGAGGCTTTCGTGCGAAGCGCCGAGTATGCCCAGAAGCACCCGGACCGTGCTTCCGCGCGAGCGCGAGGCCGGCGCGCCCCGCCCTCGGGCCGCGGCAAGGCGCGCAGTCGGGCCCGATCCCGGAAGTAGGCCGTCATGCCGGACTTCGCCCCGATCGTCTCGGACGCCTATCGCGAGATCCTCGGCCGCGCACCCGACCCGGGCGGCCTTTCCGGCTGGAACCGCGCCATGAACGACGGCCTGACCGAGGCCGGCATGCGCGAGGCGCTGCTGCGCAGCGACGAGTACGCCCAGAAGCATCCCGACCCCAGCCCGGCACCGGCGCTCCACGTCGAGGGCAACCGTTTCGTCAATGCCCCGGGGGCGGAGGTGCGGCTCCTCGGAGCCATCGTCTGCTGCAACGACGCCAAGGCCAACGGCTGGCCGCTCGTGGAGCTCGCCACTCTCGAGCGCTTCGCCGCGCAAGCGCTCAACTACACGCACTGCCGGCTCGGGCCCTTCACCGAAGCCGGAGAAGACGACGCCATCTACGTCGGCTACGTCACCGTCGCCGGCGGACGCGTCGACCTCGACCGCTTCCACGAGCCGTTCTGGGCGCGTTGCCGCGGCATCGCCGAGCGTGCCCGCGCCCTCGGGATCTACGTCGAGTTCGATCTCGTCGACCGCTGGGTGCGCCAGCACGGCGCGGAGGATCTCCCCGAGATCGACCCCTGGCGCGCGCGCAACAACGTCCAGGGGCTCGACGTGGGGGGGCTCGGGATCTTCCAGGTGGCACCGCGGCCGATCCACGAGCGCTGGGTCCGCAAGGCCGTCTCCGAGCTCGGCGCCTTCGAGAACGTGCTGTTCCAGATCGGCAACGAGGGCTTCAAGTCGTGGAGCGCCGCGTGGGAGCTGGGCGTCTACTCGATGGTCAAGGACGAGCTCGGCCGGCGCGGCTACGCCGACAGGCTGGTGGCCACCAACACCCATCAGACGTCGCTCGAATCGCGCGTCGACTACGCCACGCGCCACAGCCCGCGCGCGCAGGACCCGGGCCCCTATCCGATCCTGGTCAACGAGTACGCCACGATCGCGCCAGCCGAGGTCGAACGCCAGCTGGCCCGCGCCGCGGAGCTCGGGACGATGTTCGAGTACTGGCGCGGCGAGCACGACGAGCGGCAGTGGTCAGACACGCTCGAGGCGCTCGGACGCGAAGCGCGTCGTCTCGTCCTGCAGCCGAGCGGCGCTTTACCGCGTCGCGCCGGATCGCGCGCGCCCAGATCCACGAGGGCGGCCGGACCAAGCTAGGAGGTCGAGGGCGCACGCGTCCCCCGTGAGAAGGCTCGCCTCCCAGTCGAGGGCGCTCAGGCCGCGCCCAGCGCCCGGCCCAGCTACACCGGCGCCCGGTCAAACTACAATGGAGCGAGGAGGACCCTTCCCCCGCATGCACGATCCACGTGTACCCGAAGCGCTCGAGGGCTGGAGCGTCCTGCACCAGCTGTTCCGCATCCGCTGGACCGACTGGCGCCGCCTTTCGCCCGAGGAGCGCGGGCGCCTGGCGGCGGAGGCCGCGGGCGCCCTCAGCGCCATGCGGCGGGGGCCCGAGGGCACGAGCGTGCCGGTGACGCTCCTGGGCCACAAGGGCGACTTGATGCTGATCCACCTGCGCCGCAGCTTCGAAGAGCTGCAGGCGGCCGAGCTCGCGGTCTCGGGGCTGGGCCTCGCGGCGTTCCTGGAGCCCACGACCTCGTTCGTCTCGATGGTCGAGCTCGCGATGTACGAGATGACGACGCAGATCCACAAGCGCCTCGGCGAGCGGGGACTGAAGACCGGCAGCGACGAGTTCGAGGCGGCGTTCGACGCCGAGCTCGCGGAGCAGCGAAAGCGCGTCGGCGCGCGGCTGCTGATCGACCCGCCGGCGCGCCGTCACGTCTGCTTCTACCCGATGAACAAGCGCCGCGGCGAGCACAAGAACTGGTACATGGAGTCGATGGAAGAACGCTCGCGCATGATGCTCGATCACGGCCGCATCGGCCGCCACTACTCCGGCCAGGTGACCCAGATCATCACCGGCTCGATGGGTTTCGACGACTGGGAGTGGGGCGTCGACCTCTTCGCCGACGACCCGCTCGTCTTCAAGAAGCTGATCTACGAGATGCGCTTCGACGAGGCCTCGGCCTGGTACGCGGAGTTCGGGCCTTTCCACGTCGGGTTGCAGTTCTCGCCGTCCGAGCTGCCGAAGTACCTGGAAGGAGCGGTCCCGGAGCTGGTCCGCCCATGAGGGCCGGTCGCAGCGGCGCGCTCATGGCGCTTCTCGGTCTCGCCGCGTGTGGCGGCGACACGGGCATGTCGCCCACGCCTGGTCCGTCGCCGTCCCCGAGCGCCGGCGCGTGCGCGGCGGGCACGCCGGTGACGGGCATCCCGGCCCTCACGGCGCGCCTCGTCGCGTCGGGCCTGCGCAGCCCCCTCGACCTGCAGTCGGTCCCGAGCGACGCCGAGCGGCTCTACGTGGTCGAGCAGGGCGGCCGGATCCGCGTCGTGAGGGGCGGCCAGCTGCAGGCGGCCGCGTTCCTCGACGTCTCCGGGCGCATCTCGAGCGGCGGCGAGCGCGGACTGCTCGGCCTCGCTTTCCACCCGCAGTTCGCCACGAACCGCCGCTTCTACGTCAACTACACGAACCCGGCCGGCGACACGCACATCGCCGAGTTCCGCGCCGGCTCGGCCGACGCCGCCGACCCCGCGACCGAGCGTGTGCTGCTCGCGGTGGCCCAGCCGTTCGCGAACCACAACGGCGGCGGGCTCGCTTTCGACAACTCCGGCCGCCTGCTGATCGCGCTCGGCGACGGCGGCTCCGGCGGCGATCCCCAGAACAACGGCCAACGCCTCGACACGCTGCTCGGCAAGATCGCCCGGATCGACGTGGACACGGGATCGCCCTACTCGCTGCCGGCCGACAACCCGTTGCTGGCGACGGCCGGCGCGCGCGGCGAGATCTGGGCCTACGGTCTGCGCAACCCGTTCAAGATCGCGGTCGACCGGCCGACGGGCGACCTCTACATCGGCGACGTCGGCCAGAACCGGATCGAGGAGATCGACATAGGCCTCGCTGCGCGCCGCGGCGGAGAGAACTACGGCTGGCGGATCAGCGAGGGCACGCAGTGCTTCAACCCGCCGAGCGGCTGCGACCGCACGGGGCTCACGGGGCCGGTCTACGAGTACACCCACTCGGAGGGCTGCTCGGTCACGGGCGGCGTCGTCTACCGCGGCTGCCGCGTGCCCGCGCTCGCCGGGACGTATTTCTTCGGGGATTTCTGCAGCGGGCTGGTGCGCTCGTTCCGTTTCGCGAACGGCGCGGCGAGCGAGGTCCGGGACTGGAGCTCGGGCACGCGCGGCGTGGGCGCGCCGTCCTCCTTCGGTCTCGACGCGGCGGGCGAGGTCTACATCGTCGACTACGACGGCGAAGTGTACCGACTCGAGCCGGCGAGCTGAACGCTGCAGCGGGCTGCGAGCGGAGCGGGATTACGAAGCGCCCTCGTCAAGCCGAGGCCGCTTCGTTTCGCCTCGCTGACGCTCGGGGTCCACTCCATAGCATCGGCGGGGGGCCTGGGGGGTGCGGCGCAGCACCCCCCAGACTAGGACGAGCCGTAGCGCCTGGCGGCGCGGGCGCGGGCCTGCGCCGCCACCAGCTCGCGGTTGCGCGTGGGGGCCGTGGTCACGAGCGCGTCCACCAGCCGCCGTGCGCTCGCGGTGACCTCGCGCACCGCACGCTCGAACGCCGCGGCGTTGGCCTGCGAGGGTGCTTGGTAGCCGCTCAGCTTGCGGACGAACTGGAGCGCGGCCGCCTGCACCTCTTCGTCACTCGCCGGGGGCTCGAAGTTGAACAGCGTCCTTATGTTTCGGCACATGCCGGCCTCCCCTCCCAGCAGACTAACCGAAAGCCGGCCGGGCGACGCACGCCCGGGATCGTAGTAGCCTCTGATCGTGTTCGACGCCCTGCGGCAGCTGTTCCAGGCGAGAGTCGCGCTGCCGGCCGAGGCGCCGGCCGAGGCGCGCGAGCACGCGCTGCGGCTCGCCGCGGCCGCGCTGATGTTCGAGATCGTACGGGCCGACGCCAGCGTGATGGACGAGGAGCTCACCGTGATGCGCGCCGCGCTCCAGAGCACGTTCGATCTCTCGGCCGAGGAGACCAGCGAGCTCGTCCAGCTGGCCGAAGCGCAGTCGAAGGCCGCCAGCTCGCTCTACGAGTTCACCTCGCTCGTCGACGCGGGGCTCGACGCCTCCCAGAAGAAGCGCGTCGTAGAGCTGCTGTGGCTGGTGGCGTTCGCCGACGGCCGCAAGGACGCGCACGAGGAGCACCTGGTGCGGCGGATCGCGGGGCTGCTGCACGTGCCGCACCCGGACTTCATCGACGCCAAGCTGCGGGCTCGCGAGCGCAGTGCTACGGATCAGCGCAGCGGCTGAGCCTCGAGCGCGTCCCGGACGAGGCTCGCCAGCTTCGGCAGCGCGTAGGGCTTCTGCAGCAGCAGCACTCCGGGCTCGAGGACGCCGTGACGGGAGATCACGTCCTCGCCGTAGCCCGAGGTGAACAGCACGCGCAGATCGCTGCGGCTGAGCGCGAGACGCGCGGCGAGCTCGCGGCCGTTCATGCCGGGCATCACGACGTCGGTGAGCAGCAGGTGCAGGGGCTGCGTGTGGCCCGCCGCGACCATCAGCGCCTCCGCCGCGTTCGCGCACGACAGCACGCGGTACCCGAGCGACTCGAGCTGCGCGCGCGTCACGTCGCGCACCGCCGCCTCGTCCTCCACCAGCAGCACGGTCTCCGAGCCGCGCGGCGCGTCGCCCAGTGGCTGCGCCGCCAGCGTCTTCTCGCCCCGGGCCTGCGGCAGCAGGATGCGGAAGCCGGCGCCGCGGCCCGGCGCGGAAGCCACCTGGATCGCGCCCCCGTTCTGCTCCACCGCCCCGTAGACCATCGCGAGCCCGAGCCCGGTGCCGCTGCCCGCCGACTTGGTGGTGAAGAACGGCTCGAAGATGTGGGCCCGCACCTCTTCGCTCATGCCCTGGCCGGTGTCGCTCACCGCCAGCACTACCACGGGCCCCGGGCGCAGCCGGCCCGGCGCCTCGGGACCGGCGAGCGACCGGCTCACCTCGATCGTGAGCGTGCCACCGTCGGGCATCGCGTCGCGCGCGTTCGCGGCCAGGTTCAGCAGCACCTGCTCGAGCTGTCCCTGGTCCACCTCGACGAGGCAGGGCTCGTCCGCGAGCCGCGTGCTGAGCGCGATGTCCTCGCCGATCATGCGCGCCAGCATCGAGCCCGCGCTCGCGACCACCGAGCGCAGGTCCAGCACGCGCGGCGCGATCACCTGCTGCCGACTGAACGCGAGCAGCTGGTGCGTGAGGGCGGCCGCGCGCCACGCGGCCTTGTCGGTTTCCAGAAGCCAACGGTGGGCGCGCGCCTCGGGCCCGACGTCGCGCAGCGCCAGCGCCAGGCTGCCGGTGATCGCGGTCAGCAGGTTATTGAAGTCGTGTGCCACGCCGCCCGCGAGCCGGCCGACCGCCTCCATCTTTTGCGACTGCCGCAGCCGCGCTTCGAGCTCCAGGCGCGCGGCCTCCGCCCGGTGGCGCTCGCTCACGTCGCGCAGGATCGTCTGGTACTTCCCGTCGGGCATGCGCCGCGAGCTCATCTCCACCGGCACGCGCGTGGCGTCCTTTCGTGCCAGCCGACGTTCGCAGACGACGATCTGGCCCTGGTCGGCGAGGTCGTAGCGGAACGGCACGCGCGCCAGCTCGGCGGCACCGAACAGCGTCTCGATCGCGAGGCCCAGCAGCTCCTCGCGCGAGCGGCCGGTGAGCTCGGAAGCGCGGTGGTTTGCCTCGACGAGGCCGCCCCCGGGCAGGCTCACCACGATCGCGTCCGCGGCGAGCTCCACCAGGCCGCGGTAGAGCGCCTCCGAGGCGACGAGCTCCGCCTCCTGGCGGCGCAGGCGCGCGTGGCTCTCGCGCAGGCGCCCGGCCACGAGACCGACGCCGAGGCTCGTCACCCCCAGGATGATCGCCGCGTCGACGATGTCCGCCGCCGGGTTGATGGCCAGCGGCCCGGCCAGCCATCCGCGCGCCTCGGCCAGCATGGCCGCGGCCGTGCACGCGATGCTCAGCAGCGTGACCGTGACGAGCGTCACCGGCTCGAGCAGCAGACCGCACAGGATCATCGAGGCCGGCATGATCAGCATCGAGACGTCGCGAAAGCCGTTGCCCGAGGTGATCATCAGCGAGCCGGCCAGCAGTGGCAGGCTGATCGCCAGCAGTCGAGCGGCCGCGTGCGGGAGCCCGCGTCGGTTCAGCCACAGCACCAGCACCAGGATCGCGAGCTCCGCGACGAGAACGGCGGTCGGGGCTGCCGCGACCGGGCTCCCCGCGAGCACGAGGTTGGCCAACGAGGCCAGGATCCCCGCGCTCGCGCCGGCCGCCACGACGCACACGTTGCGGGCGATCCAGCGATCGCCGGCGTCGAGCGACCGCTTCGGCATCAGCAGCTGAAGGCCATGGCGACGAACGGGTGCGGGGAGGAGTTCCGAGTTGGTGGTCGCCGCCATGGACCCGATACGAGACTGCAGGATGCGTGCCGGCCGCCAGGTCCGTTGCCTCAACGGGTTGCGGCGACTCGGGTCCCGGTGCTGGACGCGGCATCCGGAGGCTGGACGAGCGGAGCGAGCTACTCCCGCTGGAGGGCCCGTGCGGGATCCACGCGCGCCGCGCGGGCCGCGGGCAGGCCGACGGCGACGAGCCCCACGAGCATCACCACTCCCGCGGTCACGGCGTAGAGCCGGGCGTCGGACGGGTTCACCTCGAAGAACAGCCCCTGCGCCAGCCGGGCGAGCGCGAAGCCCGCGACTCCCCCGAGTGCCGTGCCCGCGGCCACGAGCTTCAGGCCCCGGCCGAGCACCTGCCGGAGCACGTCGCTCGCGCTCGCGCCGAGCGCCATGCGCAGCCCGAACTCGGGCGTCTGCGCGCCGACGACGTAGGCGACGAGCCCGTAGAGCCCGAGCGACGCGAGCAGCAGGGCGGCGGCCGCGAAGCTCGTCACCAGCAGGGCGGCCGCCTGCGGCAACAGCAGCGTCTCGGCGACCCGCTCGCCGAGCGACGCGACGTGGTAGACGGGCTGCTCCGAATCGACCTCGAGCACGGCCCGCCGTGCCGCGGCCGCGAGCAGCGCAGGATCGCCGCTGGTGCGCACGGCCAGCATCATCATCGCCTCGGGGGCCTGGGCCAGCGGAACGTACGCCTCGGCGTCGGGATCGGTGGTGAGCGACCAGTGCCGCACGTCGCCCACGACGCCCACGATCTCGCGCCAGGGTGCGGCGGAACCGCCCACCCGCAGGCGGCGGCCGATCGGAGAGGCGTCGCCGAGCTCGCGGCGCGCGAGCCGTTCGTTGACGATGACGACCGCGGGCGCGCCCTCGCGGTCGCGCGCGTCGAAGTCGCGGCCGCGCCGCAGCGGTATCCCGAGCGCGTCGAAGTAGCCGGGCGTCGTGGCCCGGTACGCGGCGCGCGCGGCTTCGCCGGGGGCGGGCTCCGGCGCGCCCTCGAGCAGGATACCCGCGCCGCGGTCGTAGGTGCTGAACGGGAGCACGTTCACGGCGGCGGCCCGCTCGACCCCCGGCAGCGCCTGAAGCCTCGCGATCACCCGTTCGAAGAAGGCGAGCCGGCGAGCCGGGTCGGGATAGCGCGCTTCGGGCAGCGACGCGGTCATCGTCAGCACCCGTTGCGGCGCGAAGCCGGTCTCCCGCGCGAGCATCGCGCGGAAGCTCAGCAAGGCGAGGCCCGCTCCCACGAGCAGCACCAGCGAGATTCCGACCTGCCCCACCACGAGGGCGCCGCGCAACCGCTGCTGGGGCCGCGTGCCGAGGCTGCGCGCGCCGGAGGCGAGCGCGGGAGCGGTCGGACGCCGCCCGGCGCGCAGCGCCGGCACGAGCGAGAAGGCCACTCCCGTGACGAGCGACAGCCCCATCCCGAACGCCAGCGTCGCGCTGTCGAGCCGCAGCTCGGCCACGTTGGGCATGGTCGAGAGCGCCGATTCGGGCAGCGCCGCCTGGAGCGCGGCGAGCATGAAGCCCGCGAGCAGCAGACCGGCCGCGGCTCCCGCGGCGGCGAGCAGCAGGCTCTCGCACAGGAGCTGGCGCACGAGCTGCGCGCCGCTCGCGCCGAGCGCCACCCGCACGGCGAGCTCGCGCTCGCGCGCG
>Ga0214472_10008829_pt1 | contig 10518 bp, 7 predicted proteins | sample RVTome_6_FD_207662 | JGI IMG/M metagenome (GOLD analysis project Ga0214472, IMG submission 207662) | Soil microbial communities from uranium-contaminated site in the Upper Colorado River Basin, Wyoming, United States - RVT140D175 | ecosystem: Environmental > Terrestrial > Soil > Contaminated >...
TGCTCAGCCGCCACTTTGCGCGGTCCGACACGTCGACGCGATTTCAATTAGCTCGGCAGTCTCGAAAGCTCGCCGTCCCCTTGGCAACTGGAGGCTTGACAGAATCCACGCTGCCGGAGCACAAGTTACCATTTTACTCCATGCGCGTATAATAAACGCCAGCATAGCGGCAGCCGGTTTTCTGGTTCGGCTGTCCGCCGCCCTGGTACAAGCCGGGGCCGCACTCCGCGACTCGGAGCCATCAGCACGGGAAACGTGTGAAGAGGTGCGCTCCGATGAAGATTGTCCACTGGTCGCTGGACCGGATCAAGCCGTACGAGAACAACCCGCGGGTCAATGACGCCGCGGTGGATGCGGTCGCGCGCTCGATTCAGCAGTTCGGCTTCCGGCAGCCGATTGTCGTCGATGAGGACGGCGTGATCATCTGCGGGCATACGCGCTGGAAGGCGGCGCGGAAGCTGGGGCTGAAGACGGTCCCGGTCCACGTCGCCAAGGATTTGTCGCCGGAGCAGATCAAGGCCTACCGGATCGCGGACAACCAGACGGCGTCGCTGGCCGAATGGGATTACGACCTGCTTCCGCTGGAATTGTCGGACTTGCAATCGATGGACTTCGATCTGAGCCTGCTGGGGTTCAGCGAGGACGAACTGGCTGGGGTGCTTGATCCGGACGTAAAGGATGGCCTGACCGATCCGGACGAGGTTCCCGAACCGCCGGACGAGGCGACGACGCAGCCGGGCGACCTGTGGATTCTGGGCGACCATCGCCTGATGTGTGGCGACAGCGCCGATGGGCAACACGTGGATCAATTGTTGGACGGCGCCACGATCCAACTGGTCAACACGGACCCGCCGTACAACGTCAAGGTCGAGCCGCGCAGCAACAATGCGATCAGCGCCGGGCTGAGTTCCTTCCAGGCCAAGAACCATCAGCGGTTCGACCTGAAGCGCCATCCGGGGAAATCGAAGGCGACGCACCGGAAGATGCGGGCCAAGGACCGGCCGCTGGCGAACGATTTCGTGACCGACGAAGCGTTCGATCGGATGCTGCATGCTTGGTTCGGCAACATGGCGCGCGTGCTCCAACCGGGCCGCGGATTCTACATCTGGGGCGGGTACGCCAACGTCGGCAACTATCCGCCGGTGCTGAAGGCGACCGGGCTCTACTTCTCGCAGGCGATCATCTGGGACAAGCAGCATCCCGTGTTGACGCGCAAAGACTACATGGGCGCGCACGAGTGGTGCTTCTACGGTTGGCGCGAAGGCGCCGCCCACAAGTTCTTCGGGCCCAACAACGTGCCGGACCTGTGGCACGTAAAGAAGATCAACCCCAACAAGATGTGCCACTTGACAGAGAAACCGGTCGAGCTAGCGGTCAGGGCAATGCAGTATTCATCCCGCGCCGGCGAGAACGTGTTGGACCTGTTCGGCGGTTCGGGTTCGACGTTGATCGCCGCAGAACAGACGGGACGTAATGCCTACCTGATGGAGCTCGACCCGCTGTATTGCGACGTGATCGTCGAGCGCTGGGAGAAGTTCACGGGACGATCTGCGGAGCGGCAGACGGTGGAGGTGGCCACGTGAACGCGACGTTTGGCCAGTGTGGCGTAGGGTTCGATTCGGGAGATCATTCCCCGATCCACGAGAAAACGCCCCGACGTTTGCGACGTGGGGCGTTGAGGCGCGAACGTGGCCGCTCGCTAGCCGTTGAGGGCGAACTTCCCGCGCTCGGCCTTCTTGAAGCGGGACTCCTTGCCGTCCTTGTTGATGCTCCGGAGGATGGCCGAGTACAAAGTGGCCCAAGGGGTCTTGCCGCCGGGGCTGGTCCAATACTTCTTGGCGGCCATCGCGTCGATCATCTGCCTGGCGCTCATCGGCTCCTTCGATTCGCCGAGCACCTTGGCCGCCGCGTCGATGGCGCTGAGCTTCTTCGGCTTCCCGTCCGGTTTCGCGCCGGCGGATTTTTTGGCCGTCCGTTTCGCCGTCGCCTGCTTCGCGGTCGCCTTCTTCGCCGTGGCCTTGCGGGCCGGGGTCTTCTTGGTCGTGGTCTTCTTCGTGGCCATGTTCTGGCTCCTTCTGAAACGTATAGTCGATGGTTCGGCTGCCATCATCAGGCCCGGCGAACCACCGCCGGGCGACGCGGGACGGGCCCGCGTTTCGGCTTACAGAGCGAGCTCTTCCATCAGCCGCTGGTGCTCGTCGACGCCGAGCGTCTCCGTCAGCGTGTCGGCGAACGATTCGACCTGCCGAAGCGCCGCCAGCGCTCGCTCGTCCGTGGGCTGGTTCCCGGACGTGAACTCGCGGAGCGCGACGATGGCCGTCGCCACGGCGTCGGACGAAAGGTTGTCGCGGATCGCCCGAAAGAAGGCCTCTTCGTCAACGGCGCTCCTCCGCTTTTCGTTCTTTTCGTTCTTCGCGTTCATCGTTTGTCTCCTTGGCGTTGGTGGTGGAATGCCCCGCTGGGACAGTCACACATGAGCCATGCGGGCGGAAGAACATCAAGCGCGGTCGGCGACAATTCCACCGGAATTCGGCAGGTTTTTTCCGGGGCCTTTTAGGGCGGCCTAAAAGTCGCAGGACGAAACGAAGCCCGATCGCGTACAATGAATTCGATCACGGAGGAACGTGACCATGCCCTTGCGACTGAAAACCCCCTGCAATCATCCGGGCTGCCGGAACACGACCCGCGGCCGGTTCTGCGACGAGCATGCCGCGGGCACCTGGCGAATCAGCGACGCGCGGCGCGGCACGCCGGTCGAGCGCGGCTACGATGCGGCGTGGAGTCGCGTGGCGCATCGGCGGCGCGTGCTCGACTGCTACCTCTGTCAGCGCTGCCTGGACAAGGACGGACGCCCCACGGAAGCCAAGGCCGTCGACCACATCGTGCCGGTCCACGTGCGGCCCGACTGGCGGCTGGCGATCGGCAATACGCAGGCGCTCTGCCACGCCTGCCATCAGGCCAAGACGACCGAAGACAACAGACGTTACGGAAGCAGCAGAGAAACACGATTGACGCGCCAACAGTTGGAGAACCGGCGCCAAGCGCAGGGCATGAGCGCGCCCCCGCGCACCGGCGAAGACCACAGATAGGCGACCTGAAACCCGTGCAGGGGGAGGGGGGTCATTTTCTGTGAGGCGTCGAACAGCAGACCACCGTTCGCCCCGCGCGCGTTTTTCCGCGAAATTAGGGTGGGGGGGGGTCCAGGAGCAAATCATGCGTGGCCGTAAACCGAAACCCAATGTCATCAAAGACTTAGAGGGCAACCCCGGCAAGCGGCGCCGCGTGCGCGAAAATGAGCCTGTTCCCAAAGGGGGGGTTCCGGAATGTCCGGAGCATCTGGACGGAGAGGCGCGCGCCGAATGGTTCCGCACGGCAAAAGTGCTGTTGGAAATGAAACTGCTCACGACGGCCGACCGTTCGGCGCTGGCCGCCTACTGCACGGCCTACAGCCGGTGGGTGGAGGCCGAGCGGCAGGTGAAAAAACTGGGCCCGATCGTCAAGTCGCCCGACAAGGGGTTTCCCATGAAATCGCCCTACCTGGTGATCGCCGATCAGGCGCTGGAGATCATGCGCAAGTTCATGGTCGAGTTCGGGCTGACCCCCTCCAGCCGCAGCCGTATCCGCGTGCCGGCCGACGCCGAGGCGGCCGACGAGTTCGACCTGTTCATCGGAGCGGGCTGATGAAGTCGTTGGCCCAATGCCTGGCCGATGCCCGCACCGCTGGCTGGGACGAATGGATTCGCACGGAGGCGGACGAGCGGGCGGTGCTGGAAGGACACACCTTCGACATCCAAGCCGCCGAACGAGTCCGCGCGTTCTTCGCCCGCTTCCTGCGCCACTCGAAGGGCCAATGGGCGGGCAGGCCGTTTGAACTGCTCGACTGGCAGTGGCACCAGGTCGTAGCGCCGCTCTTCGGCTGGCGGCGCGCCGACGGCACGCGGCGCTATCGCCGCGGATACATCGAGGTGCCCAAGAAGAACGGCAAGAGCACGCTGTTTTCCGGATTGAGCCTGTACCTGCTGGCCGGCGACAAGGAACCCGGCGCGGAGGTCTACAGCGCGGCGGTCGACCGGGACCAGGCGTCGATCGTGTTCAACGAATCGGCCAACATGGTCGAGGCCTCGCCGCATCTGTCGTCGCGGTTGAATGTGATTCGTTCGACGAAGCGGATCGTCTTCCACCGCGCCCGGTCCTTCTACAAGGCGCTCTCGGCCGACGTGCCGACGAAAGAAGGACTGAACGCGCATGCCGTATTGATCGACGAATTGCACGCCCAGCGGACACGCGACCTGTGGGATACGCTTCGTTACGCCGGCGCGTCGCGCCGGCAGCCGTTGCACCTGAGCATCACCACGGCGGGCTTCGACCGGCACTCGATCTGCCGCGAGCAGCACGATTACGCACATCACGTGCTGGACGGGACGTTCGAGGACCTGTCATTCTTCGCCTTCATCAACGCGGCCGCCGACGAGGATGACTGGACCGACCCGGCCGTCTGGCGGAAGGCCAATCCAAGTTTTGGAATCACCGTCAGCGTAGACCAGTTCGCCGAGGACTGCCGGGAGGCCCGCGAGTCGCCTGCCAAGGAGAACTCGTTCCGCCGCTACCGGCTCAACCAGTGGACCGAGCAGGAGGTCCGCTGGCTGAGCATGGAGAAGTGGGACGCCTGCGCTGCGGCGCCGCCGGACCTGGATGGAATGATCTGCTACGGCGGCCTGGACTTGTCGTCCACCACCGACGTCACGGCGCTGGTGTTGGTGTTTCCTGACGACGACCTGTCTGCCGGACAGGCAGGCGTGCATTACGTGCTGCCGTTTTTCTGGGTGCCCGAGGAAGGCGCCCGGCAGCGCGAGCGGCGCGACCGCGTGCCGTACGTCCAGTGGATTCGGGAAGGCCTGATCGAGGCCACGCCCGGCGAGGTGATCGACTACGACCGGATTCGCCGCCGGGTGAACGAACTGGGCGAGCGCTACGACATCCGCGAGATCGCCATCGACCGCTGGAACGCCACGCAGTTGGCCACGCAACTGACCGACGACGGCTTCGAGATCGTCGCCTTCGGCCAGGGCTACGCCAGCATGAACTGGCCCACCAAGAAGCTGGAGGAACTGGTCCTGGGCGGCCGGCTGGTCCACGCCGGCCATCCCGTTCTGCGCTGGATGGCCGGCAACGTGTCGATCGAAACCGACGCCGCCGACAATTGGAAACCCTCCAAGAAGCGCAGCCCCGAGCGCATCGACGGCATCGTCGCGCTGGTAATGGCGTTGGACCGCGCCAGCCGGGAAAGCAATCGGTGGGACTGCATCTACAACCACCGTGGACCGGCCGTAATTTGAACGCGCGCGGCGCCGGCATCCGAGCCGCCACCGCCTCTTCGCCGAGCACGTCACCAGCGAATACCGCGTCCCCACCCAGGGCCGCGGCCGCACGGTCGACGAATGGCAGCTGCGCCCTGATCGGCCCGATAACCACTGGTTCGATTGCCTGGTTGGCTGGGCCGTCGCGGCTTCAATTCAGGGCGTCAAGCCAACGATTCGGCAAATCAAATCCCGGCGACGGCGCGAACGGCAGCTTTTGCTGCGGCGCAAGGTAGTCCACAAAACGGCAATCGCGATTGCCGCGAGCCAACGCGTAGACGGTTCCGGCACCGGACGAATTCCGAAGTTATTGCGAATAAGGTTCAAATCATCGATGTTCACAATGCCGTCGAAAGGATACGAATCTCCCTGCAACGAACCGTCCGCCAGACCCACGGAGCCGAAATGATTCCGTACTGCGTTAATATCGTCGATGTCGACGCTGCCGTCGCCGTTGGTGTCACCCGGAATTCCAATCACTGCGCCGAGGACCAATCGCAAGGTTGCCTCCGGATCGACATAGTGGCGCAGCGACGTACCGCCCGCACGGGACTGCGGGCGCAAATTGAATACGTTGCCGTCCAACAGCGTGGTGCGCAATGTGGAGCCGTCGCGCTGTGGAATAATGACCGAGTCCCCCCAGTTTTCGAGCCCATTGATCGGTGCGCCATTCAGCAAGAAATCGAGACCAAATACGTTGACCGTCGAGTCAGGAAAAACTCGTAATTTTGGACCGATACCGTCGCCACCGGATAGATTTACAATTGCTCCGGAATACGCATCAAAAGAGTCGACGACACTTCCACCAGAAATGTTGACGACTGCGCCGTCGAATGCGTCGAGTCCCGACTCGACCGTCCCGCCGGCAATATTGATCTCACTACCAGTAGCTTCCAAATTCACTCCTACAACGCCGCCCGCGACATTCACAACGCTGCCCGGACCGGCGTTGAAATGCGACGGTAATTCCCCACCTGGGCCAACGTTCAACGTTTGGCCGGCTCGAATTCCATAAGGCGCCGTGTCACCGGGCAATTGAATCACCGCCGCGCCCGGCGCGGCGGCGGCGGTGCGCAGCAATGTCAGCGTTCCAGCGTCGATTCGATCGCCGTCGAGCCCGGAAAATGCGAATGGAGTGCCGTCAGCAAGGATGCCCGATAAAACGGCCGAGGTCGGGACGTCTATGCTTACCATGTCGTCCACCCGATCGAGACCCTCGACGATCTGCCCGTCAATGCGAAAGTCGTGTCCTTGAATGTTGAGCGACGAACCAGTGAACGCAGTGATTTTGGCCATTGTGCCGCCGCTGAATCTCACGTTCGATTGCCGGTGTGTTTCAAGGTCGGAACCTAGATTGCCGCCCGAAATATTTATCAACGCGCCTTCCAGCGCTTGCCAGGGTCCGGTGACCATCCCGCCAGAAACATTGATCACCGAACCATTCAGCGCACGGGCACTGTGCAAGGTGCCGCCGGAGATATTGACTTCCGCCCCAGAAAAGGCGTCGAAACTGCTCGATATCGTCCCCCCGGAGACATTTACGGTGGCACCGATTACATCGAAATCGCTGCTAATCCAACCACCTGTCACGTTGACGACGGAACCAGCGTAAGCGTCGAAATCCCGGCCGACGTTGCCGCCAGAAACGTTGATGGTGGCGCCTGCGAAGGCATCCAAGAAGTCTCCTACAGTGCCGCCGGATATGTTCACTTCCGCGCCGACAGCTTCAAAATTTTCGCCCACGGCGCCTCCCCGAATGTTAACGGTGCTGCCTCGACCGGCATTAAAATCGTCGCGCAACGCCCCGCCGTCTTCGACGTTCAGCACTTGTCCCGCCCGAACTCCCAGCGGTGCCGTGTCACCCGGAAGTTGGATTAGTGCCGGTCCAGGCGCTGGTTGCTCCGACCTGGAAAGCACAAGTGACGAAACGCGGTCAAATTCCTGAGAGGCTAACGCAAAGGGCGTGCCGTCAGCTAGCGTGCCACTCAGCAGACCATCCGATGGAATCTCAAAATCGACGGTCGCACCGACTTCGTCCAGCCCGGGAATCGGCTGCCCGTCGACGTGGAAATCGACACCACGAATTGTTAACGACGATCCGGCTTTAGACTCCATTCTGTCGGCCACCGTGCCACCGGAAATCACGACGGCGCCCGCCACTTGAAGGTTTCGTCCTACCCTCCCGCCAGAGATGTGTACGTTGGAACCTGCCGTGAAGAAGCTTCCGATGGTACCGCCGGTGATCATGACGGTGGATTCCCGGCCGCCGGCCTGAAAATTATTGCCCACGGTACCTCCGGAAATATTCACCGCAGCGCCGGAAAACGCCTTGAACTGATCGCCAACGGAGCCGCCCGTAATATTTACCGTAGAGCCGCTGTTTGCATGAAATTGATTGTTAACTGTGCCGTCGGAGATATTGACCGTGGATCCTTCGTGTGCCTCGAACTCGTATCCGACGGTGCCGCCGGAAATATTCACAACCGACAGCGGTTGCGCATTGAATCGATTGCCCACTTCTCCGCCCCTGATATTCACTGTGGAACCGGCAAATGCATCCAGACCGTCTCCCACGATTCCGCCTGTTATATTCACTGTCGAACCGGCCAGCGCATCGAACCCAGCGGCCACGGTGCCGCCCGAAATATTGACTTCTCCGCCGACGGCTTCGAAATTCTCCTCGACGTTACCTCCGCTGATATTCACGACACTACCGACACCGGCATTGAAATTGCGTGGCAGGACGCCTCCGTTCGCCAAATTCAGCGTCTGTTCCCGTCGGACGCCAACCGGCGGAGTGTCGCCGGGCAATTCAAACAGCGCCGGTTCCGTTGGCGGTTCTGGGGAGCGCACCAGTGTCAAGGTGCCGTCGGCGATATTGTCTCCATCGGGCGACGCATATCCGAAGGAAGTTCCATCAGCCAACGTGCCGGTGAGCACGCCATCGGCGGGCAAGTCGATCAGGACAGAATCGTTGACCTGATCGAGTCCGCTGATCGGTTGGCCGTTTAACTGAAAACCTTGTCCGCGCAACGTGAGCGATGATCCGGCACGTGCTGTTAACTCGCCTCCCATTCCGCCGCCAGAAATGTCAACAGTGGATTCGCCGTGGGCGTCGAAGTCGTCACCGATTTGGCCGCCGGAAATGCTTACCGTAGATCCGGCAAACGCGTCCATACGATCCCCGATTGCTCCACCCGAAAGCTGAATCGTAGAGCCGTGAAACGCGTCGAAGTCGTTGCCCACATTACCAGCGGCAATGGTTACTTCGGCGCCGACGACCTCCAAATTGTCACCAACCGAACCGCCCAACACCTGCACCATGCTTCCCGCGCCGGCGTTGAAATTGCGGCCCACGAAACCACTGTCGTTCACAGTGAGCGTTTGCCCACTGCGAATTCCCCAGGGCGCCGTATCGCCGGGAAGCTGAATTAAGGCAGGCCCGGGTGGCGGGTCCGCGGATCGCACGAGCGTGAGCGTTGCGGCCGCAAAATGGTCGTCATCGAGCGAGGAAAAAGCCAGCGGCGTACCGTCGGCCAGCGTCCCGGTAAGCAGGCCGCCGTCGGGTATATCGATCGAAACTGAATTGCCGACGTCTTCCAGTCCGCCGATCGGCACGCCGTCGAGCGCGAAACCGGAACCGCCCAATGTGATTATTGCGCCGGTTTTCGCATTGAAGTGATCACCGACCGTTCCTCCGGTGAAATCAAGTATCGATCCGCCATCGGCGTCGACGCCGCTTCCGAGGTCGCCACCGCTGACGTTGACTGTAGATCCAGATATTGCCTGAAACGCTTCATGGATACTTCCACCCGAGAGATTCACCACGGAACCACCCAACGCTTTAAGATTACTGCCGATGCTGCCGCCAGAGATGTTCACCGTCGAAAAAACCTCAAGATCGTCTCCGATGGTTCCTGCAGAGATGTTGGCGACCGATCCGCTAACGACGCGAAACCGGTCCCCAATGGTGCCGCCAGAAATGTTGGCGGTGGACTCCCCAGCCACTCCGAAACCGAATCCGATGGCACCACCACTCACATTCACGGTCGATCCGCTGAGCGCTCTCATCGAGGTGCCCACACTGCCGCCACTGATGTTGACTGTTGAGTCGGATTCTATTTGGAAGTCGCCTGCAATTTGGCCACCGGAAATATTGGCGGTCGAGCCGTCGAGTAACCGGAAGAATGAACCGATCGTACCGCCCGATATATCCATATTGGAATTGCCAGCGGCGACCATATCGGAACCGATCTCTCCGCCAGAAATCTGCATGGTTGATTCGGTGAAGATTCCCAGATACCGACCAATAGTTCCACCGGAGATCGTAAGAGAAGTGCCTACGGCTTCCAGATTGTCGCCGACGTTGCCGCCTGTGATTTCAACCACGCTGCCGAACCCGGCGTTGAAGTTGGCCGGCAACGTACTGCCATTGGCAACGCGCAATGTCTGCCCGGCCCGAATTCCCAATGGGGCAATGTCGCCCGGCAACTGAATGATCGGCGGCCCCTGCGGCGCTTCCGCGGAGCGCACGAGAGTTAGCGTTCCGTTGGCAATCAGGTCCTTGTCTAGGGACGTGAATGCGAACGGAGTGCCGTCGGCAAATGTGCCGGAAAGAACGGCGCCGGCGGGAAGGTCCAGCGCAATGCTGTTGCCGATCGTTTGCAGTCCCGAAACGATCTCGTTGTCGATTCGAAAATCCGTTCCGCGTAGCTTAAGTGCGGAGCCCGCCACCGCGACAAATCCATCGGTAAAACCGCCTCCTGAAACATCGACTCGTGCCGTGTCCTTCGCCAGAAAACCGCCATCGATTTTTCCACCGGATATGTTGACTGCAGCCCTGTCGCTGGCAGTTATTTTTCCGCCAATGCTGCCGCCCGAGATATTGACAGTCGAATTTACCCAGGCGCACAGTTCGCCATCGACGCGGCCACCCGAAATATTCCATCGGGCGTGGTTAATGCTCGAATGCACGCCAACAACTCCTCCGGACATATCCACGACGGAGCCGCTGGCGATTTCAAACCGGCCGACGATTACGTCGCCGCCGATATTGACGGTCGAGCTATTGGTGGCGAGGACTTTTTCGGTTTGGCCACTTGATAGATTCGCCGTCGAACCATCGCTCACATGGAGAGTGCCTCCGAGATTTCCTCCAGCA
>Ga0214472_10008830_pt1 | contig 10517 bp, 4 predicted proteins | sample RVTome_6_FD_207662 | JGI IMG/M metagenome (GOLD analysis project Ga0214472, IMG submission 207662) | Soil microbial communities from uranium-contaminated site in the Upper Colorado River Basin, Wyoming, United States - RVT140D175 | ecosystem: Environmental > Terrestrial > Soil > Contaminated >...
GCACGGGCCGCGTGCAGGCCCGCATGGAGGACTTCGGCAACGTGCGTCTGGTCGGGATGACGGCCGGCGACGTCCAGGCGGAGTACTACTACCGGATCACGGCCGATCCGCTCAACCCGGGCCGCGAGATCGTGAAGATGCTTCCGGACGACATCATCCTCAACACCCGGCGAGCCTTCAACCTGGACCCTTCGTCCCCCACCGGCTACAGCGATCTGGGCGTACCCGAAGGCCGGTACTTCGCCCCGGCCAACGGCGCCGACTGCGTCGAGCTGCGCGACGGCGACTGCGCCCCGGCGACGTTGATGATCAGAGCGCCGTACTTCGTGCGGTTCGACGTCGGCTGGACGAAGCGGATTCCAATCCGGGGCCGCACCAGCGTCGAAGTGCGGTTCGATCTGTTGAACGTGCTCGACAACATCAACTTCAACCCGGTGTCCAATCCGGGCTCGGGCGAGACGATCTTCCAGGTGACGAGCGCCTACACCGACTCGAGCAACACGTACGACCCGGGCGGCCGGCTCGGCCAGATCATGATCCGCTTCAACTGGTAGGACGGCGCGGCTCGCTTCGCGCAAGACCCGACGGCCGGGGTCCTCAGGGCCCCGGCCGTTTTTCATGGAGCCGGTCGAGCGTGAATCGGGGAATCGGGGAATCGGAGAATCGGGAAATCGGGAAATCGGAAGGGCTCGATTCCCGCTTCCCCGCTTCCCCGCTTCCCCGATTTCCTTTCCCCAGACCCCAGATTTCCGCCCGCTACGTGCCCTGCTGCAGCCGCTTGATCAGCTGAATCTGGCCGGCGTGGTACAGGTCGTGCGCCGCGATGCCGGTGACAAGGTCGAGCGGCGAGGTCTTGAGGCCCGTGGACCGCGTGCGCAGCCGGCCGGCCGGCACCGCGGCCACGGCCGCCCTGAGCTGACGGTGCATGACGTCGAGCAGGCGCCGGTCGGCCGCCCACCGGGCCGCCCCATCGGCGGCGCCCCGCTCGAACCAGTTGGAGCCCTCGAGCGGAAACGACCCGCGCGTCGCGCCGGTCAGGCGCCGCCAGACGGCGTACTTCCAGTAGGCGCAGTGGACGACGATCTCCCAGATGTTGTGGCGGCCGGCCGCGGGGCGCCACGCGGCCGCCGACGGCGGGAGGCCGCGCACAGCGCCCTTCAGGTTCGTGCCGTGCCACGACTGCCGGTCGTAGGCGCGGTCGAGGACGGCGAGGAGGAGGTTGAGGTCAGAGGACATGTTGGAATCGGGGAATCGGGGAATCGGGGAATCGAGGAATCGGGAGACCTAAACACCGGCGCCGCGAAGCCTCGACTGCCCGGTTTCCCGATTCCCCGATTTCCCGATTTCCCGATTCGTCCTACTCGTCGTCGCGGAAGAGATAGTCCGCGTCCGTGAGATCGTCCATCTCGCGCTGCGCCTCCAGCTCCTCGGGCGACGGCGGCGGTGGTGGCGGCGGCTCGTCGGGCGGAATTGTCACGTGCTTGTACCACTCGAAGCCCGTGCCGGCGGGGATCAGCCGGCCCATCGTGACGTTCTCCTTCAGGCCGCGCAGGTAGTCGACCTTGCCGGAAATCGACGCCTCGGTGAGGACGCGCGTCGTCTCCTGGAAGGACGCGGCGGAGATGAACGAGTCGGTCGAGAGCGAGGCCTTGGTGATGCCGAGGAGCAGCGGCCGGCCCTTGGCGGGCAGGCTGCCGTCGGTCAGCACGCGCTCGTTCTCCTCCTGGAAGCGGAACTTGTCCACCTGCTCCTCGATGAGGAACTCGGTGTCGCCCACTTCCTCGACCTTCACCCACCGCATCATCTGCCGGACGATCACCTCGATGTGCTTGTCGTTGATGCCGACGCCCTGCAGCCGGTAGACCTCCTGGATCTCGTTGACCAGGTAGCTCTGCAGCTCTTTCTCCCCGAGGACGGCCAGGATGTCGTGGGGGTTGCGCGGCCCGTCCATAAGCGGCTCGCCGGCGCGGACGCGGTCGCCCTCCTGGACGTTGACGTGCACGCCGCGCGGCAGCGAGTACTCCCGCGCCTCGACGCCCTCGTCGGGCACGACCAGGATCTTGCGCAGGCCCTTGACGATGCCGCCGTGCCGGACGACGCCGTCGATCTCCGAGATCACGGCGGTCTCGCGCGGCTTGCGGGCCTCGAAGAGCTCGACGACGCGCGGCAGGCCACCGGTGATGTCCTTCGTCTTCGTGGTCTCGCGCGGGATCTTCGCCAGCACGTCGCCCGCCTGCACGGCGTCGCTGTTCGCGATCATGAGGTGCGCGTTCGACGGCATGTGATAGCGGAAGGTGACCTTCCCCTTGCCGTCGACGATCTCGATCGCCGGCTGCTTCTTCTCGTCCGGCGAGTCCACGATGATGAGGCGCGACAGGCCGGTGACCTCGTCCACGTCCTCGTGGACGGTGACCTTGTCGATGATGTCCTTGAAGTGGACGGTGCCCGCGCCCTCGGTGAGGATCGAGAAGGTGTAGGGGTCCCACTCGACCAGCGTCTGACCGCGGTCGACGGTCTCGCCGTCCTTGACCTTCAGCCTCGCGCCGTAGACGACCGAGTACCGCTCACGGACGACGCCCTTGTCGTCGACGATGTTGATCGAGCCGCTGCGGTTCATGACGATGAGCGCCCGACCGCCGACGTCCCGGTCGCGACCCTCGACCGCGGCCAGGCCGTCGTAGCGGACGATGCCCTTGTGCCGTGACTCGAGCGTGGACTGCTCGGAGACGCGCGAGGCCGTGCCGCCGATGTGGAACGTCCGCATCGTCAACTGCGTGCCGGGCTCACCGATCGACTGCGCGGCGATGACGCCGACTGCCAGCCCCAGCTCCACCAGGCGTCCGGTCGCCAGGTCGCGTCCGTAGCACTTGGCGCACACGCCGCGGCGCGACGCGCAGGTGAGCACCGACCGGATCTTGACGCGCTGCAACCCCGCGTCCTCGACCGCCTCGGACAGCGCCTCGTCGATCTCGCCCCCGGCCGCCACGATCGGCTCGCCGCTCGCCGGATCGAGGATGTCCTCGAGCGCCACCCGCCCGATGATGCGATCGCTCAGGCGCTCGATGATCTCGCCGCCGGAATCGACGATCGGTCTCGCCTCGATGCCGTCGAGCGTGCCGCAGTCGATCTCGGAGATGATCACGTCCTGCGCGACGTCCACGAGCCGGCGCGTGAGGTAGCCCGAGTCGGCCGTCTTGAGCGCCGTGTCGGCCAGGCCCTTGCGGGCGCCGTGCGTCGAGATGAAGTACTGCAGCACGGTGAGGCCTTCCCGGAAGTTCGACGTAATGGGCGTCTCGATGATCTCGCCCGACGGCTTGGCCATCAGCCCGCGCATGCCCGCCAGCTGGCGGATCTGCTGCTTGCTGCCCCGGGCGCCCGAGTCCGCCATGATGTAGACGGGGTTGAAGTTCCGGCCCGACTTGTCGAGCCCCTCCATCTCGCCGAACATCGCGTCGGCGATCTTCTCGGTGACCTCCGACCAGATCGCGATGACCTTGTTCTTCCGCTCGCCGTTGGTGATCGCGCCCTCCTGGTACTGGCCTTCGACGCGGATGACCTCGTCGCGGGCGTTCTGGACGAACTCCGCCTTCTTCTCGGGGATGATCAGATCGTCGATGCCAATCGACAGCCCGGACTTGGTCGCATAGGTGAACCCCAGATGCTTGAGGCTGTCGAGCATCTCGACCGTCTTCTCGAGGCCCAGGCGCAGGTGGCAGTACCGCACCGCCTGCTGCAGCCCCTTCTTCTTCAGCAGGCCGTTGATGTACGGCATGCCCTCGGGCAGCGCGCTGTTGAAGATGACGCGGCCGACCGTCGTGTTGATCACCTGGCCGGAGACGGTCTGCGGCTCGACCGCGATCACGTCCTGCGAATCGCGGGCCGTGGTGAGGTCGATGAGCTGGCCGGTGTAGCGGAGGCGAATCGACGACAGCGTCTCGACCTCCTTCGCCTCGAGCGCAAGCAGCACGTCGTCGGGCGACGCGAAGGCCCGTCCCTCGCCCTTCGCGCCGACCCGCGACTTCGTCAGGTAGTAGCAGCCGAGGACGATGTCCTGCGACGGGATGGCGATGGGCTGGCCCGAGGCCGGCGACAGGATGTTGTTCGAGGACATCATGAGCACCGAGGCCTCGATCTGGGCCTCGGGCGACAGCGGAATGTGCACCGCCATCTGGTCGCCGTCGAAGTCGGCGTTGAACGCCGTGCAGACGAGCGGGTGGATCCGGATGGCCTTGCCCTCGACGAGCACGGGCTCGAAGGCCTGAATCCCGAGCCGGTGCAGCGTGGGCGCGCGGTTGAGCAGGACGGGATGCTCGCGAATGACCTCCTCGAGGATGTCCCACACCTCGCCCTTCTGCTGCTCGACCATCTCCTTGGCCTGCTTGATCGTGCTCACCAGGCCGCGTTCTTCGAGCTTGTTGTAGATGAACGGCTTGAACAGCTCGAGCGCCATCTTCTTCGGCAGCCCGCACTGATGCAGCTTCAGCTCCGGCCCGACGACGATGACCGAGCGGCCCGAGTAGTCCACGCGCTTGCCGAGCAGGTTCTGGCGGAACCGGCCCTGCTTCCCCTTGAGCGTGTCCGAGAGCGACTTGAGGGGCCGGTTGTTGGCGCCGCGCAGCACGCGCCCGCGCCGCCCGTTGTCGAACAGGGCGTCGACCGCCTCCTGCAGCATGCGCTTCTCGTTGCGGATGATCACGTCGGGCGCCTTCAGCTCCATTAGCTTCTTCAGGCGGTTGTTCCGGTTGATCACCCGGCGGTACAGGTCGTTGAGGTCCGAGGTCGCAAACCGGCCGCCGTCGAGCGGCACGAGCGGGCGCAGCTCGGGCGGGATGACCGGAATGACGTCGAGAATCATCCACTCCGGCTTGTTGTTCGACCGGCGGAAGGCGTCCACGACCTTGAGCCGCTTGGCGAACTTCAGCCGTTTTTGCACCGAGGTCTCGTTGCGCATTTTCTCGCGCAGCTCGTCGGCCAGCCGTTCGACGCTCACGCGCCGCAGCAGCTCCTTGATCGCCTCGGCGCCCATCTGCGCCTTGAACTTCACGCCCCAGCGCTCGCGCTCCTGCCGGTACTGCTCCTCGGTGAGCAGCTGCTTGTCCTTCAGGTCCGAGTCGCCCGGATCGATGACGACGTAGGCCTCGAAGTACAGGATGCGCTCGAGGTCGCGCAGCGACAGGTCGAGCAGGTGGCCGATCCGGCTCGGCAGCCCCTTGAAGAACCACACGTGGCTGACCGGCGTGGCCAGCTGGATGTGCCCCAGCCGCTCGCGGCGGACCTTCGCCTGCGTGACCTCGACCCCGCACTTGTCGCAAATCACGCCGCGGTGCTTCATGCGCTTGTACTTGCCGCAGAGGCACTCCCAGTCGGTGACCGGGCCGAAGATCTTGGCGCAGAACAGGCCGTCGCGCTCCGGCTTGAACGTCCGGTAGTTGATCGTCTCGGGCTTGGTGACCTCGCCGTGCGACCACTGCTGGATGCGCTCGGGCGACGCCAGGCTGATGCGGATGGCGTCGAAGTCGGCGGTCAACTGGCTCTTGTCGCTCAGGTTGGGCCTCATGTGTTCTCTCACGCCTCCACCGGCGCCGTCGGGGCCGGTTCGGTCTGGTCGCTCGCGGGGGCCTCGAGGGCCGGCCGCGCCTTGGTCTTGAGGAGCTCCACGTCGAGGCAGAGCGCCTGCAGCTCCCGAATCAACACATTGAACGACTCGGGCAGCCCCGGCTCGAACGACGCGTCGCCCTTGACGATGGCCTCGTAGATCTTCGCGCGGCCGGTCACGTCGTCGGACTTCGCCGTCAGGAGCTCCTGCAGGATGTGGGCGGCGCCGTAGGCCTCGAGGGCCCAGACCTCCATCTCACCGAACCGCTGGCCGCCGAACTGCGCCTTGCCACCCAGCGGCTGCTGGGTGATGAGCGAGTACGGCCCGATCGACCGCGCGTGGATCTTGTCGTCAACCAGGTGCGACAGCTTGAGCATGTAGATGTAGCCGACCGTCACGTCCTGCTCGAACGGCTCGCCGGTCATGCCGTCATGGAGCACCGACTTGCCGGCCTTCGGCAGCCCGGCCTCCTCCAGCCACTTCTTGATCTCGCCCTCGGAGGCGCCGTCGAAGACCGGCGTGGCGAAGTACAGCCCGAGCGCGTGGGCCGCCCACCCGAGGTGGGTCTCGAGGATCTGGCCGACGTTCATGCGGGACGGCACGCCCAGCGGGTTGAGCACGATCTCGACGGGGGTCCCGTCCGGCAGGTACGGCATGTCCTCGGCCGGCAGGATCCGGGCGATGACGCCCTTGTTGCCGTGCCGGCCGGCCATTTTGTCGCCGACCGACAGCTTGCGCTTCATCGCGACGTAGACCTTGACGAGCTTGATGACGCCGGGCGGCAGCTCGTCGCCGCGGCGGATCTTCTCCTTCTTCTCCTCGAACTCGCGCTGGATCACGTCGACGCGCTGCGCCGTGCGGTCTTCCATCTGCCGCAGCTCGTCCTCGAAGCCGAGGTCGTCGGTCTCGATGCGGGACCGGACCAGCGTCGCGAACGGGATGTCGGCCATCAGCTCGTCGGACAGCACGGTGCCCTTGCGCAGGACGCGCTCGCGCCCGTCGCTGTCGAACAGGTCGGTCCGCAGCGAGCGCCCGTGCAGCAGCTGGACCAGGCGCTTCTTGGTTTCCTCGTGCAGGATTCGGATCTCGTCCTGCAGGTTCTTTTCCATCGCCTCGAGCTCGTCCTGCTCGATCTGCTTGGCGCGGTCGTCCTTCTCGATGCCCTTGCGCGAGAAGATCCGCACGCCGACGACGATGCCCTCGATGCCGGGCGGGCAGGTGAGCGACGCGTCCTTCACGTCGCCGGCCTTCTCGCCGAAGATCGCGCGCAGCAGTTTTTCTTCGGGCGTCAGCTGGGTCTCGCCCTTGGGCGTGACCTTCCCCACCAGGATGTCACCCGGCTTCACGTAGGCGCCGATGCGGATGATGCCGCTCTCGTCAAGGTCGCGAAGGTAGGTCTCCGAGACGTTCGGGATGTCGCGGGTGATCTCCTCCGGGCCGAGCTTGGTGTCGCGGGCCTCGATCTCGAACTCTTCGATGTGGATCGAGGTGTAGTAGTCCTCCCGGACCAGCTTCTCCGAGACAAGGATCGCGTCCTCGAAGTTGTAGCCGCGCCACGGCATGAAGGCGACCAGCACGTTCCGGCCGAGCGCGAGCTCGCCCAGCTCCGTGCAGGGCCCGTCGGCCAGCACCTGCCCGCGGGTGACGCGCTGGCCTCCGCGGACGATGGGACGCTGGGTCACGCACGTGTTCTGGTTCGACCGCTTGAACTTGGTCAGGTTGTAGATGTCGGCGCCCATCTCGCGCGAGAGGCCCTCGGCCTCCCCGCCCTCGACGCGGACGACGATGCGCTTGCTGTCGACGTAGTCAACCGTGCCCGACCGGCGGGCGACCACGACGGCGCCCGAGTCGCGCGCGGTGATGTACTCCATGCCCGTGCCGATGAACGGCGCCCGGGCCTGCAGCAGCGGGACCGCCTGGCGCTGCATGTTCGATCCCATGAGCGCCCGGTTGGCGTCGTCGTTCTCGAGGAACGGAATCAGCGAGGCGGCGACCGAAACGAGCTGCTTCGGCGAGACGTCGATGTAGTCGACCTTCTCCCGCGGCGCCAGAATGAAGTCGCCGGCCTGGCGCGCGTTCACGCGCTCGTTCTTGAGCCGCAGGCCGTCGGTCAGCTCGACGTTCGCCTGCGCGATGACGTACTGGTCCTCCTCCCACGCCGACAGGTAGAAGCAGTGGTGCTCGAACTCCACGCCCTTCTTCTTCGAGCGGCCGTCGGCGCCGACGATCTCGTCGGCCTCGACGACGTCGCCCGCCCGGTACTTCGTGTGGCCGCCCGAGTTGATGATGCGGACGTAGTCGACGATGCGGCCGTCCTTGACCCGGCGGTACGGCGACTCGATGAACCCGAAATCGTTGATCCGGGCGTAGGACGACAGCGACGAAATCAGCCCGATGTTCGGCCCTTCCGGCGTCTCAATGGGGCAGATGCGTCCGTAGTGCGTCGGGTGTACGTCGCGCACCTCGAACCCGGCCCGCTCGCGCGACAGCCCGCCGGGGCCCAGGGCCGACAGCCGCCGCTTGTGGGTCACCTCGGACAGCGGGTTGGTCTGGTCCATGAACTGCGACAGCTGCGACGACCCGAAGAACTCGCGAATCGCCGCCATGACGGGCTTCGCGTTAATCAGGTCGTGCGGCATGGCGGTCGCCATTTCCTGGTAGACCGACATCTTCTCCTTGATCGCCCGCTCCATGCGGACCAGGCCGATCCGGAACTGGTTCTCGAGCAGCTCGCCCACCGACCGGACGCGCCGGTTGCCCAGGTGGTCGATGTCGTCGGCCAGCATCGGGTTCTTGCGGAGCTTCAGCAGGTAGCGGATCACCTGATAGAAGTCCGCCGGGTGGAGCACCTTCTCGTCGAGCGGTGTCGTCAGCTTCAGCTTGGTGTTGAGCTTCAGCCGGCCGACGCGCGAGAAGTCGTACTTCTGCGAGTTGAAGAACATGTTCTCGAAGAGCGTGCGCGAGCTGTCGAGCGTCGGCGGGTCGCCGGGGCGCAGCCGCCGGTAGATCTCGATCAGCGCCTCCTCGTGCTTCTGAATCGGATCCTTCTTGAGGGTCGTGGAGAGCACGGGGCCGATCTCGTCCTTCTCCGGGAAGAAGATCTCGATCCGATCGACCTTCTTCTCCTGCGCCATCGCGATGACGCGCTCGGAGAGCTCGTCGTTGGCCTCGAGCAGCACTTCGCCCGTCTCGGGGTCGATCACGTCGCCGGCGGCAAACGCGCCCTCGCGCTCGGTGTCGGCCAGCTCGACGGCCGGCACGCCGGCCTGCCTGAGCGCCTCCACGTGGTCGCGCCGGATCTTCTTGCCGGCGTGCATCGTCAGGCCCGACCCGGGGATGGCGAACTCGACGGCCGAGCGGCGTCCGACGAGCGAGTCCGACACCGTCCAGAGCATGCGGCCATCCGGCTGCAGCAGCAGCTCGTCGACCGTGTAGAAGGTCCGCAGGATCTCGTTGGCGCTGCGCAGCCCGAGCGCGCGCAGGAACACCGTCGCCAGGAACTTGCGCTTGCGGTCGATGCGGACGTACAGCAGGTTCTTCGCGTCGTACTCGAACTCCACCCACGATCCGCGGTACGGGATGATCTGCGCGACGTAGAGGCTCTTGTCCTCGGTGTGGAAGAACGCGCCCGGCGACCGGTGCAGCTGCGAGACGATGACGCGCTCGGTGCCGTTGATGATGAACGTGCCGTGGTCGCCCATGAGCGGCACGTCGCCGAAATAGACCTCCTGCTCCTTGATGTCGCGGATGGTCTTGACGTTCGTCTCCGGGTCCTTGTTCCAGACGACGAGCCGAATCGTGACCTTGAGCGGGACGGCGAAGGTCATGCCGCGCTCCTGGCACTCCTCGACGTCGTACTTGAGCTTCATCGTGACGGTGGTGCCGCACAGATCGCACACCGATCCCCGGGCCTCGTTGGCCTCGCCGCAGGCGTGGCAGATGACCGCGCCCTCGCCGTAGGGATCGGCGACGAGGACCGCGCCGCACTTCGAGCAGGGCTTGCGCAGATGCTCGAGCCCGGCCAGCCGGCCGCATTTGCACTCCCAGTTGCCGATCGAGTACTCGATGAACTCGAGCGACGAGTTCTCCCGGAAGTCGCTGATCGGGAAGACCGACTTGAACACCGACTGCAGCCCGACGTCCTCGCGCTCGGACGGAAGGCGGTTCATCTGCAGGAACCGCTCGTAGGACTTCTTCTGGATCTCGATCAGATTCGGGATCGGAACCGTCGTCTTGATTTTCGAAAAATCGATCCGCTCGCGGTAGATGTTCTTGGGCAGATTGTGCATTCAAAGACCCTCGAGGCCGTGCCGGGTGTTCGCGCGGCAGCCCGCCGGGGCCGCCACGATTCGTCGTCGTCCCGGACCGCGGTCACACGACCGCGGCCCGCCAGATTCCAGTCGGAAGAACGGCAGCCCTACTTGACCTCGACCTTGGCGCCGGCCTCGTCGAACTTCTTCTTGATAGCTTCGGCCTCGGCCTTCGGCACGCCTTCCTTGATGGGCTTCGGCGCCGACTCGACGAGGTCCTTGGCCTCCTTGAGACCCAGGCTGGTGACTTCGCGCACGGCTTTGATCACGTTGATCTTGTGGCTGCCGATGTCGGTGAGCGTCACCGTGAACTCGGTCTTCTCCTCGGCCGCCGCGGCCCCGCCGCCGCCCGCCATCATGGGCATCGCCATCGGCATCGCGGCCGCCGCCGACACCCCGAGCTCTTCCTCGAGCACCTTCACGAGCTGCGAGAGCTCGAGCACCGAGATACCCTTGATGTAGTCCACCACCTGCTGCTGCGTCACGTCGGCCATTGTCGTCTCCCTTGTCTGGCACTGTCGATCGTCCAAGGGGTCAGTCCCGGCTTCGCCACCAGGGACGGACCCCGCATTGCTCACTCGCCCCGTTTCTGCTCCGCCTGCTTCAGCACC
>Ga0214472_10008831_pt1 | contig 10517 bp, 11 predicted proteins | sample RVTome_6_FD_207662 | JGI IMG/M metagenome (GOLD analysis project Ga0214472, IMG submission 207662) | Soil microbial communities from uranium-contaminated site in the Upper Colorado River Basin, Wyoming, United States - RVT140D175 | ecosystem: Environmental > Terrestrial > Soil > Contaminated >...
GAGCACAGCCGTTCCGGAAACTCCGCTGGCGCCAACGGAACAAGCCACCGCGCCCCAGCCAACTCCGGAACCCACAGCAGCGGCAACCGAGCAGCTGCCGGCACAAACAGAGGCGCCACCAGAACCAGCGCTGTCCTTCGAACCTGCCACCTATGAAGATGAGCTGGCCGGTTTCGAGTTGGATTATCCTGCTGAGTGGCAGCTCTCGGACCAGCAGGTGCTGGGAGACCGCGGATCACAGGCCTTGCTCACCTCGAATGGTGAGCCGCGCCTGGCTATCACGGTCTATCTTTGGGATCCCAAGAATGACCTGGACGCTTACGTGGACCACCGCAGGCAGGCCTGGTCCGGCTCCGGGTTTAGCATCCTGTTGGAAGAGCCGCTGGTCCTGGAGGGAGGCCACCCGGCGATGCGTTTCGTGGTCCAGACCGCGGAGGGCGAGCAAGCGTTCTTCTTTTTTACTACGATTGGGGAGCGCTACCTGGAGCTGAGCGGCACGGGCGATCCGGCGCTGCTGGCGAAAATCGCCCAGACTGTGCACGTGCTTGAGGGCGAAAGCCAGGCCGGCGCGCCTGGCGAGATGGACTGTTCTGCGCCAGCAGAGGGCAGCGCCGATTGGGTGGCCTGCAACGTGATCGATGGGCTGCGCTCTCGCAACCTGTCCGCCCTGCACAGCTTTATGGCGGATCCCTTCACTATCGGTTATTGGGGCTCCGAGGGGCGCACCGCCTCCCCCCAGGAGATCACGGCCGAGCTGGCCGAGCACCGCCTGCCGGCGGACGCAGCCAGCCCGCTGACCTTCACGACCGACCGCAGTCTTTTCCCACCACTGGCCGGCCAATCACCGGAGACCTTGTTCGGCCCGGGTCTCAAGGCCTCCAAGGTGATCTACAGCGAGGGGTGGGGTCCGGATGGCGCCGGGGCCGCCCTGCTCTACATTGTAGAGAACGAGTCCGGCGAATTCACCTGGCACGCCATGGCCTATTCCGACAGGCACTTCGACTATTAATGCAGGCCAGCTGACCAATAGAATGAGGTGTCCACGGGCAGCCCAACATTGTCTGAAAGGATTCTTCCAGTGAACCTCGATGAATTTCTTTCCGCTTATCCGGAGGATATTTCTAAAATAGCCGCAGCGCTAAGGGATCGAATCCTTGTGATCTTCCCGGATGCGGTCGAAACCATGGACAAGAATAACCTTGGTTTCGGATTTGGGCGAGGATATAAAGATCTTGTGTTTGTCATCATGCCCTACAGGTCCCACGTCAACCTTGGAATCGCTCGTGGAGCGGAGTTGAGTGATGAGCTGGACCTGTTAGAAGGCTCCGGTAAGCTGCACCGGCATGTGAAGATCAGGAGCGTTCAAGAACTGGAAAATGTTGATCTCATCCAGCTGATGAGGATTGCTTTGCAGGCAGCTCGGGATCGTTTCCATCCAGGCACGTAAGAGCACGGTGCCGCAGACGCCCATTATCTGATCACTTATGACTTCTCACTGCCCACTCGTCGGTTATCTACGAATCAATTTCTTTCTTAATGGTGCTCTTGACCTTCCGGCTGAACACTTTCTTTTCTCCCCCCGCTACCTTAAATATGGCTTCGACTAACCTGTGCGGCGACTCATCCTTCGTCAGGTACCCGGCTGCCCCGTGTTCGAGGACGCCGCTGATGTAAACCGGCTCGTTATACGAGCTGAGAACCAGCACCTGGACCTGAACATCTTCTTCTGCGAGCCGTTTGATCACGCCCAGGCCGTCTAGCACCGGCATTTGCATATCGAGCACCAAGACGTCCGGTTTACGAAGAGAGACCTGCTTGAGGGCTTCAACTCCGTTGGAGGCTTCCCCAACAACCTTGATTCCCGCCGAGTTTTCCAGAATCGCGCGAATGCCGATCCGGACGCCGCTGTGGTCGTCGGCCAGTACAACACGGATCGCATCTGCTTCCCTGATTCCCCCACTCATGCAACACTACCTCCTTGCTCTAACTTCTGGAGAGCATAACTTTCGTCCTGACATACGAATCGAAAACCTGCTATGGAGATTTCTGTCTTCAAAACAAGGCTATCCCCGATGAAAACTGAACAGATTATTAAGGCTTGTTAAGGAAAATTATACCAGAATAGACCAAGCAGGTAAAAAATTACAGTAGAATGAGATGAATCTTGCGATCTCCAGCGAGGATTGCTCCATGGATGAAAAAAGCCACGTGCCCCTGGAAGTGCATCTGGACCTGACTGTGCGTACCTACGATATCGATTTTGCCGGCGTGGTCAGCAACATCGTCTATATCCGCTGGCTGGAAGACCTGCGCCTGACTGTGCTCGAGACCTACTACCCTCTGGAGAAATTCCTGTCCGCCGGCCTGGCCCCCACTTTGGTGGAAACGCACATAAAGTACCGCAAAGCCATTGCCATCCATGACCGGCCTCAGGCGCGTATGTGGATCAGCAAAGTCAGCCGCCTCAAGTTTGTCTTCAACGCCGAAATAAGGGTGGAGGGGGAGATTGTCACCGAAGCCGAGCAGGTCGGCTGCCTGATCGACATGTCCACGGGCAGGCCGGCGCCTATGCCACCAGAGCTGCGGGAAATATATCACAAGCAAGTATGATATGCGCTACTCTGCGCAGATTTATGCTCATTCACCGCCAAGGCGGGCAAAGACCGCCCGAGTACAAAGGGCGCAAAGTTTCGGCCAGAAATTATAAAAAAGACCAGCCATGCCGTGGCTGGTCTTTTTGGGAACTTAATAGCTTCCAGAAACGTTATAAAAATAGGACAAGCAAGCTCAGTATTATCAAGTCCCGTCGACTACATTTATCGGTAGAAAGCGAGGTGCCCTGATGATCGCCGCCATTGTCTTTATCTTATTTATCGCCCTGACCATCTTGATTCATCTGATCTTCTACAACGGCTTGTGGAAGAACGGCGAAACCGGGTAATTCGCTTCAAGCAAGCGCGATTTTTGCCACGGTAGAAGTGCTCGAAGATTCGGCGGACTTCATCCGGGCCAATAGCCGGGCCAATAGCCGGGCCGTTATCCCTTATCCCCTGATTGCCAAATTGCCTACTCCCCCTGATTAAAAGGAGCGCCGGACGTGGGGGGGACACGTCCGGCTATCTAAGGAGGGCCACCAACAAGTCGTCAACACGGGGGGGCGTGCTGCTCGGACTGAAATCCGGTGGCAAGACACCTGTAGTAAATACCAATAAGAGGGAGGGCAGGTGTCACATCGTTAATATACACCAAAACCAGATTTGAATTCATTAAAATAAGATTAGAATTATCCAAAATATCCGAATTACTCTTTCTCTTCTCCGAACAGTTTCATCCACTCCTCAACTTCCTCCGGGCTCAGCTCACCGTCTTCTTCAACCCGCGGGCCTGTTTCGGCTTGTGCCAGCGTTTGAACCAGATGCCGGGCAAATTCCTCGGCGGGCGCCACATGCGCCCGCGCTGCCCGCGCAGCGGCCTGCACGGCATGATCGGAACTCACCACCGTCCAGTTGCGCGCCCCCCGGCCCAGACGCGCCAGCCTGGCGTGGATTGCCTGGTCAGCTGTCCTGCCCTGTCGCACAAAATGGGCGATTAAGTTCCCGTAATTGCGCGCCCGGGGCTGGCCGGGCGGCGCGTTATCGAAGTACACCTCGGCGCGCTTGCGTGACTTCCGGCAGAATTCTTGCAACATCTCAATCAGCTGAGATTCGTCATCGATCTCCTGCAGGGAAAGACCTGGAATCTTCGGGATGAGATTATGACCATCGATCAAATAGGGCATGATAGGATCCTGTGTAAGGATTTTAGTTTCAAAAACCACCCCCGTCAACGGGCGGATTGTGCTATGATTTGGTCAGCCTCTCGGAGGTCCCGAGCCTGGCCTCCCACCGTGCTGCTCCGACCTTTTCCATACCAACGGGAGGATACCTGATGAGAAACTGGAAACGTCTCTTTTACTATCTGTTTATCAACGTCCTGGTCTCGGCCTGTGTCACCGTGATGGTGCTCACCATTTGGGAACGCACCCATCCTCCTGAGATCGCCAACCTTGCCTCGTCTTCCGGAAATGAGGAGATTGTGGATCCGGAAACCGGGCAAAACGTCTCTCTAGGTGTTCCGGCGAATACAATAGAAGCCACACCGGTGTCGGCAGTTGCGGAACCGACTGAAGCATCCCCGGCGGAGCCGTCTCTTAAAAAGATTGAATATGCAATCCAGTCCGGAGATACATTGGGAAAGATCGCCGATCGATTTGACGTGACCATCGAGGAGATCATTGCTGCCAATGACCTGGACGACCCCAACCGCCTCGATGTTGGGCAGATCGTGATCATCCCGGGCCAGCCGGGAACTGAGCCAGAGGAACCTGAGCCGCAGCCCGAAGAGAGCGCACAGCCACCGGCGGCCACGGGTGAAGCGCCGCAGGTCAGTGGGGATGCGCAAGTGAGCATCGACAGCGTCATTGGCGCAGGCGACTTGAACTCGGAGCGTGTTTTGCTCAAGCGCACCGGCTCTGGAGAGCTGTCTCTGGCAGGTTGGCAGCTGCTTGAAGAGGATGGTGCCGTATTCACCTTCCCAAAGCTCACCTTATTCGAAGATGGCGCAGTCTACGTCCATTCCGCCTCCGGACAGGCCACCGTGGTGGATTTGTTTTGGGGATTAGATGCTCCCGTTTGGGAACCGGGCGAGACCGTCGTCCTGCTGGACAACACCGGCGATGTCAAAGCCACTTATCGTGCCCCTTAATATAGATGCCCAGCAATATTCAACCGCAGAGCTATCATGAAAGGTCTTGCGAAGGTTTACCTCCATTGCCTGCGGCTTGAATGGCATCCTTTGCAAGGCTATTTCCAAGTCAGTCTCAAAGAGCGCAAAGAATCCACCAAGAATTGATAAAATAAGAGCAGAATTGGAATTGGTTTTGTGAGGAATTTTTTCAGTGAGTAACATCGAGGAACATATTCGCAAAGCCATGCGAGAGGGTAAATTCGACAATTTACCCGGTAAGGGCAAGCCCTTGCGCCTCAGCCAAAACCCGCATGAAGACCCCGAGTGGCGTCTCGCACATCACGTGCTGCGCGAGAACGGCTTTACGCTGCCGTGGATTGAGCGGCTGCGGGAAATCGAAACCGAGTTGGAGGAAGCTCGCGCCGCCTTGCTGCGGACCTGGGAGTGGCGCCAGGCAGCTTCAACCACCCAGGAGCACACTTCCTCTTATATTGAACTGGAGTGGCGCCAGGCCGAAACTGATTTTCGCCAGCGGGTTGAAGCCCTCAACAAGCAGATTGCCGCCTACAATTTAGAAGTACCTCTGGATCGCTTTCAAAAACGCCGGCTCAACGCCGATCTCGAGATCGCCCGGTTGACCCTGCGCACTCCATCTGATAAACTCTAGTTATCATGTCCCAGGCTTTCTATCGAAAATGGCGGCCTCACCGTTGGGAACAGGTCGTTGGACAGGAACACGTCATTCGCACTTTGCGCAACGCCGTCGCCTCCGACCGCGTTGCCCATGCCTACCTGTTCGCCGGGCCGCGCGGCACGGGCAAGACCACCACCGCCCGCCTGCTTGCCAAAGCTGTAAATTGCCTGGATGAGGATCTCTCCAGGCGTCCCTGTGATCGCTGCGATCATTGCCAGGCGCTGAACGCTGGGCGCTTCCTGGATCTGATCGAGATCGATGCGGCTTCTAACACCAGCGTGGATGACGTGCGTGATTTGCGGGACAAGATCAATTTTTCGCCTAACCAGGGTCGCTTCAAAATTTATATTATCGATGAGATCCACATGCTGTCCACCGCGGCTTTCAACGCCCTGCTGAAGACCCTGGAAGAGCCTCCCGCCCACGCCATCTTTGTCCTGGCGACCACCGAAGTGCACAAGATCCCCGCTACAGTGCTTTCCCGCTGCCAACGGCACGAGTTCCGCCGCATCCCGGTGGCCGACATCGTCGCATTGCTCGAGCAGATGGTAGAGAAAGAGAACTTGCAGGTCGATCCGGCAGCCCTGGCGTTGATTGCCCGGCAGGCGACCGGCAGCCTGCGGGATGCCATCTCCTTGCTCGACCAGCTGGCCTCCACCGGCGATGCGATTACGCTGGAGATTGCTCAAGATGTGCTGGGAACCGCCGCCAGCCAGGCCGTAATCGATCTGGTCGAGGCGCTGCTCGCCGGGGAATCGGCGACGGGACTCGATCACCTTCACCGCACCCTGGATGCTGGCAGCGACCCGCGCCAGTTTGCTCGCCAGGTTGTGGATTACTTGCGAAGTTTGCTCTTGATTCACATGGGCAACGCCGAACAGGTTGATGCGACTCCCGAAGTGCGTGTGCAGATGGCGCGCCACGCCCAGGCTTTCGCCACCCAGCATTTATTGTCTGTCATTCGGGCTTTCAACCACGCCGCCAACGATGCCCGCGGCGCCTGGCAGCCGGCTTTGCCCCTGGAAATAGCATTCGTTGAGTCCCTGGACCTTCCTCAGCAGGAGGCGCCAGTCGCCGAGCCGGTCGCTGCCACGCCCCAAAAGGCTTCCAAAAGCGGGCCGAAGCTGCGACCGCAATCTGCGACCCCGCCCACCGCAAGCCTGGCGGGAGCGCGGGAAGAAGAAGCCCCTCTGGATCCGGAGCAGCAGCGCGCCCAGCAGAATCTCACTCAAAACTGGAATCAAATCTTGAGTTTGGTGCGCGCGGATAACCCGAATACATACGGGTTGCTGAATTCCTGTAAACTGCGCCATCTCAAGGGAGACCTGCTGATCTTAGGTTTTGCCAGCGACGTGCTCAAGAACCAGATGACCAAGCCGGAAAACCTGAAGATTGTAGAAAATGTCCTTTCCAAGGTTCTCGAGCGCGAAATCAGCGTTCGGTGCGTGATCAGCACCGCCCGGCGCATCTCTGTCCCTCCAGAAGTGGACAGCGACGGCATGGTGGCCGCGGCGCTGCGGGACCTGGGCGGTGAAATCGTTGATATTCAATAAAGGAGAATAAGAATGGCAAAAGGATTTAAGGCTCCTAAGGGCAAAGGCCCTGGGGGTGGTATGATGCAGCAGCTGCAGAAGCTGCAAGAACAGATCGAACAGACCCAGGCCCAGCTGGCCGAGGAAACCGTAACGGCTACCGTCGGAGGCGGGGCGGTCAAGGCCGTGGTTACCGGCGACCAGCGCGTCCAATCCATCGAGATCGACCCCGCTCTGTTGGAAGAGGGCGACGTTGTGATGCTGCAAGACCTGATCTTAACGGCGATTAATTCCGGTCTTGACCAATCCCGCGAAATGGCGGCCGAGAGGCTGGGACCGCTGGCCGGCGGTTTACCTTTGTAGTTGTAACATCAATGTTGCTGCCCCAACCCATCCAGGATCTAATTAACGCCTTCTCTCGCCTGCCAGGTATTGGTCCCAAGACGGCCTCCCGCCTGACCTTCTTCCTGCTGCGCACGCCGGACGATCTCTCCGGGGATCTGGCCGAGGCGCTGCAGAGATTAAAGTCCGGGACTGCCTACTGCCAGGTATGCTTTAACATTACGGTCACTGGCCGCCAGGAGTGTGAGATCTGCGCCAGCGCCGAGCGGGGTCCGGGCGTGGTCTGTGTCGTCGAGGATCCTTTAGATGTGCTGGCACTGGAGCGAACTGATGCCTTTCGCGGGCGCTACCATGTTTTGCATGGGGCGCTCTCGCCGATTGAAGGGATTGGCCCGGAAGACTTAAGGATCCAAGAGCTTCTCGCTCGCGTGCGAGAGGGCCAGGTGCAGGAAGTCATCCTGGCCACCAATCCCAGCATGGAGGGGGATGCTACTGCCATGTACTTGCGCCAGCGCTTGCTGCCGCTGGGGGTGCGTGTCACCCGTTTGGCGCGCGGCCTGCCCGTGGGCGGCGACCTAGAGTATGCTGATCAGAGCACTTTGCAGAGGGCCCTGGCAGGGCGCCAGGAGATGAGCTAAGTTCTAATGTGAATCCAATCATCCTCTGATAAATTTTTAACATAATTTTGTTAGAATAGATTTGTTGGAAGATTAAGCGATCACGCCAGGGGGAAACGGAAAAATTCCTCGCGGATTCGGGGAAGATTTCCCTAAAAAGCTATTGACAGCAACCTGATAAACGTACTATAATAAGGGTTGCTAACAAACACCTCAGATCTCGCCCGGAATGGGCAGATCGCTTACAAGCAAATAGAGACGCCCCTGCGTCAGAGACCAGAGCAGCAAGCTTGTTCGGTCTGACGGCCGATGTCGCTAAGGCATCGGCAGTTTAGTCTCTAAAAAGTCTTGACAAGCCAGTGCATGGCTGGTAAAATCCAGCCCGCTCTTGTAAAAGAACCTTAACAACTGAAGAGTGATAGGAAGAAAAAGCGAAGCCAATCCAGTAAGAAAGTACAAAAACTTACGTAACTAACGCATCTTCGGATGCGATTTTCTTGCGGAGAGTTTGATCCTGGCTCAGGATGAACGCTGGCGGCGTGCCTAATACATGCAAGTCGAACGAGGAAGCTTTGTACTTGTACAGAGTTTCCTAGTGGCGAACGGGTGAGTAACGCGTTGGTGACCTGCCCCGAAGCGGGGGATAACGGCCCGAAAGGGCTGCTAATACCCCATGTGATCGTAGAGGTTAGAGACTCAGCGATTAAAGGAGCAATCCACTTCGGGAGGGGCCTGCGTCCCATCAGCTAGTTGGTAGGGTAACGGCCTACCAAGGCGACGACGGGTAGGGGGCCTGAGAGGGTGGCCCCCCACACTGGCACTGAAACACGGGCCAGACACCTACGGGTGGCAGCAGTAGGGAATATTGCACAATGGACGAAAGTCTGATGCAGCAACGCCGCGTGCGCGATGAAGGCCTTCGGGTTGTAAAGCGCTTTTCTGGAGGAAGAGAAAGGACGGTACTCCAGGAATAAGGATCGGCTAACTACGTGCCAGCAGCCGCGGTAACACGTAGGATCCAAGCGTTATCCGAATTTACTGGGCGTAAAGCGCGTGTAGGCGGTTTGGTAAGTTGGGCGTGAAAGCTCCCGGCTCAACTGGGAGAGGTCGTCCAAAACTGCCAGGCTAGAGGACGGTAGAGGAAGGTGGAATTCCCGGTGTAGTGGTGAAATGCGTAGATATCGGGAGGAACACCAGTGGCGAAGGCGGCCTTCTGGGCCGTGCCTGACGCTCAGACGCGAAAGCTAGGGGAGCGAACGGGATTAGATACCCCGGTAGTCCTAGCTGTAAACGATGTGAACTTGGCGTTGGTGGGGTAAAAGCCATCAGTGCCGAAGCTAACGCGATAAGTTCACCGCCTGGGGATTACGGTCGCAAGGCTAAAACTCAAAGGAATTGGCGGGGGCCCGCACAAGCAGCGGAGCGTGTGGTTTAATTCGATGCTACGCGAAGAACCTTACCTGGGCTTGACATGCAAGTGGTAGTGAAGCGAAAGCGGAACGACCCTTCGGGGAGCTTGCACAGGTGCTGCATGGCTGTCGTCAGCTCGTGTCGTGAGATGTCCGGTTAAGTCCGGTAACGAGCGCAACCCTTGCTGTATGTTACACGTATCATACAGGACTGCCGGCTTAAGGCCGGAGGAAGGCGGGGATGACGTCAAGTCAGCATGGCCTTTATGTCCAGGGCTACACACACGCTACAATGGCCAGTACAATCGGTTGCAAAACCGCGAGGTGGAGCCAATCCCGAAAGCTGGTCTCAGTTCGGATTGCAGGCTGCAACTCGCCTGCATGAAGTCGGAGTTGCTAGTAACCGCAGGTCAGCAACACTGCGGTGAATACGTTCCCGGGCCTTGCACACACCGCCCGTCACGTCATGGGAGCTGGCAACACCTGAAGCCGGTAGCCTAACCGTAAGGAGGGCGCCGTCGAAGGTGGGGCTGGTGACTGGGACGAAGTCGTAACAAGGTAGGTGTACCGGAAGGTGCGCCTGGATCACCTCCTTTCTAGGAGCTCTGAGCGACAATCCGGCACTTTCGTGGTGCAGATTGGAGCTCTACTCCAAAAATATCTCGCTTTGTGCCGAGATGCTGGATGGCCAGCAGCCTTCCTATCACTCCTCAGTTGCTAAGGTTCCGAGAGCGCTCGGGCCTGTAGCTCAGTTGGTTAGAGCACTGTGCTGATAACGCAGGGGTCACTGGTTCGAATCCAGTCAGGCCCACTACCCCAATTGGAATTTGGGGATGTAGCTCAGTTGGGAGAGCGCCGCCTTTGCACGGCGGAGGCCAGGGGTTCGAATCCCCTCATCTCCACTGAGCTTTTATCACGAAAGGCGAGTGATTTGGGTTTAGTTGCTAACAACTTGATCAATTGAAGGATTAGGCATCATCCCGTGGTATTTTTTTGCGACCCGGCGATGAGCCGGGTCGCCTTGCGTAAACTATCTTTACAAATTCAATAAACGCTTCATTGCGGTTCGTGATCGATGGGTGCCTCTGACACCGCTAAACGTGAGAGCCACCCCTCGGCAACTAACCGCCGAAGAAATTTGCGGATCTTTTCAATAATTGGGGAAAAGGGTGTTTGTTGCTGCGGGCTTCGCCCGCGG
>Ga0214472_10008832_pt1 | contig 10516 bp, 10 predicted proteins | sample RVTome_6_FD_207662 | JGI IMG/M metagenome (GOLD analysis project Ga0214472, IMG submission 207662) | Soil microbial communities from uranium-contaminated site in the Upper Colorado River Basin, Wyoming, United States - RVT140D175 | ecosystem: Environmental > Terrestrial > Soil > Contaminated >...
CCCAGCCGGGCGAAGGAAAGCGCCAGGCGGAACAGCCGCGCATCCGGCACCACCCGGGCGAGAATGCGGCGGAACAGCCTGTCCATGAACGGGCGCTCGAAGGTGGCCTCCACATGGGCGCGCGCCTCGTCGATCAGGTGCATGTAATGCACCCCCGAGGGACAGGTGGTCATGCACGCCAGGCACGACAGGCAGCGGTCGATGTGCTTGACCTCCTCGGGCCCGGCCGGGCGGCCTTCCTCGAGCATCTCCTTGATCAGGTAGATGCGCCCGCGCGGGCTGTCGAGTTCGTCGCCCAGGAGCACGTAGGTCGGGCAGGTGGCGGTGCAGAAACCGCAATGCACGCAAGACCTGAGGATCTGGTTGGCCTCGGCGATGCGCGGCTCGGCAAGCTGTCGGGGCGTGAAACTGGTTTGCATGGATCCCTCAGGTGCCCCTATGGCCGGGATACATGCGCCCGGGATTGAGAATGCCCAAAGGATCGAAGGCGGCCTTCACCCGGGCGCTGAGTTCGGCGAGCGGGCGCGGCTGCGGCTCGAAAACCGGCAGCGCCGCCCGCATTTCCTGGCAGGCGCGGATCAGCGTTGCATGCCCGCCCGAGCCCGCAAAGCTGGCCCGGATAACTTCGGCGTAGCCGTGCAAGGCCTTGGGCACCTCCACCCACACCAGGCCGCCGGCCCAGTCCATGAAGGCGCGCGCCTCGCCGATGGCGGCCACGACCGCCATCACCCGATGACCCGCCGTCGGCGGCACCGAGACCCGCCAGAGCGGCAACTGCGGCCGGTCGGCAAGGAATGCCACATCGCGGATCTCGCGCCACAGGACTTTCGAGTCGTCTTGCGCCATCATCGCCACCTCGCCGAACGGGCAGAGCAGCCGGGTAAGCGCATCGGCCCGGTAGGCAACCGAGGGCGCGATGCCCTCCAGCCTGAGGAACGTAAGGCGCCGCCCGGCCTCCGCCACCGTCTTGACTACCGATGCTCCGGTCAGGTCCTCCGGCACATGCGCTGCGCCGGAGACCTCGGCCGCGCTTTGCATGGCCAGCGACATCGCCTGGCAGGCCGTCTCGGCGGTTGCCGTCGCCACGGCAAGCGTCACCTCGGTTTCGGGCGCCGGCAGCACCTTCACCGTCACGCTGCTCAGAGCCGCGAGCGTTCCCCACGAACCGGCGATCAGCTTGGGCAGGTCGTAGCCGGTGACGTTCTTCATCACCCGGGAGCCCGACTTGAAGGTCTCGCCGCGCCCCGAAACTCCACTGAAGCCAAGGAAATGGTCGCGCACCGCGCCCGCCTTGAGGCGGCGCGGTCCCGACAGATTGCCGGCGATGATGCCGCCCAGCGTACCGGCACCGGTGCCGCCCAGAAGCCGGTCAAGATGAGGCGGCTCGAAGGCGAGCGCCTGGTTGCGCTGGGCGAGCAGCGCCTCGATTTCGACCAGCGGCGTTGCCGCGCCGGCGGTAAGCACCAGTTCGTCGGGCTCGTAGCAGTCGATGCCCGCAAGAGCCGAAACATCGAGCGTCATCGCAGCATCGACCGGTCGCCCGATGACCCGCCTGGAGCCCGAGCCGACAAGCTCGATCGGGGTCTTTGTTCCTGCCGCCCAGGCGATGGCCTCTTGCAGCTCGCCGGCGTCGCGCGGTTTTGCGGTATCGGCCATGGGCGCCCCGTCAGAATCGTGGAATGTCGGGAAACGGCAACTTGCCGGCGCTCACATGCATGCGCCCCAGTTCGGCACAGCGGCGCAGCACCGGAAACACCTTGCCGGGGTTGAGCAGGCCACCGGCATCGAAGGCGCATTTGACCCGCATCTGCTGGGCCAGATCGATCTCGCTGAACACTTCCGCCATCAGGTCGCGCTTTTCGATGCCGACCCCGTGTTCGCCGGTCAGCACGCCGCCTGATTTCACGCACAATCTCAGGATGTCGGCGCCAAAACCTTCGGCCCGCTCCAGCTCGCCCGGGTTGTTGGCATCGAACAGGATGAGGGGATGCAGGTTGCCGTCGCCGGCATGAAAGACGTTGGCGCATCTGAGATTGTATTTGCGCGACAAATCCGCAATGCCCGCCAGCACCGTCGGCAGGGCCTTTCTCGGAATGGTGCCGTCCATGCACATGTAATCGGGCGAAATGCGCCCTACCGCGGGAAATGCCGCCTTGCGCCCGGCCCAGAAGGCGAGCCGCTCGTCTTCCGAGCCCGACACGCGGATGGACAGCGCCTTGTTCTTGCGGGCGATGCCGGTGACCCGATCGATCAGCTGGTCGACCTCGATGCCCGGCCCGTCCAGTTCGACGATCAGCAGCGCCTCGACGTCGAGCGGGTAGCCGGCATGCACGAAATCCTCCGCGGCCTTGATGGCGAGGCGGTCCATCATTTCCATGCCGGCGGCGATGATGCCGGCCGAAATGACGTCGGCAACGCACTGGCCGGCATCCTCCGAGGAGGCAAAGCCTACCAGCAGGGCGCGTGCCGTCTCGGGCTTGTGCAGGATACGCACCGTCACCTCGGTGATCACCCCGAGCAGGCCTTCTGATCCCGTCATCAGCCCGAGCAGGTCGTAGCCCTCGGCATCCAGATGCTTGCCGCCGATGCGCACCACTTCACCCGTCATCAACACCATCTCGATGCCCAACAGATTGTTGGTGGTGAGACCATATTTGAGGCAGTGCACGCCTCCGGAATTTTCCGCCACATTGCCGCCGATGGAGCAGGCTATCTGCGAGGAGGGATCGGGTGCATAATAGAAGCCCCTGGCTTCCACCGCGCTGGTGATGGCCAGATTGGTGACGCCGGGCTGCACCACCACGGCGCGGTTGTCGTAATCGATATCGAGGACGCGGTTGAACTTGCCCATGCCCAGCAGCACGCCGTCGCTGAGCGGCAGGGCACCGCCCGACAGGCCGGTGCCGGCGCCGCGCGGCACGACGCGGATGCCGTTGTCGTGGCAGTATCTGAGGATGGCACTCACCTCGGCCGTGGTCTGCGGCAGCACCACGCACAAGGGGATCTGGCGGTAGGCCGACAGGCCGTCGGTCTCGAACACCCGCATTTCCCGGATTGCGGCAATCACCCCTTCGCCCGGCACGAGCGCCTTGAGCGCGGCGATGATCTGGTCACGCCGGTCAAGGACTGTTTGATCGGGCGCGGGCAATTTCAAGGCGGTCATGGTGCCACCTCTTCATGGCTTGGCGATGATACGCGACAACTCGTCCTCGTGCATCGAAACCCGGAAAATTGTTTATGGCGGCTCACGACACGATCTGCCAGATCTATTGACAATGACTTCACGGATTGCCACGACTTATGGCAATTCCCGTTTGCCGCAAAAAGGAGACCTCCATGAAAATGCGCATGTTGTTTGCCGTGGTCGCCATCGCTGCCCTTCCCAGTGCCGCACTTGCCGAAGGCGATGCCGAAAAGGGCGAGAAGGTATTCAAGAAATGCAAGGCCTGCCATGTGGTGGACGAGGCCAAGAACCGGGTGGGCCCGCACCTCGTCAACATCGTCGGCCGCAAGGTGGCTTCTGTCGAGGACTACAAATATTCCGACGCCATGACGGCCAAGGGCGCTGAAGGCCTGGTGTGGGACGAGGCGAGCCTCGACGCCTTCCTGGCCAAGCCGAAGGACTTCGTGCCCGGCACCAAGATGACCTTTGGCGGACTCTCCAAGCCCGAGGACCGCGCCGACCTCATCGCCTATCTCGCCTCGAAGGCCCAGTAAGCGGCAATTCCGGCTATCAAGATTGGTGGGGCGGCAGCGCAAGCTGCCGCCCTTTGCCGTTTCAGTCCGTGCAAGATCATTGCGCAAGGATGGTACCTCTGTTACAAGTGGTCAGGTCTTTTTACCACTTTCTGAACCATTGTTGAAGTCTCGATTTGTGATCATTCCGTGAGGCGGGCGCTGTGCATCGGAGCAAGTGTGAAAATGCATGAGGGGGACGGTTTGTTCACGAAAGTGGACCATGGCAAGGTTGCCGGGGAGGTGGTGAGGCAGGTGGAAACACTGTTGCTGGAGGGCGTTCTGCGCCCGGGTGACCGCCTGCCGGCCGAGCGCGATCTTGCCCGCATACTGGATATCTCGCGCCCCACTCTCAGGCAGGCGCTTGCCGAGCTTGAAGAAAAGGGCCTGCTCGAAGCCCGCCACGGCGGTGGCACCTATGTTGCCCAGGTCATGCGCTCGGTATTCGCCGAGCCGATTATCGGGCTGTTCGCAAGCCATCCCAGAGCTACCGGCGACTATCTCGAGTTCCGGGCCGAGGTCGAGGCCATTGCCGCACGTCTGGCGGCCGAACGGGCCACGACCGCCGACAAGGCCATTCTGTCCCGCGTCATCGAGGCCATGCACACCGCCCATGAGTTGGACGATCCGGCCGAGGAAGCCCGCCTCGATGTTGAATTCCACATCGCCATCGTCGATGCCTCGCACAACATCGTCCTCATCCAGACCTTGCGCTCCATCTACAATCTGCTGGTGCACGGCGTCTTCTACAACCGCACCACGCTCTATCGTCTGCCGGGCGGGCGCCAGCGGCTGATGGGCCAGCACGAAGCCATATACAAGGCCATCATGGCGGCAGACGGCGCTGGCGCCTCATCAGCCGTCCATGCCCATCTGGACTATGTCCGCCAGGCCATGCACGATGCGCAAAGCCTCGATGCACGCGAAGCGACGGCCTTGCGCCGATTGCAGAAGTTCGAACCGACTGACACCACACCCGGCAACGCCAGGAGGCGCCAGACACCATGACCCCGACCCGCCCCCGCGTGGGGCTCTTCGTCACCTGCCTCGTCGACATGATGCGGCCTTCGGTCGGCTTTGCGGCCGTGCGGTTGCTGGAGAATGCCGGCTGCACCGTCGAGGTGCCGCAGGCCCAGACCTGCTGCGGCCAGCCCGCCTACAACTCCGGCGACCGCAAGACGGCGGCCGACCTGGCGCTCGGCGTCATTGCCGCCTTCGAGCCCTATGACCATGTGGTCGTCCCGTCGGGATCCTGCGCCGGCATGATCGCCTGCCATTATCCCTTGCTGTTTGCCGAAGGCAGCCCCCAGCGCCGCCGTGCCGAGGCCGTGGCGGCAAAAACCCATGAGCTCATATCGTTCCTCACCGATGTCATGGGAGTGACGGGCGTCGATGCCGCTTATGACGGCAAGGTCACCTATCACGATTGCTGCTCGGGCCTGCGCGAGCTTCAAATCAAGGTGCAACCGCGGCACCTGCTGGGCAGCGTCAAGGGGCTTGAACTGATGGAAATGGGCGAGCCGGAGATCTGCTGCGGCTTTGGCGGCACCTTCTGCGTCAAGTATCCCCAGATATCCAACGACATGGCCGACAAGAAGGTCTCCGATGCCGAAGCGACCGGCGCCGGTCTGCTGCTGGCCGGCGATCTCGGCTGCCTCATGAACATGGCCGGCAAGGTCAAGCGCCGCGGCAGTCCTTTGCAGGTGCGCCACGTGGCCGAGGTCCTGGCCGGCGATCTCGCCACGCCCGCCATCGCCGAAGGGGAGGGCTGAGCCTTGGAGATTTCCTCGCCCCGTTTCCCCGCCAATGTGCGCGAGGCCTTCACCGACCACCAGTTGCAACGCGCCCTGCGCAACGTGCCGACCGGCTTTATCAAGAAGCGGGCCGCGGCGCGCGACCGGCTGCCCGAATTCGATGCCCTGAGAGACCAGTCACGCGACATCAAGAACCACACCCTGGCCCATCTCGATCTCTATCTGGAGCATTATGTCGACAAGGTCGAAGCATCAGGTGGCGTTGTGCATTTCTGCACCACCCCGGATGAGGCCCGCGCCACCATCATCGCCTTGTGCCAGGGCCTTGGCGCCCGCACGGTGACCAAGGGCAAATCCATGATCGCCGAGGAGATCGACCTCAACGAGGCCCTGTCGGCGGCCGGCATCACCCCGGTGGAGACCGATCTTGGCGAATACATCATCCAGTTGCGCAACGAGCGCCCCAGCCACATCATCGCCCCGGCTGTCCATCTCAACAAGGACCAGGTGGAGGCCGACTTCCGCCGCGTCCATTCGCATCTGCCGCCCGGGCGCCTGCTCGATGAGAGTTCCAAGCTGGTCCAGGAAGCCCGCGAGGTGCTGCGCGAAAAATACCTTGCCGCCGATGTCGGCATCACCGGTGCCAATTTTCTCGTCGCCGAGACCGGCACCTCGATCATCGTCACCAACGAAGGCAACGGCGATCTTACCCAGACCCTGCCGAAGGCCCACATCGTTCTGGCGACCATCGAAAAGCTGGTCCCCACCCTGGAGGATGCCGCGACCATCCTAAGGGTGCTGGCCCGCTCGGCCACTGGCCAGGAGTTCTCCTCCTACACCACCCTGTCGACCGGTCCGCGCCGTTCCGGCGATCCCGACGGGCCGCAGGACTATCACGTGGTCATTCTCGACAACGGCCGCTCGGGCATGCTGGGCACGCCGTTTCAGGACATGCTGCGCTGCATCCGCTGCGGGGCCTGCCTCAACCACTGCCCGGTCTATCAGGCCATCGGCGGCCATGCCTATGGCTGGGTCTATCCCGGCCCCATGGGCTCGGTTCTGACCCCGGCGCTGATCGGCATCGACAAGGCCGGCCATTTGCCCAACGCCTCCACCTTCTGCGGGCGCTGCGAGGAAGTCTGCCCCATGCGCATTCCACTGCCGAAGATGATGCGGCACTGGCGCGAGCGCGAATTCGAGCGCCGCCTGACGCCGCAAACGGTGCGCCGGGGGCTTGGACTTTGGGGCTTTGTCGCCAGGCGTCCGGCCCTTTACCGCCTGCTGACGGCAATCGCGGCGCGCGCCTTGCGCCTCATGGCGGGCAAGCGCGGGCGCCTTGCCTTCCTGCCGCTGGCCGGCGGCTGGACCGCTCATCGCGACCTGCCGGCACCAGCGGGAAAAACCTTCATGGCGGAGTGGAAGGCCCGCAAACCATGACCACGTCTACCCCGAAGGACGAGTTCATCGCTCGCCTGCGCCGTTCGCTCAAGGTGTCGGGCGATGATGCCGCCCGCAAGGCGGCAGTAACGGCAAGGCTTGTCGCTCACGCGCCCAATCTGCTGCCCAAACGGGCCCAGGGCGATGCCGCCCACCGTCTGAAGCTTTTTGCCGAGCAGGCCACCGCCGTGCAGGCCAGCATCGACCGGGTGAAGACCGCTGCCGCCATCCCGGCTGCCATCGCCGATTACCTCCGCCGCCACAACCTGCCGCAGACCCTGCGCCATGGCGCCGACCCGCTGTTGAAAAAACTGCCATGGAAGAAGGGGGCGCCATCGCTTGCGGTGAGCCAGGGCCGCGCCGATCCCTCAGACGAGGTCTCGCTCAGCCATGCCCTTGCCGGGGTGGCCGAGACCGGCACCCTCATCGTGTGCTCGGGCCCCGACAACCCCACCACCCTCAACTTCCTGCCCGAGAACCACATTGTGGTGCTGGAGGTGGGCGATCTGGTCGGCACCTACGAGGAGGCATGGACCCGCCTCAGGGCGCGCTTCGGCGCAGGTCAAATGCCGCGCACCGTCAACATGATCACCGGCCCCTCGCGCACCGCCGACATCGAGCAGACCATCGAGCTGGGCGCCCACGGACCGCGCCGGCTGCACATCGTCATCGTGGGTGGGTGAACTTGACGAGCATTGCGTTTCCTCCGCTGACCCGCCTCACCGCCCGCTGGGTGGCGCTCGACGGCGAGGGGATCGAGCACCTGACGTTGGAAGAAAATGCCGGCCGCATCACGGCCACCGGCGTCGTATCGGGCCGGGCGGCGGGCCAGCCCTTCGGCGCCTGGTACCGTCTTGGCCTCGATGCGGCCTGGCAGGTCAAGCAGCTCTCGGTCCATCTCACCGATTCGCGCTGGCTCATCGCCACCTCGCGCCGGCCGGGCCAATGGCTGGACGGCGACGGCCGTCCGCTCGCCGAATTCGCAGGCTGCGTCGATATCGATCTCGCCTGCACTCCCTTCACCAATTCGCTGCCGATCCGCCGCCTTGCCTGGCAGCCCGGAACGGCACGCGATCTCGACATGCTCTATGTGGACTTTCCCGGCCTGGAGGCGCGCCGCGACCGCCAGCGCTACACCTGCCTTGCCCCCGGCCGTTTCGGCTACGCGGGTCTGGGTTCGGGTTTTATCGCCGACATCAGCGTCGATACCCACGGCCTCGTGACCGACTATCCAGGCCTGTTCAAGCGACTTCTCTAGGCGCACCCATGCCGCTCCAGAACCGCGTCGATCCCTTCGGCACCATCCTCGCCACCCCCGCTCGCGGCCTGTTCATGGGCAATCGCGGCGGCCGCCTGCACGAACCGGCCACCCGCACTCTCATGAAGCTTCGCTGGGCCTCGAAGGCGTGGATCTGCTGCCTGACCGAATTTCGCGGCCGCTACCGCCCGGTGATGGGTGCGGGCTATACCGAGTTGTTCTTCCTCGACGAGGTGACCGCGCTGGCCGCCGGCCACCGCCCCTGCTTCGAGTGCCGCCACAAGGATGCCCGCCGCTTTGCCGACCTCCATGCCCCCGGAACCCGCGCCAGCGACCTCGACCGGCTGGCCCATCCCGAGCGCATCGCCGGCCCGCGCCAGGCGCCAGCTGAACCATTGCCCGACGGCGCCATGGTGGCGGTCGCCGACAAGGCCTATGCGTTGCGGCAAGGCCATTATCTCGAATGGTCGCCGTTCGGTTATGTCGCGGCGGTCCCGCCCGACGAAATGCCGCCCCTCAGGCTTTTGACTCCGGGCGTCTTCCTCGGCATTCTCAGCCGGGGCTATTTGCCGGTCTGGCACCCCAGCGCCACCCGGCTCATCGAGGGGTAAAATCCAATGAAACTGTTGCGCTACGGGCGGCCGGGCCGAGAGAAGCCGGGTATAGTCGATGCCTTGGGAAAAATCCGCGATCTCTCCGGCATCATCGCCGATATCGACGCCGAGGCGGTGACGCCCAAGGGCCTGGCCAGACTAGCCAAGGTCAAGATCGACAAGCTGCCGCTGGTGCGCGGCCGACCGCGCATCGGCCCGTGCATCGCCCATCCGCAAAAGTTCGTGGCCATCGGCCTCAACTACACCGACCATGCCGCCGAGACCGGCATGGCGATCCCCAAGGAACCGGTGATCTTCACCAAGCATGTCACCTGCATCTCGGGGCCCAATGACGATGTGGTGCTGCCGAAAAAATCCAAAAAAGGCGACTGGGAAGTCGAACTGGGCTTCGTCATCGGCACCCGGGCCAAGAACGTCACCAAGAAGGCCGCGCTATCCCATGTCGCCGGCTATTGCCTGGTCAACGACGTCTCCGAGCGCGAGAACCAGATCGAGCGCGGCGGCCAGTGGGTGAAAGGAAAATCGCACGACACTTTCGGGCCGGTCGGCCCGTGGCTGGTGACCGCCGACGAGGTGGGCAATCCGCAAAAACTCGGCATCTGGCTGGAGCTCAACGGCAAGCGGGTGCAGGACGGCACCACGAAAAACCTGATCTTCGACATCGCCACCATCGTCTCCTACGTGTCGCAGTTCATCACGCTCGTGCCCGGCGACCTGGTGTGCACCGGCACGCCGGCCGGCGTCGGCCTCGGCATGAAGCCGCAACGCTTCCTCAAGCCCGGCGACGTGATGCATCTGGGCATTGACGGTCTCGGCACCCAGACCCAGAAGGTGGTGCGCGCGACATAGCCTCGAGCCGGCTACTGCCTGCACCCTCCCGCCGTCATGCCGGCGAAAGCCGACATCCATTGGCGGCAGCCCCACCGTGGGCGGATGCCATTAGGTTCCTGCTTTCGCAGGGCGATTATATCGTTGATAAACCCAGAACGAATGTGGTACAACCTGGCCGCTGAGGCATCGGATGCCGAATCGTGCTAGAACTCGGCGATCTGGAGGTTTGCCCCATGAACGATCCAAAAACCTACGCTGAAAAATTTGAACTAGACATGCCTCTTACCGAAGCGCTCGACCGATTTGTAAAGGTGACGAGCGAGGAATTGCTGGCAGACGTTATTTCCAGTGACATTCCAGATTTAGTCCCTGAAGGTGAAATGAGCTTGGTACCCTTCAAGGGCATGGCCATCCGCAAGGTATTTCACGAAAGTGAGTGGTGGTTTTCCATCGTGGATGTTGTCGCCGCCCTGACGGGCGCGGACAACCCTCGTCGGTACTGGTCTGACTTAAAGCGACAAATGGTTGATAAAGAAGGATTTTCTGAACTGTACGATTTTGTCGTACAGTTGAAAATGGAAGCCAGCGACGGGAAGATGCGTGATACAGACGCCGCTAACCCCGAATCGCTTCTCCGCATTATTCAATCAATCCGATCACCTCGTGCTGAGCCTTTCAAGCGTTGGCTCGCGCGTGTTGGCTATGAACGAATCCAGGAAATCCAAGACCCTGAGATTGCGATCAAACGCGCCATCATGGCGTATCAGCTTCAGGGCCGGTCCATGGATTGGATCGAACAGCGCATTCGCTCAATCACGGTGCGCAAGGAGCTAACCGCAGAATGGAAAAAACGTGGTGTTGACGAAAACCATGAGTTTGCGATCCTG
>Ga0214472_10008835_pt1 | contig 10514 bp, 9 predicted proteins | sample RVTome_6_FD_207662 | JGI IMG/M metagenome (GOLD analysis project Ga0214472, IMG submission 207662) | Soil microbial communities from uranium-contaminated site in the Upper Colorado River Basin, Wyoming, United States - RVT140D175 | ecosystem: Environmental > Terrestrial > Soil > Contaminated >...
CGGCTTCGCGCTCATCAGGAACCCGATCGTCCCGACCAGCCCGGCCATGAGGTACGAAACGTAGCGCTGCCGTCGGGCCCTTGCAGCCCAGACCCGGTCGTCCATCCCCGCCCGGATCCCCAGCAACGGGCGCAGGTTGGGGCGCTGGACGAAGAAGGCGATGACGAGGTTGAGAGCGTAGATCGAGAGGGCCACGAGCAGCCACGGTTGGCTCAGCAGGCGCGTCCCGAGGACCGCGACGAGGCCCGCCCCGGTCAGGGCCAGGCCGAGGCCGATCACGACCGTGCCGCCCGACTGCATGGCCAGCAGGCCGCGCACCAGGCGACTCTCCGACTCGACCGTCGCCCGCCGGACCCGGAGGGCGAACGGCAGCAGGACTGACGGCAGGAAGAGGCTGATGGCGAGCGCGACATGCACGACGAGGATGAGGGGGAAGAGCGAGGACGGCATCGATCTCGATTGTACGGGCGGTCCCCGCGAAGGGCCTCCGGCGGGTGGGCGGGGCGGGGTCGTCAGCTCTCGCGACGCACCGCCAGGGCCACCCACTCCCCCTCGACGGACCGGCCGGCGACCGCGAGCCCGGCCCGGCCGAAGGCGGCCGCGACCTCGGCCTCGCGGTCTTCGAAGATCCCGGATGCCAGGAGGAGGCCGCCCGGTCGGAGCTCGCGCCGGAGCGCCCCGGCCAGCTCGATCAGCAGGGACGCGATGAGGTTCGCGACGACGACCTCGAACGGGGCCTCGCCGCTCGGGAGCGACCCCACCCTGGCCCCGATCCTCCGGGCGAGCCGGTTGCGACGGACGTTGGCGAGCGTCGCCTCGATCGCGATCGGGTCGGTGTCGAGGCCGCTGACCCGGGGGGCCCCGAGGCGGGCCGCGGCGATCGACAGGATCCCCGAGCCGCAGCCGACATCGAGGACGCGGGCCCCGTCCAGCTCGCCATGAGCCGCCGCGTCCTCGAGGGCCGCCAGGCACAGCCGGGTCGTCGGGTGGAGCCCGGTCCCGAAGGCCATGCCCGGATCGAGGGCCAGGACGAGGTCGCCGGGCATCGGCCGGTGCCGCCGCCAGGTGGGGCGGATGACGAGATGCGCCCCGACCCGAATGACCGGGAAATGCGCCTTCCAGGCCTCGGCCCAGTCGGCCTCGTCGACGAGGCGCGTCCGGAGCTCCCCGATCGGTCGCAGCCCGAAGGCCTGGAGGTGACCCAGGGCGGTCTCGGCGATCCTCACGGCCCGCTCGGCGGCCGCCGCGTCGCGGGCCGGGACGTAGGCCCGCACGATCGCGGGCCGGGCGGAGTCCACGCGCGCGCCGAGTCCCTCGTCGACGAGCTCGAAGGCCGGCTCGACGCTCGACCCCCCGGGGGCCACCCGACCGAGGATCTCGCTGACGGCCTCCACGGCTTCGATGTCGACCTCGACCGCCAGCTCGAGCCAGGCCGCCTCGCCGGCACGCCTCTCAGCCGAGCGCGTCACGAACCCGGTCGAGAATGCCGCCACCGTCGGCGACGATCTCGCCCGAGGCCTCGGCGTACGCCTGGAGGGCGGCCCGCTCGGCCTTCGAGAGCCGGGTCGGGATGGCGACGTCGACGATGACGTGGAGGTCGCCCCTGACAGCCCGCCGGAGGTGCGGCACGCCGCGCCCTCGGAGGCGGATCTGGGTCCCCGGCTGGGTCCCGGGCTTGATCTCGACCTCGGCCTCCTCGCCTTCGACGGTCGGCACGAGAATCCGCGCCCCGAGGGCCGCCTGGGCGATCCCGATCGAGGTCTCGAAGATGAGCTCGGTCCCCTCCCGCTTCAGGGTCGGGTGGGGCGCCACGTGGACGGCGACGTAGAGGCTGCCCGCCGGCCCGCCGCGCGGCCCGACCTCGCCCTCGTTCGAGAGGCGGATCTGGTGGCCCTCGTCGATCCCGGCCGGGATCGTGACCCGGAGCGTTCGACGCCGCTCCGTCCGGCCGTCGCCGCGGCAGGTCTCGCAGGGGCTCTCGACGATCCGCCCGTCGCCGTGGCAGCGAGGGCAGGCCTGGACGTTGACCATCTGGCCGAGCATCGTCTGGCGGACCGAGCGGACCTCGCCGCGGCCGTTGCACTGGGGGCAGGTGGTCGCCTCCGTGCCCGGCTTGGCACCGCTCCCGGAGCAGGTCTCGCACCGCCCGAGGACCGGGAACTCGATCTCCTTCTCGGTCCCGAGGATGGCCTCCCGGAACGTGATCCGGAGGTCGTAGCGGAGATCCGAGCCGGCCGATGGACGGCCGCGCCGGCCCGCCCCGGCCCCGGCTGCCCCGCCGAAGAACGCGTCGAAGATATCGGCGAAGCCGCCGAACCCGCCGAGGCCCGGGTCGCCCTCCACGCCGGCGCTCCCGAACATGTCGTAGCGCTGCCGGCGGTCGGGGTCGGACAGGACCTGGTAGGCCTCGTTGATCACCTTGAACCGGTCATGGGCGGCCGGGTCCTGGTTGACGTCCGGGTGCCACTGCTGGGCGAGCTTCCGGAACGCCTTCTTGATCTCGGCGTCGGACGCGCCGCGAGGCAGCCCGAGCGTCGCGTAGTAGTCGGTGGTCGTGGCCATGCAGGCGGAAGTCTACGGGTCGAGACCCATGGGGTGGTTTCACCTCCTCGGCCGGCGGTACCATCCCCGACCATGGACGCACGACGGCTGGCGGTCGCCCTGCGGTTCGATCAGGACTCGATCTCGGACAGCGGGGCTGAGGGAGGTCAAGCCGGATGACAATCGCGCTGCTCGTGAAGCTCCTCCATGTCCTCGTCGGGTTCGCCCTCGTCACCGGGATCGTCGGGCGCGACATTACCCTGCGCCGAGCGGCGCGCGCCGCCGAGCTCGGCGCCGTTCACGCGCTGCTCGGCGTCGCCGACGTCTTCGAGCGGGCCTTCGTCCGGCCGATGTCGTTCCTCGTCCTGGCCTTCGGGCTGGTGACGGCCTGGCTCCAGGGCGTTCCGATCCTCGGGTCGCTGGCCGGCGGGACGACGAACTGGCTCGTGGTCTCGCTCGTCCTGTTCATCGCCATCGCCCTGCTCGTGCCGCTCGTGTTCCTGCCCAGGGGCCGCGTCTTCGCGGAGGCCCTCGCGGCCGCCGACGCGCGGGGCACCGTGACCCCCGAGCTCACGGCGGCCTTCCATGACCCGGCCGTCGAGCGGGCTCGCCTCGCCGAGGTGATCGGCCTGGTGGTGGTCATCGCGCTGATGGTGCTGAAGCCGTTCTAGCGGTGGTGCCCGCCCCGGCCCAGGGAGTCCCGGAGTCCGGCGACCTCCCGTGCCCGGGCCAGCACGGCGGTGAACATCGGCGCGGTGAGCTTGCCGGTGAAGGTGTTCTGCTGGCTCGGGTGATAGGAGCCGATGAGGACGCGATCGCCGATCGCGACCTCGGCCCCGTGCCCGAACCTCGGCCTCGGCCGCGGCACCGCCGCCCCGGAGCCGGCGAGGACTCGCAGGACGCCGTTCCAGCCGAACTGGCCGAGGGCGACGATGACCGCCGCCGTGTCGAGGATCTCGAGCTCCCGGGCGAGGAACGGCGCGCAGGCATCCCGCTCCGCGATCGTCGGCTTGTTGAGGGGCGGCGCGCAGCGGACGGCGGCGGCAATCCGGACACCGCGGAGCGCGAGACCGTCGTCGGCCCGCCGGCTCGACGGGCGATCCGCAAGCCCCAGGTCGTGGAGCGCGGCCCACAGGAAGTCGCCCGAGGCATCGCCGGTGAAGACGCGACCTGTCCGGTTGCCGCCGTGGGCCGCGGGCGCCAGGCCGACGACGAGGATCCGCGCGTCGGGGTCACCGAAGCCGGGCAGCGGCCGGCCCCAGTAGCGCTCGTCGCGGAATCGGGCGACCTTCTCGCGCGCGACGGCCTCCCGCCAGGCCACCAGGCGCGGGCATCGGCGGCACTCGACGACCTCGGTCCGCAGCGCCTCGAGCGCCACGGCGCGCTCGACGGCCTGCCGCGCCCCGGCCGTCACTTCAGGAGCACGCGATCGAGGCGCCGCGAGGTGATCCACAGGCCGATGAGGCCCATGACCACGAGATAGGCGACCTGGACGAGCATCTCCGGCCCGACGACGCCGACCGTCAGTCCCCGGATCAGGGCGACGCCCTGGTAGAGCGGCGTCCAGGCGACGATGCCGCGGATGACCTCCGGATAGGTCTCGATCGGGTAGAACGTCGCCGAGAACAGGAACATCGGCATGACCACGACGTTGATGAGGTCGAAGTCCTGGGGCGTCCGCATGAACGACGTCGCCGCCATCCCGACCGCGCCCGCGGCGAAGCCGAGGAGCAGCGCCGCCGGCAGGGCCAGGATCGCCAGTGGCGACGCGAGCAGCCCCATCGCCCAGAGCACCCCGAGGAACCCGATCGCGTAGAGCCCGCCGCGGATCAGGGCCCAGGCGATCTCGCCGATCGCCACGTCGCCCACCGTCAGGGGCGTGGCCAGGATCGACTGGAAGGTCCGGTTGTAGTTGAGCTTGAAGAAGAAGTTGAAGGTCGCCTCCGCGACCGCCCCGTTCATGGCCCCGGTGGCGAGGAGCGCCGGCGCCACGAACATCGCGTACGGGATCGGCTGGCCGCCCGGCCCGGTGACGTCGCCGACGAGCCGGCCGAGGCCGTAGCCGATGCCGAGGAGGTAGAAGAGCGGCTCGAAGAAGCCCGAGACGATGATCGTCCAGGTCCGCCGATAGACGAACAGGTTCCGCTCGATCAGGTGCCAGGCCCGGATGTCCCGGACGGCGCCGGCGCGAGCGATGACCGACATCGGACGGCCCTCAGGCCGCCAGCTTCGCCCGGATGTTCCGGACGAAGAGGATGCCGCCGACGGCCACGAGCCCGACCAGGATCGCGAGGTGGGCGACGGCCCGGAACGGATCGTCGAGGAGCGTCCCGAGCGTCGCCCCGCGGGTCAGCTCGACGCCGTGGAAGAGGGGCGACAGCCAGGCGATCGGCTGGAGGGCGCCGGGCAGGCTCTCGATCGGGAAGAACGTGCCCGAGAAGAGGAAGAGCGGCGTGATCACCCAGCGGAAGATCGCCGAGAACTTGTCCGGGGTCCGCTGCGTCGCCATGTAGGCGCCCATCGGGCCGGCGAAGGCGAGGCCGGTGAGGATCGCCGCCGGGATGCCGAGGATCGCGAGCGGCGAGGTGACCGCCCCGAAGGCCCAGGCCACGAACGTGAAGATGATCGCCACGAGGCCCAGGCGGAAGGCGATCCAGGCGAGCGTCCCGAGGGCCACTGCCCGCGGCCCGATCGGCGTGGCGTACATCGCGTGGAAGATCCGGCGCCAGACGAGCCCGTACATGACCGGGAAGGTCGCCTCGAAGATCCCCTGCTGCATGGCCGAGCCGGCGAGGAGGCCGGGCGCGAGGAACAGGAGATACGACACGCCGCCGAAGGCGTCCGGGCTGTTCGCGTTGACGTAACCGCCGAGCCCGAGCCCCATCGCGGTGAGGAACAGGGCCGGGTTCACGAACGAGCCGAAGAGCGAGCCGCGGAAGGCGCGCCGGTACTGGTAGGCGCGATGCTCGAAGACCCGGGCCGCCGCCCGGAAGCCCGACGGAACGGCGGGCCGGGCCTCGAGGTCGCGGGTCGGGGTGCTCATGCCGTGACGCCCCGCCTCAGTCGACGAGCGAGCGGCCGGTGAGCCGCAGGAAGACGTCCTCGAGCGTCGAGCGGCGGACGAGGACGGTCTCGGGACGGAGGCCTCGATGGTGGGCGGCCTCCGCGACCGCCTCGCCGTCCTCGGCGTACAGGAGGACCCGGTCCGGGAGACGCTCGATCCGGTCGGCGAGCCCGTCGAGCTGGCCGTCGAGGGCCTCCAGGACCCCGACCGGGAAGCGGAGCTCGGCGACCTCGCGCGTGCTGTAGTAGTCGATGAGCTGGCGCGGCGAGCCCACGGCCACGATCCTGGCCTTGTCCATCACGACGAGCCTGTCGCACAGCTGCTCGGCCTCGTCCATGTAGTGGGTCGTCAGGACGAGAGTGACGCCGCGCTGCTTGAGGCGGTAGAGACGGTCCCACAGGAGGTGCCGGGCCTGGGGATCGAGGCCGGTCGTCGGCTCGTCGAGGAGAAGGACCTCGGGCTCGTTGATGAGAGCCCGGGCGATCGTCAGGCGGCGCTTCATGCCGCCGCTGAGCGGCTCGACCCGACTGTTGCGGCGCTCGCTCAGCTGGGCGAACTCGAGGAGCTCGTCGGCCCGCCGGCCGCATTCGGCCCGGGAGAGGCCGAAGTACCGCCCGTAGATGACCAGGTTCTCGCGGACGGTGAGCTCCTCGTCGAGGGTGTCCTGCTGGGGCACGACCCCGAGCCGGCCGCGGATCTCGGGGCCCTCCGTCTCGGGATCCATGCCGAGGATCCGGAGCGTGCCCTCGTTGAACGGCGAGGTGCACCCGATCATCCGCATCGTCGAGGTCTTGCCGGCGCCGTTGGGGCCGAGGAACCCGAACGCCTCGCCCCTGGCGACGTCGAAGTCGATCGCGTCGACCGCCGTGAACGTGCCGAACCGCTTCGTCAGGCCGCGGGCGTGGATGAGCGAGGAGGACGCGATCTCGGCGGACATGGGTGCCGATCCTACCGCGACCGGCTGCTCCCCCGGTGATCGGCCGGCAGGTGGGGGGGGTCACGAGCCGCGGGCGGACGGGGCGCAAGTGGTCGGGTCCGGAGGGGACGCAACGGTGCCTGCGAGTTCGGGCCGGACGGCCCTCCGGTCGGGCGCGACCGCGATCTACGCTGGCTGCAGTCCCGGACGCCGGCGAGTCGCTGCCGAGCCGCCGACGCACCTTGAGGAGCACGCAGCTGACCTCGCCCACGCCGCACGCCGCGCCCGCGACATTCGAGGGGCCGCGGGACTCGATCCTCAACCTCCGCGATCTCGGCGGTCACCGGACGAGCTCGGGCGGCACGGTCCGGCGCGGGCTCGCCTATCGCTCGGCCGACCTCGCCAGCCTCGAGCCGGACGCCGCCCGCGCGGCCCTTAGGCAGCTCGGCATCCGCACCGTCTACGACCTCCGAACGAGCGCCGAGCGCCACATCAACCCGGAGCGTGACAGGCTCCCGCCGGAGGGCCGGTACGTGATCGCCGACGTGATGCGTGACTCGCCGGCCGGCAGCCCGGCGGTCCTGTATCGGCTGATGAGCGATCCGGGGGCGGCCGAGGCGGTCTTCGGCGGCGGGCGCGGCGTGGCCATGTTCGAGAAGCGCTACCGGGAGTTCGTCCTCCTCCCCAGCGCCCTGGCCGCATTCCGCCGCCTGTACCTCGGGCTCGCCCGGACGGACCGGCGGCCGGGGCTCTTCCATTGCACGACGGGCAAGGACCGGACGGGCTGGGCGGCGGCCGCGCTGCTCCTCCTGCTCGACATCCCCGAGGACCAGGTTCGCGCCGACTTCATGGCCAGCAACGACGTCCTCCGGGGGTCGCTCGACGCCTGGCTGGACCGCTTCGAGACCGACGGCGGCGATCGAACCTGGCTCGAGCCGCTCACCCAGGTCCGGCCGGCCTATCTCGAGGCAGCCCTCGGTGAGGTCAGCCGGGCGTACGGCTCGATCCCCGGCTACTTCGCGCTCGGGCTCGGCATCGACGAGGCCGGGCAGCGCTGTCTGCGGGACGCGTTCGTCGAACGAGGCTGACGATGCCCGGGCAGTCGCAGCGCGGTGGCGAATGCCCGCGCCCTCCTCGGCTGCGGTGAGCCGCAGGTAAGCGCCGCCAGTCATCGTTCGGCCATGGACCCGGTTCGTTTCGGACTCTCGATCCGGGCCCTCCGCCGACGTCGCCACTGGACTCAGGCCGAGCTCGGCCGGCGGGCTCGCGTCTCAAGGTCGGCGATCGCCCGCATCGAGCGCGGCGAGGCCGACCGATTCACCGTCGAGCTGCTGACCCGCGTGGCGACGGCGCTCGGCGCGCGGATCGCGATCCGAATCTTGTGGCAGGGCGAGGCCCTCGACCGACTCCTCGATGCGGACCACGCAGCGCTCGTCGAGTGGATCGTCGCTCGCCTTACCGACGCCGGGTGGCTGGTGTTCCCGGAGGCGACCTTCTCGATCCGAGGCGAACGAGGGTCGATCGATGTTCTGGCGATCCATCCGCAGACCGGGTCGCTCTTGGTCGTCGAGGTGAAGTCGGTCGTGCCCGACGTCCAGGCGCTCCTAGCCGGCCTCGATCGAAAGGTCCGCGTCGCGCCGGACATCGCGGCTGAACGCGGACTGCCGGCGACGTCCGTCTCACGATTGCTCGTTCTCCCGGGTGACCGCACCGCGCGGCGCCGGATCGGGAGGCACGCCGCAACGTTCGACCGAGTCCTGCCCGCCAGGACTCGCGAGGCGGACGGCTGGATCGCCGCTCCTCACGGACACGTTGCGGCGATCCTGTTTGTGTCAGGTGTTACTGACGCTGGCGGTCGTCATCGGATCGCCTCGCGTCGCGCGAGTGACTGAACGTGGGAGCCGCCGAATTCGTGACAGATTTCCGTGCCGACGCGCAATTGGCAGCCGCTCACGGACGTGTGCTCTTCTGAGTAACGTCTGTCCCGCGGCGCGCCGCGGGACCGCCGCAGGCGGGGCGCGGAGTTGCGTAGCGCCGGGCGTGCGCCCGGCGTCGCTCAGACCTCCTTGAACTCGCCCTCGACGGTCTCCTCGCCGGCGCCGGCGCCTTCCCCGGGCTCACCGCCATCGGGTCCGGCCGCGCCGTCACCCTCGCCGGCCTCTGCGCCGCCCTCATCGGCCGCGGAGGCCGCCTGGTACGCCGCCGCGCCCACACGCGAGAGCGTCTCGGCCAGCGATTCCGCCCCGGACCGGACGGGATCCAGGTCCGCCCCCTTGAGGGCCTCCCGGAGCGAGGCGACCTTCGTCTCGACGTCCGCCCGGTCCTCGGCCGAGACCTTGTCGCCGAGGTCCTTGAGGGTCTTCTCGGCCTGGTAGGTGAGCTGCTCCGCCTGGTTGCGGGTCTCGACCTCCTCGCGCCGCACCCGGTCCTCCTCGGCGTGCTCCTGGGCCTCGCGGACCATCTTGTCGACGTCGTCCTTGGAGAGCATCGAGCTGGCCGTGATCCGGACCTGCTGCTCACGAGAGGTCGCCCGGTCCTTGGCCTTGACGTCGAGGATGCCGTTGGCGTCGATGTCGAAGGTGACCTCGATCTGGGGGATCCCCCGCGGGGCCGGCGGGATCCCGTCGAGGATGAACCGGCCGAGGGTCTTGTTGTCCTGGGCGAAGTCCCGCTCGCCCTGGAGGACGTGGATCTCGACCTGGCTCTGGTTGTCCGAGGCCGTCGAGAAGACCTGCGACTTCGAGGTCGGGATCGTCGTATTCCGGTCGATCAGCCGGGTCATGACGCCGCCCAGCGTCTCGATCCCGAGCGACAGCGGCGTGACGTCGAGGAGGAGGACGTCCTTGACCTCGCCGCCGAGCACGCCGGCCTGGATCGCCGCGCCGACGGCGACGACCTCGTCGGGGTTGACCCCCCGGTGGGGCTCCTTGCCGAAGAGGCCCTTGACGAGCTCCTGGACTGCCGGCATCCGGGTCATCCCGCCGACGAGGATCACCTCGTCGATGTCGGCCGGCTTGAGGCCGGCGTCCTTGAGGGCGGCCTGGACGGGACCCTTCGTCTTGTCGACGAGGTCGTTGACGAGGTCCTGGAGCTTGGCCCGTGACAGGGTCATCACGAGGTGCCTGGGACCGGACGCGTCCGCGGTCACGTAGGGCAGGTTGATCTCGGTCGAGGACGTCGAGCTGAGCTCGATCTTGGCCTTCTCGGCCGCCTCCTTGAGGCGCTGGAGCGCCTGGGGATCCTTCGAGAGGTCGATCCCCTGGTCCTTCTTGAACTCGGCCAGGAGCCAGTCGATGACCCGCTGGTCGAAGTCGTCGCCACCGAGGTGCGTGTCGCCGTTGGTCGCCTTGACCTCGAACACCCCGTCACCGAGCTCGAGGATGGAGATGTCGAACGTGCCGCCGCCCAGGTCGTAGACGGCGATCTTCTCGTCGTGCTTCTTGTCGAGGCCGTAGGCCAGGGCCGACGCGGTCGGCTCGTTGATGATCCGCTTGACGTCGAGGCCGGCGATCCGGCCGGCGTCCTTCGTCGCCTGGCGCTGGGTGTCGTCGAAGTAGGCCGGGACGGTGATGACCGCCTCGGTCACCTTCTCGTTGAGGTAGGCCTCGGCGTCCGCCTTGAGCTTCTGGAGGATCATCGCGCTGATCTCGGGCGGCGAGTACGACTTGCCGTCGGCGACCTTCACCCGGATGCCGTCCGTGGTGGGGTCCTTCTCGACCGTGTAGGGGACGAGCCCCTTGCTGTGCTTGACCTCCGGGTCGTCCCAGCGGCGGCCCATGAAGCGCTTGATCGAGTAGACCGTGTTGCCCGGGTTCGTGACCGATTGGCGCTTCGCCAGCTGGCCAACGAGCCGCTCGCCGGTCTTGGTGAAGGCGACGACCGACGGGACGGTCCGGCCGCCCTCCGCCGAGGCGATGACGGTGGGCTCGCCGCCCTCCATGACGGCGACGACCGAGTTCGTCGTGCCGAGGTCGATGCCGATGATCTTTCCCA
>Ga0214472_10008836_pt1 | contig 10514 bp, 11 predicted proteins | sample RVTome_6_FD_207662 | JGI IMG/M metagenome (GOLD analysis project Ga0214472, IMG submission 207662) | Soil microbial communities from uranium-contaminated site in the Upper Colorado River Basin, Wyoming, United States - RVT140D175 | ecosystem: Environmental > Terrestrial > Soil > Contaminated >...
ACATCGGCGGCGCACTGCTGTTGCTCATCCCGCTGTGCCTGCTGATCATCGAGGGTTCCTTCTGGTACGTGCATGAAGCCTTCTCCTCCGGCGAGATCAGCGGCGATCCCGGCGGTTTGAGCTATCGCTGGCTGATCAAGTCGGTGATCCCGGTCTCCTTTGTCTTCCTGGTAATCTCTACCATTGGCTTTGTGCTTCACAACATCAACATCTTCAGAGGGATCGAAGCGCCGACGGTACACCATATCGAGGACAAGGCAATCCTGTAATGCCGGCAGACCTGGCTCGAAAATACAAAAAACCGAAACTCAATGATTTCGTTGTGCTTGCTGTCCTGTTAACTTCCGGGCACCCTATCAAGAAGAAATGGAAAGTCCTCTGATATGATCGGTCTTGTAATGTTCAGCGTCGCCCTCGCGATGTTGCTTCTGGGCTTCCCGGTGGCATTCACTTTCGGCGGCGTAGCGGTCTTTTTTGGCCTGCTGGCCGAAGGAACACAGATTTTCTCCCTGATGCCGCACCGCATCTGGTCGATCATGAACAATACCATTCTGATGGCAATCCCCCTGTTCATCTTCATGGGGATCGTCTTGCAGAAATCGCGGCTGGCCGAACGCCTGCTCGAATCGATGGGGTTTCTGTTCGGCGAAATTCGCGGCGGCATCGCCATCTCGACAGTATTGGTCGGTGCCCTGCTGGCGGCATCTACCGGTGTGGTTGGAGCAAGCGTGGTCGCCATGGGGGTCATCTCTCTGCCGGTCATGCTCAAGCACAATTACGACAAACGACTGGCCACCGGAGCAATCTGTGCCGCCGGCACCCTGGGACAGATCATTCCGCCTTCAATCGTCCTGATCATTCTCGGCGATGTCTTTCAGGAACCGGTCGGCGACCTGTTCAAGGCTGCACTCTGGCCGGGGCTGTCGCTGGTCGCCTTCTATGTTGTTTACATTGTCATCATCACCATCATCAGAAAAGACCTGGCGCCACCGGTCCGCCTCTCAGCATCGAGCGGCACCAAGAAGCAGCAGATAGGCCACGCCCTCAAGGCGATCGTACCGCCGCTGGTCCTTATCGTCCTGGTGCTCGGTTCAATCCTGACCGGAGTGGCGACACCGACCGAATCGTCTTCGGTTGGTGGCATCGGTGCCATTGTCCTGGCTCTGCTCTATCAGCAGTTCTCATTCCGCATGCTCTGGGATAGCTCTCTGGAGACAATCAAGATCAGCTCCATGGTGTTCGCCATCCTGATCGGAGCCACCGCTTTCTCGATGGTATTCACCTACACCGGCGGCGACTGGATCGTTGAGCAATTCATGATGGGCCTGCCGGGCGAGAAATGGGGTTTCATCATCCTTTCCATGTTGCTCATCATGGTTCTGGGTTTCTTTATCGATTTCGTAGAGATCTCCTACATCATCGTGCCGATTCTGGCACCGATTGCCGCTAACCTCGGCATTAACCCGGTCTGGTACGCCATCCTCGTGGCCATGAACCTGCAGACATCATTTTTGACTCCGCCCTTCGGTTTCAGCCTCTTCTACCTGAAAGGTGTCGCTCCACCCGAAGTGCGGACCATGGATATCTACTACGGTGTCTTGCCTTTTATCGTTTTGCAGGTAATCGTGCTCGGCATCCTGGTAATATTTCCGCAATGGTTCGGATTCTCTTCACACTAAGTTATGAATATTCTCGGCATCGATATAGGTGGATCAGCAATCAAAGCCGCTCCGGTCGACTCTTTGAACGGCTTCCTTGCCGCTGAACGGGTACGCATTGCGACACCACAACCAGCGACACCTGATGCCATCGCCGACACAGTGGTCAAAGCCATTGATCATTTTAACTGGTCGGGTCCGATCGGTTGCGGCCTGCCGTCGGTTGTCCGCAACGGCATCGCGTGCACGGCGGCGAACATTGACCCGGCCTGGATCGGCCTTGATGTTGCCGAACTGTTGTCGGCAAGAACCCGGCTTGATGTCACGGTCCTGAATGATGCCGATGCCGCCGGTCTGGCTGAGATGTATTTTGGCGCCGGCAAAAATGCGTCAGGGACTACCCTTGTCGTAACTGCCGGCACAGGCCTGGGCACGGCCCTGTTCCGCGGCAGCACCCTGGTCCCGAACACCGAGCTTGGTCATCTGTACCTGCACGGCAGAATCGCCGAACAGATTGCCTCAGCAGCGGTACGTACTGAGCTGAAGCTTTCCTATCCTGAGTGGGCAAAACGCTTCGACGACTATCTGCATCGCCTCGAAGAGCTGTTCTGGCCGGACCTGTTTATCATCGGTGGTGAAATCAGCAAAGACCACGATCAGTTCTTTCCGTATCTGACCATTAAAACCAGGATACTGCCGGCGTCATTGCGCAATGACGCCGGGATTATCGGTGCTGCCGTAGCTGCCATGCAGCGAGGTCATGGTTGATGTCACTCCGTCCTGTCATACTCCTGCGAGTTTTTATCCCTTTCGCCCTCGGATACTTTCTTTCTTATCTCTTCCGTACCGTGAACGCGGTCATTGCCCCGGACCTGGTCCGCGACGTAGGTGTTGATCCCGCCAGCCTGGGGCTGCTGACTTCAGCTTACTTTCTCGCCTTTGCCGCATTTCAGCTCCCCCTGGGAGTGCTGCTCGACCGCTATGGGGCGCGCCGCGTTGAAGCAGCCCTGTTATTGTTCGCAGCAGCAGGCGCCTTTATCTTCGCCCGGGCCGAAACCCTCACGGGGTTGATGCTCGGACGCGCCCTGATCGGACTCGGCGTATCTGCCTGTCTGATGGCAGCGTTCAAAGCTTTTACCATCTGGTTTCCACCGGAGCGCCTGCCGTTGGCCAACGGTATTCAGATGATCTCAGGCGGTATCGGCGCTCTGGCGGCGACAACACCGGTAGAGCTGTCTCTGCAACTGACTGACTGGCGGGGGGTTTTTCTGATCCTTTCAGGTGTCACCGTGTTAGCAGCAATCTGTGTGTTCGTGTTTGTTCCGGAAAAGGAAGGGACTCAATCCGGTGAGACCCTGCGGGAGCAACTTGGCGGTATCAGAAGGGTCTTTACCAGCAGAACTTTCTGGACGATAGCTCCATGGGCGGTTACAGCCCAGGCTGCGTATCTCTCTATCTCCGGACTCTGGTCAGGTCCCTGGCTGCGGGACATGGCAAATTACGACCGCATGGCAGTGGCAAACACCCTGATGGGAGTTTCCCTTGCCATGATTGCCGGATATTTTGCTTTCGGCGCACTTGCCGAGCGCCTGGCGCGGCGCAATATTCAACCGATGACCGTAGCCGTGGCGGGGATGCTGATTTTTATTTTCGTGCAGTGCATGCTGGTCTTGCAGTGGACAGCATTAACCTTGCCTCTCTGGGTGCTCTTCGGCTTTTTTGGCACCGCCTGCATCCTGCCGTACGCTGTTCTTTCCCAGAGCTTTCCCAGGAACCTCTCCGGTCGAGCCAACACAGGACTCAACCTGCTGGTCTTTGTCGCCGCATTTGCCGCACAATGGGTTATTGGCCTGATCATTGATCTCTGGCCTCAGACTGCTTCGGGAGGCTACAATGCCACAGGATACAGTACCGGCTTCGGCTTGATCATGATGCTGCAGCTCGCAGCTGCCATCTGGTATTTCGTGTCAATCCGACGTAAATCAGGTGCTGCGACCGACATGGCATAACCCGTCTTTGCCAGGCTTCACCTTTCTTTTCCGTTTCCATCATCCTTCACCTGCTTGTCTTTTTCGACCTGATCGGTTACATTTTACAGCTTAACTTCAACTTTAGAATCAATCTGGACCCTGTTGTAAATTATCAAACGTATCTTTAATACTCAGGACTCAAGGAGTTTTCGCTATGCCCATGTCGCAATCTTTTCAGGACCGACTTTTCCCTATAGCTGAGGATATCGCCAAGCACTACGGCACTCCATATCATATCTATGATGAGGCAGGCATTCTTGCTACGGGAGAAAAGTTAAAAAAAGCTTTCGCCGACGTTGCAGGTTTTCGTGAATACTATGCCGTCAAGGCGTTGCCCAACCCCCACATCCTGAAAGTAATGAAGACCTTAGGCTTCGGCTTTGACTGCAGCTCCATTCCGGAACTGATCATAAGCCGAGAGGTTGGCGGCAAAGGTGAAGACATCATGTTCACCTCCAACAACACAACCCGGGAAGAATTCCAGGCAGCGGCCGCTGAAGGCGGCAGCATCCTGAACCTCGATGACATTTCTCTGATCACCAAAGTTCCAGAATTCCCTGAGCTGGTCTGCTTCCGCTACAATCCCGGCCCCCGCCGAACCGGCAATATCATCATCGGCAATCCGGTGGAAGCCAAGTACGGCATCACCCACGAACAGCTGGTCTCGGCATATAAACTGGCAATGGGACGCGGCGCAAAACGATTCGGCCTGCATACCATGGTGGCTTCCAATGAAAGGGACTACACCTATATTGTCGAAACGACCCGCATGCTCCTGGACATTGCGCAAATGATCGAAGAAGAGCTCGGCATCCGTTTCGAGTTCCTTAATATTGGCGGCGGACTGGGCATCCCTTACAAACCGGAAGACAATCCCCTCGATCTGGACTCAATGGCCACGGAGATTACTGCGCTCGTTGACAATTTCAAAGCTTCTCATGGCTACGCACCGCGCATTTACATGGAGAGTGGCCGCTGGGTCACCGGGCCGCACGGTGCATTGGTTACCAGGGCAATCAACCACAAAAGTATTTACCGTCAGTACATCGGCGTCGATGCCTGCATGTCATCTCTGATGCGTCCGGCAATGTATGATGCCTATCATCACATCGACGTCATCGGCAAAACAGATCAGGAAAAATCAGAAATTTACGATATTGCCGGATCGCTCTGCGAGAACAACGACAAGTTTGCCGTACAGCGCAGTCTGCCGCCTATTCAGGAGGGTGACCTGCTGGCGATTCATGACAGCGGCGCTCATGGTCACGCCATGGGCTTCCAGTACAATGGCCGCCTGCGCCCCCAAGAGCTGTTGCTGCGTACCGACGGCTCTGTCCAACTGATTCGCCGCGCTGAAACCAATGAAGACTACTTCCAGACGTTGAATTTCAAGGATGATATTTTGCCGGCAAAAGAGGGCTGACAGAAAATCGGTTGCCGTTGCTTCAGGATATCACGACTCCCTTTATGAATCTCATTTTGCTATGCAAGGAAGACTTCATCAGTATCAACCGCGTCAGATTGCAGGGCCGGCGCTATGAACACGCTCGCGAAATCCTCAAGGTGACAAGTGGCAAAGTCCTTCACGTTGGCTTGCTAGGCGGCAAAACCGGCTCCGGGGCCGTCATCTCCATCACGGAGAAAGAGCTGGAGCTTGAAGTCCTGCTGACACATGAACCACCGGAACCACTGTCCGTAACAGTCATTCTGGCCATGCCTCGACCAAAGGTCCTTAATCGTGTCCTGCAAGGGATAACAGCGATGGGTATAAAACACGTGATCTTGCTCAACACATGGCGTGTTGACAAGAGTTACTGGCAAAGCGCAGCACTTGAGCCGTCTGCGATTCAGGCACAGCTCATCCTTGGCCTGGAACAGGCCCGCGATACAATCCTGCCCGAAGTTCAACTTCAGCCTCGCTTCAAACCCTTTGTCGAGGATATCCTTCCGACGATCGCTGCCGGGACCTGCGCCCTCGCAGCCCACCCCGTTTCGTCGCAGCCTTGCCCTGCAAACGTACAGCAGGCCGTGACGCTGGCGATCGGCCCGGAAGGTGGATTCACGACCTACGAAATAGAGAAACTGGTAACAGCAGGCCTGACTTCAATTCATTTAGGTAACCGTCCGCTGCGCGTCGAGACAGCAGTCCCGGCATTGATTGGTCGCCTTTTGCCCTGTTCGTGAACGTTGTCGGATAATACGGGCAAAACGCCGGATTTACAGCCAACTCATGGATAATCGGACATGTTCCCGGATACGTCTCTGGTAGAACGAAACCTTCACCATCCCCCCGGGAAGACCGGGAAAATCTTCGTTAAAGCGAAAAATTAATTAAAAATAATTTCTAATCGGCAAAAAATACGGATTAGACAGCAGCGGTTTGTACCTGTAAACCACTACAATAATTTACCTTTACTCATTCTAATCCTGTAATTAAATAAGATTAAATTATTTTTTTCTAACTGGACTGCCTCTCCGCAAACAGGGAGAATAGATTCAACATCATCGTATAATTCGGAACAAACGCACCTGACTCGGGAGACCAGCATGTTCCAGAAAATCAGAGTTGCAGTCATTAAAAGTACCCGCCCGATTTATCTTGCCGGCCTGATGTCGTCAATCTTTTTTGCCGTCGGCGTTCAAAAAATCGATGCACACGCCGGATTGCTTGCCCGGCACGCTGTCTACACCGGCATATTCTTCGTTTGCCTATGGGCAGCCTGCCGTCTCTTTGCAGGCAGCCTGAATCGTCGCCTTGCACTTGAAGGCGTGTGCTCGGAGTCTGCAGGCGACATGGTTTACACCTTTGTCATCTACCTGGAAATCATTAAACATGTAGTCGGCGTAAGCTTTACTCTCGGATGGATTGCCGGCGTGATGTTCTGTTGGGATTATCTGGGACACCAGATGTTTCTGATTCCTGCCGGAGCCAGTTTGGCCGTATCCATGGTGGCCTTCCTGGTGACCTACGGCATTGCCTCCTTCGTCGACAACCTTCACTGGCCAGAGGCAGAAGACGAATAACCGTCACCTGCATATTACTACAATGAGCAAAGGGCCGGCTGAATAGCCGGCCCTTTCCTTTACATCTGAATCCGTGAGGGGTTAGATGTGAGGAGAAAAAAACAAACACCACGTTTTTATTGAAAGATTTACGCCTCACCCCTCACGCCTGACTCCTCACCTGCCGGAAGCAGCAAAGCATCTTAAAATCTGGAAAGACAGGTCAAATTCACGGATTCAGGTTACAGATAAAGGCAGTAAGCTGAGAGAGGTTATCGTGGAGACACCGATGTCATGAATGCCCCAACGGCCTCAATGGATAAATTGCGCAGAGGTCAGGGAAATCGACCGGATCGATAATGACATTCTCTCGATGCACACGAACCACATCCCCACAAAGATCGGTGTCAAAGCAGGCTTTAATCAGCTGGCCACCGACACATTCAATCTGTACGGCACAATCAAGCAATCGGGGGGCCACAGCAGCAATGCCTGGCGCACAAGCGTAACCCAGGTCCAGCTCGGCATTGAGACACAGCCTTCCCTGGCTCATAACTTCGCGAATCTTAACCAGCTCACTCTCGTACGGCATATTCACGACAAAATCAGCACCAGCCCAGAAACGGGACATGGACTCGTGGCGACCATGCCATGCCGTCCTGAGGCGCGGTCTTTCACCACCGATCAGAGCAACCCAAGCCGTCACCAGGGTAACCGGCAAACCACCGGCCCCGTACCAGCTGATCAATCCAGCCGGCAACCAGGCCACCGGGGCTTTGATTCCAAAAGGATGTTCAATCATACAAGAACTCTTTCATGGTACGATGAATTCAAGTATATGTCATTTCCGGTTCAGGCAAAAGCTTAATGGCAACTAAGTTCTTGACAAGCAAAATGAACTTCACTAAAAATTTAACCAACTAAGATTTCGGGAGATTATTTATGCGTTTATCCACCAAAAGCCGATATGGTTTGCGTGCTCTCTTTGACATGGCCTATCATGCTGGAAATCTGCCAGCGCAGATTAAAGATATCAGCCGCCGCCAGAATATCTCTCCACGCTATCTTGAACAGATTTTTCAGGACCTCAAACGTGGTGGACTACTGAAAAGCCGCAGAGGACCTCAAGGCGGCTATCTTCTGTCCCGCAAACCTCATGAAATCACGGTTCACCAGGTCATTACGGCAGCAGAAGGCGAGATGTCCCTGGTTGACTGCAGAAAATCAGGCAAAGGGAGCAAGGAAGAGTGTGAGTTCGGCAACGAATGCGTCACTCAAAAAGTCTGGCAGGAAGCAAACAAGCGTCTCAAAGACTACCTGGATTCCGTCACCTTAAAGGACCTGTGTGATGACGCCAAGGCCATGGGACTGGACAAGGAACTGGACCATCGCTTCATGTACTTCATCTGAGTTATGGTCCTTAAGGAGGCGCACTTTATGGCAGAAAAATTTTCCTCAACACTCGACCGCATAGGCAACACCCCGTTAGTGAGACTAGTTACGCCGGAAGGTTCGGCAACACTTTGGGGGAAACTGGAGAACGCCAATCCTGGCGGCAGCGTCAAGGACAGGATCGCCAAAGCCATGATTGAGCAGGCCGAGCAGGACGGCCTGCTGAAACCGGGAGACACTATCGTTGAACCGACCAGCGGCAACACTGGCATTGGCATCTCTCTGGTGGGTTCAATCAAGGGTTACCAGGTTGTTTTAATCATGCCCGACACCATGTCCATGGAACGTCGGCGCCTGCTCGGTGCTTTCGGAGCGGAACTCATCCTCACTCCTGGCGCAAAGGGGATGCGGGGTGCGATAGAAAAAGCGGAAGAGGTTGCTGCCGAGCGCAAGGCATTCATGCCTCAACAATTCTGCAATCCTGCCAACCCGAGAGTTCACCTGCAAACAACCGGGCCAGAGATCCTGCGTGACCTGGACAATAAAGTCGACGCCCTTGTCGCCGGCGTCGGCACTGGCGGTACAATCACCGGCGCTGGACAGGCGATTAAGGAAAAAAACCCTCACGTATTGATCGTCGCCGTAGAGCCAAGCGATTCACCGGTTCTCTCTGGCGGTGAACCTGGCCCACATAAAATACAGGGGATTGGTGCCGGCTTTATACCTGATGTCCTCAACATGGACCTCTTAACAGCGATTATAACGGTCACCAACGAGCAAGCCAGGCAAACAGCCCGCGACCTTGCCCGGGAAGAAGGGGTTTTCGTCGGCATCTCTGCAGGGGCAAACGTTTTTGCCGCCCGCCAGATTGCCGCACGGCTCAAGCCGGGGCAGAATGTCGTGACGATCCTCTGCGACACCGGTGAACGTTATCTCTCCACCGACATATTTGACTGAACTGCCCTTTAACAAGCCATCAGCCAGGCGGCCTTCGGCTCATTGGCCGGAGCCCTTCATAAACCCATGCAACTTGACACTAAATTTCAAAAGCTGAAGGATATTCTGACAGAGTCAGGCTCAGCTGTCATCGCCTTTTCCGGTGGCGTCGATTCTACCTTCCTGCTGCAGACGGCCCGCGACGTGCTTGGTGCCGAGCATGTTATTGCCCTGACGGCCACATCACCAACCTACCCGAGCCACGAATTCAACGAAAGCGTGAAACTGGCAAAGCAACTTGGCGTTCAGCAACTTGTTGTTGACAGCAACGAGTTGGAGATTCCCGGCTTTGCTGACAATCCACCGCGTCGCTGCTATCACTGCAAGAAGGAGCTTTTTGAAATCTGCCTCAACAAAGCCCGAGAGCTCGGTTACGCCGAAGTCCTCGACGGTTCAAACCTCGACGACTTGAATGACTATAGACCGGGCCGGGAAGCTGCCCTGGAGCTCAAGGTACGTTCGCCTCTGCTCGAAGCCGGTCTTACAAAGGAGGACATCCGCGCCCTGAGTCGTCGGAGTGGTCTCTCAACGGCCGACAAACAGCCCTTCGCCTGTCTCGCCTCGCGCTTCCCCTACGGCACGCGTATTACCGCCGAACGTTTACAGCAGGTCGATCGCTGTGAAACCTTCATGCGCGAAAATGGCTTTCACACCTTTCGCGTCCGTTATCATGATGAAACCGCCCGCATCGAGGTCGCCCTTGACGACCTGTCGAGAATCATTGATGATAAGATGCGTGTGCCGCTGCTGGCCGAGTTCAAATCGTCCGGATTCACCTACGTGGCCCTGGATCTTCAGGGCTACCGAACCGGCAGCATGAACGAGGCAACGTCCCTGAACAAAACTTGAAGCCCCCCAGGTTGTGGAGTATGCGGGCGGAAGCGAAAAGCCGGTTCATGGATAGTCCGGCTGGCTGCCAGTCTCAAAAGGTTTCCGGATGAGCCACTCCCTGTAATCAATGCTTGATGCATTCGTAAATAGTCATGGGATGGCTAAGCAAAAATTGCGCTCTACAAGGCTTGGTGTTTTTTCAGGGGCGAAGGCATACATAAGGTCCTGAAAAAGCGCCATAACGCCGTAGGGCGGACTTTTTGCGACGCCATCAATGCTTGGATGACATATTTCCAGGAGGAAGCATGCAACGCAGCAGAACCTTGATGACCGTCTGTTTCTGTGCCGGGATGCTTGGCGCCCTCTGCTGCAGCCTGGTTGCCTGGCAAGCAGGCCAGCTGGGCCTTCCCGCAATGGCAGGCGTGCGCATGGCGCCTTCGCTGACACCTGACTGGCTCTATCCCCGCTTGATTTGGGGAGGCCTCTGGGGATTGATTTATTTTCTCGTCGTCGCCCCGCCCAAGGCACGTCGTCACTGGGTCCGCAAAGGCCTGTGGATCAGTCTGCTGCCCACCGCTTTTCAACTCCTCGTTGTTTTTCCTCA
>Ga0214472_10008837_pt1 | contig 10513 bp, 7 predicted proteins | sample RVTome_6_FD_207662 | JGI IMG/M metagenome (GOLD analysis project Ga0214472, IMG submission 207662) | Soil microbial communities from uranium-contaminated site in the Upper Colorado River Basin, Wyoming, United States - RVT140D175 | ecosystem: Environmental > Terrestrial > Soil > Contaminated >...
GCGCCACCGGACGCGCCGGCACCGCGCCAGCGCGGTGATTGATAGAGTCTTCCAACGTGAGCTTCGAGAGGGCCGTCGCGCCCCGCATCCTGCAACGCTCCCAGCATCCGATCTCGCGCCAGGCGATCCACCCCGACGCCCTGAAGGTGCTCTACCGGCTGTCGAACGCCGGCTTCAAGAGCTACCTGGTCGGCGGCAGCGTGCGCGACATGATGCTCGGCCGCGCGCCCAAGGACTTCGACGTCGCCACCGACGCGCGGCCGCAGGAGGTGCGGCGGCTGTTCCGCAATTCGCGCATCATCGGCCGGCGCTTCCGCCTCGTGCACATCCTGTTCCGCGGCCACGTCGTCGAGGTCTCGACCTTCCGCGGCGCGCCGGACCCCGAGGCGCAGGCGGGAGACGACGACGACCTGCTGATCACCAGCGACAACACCTTCGGTACGCCCGAGCAGGACGCCTACCGCCGCGACTTCACGATCAACGCCCTCTTCTACGACATCGCGGACTTCTCGGTCATCGACTGGGTGGGCGGCGTCGACGACCTGGAGCGCCGGCTGGTGCGGTCGATCGGCGACGCGCGGGTGCGCTTCCGCGAGGATCCGGTGCGCATGATGCGCGCCTGCGAGATGGCCGGCCGGCTCGGTTTCGTCCTCGAGCGCGAGACGCAGGCGGCGATCCACGAGCTGCGCGCCGAGATCGAGCGCGCCGCGCCGGCCCGGCTGGCGGAGGAGCTGCTGGCGCTGCTGCGCTGCGGCCGCTCCGGCGCTTCGCTGCAGTGGATGCTCGACCTCGGTCTGCTCGAAGCGCTGCTGCCCGAGGCGTACGCGATGGTGCGCGCGGCCGAGCGCGGCCTGGGCGAGTTCGGTCGCATCCTGCCGGTGCTCGACCGCAAGATCGAGGGCGGCCGCGAGGTCTCCGACGGCGGTCTGCTCGCCGCCCTGTTGCTGCCCGCCGTGCTGCTGCGCCGCTACGACATCGAGGCGGTCGGCCAGCGCGCCCTGCGACGCGCGGAGCTCGAGGCGATGGTGCAGGAGCTCGCCGCGCCGTTCTTCACTCGCTTCGCGCTCTCGCGCGAGCGCACACGGCAGACGAGCGAGGCGCTGACCGGCTTCCTGCGCCTCTGCGAGCCGCACAAGAGCGGCGCCGAGCGGCTGCGCGTCGCGGCGCGGAGCTTCTTTCCGGAGGCGCTCTGGCTCTTCGAGCTGCTCGTCGAGGCGACCGGGGAAGGGGAGCAGGAGCTGGCGCAGTGGCAGGCGGCCGCCCGCCGCCGGCCGGTGCTCGCCGGCGCCCTCGAGGCGCCGGCCAAGCAGCCCGCCGCCGACGGAGCGCGGGCCGCGCGACCCGCGCGCGGCCGGCGGCGTCGGCGCGGCCGCCGCACGTCCTGAGCGGCGCCCCTCCCCCCCCGGGGTGGAGGCATGCCGCGCTGCGGCGATAGGATTTCCGGCACGGAGGCGCGATGCTCGCAACCCGGAGGCTGTTCCGGACGACGGTCGGCAAGAAGGCGGTGATGGCCGCCACCGGCATCGTCCTCTTCGGCTTCGTCGCCGGCCACCTGGCCGGCAACCTCAAGCTCTACCAGGGCCGCTACGCCGACGGCCCGCACGCCGGCGAATGGAAGATCGACGTTTACGGCGAGGGGCTGCGCGAGCTCGGCGCCCCGGTGCTCGGCCGCGGGCAGGCGCTGTCGGTCGTCCGGCTGGTGCTGCTCGCCGCGGTCGGTCTGCACGCCTGGTCGGCGTGGTCGCTCACCCGCCAGAGCTGGGACGCGCGCCCGATCAAGTACGAAAAGAGCGCCGTCGTGCAGTCGACCTACGCCGCGCGCACGATGCGCTGGGGCGGCGTCATCCTGGCGCTGTTCGTCGCCTATCACCTCGCCGATCTGACCTGGGGGTGGACGAACCCCGAATTCGTCCACGGCCGCGTGCACGACAACCTCGTCGCCAGCTTCCGGCGCCTGCCGGTCGCCGGGCTCTACGCCGTCGCCAACCTGGCGCTCGGGCTGCATCTCTTCCACGGCGTCTGGAGCCTGTTCCAGTCGCTCGGCTGGAGCCACGCGCGGCTCGACCCCTGGCGCCGCCGGCTGGCGGCGGCGTTCGCCGTCCTGGTGACGGTCGGCAACGTCTCGTTTCCGGTCGCGGTGCTGGCGGGAGTCGTGAGATGAGCGCCGTGCGCCCCGCCCTGCCGCTCGACGCGCGCATCCCGGAAGGGCCGATCGAGAAAAAGTGGGAGCGCGCCAAGTTCGAGCTCAAGCTCGTCAATCCGGCCAACAAGCGCAAGGTCCGCGTCGTCGTCGTCGGCTCCGGGCTGGCGGGCGCCTCCGCCTCCGCATCGCTGGCCGAGCTCGGCTACGACGTCGACTGCCTCTGCTTCCAGGACTCGCCGCGGCGGGCGCACTCGATCGCGGCGCAGGGCGGCATCAACGCGGCGAAGAACTATCAGAACGACGGCGACTCGGTGTACCGGCTCTTCTACGACACCGTCAAGGGCGGCGATTTCCGCGCCCGCGAGGCGAACGTCTACCGTCTCGCCGAAGTGTCGGCCAACATCATCGACCAGTGCGTGGCGCAGGGCGTGCCGTTCGCGCGCGAGTACGGCGGCACGCTGGCCAACCGTTCCTTCGGCGGCGCGCAGGTGTCGCGCACCTTCTACGCCCGCGGTCAGACCGGCCAGCAGCTTCTGCTCGGCGCCTACCAGGCTCTGGCGCGGCAGGTCGACGCCGGCAAGGTGCGCATGTGGCCGCGCACCGAGATGCTCGACCTGGTGGTCGAGGACGGCCGCGCCGTCGGCATCGTCGCGCGCGATCTCGTCACCGGCGAGCTGCGCCGGTTCGCCGGCCACGCGGTGGTGCTCGCCACCGGCGGCTACGCCAACGTCTTCTACCTGTCGACCAACGCCAAGGGCTCGAACGCGACGGCGATCTGGCGCGCCCACAAGCGCGGCGCGCTGTTCGGCAACCCCTGCTTCACCCAGATCCACCCGACCTGCATCCCGGTCTCGGGCGAGTACCAGTCGAAGCTGACGCTGATGTCGGAGTCACTGCGCAACGACGGGCGGATCTGGGTGCCGAGGTCGAAAGGCGACAGCCGCCGCGCGGCGGAGATCCCCGAGGGCGAGCGCGACTACTACCTCGAGCGCCGCTATCCGACCTTCGGCAATCTGGTGCCGCGCGACATCGCCTCGCGCGCCGCCAAGGCGGTGTGCGACGAGGGGCGCGGCGTCGGGCCGGGTGGCCTCGGCGTCTACCTCGATTTCGCCGATGCGATCCGCCGCCTCGGCCGCGCCAAGATCGAGGAGCGCTACGGCAACCTCTTCGAGATGTACGAGCGCATCACCGGCGAGGATCCGTACGCGGCGCCGATGCGCATCTACCCGGCGGTGCACTACACGATGGGCGGCCTGTGGGTCGACTACCACCTGATGTCGACGATCCCCGGCCTCTTCGTCCTCGGCGAGGCCAACTTCTCGGACCACGGCGCCAACCGCCTCGGCGCCTCGGCGCTGATGCAGGGACTGGCCGACGGCTACTTCGTCCTCCCGGCGACGATCGGGCACTACCTCGCCGGGCTGATGAGCGGCGGAGCGACGAGGCTCGACCCCGAGTCGGCGGCGTTCGGCGACGTCGAGCGCGGCGTCCGCGAGCGCGTCGAGCGGCTGCTCTCGATCCGCGGCAAGCGCACCGTCGACACTTTCCACCGCGAGCTCGGCCGCCTGCTGTGGGAGAAGTGCGGCATGCGCCGCACTGCCGCTGGGCTCGGCGAGGCGCTCGACGAGATCCCGCGCCTGCGCGAGCGGTTCTGGTCGGACGTCAACGTCCTCGGCGGCGGCGACGGGCTCAACCAGTCGCTTGAGAAGGCGGGGCGTGTCGCCGACTTCCTCGAGCTCGGCGACCTGCTGTGCCGCGACGCGCTGCACCGCGAGGAGTCGTGCGGCGGCCATTTCCGCGAGGAGCACCGGACCGCGGAGGGCGAGGCGCTGCGCGACGACGAGGGCTTCCGCTACGTCGCAGCCTGGGAGTGGGCCGGCGACGGCGAGGAGCCGCGCCTGCACAAGGAGGCGCTCGAGTTCGAGTCCGTCCACCTGGCGCAAAGGAGCTACAAGTGATGAAGCTCGCGCTCCACATCTGGCGCCAGCCGGGCCCGCGGGCGTCCGGGCGGCTGGTGCGCTACGAGGTGCCCGACGTCAGCCCCGACATGTCGTTCCTCGAGATGCTCGACGTGCTCAACGAGCGCCTGATCGAGCAGGGCGAAGAGCCGGTGGCCTTCGACCACGACTGCCGCGAGGGCATTTGCGGCAGCTGCGGCTTCGTCATCGACGGCGTGGCGCACGGGCCGCAGCAGGGAACGACGGTCTGTCAGCTGCACATGCGGCACTACCGCGACGGCGACGAGCTGACGCTCGAGCCGTGGCGGGCGCGAGCGTTCCCGGTGCTGCGCGACCTGGTGGTCGACCGCAGCGCCTTCGACCGCATCGTGCAGGCCGGCGGCTACATTTCGGTCAACACCGGCTCGGCGCCGGACGGCAACAGCCTGCCGGTGCCGAAGAACGACGCCGAGCTGGCGATGGACGCCGCGCAGTGCATCGGCTGTGGCGCCTGTGTCGCGCAGTGCCCGAACGGCGCTGCGCAGCTGTTCACCGCCGCCAAGGTCTCCCACCTCGCTCTGCTGCCGCAGGGGCAGCCCGAGCGCTGGCGCCGCGTCGACCGCATGGTCGCCCAGCTCGAGGCGGAGGTGTTCGGCAGCTGCACCAACTACGGCGAGTGCGAGGCGGTCTGTCCGAAGGGCATCCCGATCACCTTCATCGCCCGCCTGAACCGCGACTGGCTGCGCTCCGCCTTCCGCGCCGAGCCCGAGGCGGGGGGCGGCGGCGCCGGTTGAACGCCGCTGCAGCCGGCGCGCCGGGACCAAGCCGATGATCGCCAAGCGACCGGAGGAATTTCGCGCTGCAGTGGGCCGGCTGCCGGACGAGCCGTGGTCGCGGGCGACCGCTGCGCGCGTGCTGCTGGTGCGCCCGGACGGTTTCCGGCTCGACGCCGACGCGCAGGCCGACAACGTCTACATGGCGGTCGACGACGTGCGCGAGGAGCGCGCGCTCGCCGAGCACCGCGCCCTCGCCGGCGCGCTCGCCGGCAGCGTGGACGTGGTGGAGTTCGCCGGCGACCCGGCGACGCCGGACGCCGTCTTCCCCAACAACGTCTTCGCCACCGCAGCCGGCCGTTTGATCGTCGGCCGGATGCGCCATCCGACGCGGCGCCGGGAGGCCGAGCGGGCGGACATCCGCCGTTATTTCACGGTCGGGCTCGGATACGACGTCGTCGATCTCTCCGGCCGCGGCGACCTGGTCGCCGAGCTCACCGGCCCGCTGGTCGTCGACCGGCGGCGCGGCATCGGCTACTGCGGCCTCAGCGGGCGCTGCGATCGTGCCGGCGCGGCCGCGATGCACGCCGCCTTCGGCTTGCGTCTCACCTTCGTCTTCGCCCTGCGGCCGGAGGAGTACCACACCAACGTCGTCATGGCGGTGCTGGCCGGCCGTGCGCTCGTCGTCCACGCCGGCTCGTTCGTCGACGGGGAAGTGCCGCGGGCGATCGCCGAGGTCTACGGCGAGCGCGTCCTCTGGCTGAGCGCGGCGGAGAAGCACGCCTTCGTCGGCAACGCCATGGCGCTCGCCGAGGACGAGGTGTGGATGAGCTCGCGGGCCGAAGCGGCGCTGGCGCCGGAGCACCGCGCGGCGCTCGAGGCGTGGGGCTTCGGGATCCGCTCCGTGCCGCTCGCCGAGATCGAGAAGGCGGGCGGCAGCCTGCGTTGCTGCGTGGCCGAGATCTTCTGAGCCGTTGTCGCGTATGTTTCCACTGCGGGGGTGATGCGGCCGCCGGGAATCCCGGCGGGCAGCGGAGCGTTGTCGCTCGGGATCGCGTCTCGTCCGGTCCCGCCCCGCCTCGTCGGAGGACTCCGTGAATCGACCGCCCATTCTCGTCCCGTACCTCGCCCTCTCGCTCGCCGTGCTCGTCGGCTGCGGAGGGGGCGGCGCGCGGCAGGATTTCGCTCCGCCGCCCCCCGACGTCACGGTGGCGCGGCTCGCGGCGCGTACCGTCGCCGTGCCCTACGAATTCACCGCCCGCGTCGAGGGCTCGCGCGAGGTCGAGGTGCACGCGCGCGTGTCGGGCATCCTGCTGCGGCGAGCTTACGACGAGGGTCGCCCGGTGCGCCAGGGTCAGCTGCTCTTCGAGATCGATCCCGCGCCGTACCGCGCCGCGGCGCAGGCGGCGGCGGCGCAGGTCGCCGAGGCGGAGGCGAGGAGCGCGCGCGCCGAGCGCGAAGTCGCTCGCCTCGAGCCGCTGCTCGCCGTCCGGGCGACGAGCCAGAAGGCCTTCGACGACGCCGTCTCGGAGAGCGAGCAGGCCCGCGCCGGCGTGTTGCGGGTGCGCGCCGAGCTCGATCGCGCCGAGCTCGACCTCTCCTACACCCGCGTCGAGGCGCCGATCACGGGGCTGTCGGGCCGCGCCTCTTACTCCGAGGGCAGCCTGGTCGAGCCGGGGGACGAGAGCCTGCTCACTCGCATCTCGCGTGTCGAGCCGATCTGGGTGCGCTTCAGCATGGCGGACGTGACGTTGCTCGCGCTGCGCCGCGGCGTCGCCGAGGGCCGCCTGGTCGCCGCCTCGACGGCGGAGCTCGAGGTCGAGATCGTGCTCGGCGACGGCTCGGTCCACCCCGAGCGCGGCCGCGTCAACTTCTCCGACTCGCGCATCGATCCCGAGACGGGCGCCGTCGACCTGCGGGCCGAGGTGCCGAACGCGGGTCGCACGTTGCTGCCCGGCCAGTTCGTGCGCGCGCGCCTGCTCGGCGTGACGCGGCCGGACGCCATCCTGGTGCCGCAGCGCGCGGTCCTGCAGGGGCAGCAGGGCAAATTCGTCTACGTCGTCGACGCGAACGGCAGCGCCGAGATGCGGCCGGTCGAAGTCGGCGACTGGATCGGCGACGAGTGGGTGGTCGAGTCCGGGCTGTCCGCCAGCGAGCGGGTGGTGGTCGACGGTACGGTCAAAGTGCGGCCGGGCGCGGCGGTCCACGTCGTCGAAGCGGCAGCGTCCGCGGATTGACCGGGGGGCGCGATGTTCTCCCATTTCTTCATCCGCCGGCCGATCTTCGCCAGCGTCGTCTCGATCGTCATCGTGCTGGCCGGCCTGGCGGCGATCTTCAACCTGCCGGTGGCGCAGTACCCCGAGATCGCGCCGCCGGTGGTGACCATTACCGCCGTCTATCCGGGCGCGACGGCGGAGGCGCTGCAGCAGACCGTGGCGGCACCGATCGAAGAACAAGTCAACGGCGTCGAGGGGATGCTCTACGTCAACTCGATCTCGACCAGCGCCGGCGTCGTCAATACCAGCGTCACTTTCGAGGTCGGCACCGACCCCGATCTGGCGGCGGTCAACGTCGCCAATCGCGTGCGCCTCGCCGAGCCGCGCCTGCCCGAGGAGGTGCGCCGCAACGGCGTCACCGTGCAGAAGCAGAGCTCGAACTTCATTCAGCTGGTGACCCTGGTGTCGCCGGACGGCACCTTCGACTCGGTGCAGCTGTCGAATTACGCGACGATCAACCTGGTCGAGCCGCTGAAGCGCGTGCCCGGCGTCGGCAACGTCATCGTCTTCGGCGCCCGCGACTACGCGATGCGCATCTGGCTGCGGCCCGAGCTGCTGGCGGAATTCGGCCTGACGGTGGGCGACATCGCGAACGTGGTGCGCGAGCAGAACGCGCAGTACGCGGTGGGCAAGATCGGCCAGGAACCGTCCGCCGGCCAGGTGCAGCTCACCTACACCGTCAACGCCGAGGACCGGCTCAAGACGCCCGAGCAGTTCGCCGCCATCGTCGTTCGCGCCGACGCCGACGGGCGCGTGCTGCGCCTGGGCGACATCGCACGCGTCGAGCTCGGCGCCCGCGACTACGGCAGCGAAGCGCGGCTGAACGGGCGCGAAGCGGTCTTCCTCGGCGTCTTCCTGCAGCCGGGCGCCAATGCGCTCGCCACCGGCGACGGCGTCCAGGAGCGGGTCGCCGAGCTGGCGCGCTACTTCCCGGCGGGCATCGAGTACCAGCTGCCCTTCGACACGACGCGCTTCGTCGAGGTCTCGATCGAAGAAGTGGTGAAGACGCTCGCCGAGGCGATGCTCCTCGTCTTCCTGGTCGTCTATCTCTTCCTGCAGAGCTTCCGTGCCACGCTCATTCCGATGCTGGCGGTGCCGGTGTCGTTGATCGGCACCTTCGCCGGCATGTACGCCCTCGGCTTCTCGATCAACACTCTGACGCTGTTTGGCCTCGTACTTTCGATCGGCATCGTCGTCGACGACGCCATCGTCGTGCTCGAGAACACCGAGCGCCTGATGGCCGAGCGCGACCTGCCGGCGCGCACGGCGGCGTTCGAGTCGATGCACGAGGTCACCGCTCCGGTCGTGGCCATCGTGCTGGTGCTGGTCTCCGTCTTCGTTCCGGTGGCCTTCCTGGGCGGCCTCGCCGGACAGCTCTACCGGCAGTTCGCGATCACGGTTGCGATCTCGGTGGCGATCTCGGGGCTCGTCGCGCTGACCTTGACTCCGGCTCTCTGCGCTCTCGTGTTGCGCCAGCGCCGGGAGCCGGAGCGCGGTTTTTTCGCCCGCTTCAACCGCGCCTTCGCGGCCGGCCGGGGGCGCTACGTTCGCACCGTCGAGTGGATGCTCCGCCATCCGCGGCTCGGCGCCGGGTTGTTCGCCGGCGTCGTGCTCGCCGTCGTCGGCCTCTTCCGCGTCGTGCCCGGCTCGCTCGTCCCGCTCGAGGACCAAGGCTTCTACATCGTCGCCTCGCTGCTGCCGGAAGGAGCCTCGCTCGGCCGCACCCACGAGCACTCGGTGCGGCTCGAGAAACTGCTCATGGCCGACGCCGCGGTCGAGCACGTCGCCACCATCAACGGCATCGACTTCGTCGGCGGCGGCAACAAGAGCTCGGTGTCGACGATGTTCGTGGTGCTCCGGCGGTGGAGCGAGCGCACCGCGGCCGGCCTCGACATCGACTCGTCCATCGCCCGCTTCTACGGCCTGACGGCGGGGATGAAGGAGGCACTCGTCTTCGCCTTCAATCCACCGCCGATCCAGGGCCTGGGCTCGACCGGCGGATTCGAGGTGTACGTCCAGAACCGCGGCCTGGGAGGGACGCCGCGGCTCGCTCAGGTCACGCGCGAGCTCCTCGACGAGCTCAACAAGGACCCGCGGCTGCTCGGCGTGCGGACGCTGTTCAGCGCCGATTCGCCGCAGCTGCGGGTACGGCTCGACCGCGAGAAGGCGAGCGCCCTGGGCATCGGCGTCGACCAGGTCTTCGGCACGCTGCAGGCGGCGTTCGGCTCGCTCTACGTCAACGACTTCGACCGCGCCGGACGCGTCTACCGTGTCCAGCTCCAGGCCGACGCGCCGTACCGTGGGCGGCCGGATGATCTCGCCGCCTTCCACGTGCGCTCGAGCTCGGGGGCGATGGTGCCGCTCGCCTCCCTGCTCGAGCTCGACTTCGTCACCGGCGCCGAGACGCTCGAGCGCTTCAACCTCTATCCCTCGGTGAAGCTTCTCGGTGCGCCGGCGCCCGGCCGCAGCTCGGCCGAGGCCATCGCTGCCGTCGAGGAGCTCGCCCTTGCCAAGCTGCCGGCGGAGTTCGGCATCGCCTGGACCGGCACGGCCTACGAGGAGAAGAAAACGGGTGGAACGTCGGCGCAGGTCCTGGCGCTCGGCATCGTCTTCGTCTTCCTCATTCTGGCGGCTCAGTACGAGCGCTGGTCGCTGCCGGCGGCGGTGCTGCTGGCGGTGCCGTTCGGCTTCCTCGGTGCCCTGCTCGCCGTCTGGGCGCGCGGCATGCCGAACGACGTCTACTTCCAGATCGGGTTGGTGACGATGGTGGGGCTGGCGTCGAAGAACGCCATCCTGATCGTCGAGTTCGCGGCGCAGCAGCGGGCCAGGCGGCTGGCGGCGGTGGAGGCGGCGACGGAGGCGGCGAGGCTGCGCTTCCGGCCGATCCTGATGACCTCCTTCGCCTTCATCCTCGGCGTCACGCCGCTCGCCGTCTCGACCGGCGCCGGCGCCGCGGCGCGGCGCTCGATGGGCACCGGCGTGCTCGGCGGAATGGTCGCCGCCACGATGCTCGCGGTGGCTTTCGTGCCGCTGTTCTACCTCTGGCTCGCCGGGCGGGGCGAGGAGGGCGCCGAGGAAGAGTCGCGCCGCGCGGAGGAGGAGACGCTGCCCGGATTCGCCGTTCCCGAGTCGGTGGCGGCCGGCGAGAGGGGCGAGTCGTGAGGACGCCGCAACGGCTGCTCGCCGCCGCCCTCGCGCTCGCACTCGCCGGTTGCGCGACGGTCGGGCCCGACTACGAGCGGCCCGAGCTCCCGCTGCCGGAGTCGTTCTCCGCCCCCGCCGCCGCGCAGGCGGCGCCCGACGCCTGGTGGACGCTCTTTGGTGACGGCGACCTCGACCGTCTGGTCGAGGAGGCGCTGGCCGCGAACCAGGATTTGGCGGCCG
>Ga0214472_10008839_pt1 | contig 10512 bp, 7 predicted proteins | sample RVTome_6_FD_207662 | JGI IMG/M metagenome (GOLD analysis project Ga0214472, IMG submission 207662) | Soil microbial communities from uranium-contaminated site in the Upper Colorado River Basin, Wyoming, United States - RVT140D175 | ecosystem: Environmental > Terrestrial > Soil > Contaminated >...
ACCGCGGCTGGGGGGGAAGCTCCGGTCGCCCACCGGGCTCCCTCCGCTTCCCCCCGAGCCGAACCCAGCTTCGCCTCCACGCTCTTCTCCATTTCGTTGGTCTCCTTGGGCATGGGTTCCGCTCCTAATACGTGTCCAAAGAAATGGGGTCCACCTCAAGACCTTGACCGGCGCGTAGGCCTTCATGTGATGAATGACGCGCCCGCCGGTCGCCATGCCGCTGCCCGCAATGATGATCGCTTAGCCTTTCAGCATGTTGAGCACCTTCGATTTAGCTACGGTGTTGACGATCTTTGCGGTGCGACACATCACAGGCGGCCTGTGAGGACGTCAGCCGGCGCTCATCATGGAATTTTTCATAAACGCGCGTGACATCGGCCGCCATCGGGCTGTTGAGATACACGGGCAGGTCCGGGATCCTGCGGACGGCCGAGATCGCCGCTGAAGAGCAGTGAGGTCGGACCGTCGTTGATCCGTACCATCGCCGGGCCGAGGATGTGCCCGGCCGGCAGGAACTCGAAGCGGAGGCCGCTTCCAAGCGGCGTCGCGCGCCGCAACTCGACGGCTTCAAGGTGCGTGAGCGCGCGTTCCGCATCGTCGGTGGTGTGTGAGGCAGGGCGGGCGAGTGTTTGGAGAAACCGCGCCGGTTCGCGTATTCGGCTTCTTCCTCCTGCAGGCGCCCGCTGTCCGGGAGCAGAATCGCGCAGAGATCGCGTGTCGCCTCGGTGCAATACACCTTGCCGCGATAACCGTTCCGCACGAGCAGCGGCAGATAGCCGCTGTGGTCGAGATGCGCGTGCGTGAGAATCACCGCATCGAGCGCGCGCGGGTCCACCAGAAACGCCGCGCGGTTGCGCAGCCGCAACTACTTGTCGCCCTGAAACAGCCCGCAGTCCACGAGCAGCGTGCCCGATCCGTCGACGAGATATTTCGAGCCGGTGACGGTCGCGCTGATGAAGGTGATTCTCATGTCTGCTGGCAGGGGATTGTCGCACGCCGGCCATGCTTTGCGGCCAGGCGCCTCGGTCCGGCCCTGATCTTCCCTGCCAGCAAAACAAGGCCGGGCACGGGGCCCGGCCTGTGGTATGACCCTGATGCAACTAGGGAGTATGCGTCACGACAAAGACCCCCTCGTAGAAGCAGTGCTCGCCTTCATCCGAGAGATACAGATTGCCGGTCACCGGGTCCTTCTGCACCCCGTGGAGGTGTGGCTCGAGATCATCCGGCACGCCGTCGGAACCGACCTCGCAGTCCGAGCTCCTTGAGTTCTGCAGGCCCGGGTTAAACAGGGACACGGGTAGGACCTGCGTGAGCGTCCGCGTCGTGGTGTCCACCACCCCCAGGTTGCCGGTGTGCTCGCTGGCCACGACGAGCGTGTCACGGCTTGGATCCACGTCCAGCCAGTGCGGATGCACGAACGAGTTCTCTAGCGTGTTCATGGCCGCGATCGCCTCGGCCAGATTGTCCGGCGCACCGAGCACGTCCTCGATGTTGGGGTAGTCCAGATAGCCGTAGCCGTTGGACATGTCGATCACCGCGGTCGGTGTGGTCGCCTGCTTGGTCACCGAGTCGACCGTCATGTGGGCCGGATTCACGTCCACCTCCACCGCGTCGCGGCCGTTGTAGTGATGTACCGGCTCTTCTTCGGTGCCCAGGACCAGTGCGGTCTCCGAACACTCCTCTTCCCACGGCAACCCGGTGTGCTCGGCGTGATGGATGCTGTGCAGGCCGTTGTAGACCTTCTTGTTCACCGGATCGAACGCCAGGTTGTGGTAGTGCAGCACGCTCGGCCGGCAGCCGGGCGCTGTGCCGATGTCGATGGTATCGAAGATCTGCTCCGCCACCGGACCGTAGAACGCATCCCAGGGCGAGCGGATATCCACCCAGTACTTGATGCAGTTTTCGCCCGAGGCCTTCTCGATGTACACCTTGTGCGGCGGGAAGGGGCTCGTGCGCAGCGTCGGACTGGCGTTCGCCGTCGGCGTGCAGTTGCCGTCGATGGCATACATCCGCTCGCCGACATGCGACACCATGTACACAGCGTTGTCACCGCCCGGGCCGTCATCGATCCAGAGGTCCTGCAGCGCCTGGTAATAGCCGGTGTCGATGAAGCCGTAGACGCCCAGCAGATTGCCGCCCGCCGGTTTCACCACAACCTGGAAGATGTTCGGCGCATCGGTCACGCTGGGGGAGTCCTCGTGATTGGGCATGAACACAAACCCGTTCTGCTGGCTCACCTCCAGCTCGTGCGCACCGTGGCCCGCCAGGTAGCCCGTGACGATCTTCGGGTGGTTGACGTCGCTGATGTCGAACACCAGGCCGCCGCCCGACTCTCTGTCGGTCGTGGGTGTGATGTCGAAGTCAGTGCGGGTTTCGTTCCACTCGAGTCCCATGTGCTCGATCAGCAGGTACACCAGCCCGTTTGGCCGGTCCACGGCGATGCCGTGGGGATGGCGCGGATGGCACTCCGCCCCCATCGGCATCATGATGGAAGCGCGCCCATCGGCGTCATAGCCGACCAGGATCGGACTCCCATAGAGCGGGTGTTTACCGGCGACCCTCAGGACCTGACCGGACGGATCCTTGCGGCCGAGCTTGTCAGCCTGGGACTTCTTGTTGAATTTGGCCGGGTCCCACTTGGAGTTGGGCGGCAGCACTACAGGCATGATTACCGTCTGCACAAATGCATTGGCGCTGCCCGGCGGATACGTGGGGCACTCCTGCTCCCCCGTCTCCTCGCCCGCCGCGGCGGAGGTCGACGCACCTGCGGTGCCGAGCATGTCCATGCCGTGGTACAGCCAGCCGGTCGATGAGGCGTACGGATCGGCAACAGGGCCGAGAATGCCATTGGCCGGATAGCCGGGGGCGTCCGGTGCGAACTGCGGCTCATCGATGATCAGCTTGGCCAGCACGGCATTGTCGGCGATGTTGAATATCGAGATGCCGGCGCGGAACTCGCCCACGCGGGTGGCGTCGGGGTTGTACGCGTTGGTGTTGCCGTGCTCGCCGCGCTCGTTCGCCGAGATCCAGACGTCGCGCGTGCGATCGACCACCACCTCGTGCGGCTTGTAGACCGGTGCCGAGGTCGGTGTCTTGTTAAAGCCGGTCGGTGCCTCCACGGCAAACGGCACGTCCAGCTCATATGGCGGAATCAGGACCTTGTCGACGCTGTACGTCGGCGGCGCCGCCGAGGTCGTAGCGGCGAAGGCAATCAGCCCTGCAGCCATTGCGGTGACGAGCGCCTTCCGCACTCGCAATTCGTGAATGTGATTCATGGCAAACCCTCCGTTTGGAACTCGTGTGGAACGACGACAAACGACATGACTCAATAAACGACATCTCCCGGCGTACTATGGGGATGCGAGCAAGGCGCTGCACGGCGGCACGGAGGTGCCGGCGCCAGCATAAGACTCTTCGAACAATTCAACCGCCGTAGCGCCCACGAGGTTGTTAACCGAATCGGTCAGCGAGGCATTGCACCACCTTACGGCGATCACTTGTGCCTCCGCGGGTTCAGTGCAGAGCTCTCCTCCATGCCCGCCCCCTGACACGGGTACTGCCGTCGTGGTCATGGCGTTGATCTGCCCCTTGTTATTGCTGACGAAGCCTATGGGTCCACCCAGGAGCGCCAGCGGATCCTTGATAATGGACAGTTGGGTGGCGGAGCCTCCCACGAGCTTGTTTCGATAGACGCATCCTTCCAGCGCACCGACGACATCCGCATCGCAGGCATAGGTGATCAGCTGAAACGACTGGAGCCCCGTCTCCCTGAAGGTACAGGTGAGGCCACCCGCCGTGGCTGCTGTCTCTGCCGCTCCATTTCCAGCCTCGATGCTGAACTTGGCGCTGGCGAAGGTCGGGGCGCTCGGTGGGGGGGCGGCCGACGTGATATTGATCCCGAGCACCGCGAAGGCGCCCACCGCCGCGAGCGCGAGGCCAGCCCGCTGGGCTTGCTTTCCGAATGTGCGTTTCATGGGTTTGCTCCTCGTTAGCTTGAGTGATGATTCATTGCATGCAGGGTTCGACATGTACCGTGAGCACCAGCATCAGCAACTATGGGGATGCCAGCAAATCGGTGCACGACGGCACGGTGCCGACGCCAGAGATAAACTCCTGGAACAATTCACCCACCGTAGCGCCCACGAGATTGTTGGTGACATCCGTCAGCGAGGCATTGCACCACCTGACGGCGACAACTTCTTCCACCGAGGGTTCGGTGCAGAGCTCCGGTGTTCCCTCCGGTACCTCTACATGGGGTATTGGCGTCGTGGTTGAACCATTGATGCGTCCGTTGTTCAGGGCCAGGAAGGGTACTGCTCCATGTTCGCCCGTGACATCCTTGAAGACATCCACTTCGGTGGGCGAGTTGTATATGACCCGGTTCTTGTAGGTGCACGCTTTCAGGGCACCGACGGCACCGGCGCTGCATTCGTAGTACACGACCGCAGACGGGCCAACCCCCGTCTCCCGCCAACTGCAGGTGAGGCCACCTGCGTCTTCACCTCGAGGCTCAATGGTGATATCGGCGCTGGTAAATTCCGCGGCCTGCGCGGCTCCGATCCCGAGCGCCGCGAAGACGCCCACCGCCGCGAGGGCGAGGCCGGCCCGCTGGGCTTGCTTTCCGAATGTGCGTTTCATGGCTTTGCTCCTCTTCCGCTCTGGTTAATAACAATGCGTGGACCGGTGGAATTCCACCAAGGTCGGGCGTGGTCCAGCAGGTGGCCCGCGTGGTCCCCGATAGCGATCATGGGCATGGCTGCGAGGGTCCATATGGTCATCTTGAATGCCAAACGGTTCTTGCTGGGGACCTAGCCATGGCTTCAGTCACCGGCATCGACAGCGCTATCTCCATGAGTTTTGTTACCGCTTCAACCGATGCACGTGAGGACCTCATTTGCCTATACGATTACTCCGAGCCTGTGTCACCACATTCCCCATTACATAATGCTGAGTTAAGAGAATAAGCATTAAAAAGATACTGCATAATGCCAGGCCTCGTGGTTGGCCTTGGTTTCGCTTTGGGACTAATGGTCCCACGCTCCAAATACAGCTAGTTATGATTCAAGGGAGGCGTTCAGAAGAACTTTTTACGGCAGAACGCGAGGCGACCGTTCGCATGGTGACCGAGATTCCGGGGACGCGGCGGCGTCACCCTGACCGCCGACAAGGGCTATGACACGGCTGAGTTTGTCCAAACCCGTCCCGAACACGCGGTCTCCCAACATGTGGCCCAGAACACCCAGCGCCCAGACCTAGATCGGCGCACCACCCGCTAACATGGGATCCTTCTCCGTTGTGCGTTGAACGCCAAACGCCTAGTTGAACCCCGGATTCCTAAGAATGCCGGTACGAACGCCGGCACTTGGCCTGGAAGCAATATCGGTGCCGAAAAGGGGCAGTCTCTGGAAGATGCCCGGCGGCCCGCTAAGCCGCTGTTTGCGATGCAGTTACGACCGCTGGGCTGACTGCGGGGAAGTCTCTTCCCCCCGCTGGATTCTCAAATTTGAGAAAACTGGTCCAGTTCCTTGTCAGGCATGCGAATCGGCCTCAGCTATCGCCGGGCTCGAGGCGCCGATAAAGGGTGGACAGGGAGATGCCCAGAAGCCGCGCCGCGAGTGCGCGATCCCCCTTGGCATTCCCGAGAACACGTGCAATGTACTGGCGCTCGAAGACCTGCAGCGCTTGTTTGAGGGTCATCGGACCAGGCGCGTGGGACTCCACGAGCTCGAGCGGTAGGTCGTCGGTGCCGATGGTCTCGCCTTCACAAAGGATCACGGCGCGCTCTAAGACGTTCGAGAGTTCCCGGACGTTGCCCTTGCGCCAGTCGTACAACATGAGTACTTGAAGCGCCGCGCTCTCGATATCCAGTATCGGTCTGCCAACTTCCCGACAATGCCGGGCAACGAGATATCTCGTCAACGGCAGTATGTCCTCTTGCCGCTGACGGAGGGGTGGGGTACGAATGGTGATCACACTGAGCCGCATGAGCAAGTCCCGTCTGAATCTGCCTTGTTCGACCATGGCTTCCAGATCGCGATGCGTCGCTGCGACGATGCGTGTATTTACCTTCATGGGGACATCCGCACCAACCGGCGTAATTTCCTTTTCCTCAAGCGCACGGAGCAGCTTCGCCTGAACCGGCAATGCCAGATCGCCGATCTCGTCCAGAAAGAGCGTTCCCTCGGCCGCGGCGCGAAATACGCCCTCGCGGGTTGTCCCCGCACCCGTGAATGCACCCTTCTCGTGGCCGAATAAATAGCTCTCCACTAGCCCTTCGGGGATGGCGGCTACGTTCAACGGCACAAACAAACCTTCACTCACGCGTGAGAACTCATGAAGAGCGCGCGCAATAAGTTCTTTTCCGGTGCCCGTTTCGCCACTAATAAGGACATTGCTACGGGAGGCAGCGACCCTCTTCACCAACGCCATTACATCCCTCATGGCTGGCGAAGCAAAAACAATATTTTTCGGTGATTCAACTGCGTGGAGTTGTGTACGAAGGAGCGTGTTTTCTCGATCAAGTTTACGATACTTTGAGATATTCTCGATCTTCTGCTCGAGCTCAGCGAATGAGAAAGGCTTGACGATATAATCGATGGCACCGGAACGAAATGAGTCGATCGCAGAGTCCATCGATCCGTATGCCGTCATTACCAGAGCGGATGTGGTGACGGCCCAGGATTGCAGTCGTTTAAGGATCTCCAAGCCGTTGCTATCTTCCAGGTAGAGGTCGGTAATCAGGATGTCGTACGGACGCTCGGCGAGTGCACGAATCCCTATGGCCGCAGAACCCACGGCATCGGCCTCATAGCCACGGCTGGCCAGATACGTTGCGAGGTTGCCGCGCAGCGTATCCTCGTCCTCGATAATCAGAATGCGGTCCAACATGATCGTGTGCTCAAGCGGCATCGTCTTGGCATTCAGGCGGGCGTCGCAAGGGGAGTCTTAGCGTCACCGTGCTCCCCTTGCCTGGAGCGCTCCTGATCGCAAGCGCGCCGCCAACGCGATCCATGAGTGTACTTGCCACAGCCAGTCCCAACCCCGTCCCTCCGGTTTCGGCTTTCGTGGTGAAGAGTGGCTGCGTCGCCCTCTCCAGAGTGTCGGCGTCCATGCCCGTACCGGTATCCTCAATCGCCAATACGATGTGTTCTAAATCTACATCTCGGATGTAAACCCTGACGTGTCCACCGGTTGGCATCGCATCGATGGCATTGACCATGACGTTAAGCAACACCAATATCAGGTCGTTCTCTCTCATGGTGATGTGCGGGACGTTGTGCAGAACATCAACTTCGAAGCGTACCGACCTCGCTCGTGGGTCATAGCGCAGCAACCGCAGCGCGTCGTCAATGGCGGACTGAACCGACGCCCTTCCCGAACGGTCGGTGCGTTTCCCGGCGAAGCCCAGAATATCGCGAACGGAGTCCGTGATGCGCGCGATGTGTCTTTCGAGAGTTTCCAACGATTTGCGCATGCGCTCAATGTCACATTCTTCCTGTTTGAGCATCTGAAGTTCCTACGAAAGGGACGCGAGCGGGTTGCCCAGATCATGTGCTATACCCGCCGCGAGCAGCCCCAGTGCCGCCATCTTTTCGTAGTGACTCGCAAGCGCCTGATCTTCCTTTTCCTCAGTCACATCTCGAGCCACCTCTACGACGAGTTGCACATCTCCGGCATCATTGAATACAGGAAAGGTGTTGATCTCGAGCACACGGCTGCAGGTCTCGCCCCCTTTCATCAGCCGGTTTCTCTGGGGCATCCCGGTGCGGAAGGTATTTTCAATTATCCGAAGCCTACTACGACGTTCGCCAGCGGCTCTACAATCGGGAAAGATGTTTCCGAAATGTCTACCGCATGGATCATGCCCTGCGTCCGCTGTCGCAGTGCTATTGGCGTGAACGATTGTGCCGTCGCTGTTTATCACTACGATTCGATCCTGGACAGCGTCGAAAAGGGATTCCAGGAGCGACTTGGACGCGATTAGGTCCCGTGTTTTCTCCTGAACCGTACGATCGAGCTGCGTATAGCGAATCTCTATAAGACGTTGGTGTTCGCTCAGTGAACGATAGGCAGCACAGAACGCCCAAAGGCCGGCTGCCGTAGAAACACCGATCACCAGAAGGCTAAGATGAACAATGTGGTGTGACAAAGGGACGGGCGGAGACATCAGGACGAGAACCTCGTGCACGCCAATCAGCGCCAGTGCCAACACAACTGACCAGGTCAATACCATAAGGTGTCGTCGCGTCTTGCTCAGGTGGTCCGCCAGCGCGCCAATCGGTGATGGCGATGCGAGAGGTACCCCGGTAGGGCTGGATTCGGTCAATTCGGAGGCCCCCCTTCAACCCTGGCGCAATCGGGCAGTTCGCTAAACGCCTCTAACAGGCCTTTGAAAAAGTTCCTGGAGATGCGGTTGATGAGTTCCCCAGCAAACGATCGGTATTTTTTCATTGACCTGCTGGCGGGTATTTCTGCGGCGTGGCCGCCCTTCGTGGGTCGATTTCCCAATGAAATCACGAGGAGAACTCGGCAAGTCTACCTCGGGCGAGGGGGATGGATCGGATTGCGTCTGTGGACAAGGTTGTAGGTGGAGGGGTAAGGAGGGGGAGCGATCCGATCGATCCCGCGCATCACTCACCTCCTATCCACGGCAGCGCCACTCCCAACAACGATCTCCACTCATACCCGCCATCGCCAGCCGAGCGTGTTTTCAACAGCTTGTTAACGGAGAAAACCATCGATGTCTCGCCACGGAAAGCGCTTTCCGATCAGTTAAGTCGCGCGAGACGCACACCTCATGCCTCTACCCCCTCTGCGCCTTGGCGGCTCTGCGCGAGAACCCTACGTCCCGATGCGGCGCAGGCGGATGAGGGGCCCATCCGGGAGCTTGCCGGGGGGGAGGTCGATCTCGCACTCCACGCACCAGAGGTCGTCGCCGTCGGGGTCGAGCAGCACCTGGGTGACGCGCCACTGGCGGGGGCCGGTCTCCTTGATCAGGGTGCGGTCGGGACGGCGGGCGAGGGGGGTGAAGACGATCTCGGGGTAGTCGGCGTAGTAGGGGGCGAGGGCCTCCTCGATGCGGCGCGGGTCCCACGGGTCGCTCGGGTCGGGGCAGAGGCAGCGGGCGGCCTCGTCGTAGTCGCGCTCGGCCAGGGCGCCGGCCAGGTGGTGGAGCTCGGAGCGCACCCGGGCGGCGAAGGCGCGGGGGTGATGGGCCGGATCCAGCGCCGGGCTCGGCTCCGGGGCGGCCGGCTCGGGTCGCAACTTCCGCTCCGGGTGGCGCAGCCCCTCCCACTCCTCCAGGAGCGAGGCGTCGACCGTCTCCAGCAAGGCGCCGAAGAAGGCGATGATCTCGTCCACCGCGTCGTCCCGGTAGACCTCCGGCACCGTGTGGCGCAGGGCGCTGTAGAGCTGGGCGAGGTAGCGCAGGAGCACCCCCTCGACCCGCGCCAGGCCCAGGTCGCGCACGTAGAGGTGGAAGGTGTAGAGCCCCTCGTAGATCTCCCGGCCGACCGCCTTGGGGCGGATGTTCTCGCCCTTCACCCACGGGTGGCGGGCGGCGAAGCGGTTGAAGGTGGCGTAGATGAACTCCGCATTGGGCTTGGGGTAGGTGACCTCCTCCAGGCGCGCCATGCGTTCGTCGTAGTCCATGCCCTCGGCCTTGAGCCGGGCGATCAGCTCCCCCTTGGCGCGGCGAATCTGGGCGTAGAGCACCGGGTCGGGGTTCTCCAGGATCGCCTCGACCAGGGAGAGGAGGTCCAGGGCGTAGGTCGGGGCGGCGCGGTCGAGTTCGCCCAGGGCGTCCACCAGGTAGAGGGCGAGGGTGTGGTGGAGCGAGAAGTCGTCTTGCAGGTGTTCGGCCAGGCGCAGGCGGCTGCCGCCGCCTGCCGGCCGGCGCTCGAGGGTGACGAGCCTGGCCCCGCGCAGGGCGCGGAACAGGGTGGCGGCCTGGCGGCGGTGAAAGCGCTTGGCGCCGTCGGACTCGTGGCTCAGGCGGATCAGCTCGCTTATCGCGCAGTAGCCGCCGGCGCGTGCCCCGTGCTCGATGCCGTGCTGGAGGCAGTCGAGGATCAGGCCGTGGGAGACCCGGAACTGGGAGACCAGGGGCTCCGGCGGCCGGACGGTGAGCTGCGCGAAGGTCTCCTGGTTCCAGGTGACGAACCCCTTGGGGGCCGCCTTCTTCGCCGGCCGCTTCTTGCCCCCGGCGGCCTTGGCAGCGATGCGCTGGTTCTCGATCACGTGCTCCGGCGCCTGGGCGACCACCCACCCCCGGTCGTCGAACCCCTTGCGGCCGGCGCGGCCGGCGATCTGCAGGAAGTTGCGCACCGACAGGATCGCCACCTTCTCGCCGTCGTACTTGGAGAGGCGCGAGAAGAGGACCGTGCGGATCGGGATGTTCACCCCCACGCCGAGGGTGTCGGTGCCGCAGATCACCTTGAGCAGCCCCTGCTGGGCGAGCTGCTCCACCAGCCGCCGGTACTTCGGCAGCAGGCCCGCGTGGTGGACCCCGAT
>Ga0214472_10008840_pt1 | contig 10512 bp, 8 predicted proteins | sample RVTome_6_FD_207662 | JGI IMG/M metagenome (GOLD analysis project Ga0214472, IMG submission 207662) | Soil microbial communities from uranium-contaminated site in the Upper Colorado River Basin, Wyoming, United States - RVT140D175 | ecosystem: Environmental > Terrestrial > Soil > Contaminated >...
TCGACTATAACGAGATGACGCCGATTCAGGCACACAGCCTGCCGCTTATTCTGGCCGGAACCGACGTGATCGCCCAGGCGAAGACCGGCAGCGGCAAGACCGCCGCCTTCGGCATCGGTCTTTTATTGCGGCTGGTGATGACCAGCTTCAGCGTGCAGGGGCTGGTCTTGTGTCCGACCCGCGAGCTCGCCGACCAAGTCGGCAAGGAATTGCGGCGTCTCGCCCGGTTTACCGATAATATCAAGGTTCTCACCCTCTGCGGCGGCGTTCCCTTCGGTCCGCAGATCGGCTCCCTCGAACATGGTGCTCACATCGTGGTCGGCACTCCCGGCCGGGTTCTCGATCACCTGCGACGCGGAACTCTCAACCTGAAGTCCCTGCGCATGCTCGTCCTCGATGAAGCCGATCACATGCTCGACATGGGCTTTCAGGAGGATCTTAACGCCATCGTCGCTGCCGCTCCGGGCAACCGACAGACCCTCCTCTTTTCAGCCACGTACCCCGAAACGATCGCCACCATGAGCGCGACGGTGCAACACCAGCCGGTCACGATCAAGGTCGAAGCCGTGCATGACAGCCGGCAGATCAGGCAGTACCTGTTTCTGGTGGAGAACAGGCAACGGCTTGCCGCGCTGGCGCGCATTCTCGGCCATTACCGTCCGGAATCGACCCTGGTGTTCTGCAACACCAAAAAAGACTGTCAGAACGTGGCAGAGACCCTGGCGGCACGCGGCTTTGCAGCTCTGGCAATCCATGGCGACCTGGAGCAGAGTGAGCGCGACCAGGTTCTGGCGCGCTTTGCCAACAAGAGCATCTCAATTCTTGTCGCCACCGATGTCGCGGCGCGCGGTATCGATATCAAGGAGCTGACTGCCGTCATCAACTACGAGCTGACTCGTGACCCGGAGATACATATTCACCGTATCGGCCGCACCGGTCGCGCCGGTGAGCCGGGGCTGGCGTTAAGTCTGGCGACAGCTGCGGAGAACCGGCGGGTGACGGCGATTGAAGAGTATCTCGGAGCGACCATTGAACGTACCGACCTGGAGACCTTGAGCATGCCGTCGTCCGCCCCCCCTAAAGCACCGATGGTGACCCTGTGCATCGACGGCGGCCGCAAAAACAAGGTGCGCCCTGGCGATATCCTTGGTGCTCTCACCGGCGAGGCAGGCATTGCAGGGAGCGAGGTCGGCAAAATCAATGTCTTCGATTTTCACACCTATGTTGCCATTCGCCGGAACAGCGCCAGGCTCGCATTGTCCAACCTGAGTATAAACAGGATCAAAGGACGTTTTTATAAAATCCGCACATTTGATTAAAAAGTCATTGATGAATTGCCAGGATATGCGATTCTAACTCTTTTTCGTCCGGAGTTTCCGTATGGACACTAACTCGTGAGTATGCCCAAATCGGGAGAACCTGTGAATTTATCGCCACAGCTGTATCTGCTGGACGGATCCAGTTACATCTACCGCGCCTACTACGGGATCAAAGACCTTGCCACCTCTGGCGGGACGCCGACCAATGCCGTATTCGGTTTCACAAAAATGCTCCTGGACCTGCTGCGCGAGCACCGTCCCGATTATCTGACCGTCATCTTCGATCGCCCCAGGGAAGAGACCTTCCGCAGGAAGATCTATCCTGAATATAAAGCAAACCGGGAGGCCATACCCGAAGATCTTGGACTCCAGATTCCCTATATCAAACAGATCTTGCAGGCTCTCAATATTCCTGCGTTGGATGCTCCCGGCTTTGAAGCCGACGATGTGATTGCCACCCTGGCCCGCCGCTATGCCGCAGAAGGAATCCAGGTCACTGTCGTAACCGGCGATAAGGACTTGATGCAGATTGTCGACGACAGGATCTGCCTGCTCGACACCATGAAAGACAAGCGTTCGGGGCCGCAAGAGGTCCTTGAGCGCTTTGGCATCCCTGCAAAACAGGTGCCGGATGTTCTGGGGTTGGCCGGCGATACTTCGGACAATATCCCGGGAGTTCCAGGCATCGGTGAGAAAACTGCTGCCGAACTGGTCCGGCGGTTCGGTTCCCTGGAAGACGTCCTCGAGTGGCAAAGCCTGGTCAATGGCAAGAAGCGCAAGGAGAACCTGGCTGCCTTTGCAGACCAGGCCAGGCTCTCGAAAATCCTGGCAACCGTCCGCTATGATGTTGCTCTGGAGGTTCCTCTTGTCGACCTGAAGAGGCAGCCACCGAACCTGTCAACATTGATTCCCCTGCTGCGTGAGCTGGAATTCGAGACTCTGGAGATCGCCTTTACCCCACCGAAAGCGGGCGTGGTCGAGCTTTTCAGCGACGGTTCGGGCAGAGACTCGGGACCCGGCGGATATGGAGTGATTCTGCGCTATGGCGAGCATGAAAAGGAGTTGAGCGGTTTTGAACCTGTATCCACCTCGCAGCGCATGGAACTGCTGGCGGCAATCAGGGGGCTGGAAGCTCTGCATAACCCGAGTAATGTACACGTATACAGCGATTCACAATATCTGGTACGGGGAATGAGCGAATGGCTTCATGGCTGGATTCGCAACGATCGGCTGAACACTCCGGATGCCCTCGCTAACCAGGACCTCTGGAAGCAACTTGCGGTTCTGTCCAGCAAACACGCAATCAACTGGCAATGGGTGCGAGGCCATGCCGGTCATCCTTTCAATGAGCGCTGCGACAAGCTGGCCAAGCGGGCTGCAGATGACGGCATGCGCGCGGCTGAAGTTCTCAGGCAGTTCGAGGCAAAGAAACTGGAAGAGGCAACCATTGATTTGCCAGTGACATCCGTTAAACAGCCGCCAGTCCCGGTCCGGGAAGATTCGGAATTCGATGCCGAAGAGGATGGTCAGCTACGGTTGTGTTAAACAAAAGCTGTCTTGACACCTTGCCCACGGATGAATAAACTTCGGCAGACTTTTACAACAGACCTGCAGACCGACAAGGAGAGATAAATATGCATAGCTGTCCATGCGGGAGTGGCAGCGACTATGTCGCCTGCTGCGAACCGATCATCATCGGCAAGAAACCGGCCGAGACGGCAGAACAACTGATGCGGGCGCGTTATGCGGCCCACGTCAAGGTCGAGATCGACTTTCTCTTCGACAGCACCCACCCCGAATATCGCGAGGGTTACGACCATAAAGGAACCAGGGTCTGGGCCGAAGAGTCCGAATGGTATGGCCTCGAAATTCTCGGGACCAGCGAAGGAGGTTCCGAAGATGAGCAAGGCGAAGTAGAGTTTGTCGCCCGCTTTCGCGACAAACAGGGTCTGCGTAATCACCATGAACGCGGCCAGTTCAAGCGAAGCAAGGGGAAGTGGCTGTTCACTGAAGGGAATATGGTCAAATCGAAGCCACTGTCCGTGGACAGGATCGGCCGCAATGATCCCTGCCGTTGCGGCAGCGGCCAGAAGTACAAGAAATGCTGCGGGAAATAATTCCAATAAACGAAAAGGACGAAAGTATGACTCAACAGGAGATCACCGACGCCGTTATGGCGATGTCACTCGAAGACAAGAAGGCCTTTATCATCCAAACTTTGCCCGGCCTGGCGAAAGACGCCATGGCGGAAAAATCTTTTCTGCTGCAGATGTTGCCGGTATTCCTCGATATCGTTAAAGAGAGTGGACTCGATCTGGCGCAGTTGCTGCCATTACTCAATACAATGCCGGTTACTGAGAAAGCATAAACGAGGTGCTCGGTATAATGCACAGTTAAGTCGGCCATCAAATGGAACCAGTTAAAACGGGGGCAGTTAGTTGATCGCTGTGCCAGTGATCGGTTTCACCGTTAAACGACAGTTCTGGATGGCCAGACGCAGCCAACGGACAACGTCGCCGGCGGCCCTCAAACAATCAAAAGGGACACCCGTATTTGAGTGCCCCTTGCGTAAATCTCCAAATCGGAAATCTGGTTCATCTCCACTCGGAGTTTCCGGATGGAGATGAACTATCAGCAGAATTTTTTAGTCAGTGCGGCTGGTGATTTCGATCAGATGGTAGCCGAACTGGGTTTTGACCGGACCGAGGACCTTGCCGACGTCGCCAGAGAAAACCACTTCGTCAAATTCCTTGACCATCTGTCCGGGCGAAAACTCACCCAACCCGCCACCTTGTTTGCCAGACGGGCACTTGGAGTGCACTTTGGCGATTTCAGCGAAGTCTTCTCCGCCTTCGATCATGGTTTTAAGGGTGTTGCAGTCCGTTTCGCTAGGCACCAGGATGTGCCGGGCACTTGCTTTAGCCATGAGAATTCTCCTTCAATGAATAGTGAGATTTGATTGTATGCCTTTTTACTTCTGCTTGTCCAATTTCGTCTCGACAATCGAAATTCCGGGCAGCTCAAGCGTTTAATCAACGTCTGCCTTTGTTTCGAAGCTACCGTCGCGTCCGCCTCCAGCCAAGCCACCTCTGCCAGCGGGCCTTTGTGAGCGCGCTCTGCAAAGCGTCAATACGCCGTTCGACTTCTTCTTCACCACGAACAATGGCCCGTGCTGTGGTGGAGAAGTCCGCCCAGTGGGTTACGCCGTTTTGCGGAGAGAGGACGATGTCGGCGGACTTGAGCTGCTCCTTGTTGAGGGTGTTGCGCGCCAGAGAATCGGCGCGGGCGATGACATCAAGGGCATTGCGTGGTTCTTTGAAAGCGCTGAGAGATTCACCCACATCGACGGCGATGACAAAGTCGGCGCCAAGCTGACGGGCAGCTCTGATCGGGACGGTTTCGACCCAGCCGCCATCGACCAGCATCCGGCCGGCTAGCTTGACCGGATTGAGGACTCCCGGCATGGCGCAGGAAGCAGCAATCACATCACGCAAGCGCCCCTGGTTGAGAACGACCGCTTCGCCGTTACACAGATCGAGAGCGACGGCAGCGAACGGGATGCGGGTTTGGTCGACGTTTAAATCTTCAAGCAGAAAGGCGTAACTGCTCATGGCAGTTTTGCCGTTGACCATGGCGGTCTTGGTGACCATCAGGGCGTTAAACATTCCTCGCCGCGCAAGTCGTCCCATTTCAGCCAGAATCCCCTCGTCATGAGAATCAAGTTCCTTGAAGAAGTTGAACCCCGATTCGACAAATTCCTCACTGTCGATATAGGCAGCGAAGCGCGACTTGATTGCAGCCACATCAGGCTGTGTGGCGTACATGGCACCGATAATTGCCCCCATGCTGGTGCCGGTGACAATATCGATAGGGATACCGTGTTTCGTCAACCCGTCAAGTATGCCGACATGGGAGAAGGCACGCGCCGCGCCGCCACCGAGGGCCAGACCGACTTTAAATTGTTTGGCCATAACGGTTCCTGAACATCCTGCCAAGGTTGACTTGTAATGAAGAAGCCTGCATCTTGCGCCGGACAAGGCCGTCACGCAAGAGATTTGTCGCGTCCTCACGCAGTGGTGAGTAAAAGCCCGCATAACAGAAATTAGTGTGTGTCCATCCGAACGCTCCAGAGAACACATGCACAGTTTTCGATCCGGAAACTAGTTTGAGAACGTCCAGCCATCCTCACCTGCGTCCAGCCACAGGTAGTCGGTAATCTCAATATTCACATTAGTTCGGTCGACGCGCGTAAAAACCTCCGGCAACAGGACCCGATAGCTGATCTGCTCTTCTTTAAGCATCTGTCTGGGAATGCCGAATTTCCAGGCATGGCCACTGCCGGCGAGAACCACCACCCGGTAATCCGGGTTCTCCCGCAGGAATTCGACCAGGTTGAGGGCCATCATGGTATCCCAGAGCAGCTGGGCCTCGCAGAAATAGCGGTATTGGTCGCCGTGACCGCCATAGCCGCCCATCGCCCGACGGATATAATCACTGTAAAACGGGCTGACCTGGCATTGGACATTGCCGAGCGCCTGTCGATCTTCTTCGGGGAGCGATTGGAATCCGTTGCGGGCCACTTTGCTGGTAATGCTGCGAGGGATGTTGAGACCGAGCATCTTCACTCCCTGGTCGCGGGCGTGGAGGAAAATCTCCCGGTACATCGGCCACGTGCTCCAGTTGTCGTTGTAGACCGTCAGAAATTCCTGCAAAGGCATCTCCTTGCCGGTCCAGCGATCGAGATCCGCCTGATTTTCCTTGCGGAACATTTCAAGCCCGATGGCCAGCGGACGTTCATCATCGTCGAGGGCGTCAATAACCGCCAGCTGGGCGCTGTGATGACCGGCATGATTGTGAAATTCACCCAAGAAGATGACCTGGGCACGGCGCAGATCGTCGAGCAGATCTTCCGGTGAGATTTCAGTCTCGTCGGCGACATCGAGGATATGTGGATGCGCCAGGCTCATTATCGGCAGACACAGTACAAAAGCAGCGGCGAACACCGCCAGGATCAATGTGCGCAGAGACCTCATGGTATCTTTTCCTTTTCGAAAAGCAACTTCATTGGTGAACGCTCTGTTTCCCAGGTCGCCTTGGCTTGATTGCGGCCGTTTCGAAAGACCAGATAGCTGTAGCGGCCGTAATGGGGGATACGACGAGCCGTGTCCTGCGCCGCGGCGAGCGAGTTGGGCAGAAAATACCCGGCGGCATGCTTATCTTCATGGTTGGTCACGACCATGAACAACACATCTTCCGCTGCTGCATAGACTTGATCGCCGATCGAAAACTTATGTGCGGCAACGCTGAAATCGGCCGGGAGTGCGGGGCGCAGGTTCTGGTTCTTCGGCCAGCCAAGCACGAGCAAGTCCCTGTCGGCAGGTCTTTGGCCCAGGTAATCCGCCTCGTTCATCACCGGAGCCTGGTGCCATTGCAGGCCACGCAGAAGATCTCTGGAGACGTCGAGCAAGCCCTCGGATCCGCTTGCGATGACGACCAGAGGTCGCCTTGATGCGCGCAGGCTGTTTACCGTAGCCGGTAATTCCTCCGCATAGAGTTTGCGGAAGATGTCGTTGTCGGGGTCAACAGCGAGACCGATCGGACGATCGTTGATGCTGAAGGCAAAACGCTTTTGGCTGCCGGTCAAGCTGAGCGTCCGGTCGTAGGTTTGCGTTGCCGTTTCCAGTCGCAACGGCACCGCAAGATCATAGAGAGGTTCGTCCTGAGAAAGGCAGCCGGCAACCTGCCAACCGGCATCGACAGGCATGACGCTGACATCCGTCAATTGCAGTTGCACTGCGCCGGCCCGCGCAGTCCACTGGCGGAAGAATGCTGCGAGATCCATGCCCGAGGCTGTTTCGAAGTGCCGTTGCAGATCGCTCCACGAGTAGCGTTTGCCAAGCCCTTCCCGTGCTGTGGTCTGCAGACCGGACCAGAAGGCTTCATCTCCGATCAGGTTACGCAGCATGTGGAAGACCATGGCCGCCTTGCCGTAGCCAACCGTCTGATCACGCTTGGTCGTGCGGCCGCGAAAATCGGTCAATGGCAAGTCGTCACTAGCCTCGACCAGGGCTGCATAGTCACGCAGGATCTTGCGTCGGTACTCATGTGCCTCTGCAGGCGCATGCAGCTCTTTCAGGTAGTAGTCGGCGACATAGGTGGCCAATCCTTCGCCCCAGTTGCCGGAGGGATAATCGATCTCGATTGCATTCCCCCACCATGCGTGGGCGATCTCGTGAGGCAGGCTGGTGGTACGGATAAACGGCAACCTGATCACGCTGCTGCCGAGCAGGGTCCAGCCGGGAAAACCGTAGCCCGTGGGATAGAAATTTTCCACCACGGCAAACTTGGCATAAGGATAGGGACCGAACAAGTTCTGATAGAGCTGCAGGTATTCTCGGCACGATTCGAGGTAGGCCGGAGCCATGGCTGCATTCTCCGCACTCGTAAATGCCAGGAGCTGGATCTCGCCAAAATCCTCTTGCTCGACCTGATAATACCCCGCGGCCAGAGCCAGGCTGGACTGAGGAAGCCGCGTCTGCCAAATTGTATGTGTGCCTGTTGCGCTGTTATCCAGACCAATCAGGCGGCCGGCAGTGACTCCGTGCCATCCAGGCGGTCCGATTATCGTCACGCGGAAACGACTTTGCGCGCCGATCGGCAGTGGGTGCCAACCGGAAGTGCCTGAAAGGAAACTCCCTTGTGGCATAATCGTTGCCTTGACACCAAACGACGGATCCTCGATACCGACGATCTCTTGTGGGACCGGATCATCGAAGCGAGCCCGGTAAAAGATGGTAAGAGTGGCGGCCCTGCTTTTCTGCGGCACCTGCAGAAGGCCATTGTGGAACGTAAAGGGTATCGGCTTGCCATTTGCAGTAACTGAATCGATATCGGCCGATGGCGACAGGCGAAACGCGTCCGGCAAACCATGATTGGCGTCAGCAGGCACCAAGATCGCACGCCCTTCCAGGCGATGTTCTTCCGGCACGAATCGGATCAGGAGATCCTGGTCGATCAGACCATTGGCAGCGGCCTTCACCGGGGTGATATCCGGTTGCCATAGAATCAGTATGAGGAGCAGGATCCGCAGCATAATTTTAAGTATAACACCAGGAAAGGCTGCCGACAGCAAGGAGGCTATTCTGTACTTAAAATGTAACAATTCAGCACATAAGCGAGTGCACATGAGACTTATCGACTCGGGCAGAGTATGATAAGAAGAGACTCTATCTGAATCGAATTTCGATTCCGAAGGGGAGCAGAGATGAGTCCTTATTTCACGGTAACCAGGAAAGTCGCCCTCGGCTACCTGGTCATCATCACGTTCAGCCTGCTGGCGCTCGGTTATGCCCTGAACAGCCTGCATGAGCATAACCGTCGTACCGAACAGCTGGTCGGAGGCCAGTTTCAGGTCTTCACCCTGCTGCGGGATATCCGGCAGAACCTGATTGCTCAGGAGAATTTGGAAAAGCAGCTCATCATTCTGCGCGATCCTCAGTTGCTGGGATTGCTCGAGCGACGCGCCACGGATCTCGACAACCTTTTCGCTGACATCAAGGCTTCTCCCTTGCCCGTCTCTTTCGTGTCTCTGCCCGCGACAGTTGATGACTATGCATCGCAGACCCGTCTTCTCATGGATATCTTTGCCGAAGGCGACTGGGACCGGGCCGCGGCTATGGCCTCAACCACGACGGCACCGTTGCGCAGCCAACTCTTCACGGAACTGGCCGACCTCAGGACACAGCACCAAGCCACCCTGTCCGAAGATTTATACGAACTGTCGCTGCAAAGCAGCAAAGCCTACCGTCTGACTCTGATCCTCAGCCTCATCGGCATTCTCCTCTCGGCTCCCGTCGCCCTCACCGTGATCGCCGGCATTCACGGCTCGGTCAAGGCTCTGCAAAAAGCCACACAAGACATTGCGGCAGGGAACTTCGAGACTCCAATTGATATCCGCAGCAACGACGAGTTCGGCCAACTGGCTCAAGACTTTGCCAGTATGGCGCGCAAACTTATGGAGCTTGAGCAACTGCATCTGGATGCCAACCCCTTGACCCGCCTGCCCGGGAACCTTGTGATTGATCGGGAACTGGAACAGCGTATCGCACAAAACCTGCCCTTCGCCCACCTGTATATAGATCTGGACAATTTCAAGGCTTACGGCGATCATTACGGCTACAAGACCGGTAGCGACGCAATCAATCTGGTCGGCAACCTGATTCAGGAGGTCGTTGAACGACATGGCGGTGAAGATGACCTGGTTGGTCATATCGGCGGAGACGATTATGTCGTTCTGACGGAGCCTGATCGTGCCGAGGAGATTGCCAAAGCCATTATCAGCACCTTTGACCGTCACGTCCCGGAACTTTATAATGAAAAGGATTTGAAAGAGGGCTTCATTCTCGGCACTGACCGCTATGGCATCAAGCGCACCTTTCCACTACTGACCATGTCCATCGCTATCACGCTCTCCGAAAATCTGGAGCATCCGTCCCTTTTGACCATCAGTCATAACTGTGCAAGGATGAAAAGCCATCTGAAACAGCTCAAAAACAGCAACTATCTCATTGACCGCAGGAAGCAACTACCATGACGACAGTAAAAAAGACGAACAATTCGATTGGGTCACGAAAATCTGCACAACCTCTTAATGCATCGGGTGAGGTTGTAAAGGTACTCCGCACCGGCGCGGTAGCTACGAGTTTTCCCAATTCCCTATGTACCCTGACATGCAGCACAGCCTTTTCGCAACAGACTGTCGTGTCCAGGATCATCCGCCGGCTTTCTCCGCTTCTGGTTTGCCTCGTGTTGAGCGGTTGCACCAACCTGCACTTGATGAACCTCTCGGCGACAGAGGAAAGCAAGGTCTTCGCGCACGGTCTGGACCAGTACATCAAATCCCGCGATCTGACGACTCTGAAATTGCTGCCGAAAGATTATCCGCCAGGAGAATGGCGGACCAGAGCTGAGGGACTGATCGAGATTGCCGAGCAAAACAAGCTCTTCGCACAGGGAGTGGATCAGTACATCAAATCACGCAAGCTGACGACTCTGAAACTGCTTACCAAACAATATCCAAAGGGAGAATGGCGTGCCAGAGCCGAGGGTTTGATCGACATCGCCGAACAGCAACAGCAACAACAGGACCGGCTTGAGAAGAAGCAAAAGGAGCTCGCCCACACTCAGCAAGAGA